>Ga0180437_10005705_pt1 | contig 16898 bp, 23 predicted proteins | sample SS_ome_4_FD_132410 | JGI IMG/M metagenome (GOLD analysis project Ga0180437, IMG submission 132410) | Hypersaline lake sediment archaeal communities from the Salton Sea, California, USA - SS_3_D_1 metaG | ecosystem: Environmental > Aquatic > Non-marine Saline and Alkaline > Hypersaline >... | reverse complement strand
TGGGTGCAGTACATGGTGGGCGGGCTGCAGCAGTGCAAGGACGGCTACGTCATGATCACCCTCGGCGGCGACCACCACTGGAAGGGGCTGGTCGAGCTGATGGGCAACCCGGAGTGGGCTTTCGACCCCAAGCTGGAGGACGAGGGCGCCAAGTACATGTACGCCCCGGAGATAAACGTTCACATCGCCGAGTGGATCAAGGACTATACCAAGGAGGAGCTGTACCACCGCAGCCAGGCGCTCAACTGCCCCATCGGCATGGTCACCACCGTGGAGGACCTGGCCGACTCCGAGCAGCTGCGGGAGCGCGACTTCTTCGTCGAGCTGGAGCACCCCCAGATGGGTAAGCTGAAATGCCCCACCACCCCCTACCACTTCTCAAGGACGCCGGCGCGGTACGGCAGGGCGGCCCCCACGCTGGGGCAGCACAACCGGGAGCTACTGGGCGACCGGCTGGGCTACACGCAAGAGGAGCTGGTGCTGTTGAGGGGGGGCGGGGTCATATGACGGGCGACAGCGGCGCGAAGGCGCCCCCGCTGCAGGGCATACGCATCGCCGACTTCAGCTGGGCGTGGGCCGGGCCTTACGCCACCATGCTGCTGGCGCTGATGGGGGCCGAGGTCATCAAGGTCGAGACCCGCAAGCGCCCCGACCACTCGCGGCTGCGCTCGGTGGTCACCGGACCGGTGGCGTGGGACCCCGACCAGTCGCCCATCTTCAACGACCTGAACCTCAACAAGATGGCGGTCACGCTCGACCTGGCCAAGCCCGAGGCGGTGGAGCTGGCCAAGAGGCTGGTGGCCGTCAGCGACGTGGTGATGGAGAACTTCCGCCCCGGGGTGATGGGACGGCTGGGGCTGGGCTACGGCACGCTGCGGAAGATCAAGCCCGATATCATCATGCTGTCGTCGTCATCGATGGGGGCCAAAGGGCCGGACAGCAAGTACGCCGGCTATGCCCCCATCTTCGCCGCCCACAGCGGGCTGGCGCACCTCACCGGCTACCCCGACCGGCGGCCGGTGCCCCTCATGGGCTCCAGCGACCTGCGCAGCGCCGCCGCCAGCGCCTTCGCCATACTGGTCGCCCTGTACCACCGCGGCGTCACCGGCGAGGGGCAGCACGTAGACCTGTCATCGGTGGAGACCCTGTCGGTGCTCATCGGCGATGCCTTCCTGGACTATTTCATGAACAACCGGGTACCGATGCGCAAGGGCAACCGCGACGATATCATGGCGCCCCACAACTGCTACCCCTGCAAGGGCGAGAACAGTTGGGTCACCATCGCCGTGGCCGACGACGAGGAGTGGCAGTCGCTGTGCGCGGTCATGGGCAACCCCGGCTGGACCGCCGATGAGAGGTTCGCCGACGCCTACCGCCGCTGGCACAATCAGGAGGAGCTGGACCGGCGCATCGGGGAGTGGACCGCCGGATATACCCCTGTGGAATTGATGAAGATGCTGCAGCAGGTGGGCGTGGCCGCCTTCCCCTCGTTCGACGGCGCGGAGCTGTTCCGCGACCCGCACCTGCAGGCGCGGGGGCTGGCCACGGAGGTGACCCATTCCGCCTTCGGGACGCGAACCGTGCTGTCACCGCCGTGGAGGTTCTCCGAGACTCCGGCGCAGGTCACCTGCCAGGGCCCCTGCCTCGGGGAGCACAACCGTTACGTCTTCGGCGAGCTGCTGGGCATACCGCAGGAAGAGATAGAGCGGCTGGAACGGGACGGGGTACTGTACTAGATGACCTCGCGGATGGCGAGGGACTCCTTGGCGCGGTCCACCGCGTGCTGGCAGGCCTCGAACGCCTGCGGGCGGTTCCTGGCGGCGACGGCCACCACCATGATGACCTGCCCCACCTCGATGCGCCCCTCGCGGTGGCAGATGGCGAAATCGATGAGGTCCCACTTGGAGTTCAACTCCCTGCTCACCTCGCCGAGCAGGGTCTCCGCCTGCTTCCTGTCGCCCTCGCACTGGGCGTAGCTCAACTGGCGGCCCTCGGCGGACTGGCCTCGCAGCGTACCGATGAAGCTGACGGTGGCCCCGATGCCGGCGTTGTCCCTCACCCCGGCGATGATGGCGTAAGGGTCGATGGGGGATGACATCACCTTGAACATCACTTCTCCTCCTCCTGCACAGCCCCTGCAGTTTCTTCCTTCGACGGCGGCTCACCATCCACCGGGCGCTCGAACAACTCCTCCAGCTCCTTGCCCTCTATGGTCTCCTTGGCGATTATCTCCTGCGCCATCTGCACCAGCTTGGCCCTGTTAGTGGTAAGGATTTCCTTGGCCACGCCGTAGGCGTGCTGGATGATGCGGTGAACCTCCTCATCGATCTGCTGGGCCGTCTGCTCGCTGTAGTCCTTCTGCTCCGACACCTCTCGCCCGAGGAACACCAGCTCCTCCCTCCGCCCGAAGGTGCGGGGCCCCAGCAGCTGGCTCATGCCGTACTCGGTGACCATCTTGCGCGCGATCTTGGTGGCCTGTTCGATATCGCTCTCGGGGCCGGTGCTGGTCTCGCCGTAGATGATTTCCTCAGCGCAGTGCCCTCCCAGCATAGTGGCCAGCGTATCGTAGAACTGCGAGCGGGTCCACAGGTAGCGGTCCTCCCTGGGCAGCAGGCGGGTGTAGCCCCCCATCATGCCGCGGGCGATTATCGAGACCTTGTGTACCGGGTCGGCGTTGGGCAGCATCCTCGCCACCAGGGCGTGGCCCGTCTCGTGGTAGGCGGTTATCTCCTTCTCCTTATCGCTTATCAGCCTGCTCTTGCGCTCCGGCCCGGCTATCACCCGGTCGATAGCCTCCTCAAGCTCATCGAATCCGATCTTCTTCTTGTTGCGCCGCGCCGCCAGGATCGCCGCCTCGTTCACCAGGTTGGCCAGGTCGGCCCCGGAGAAGCCCGGCGTCTGCTTGGCGACAGTCTCCAGGTCTACACCATCCTCCAGCGGCATGCCCTTGGCGTGCACCTCCAGTATCCCCTTGCGCCCCCTGATGTCGGGGCGGTCCAGCACCACCTGCCGGTCGAAGCGGCCGGGGCGCAGCAGCGCCGGATCGAGGATATCGGGGCGGTTGGTGGCCGACAGCACGATGACATTGGTGCTGGTATCGAAGCCGTCCATCTCCACCAGTATCTGGTTCAGGGTCTGCTCCCGCTCGTCGTGGCCGCCGCCGAACCCGGCGCCCCGTTGGCGACCCACGGCATCGATCTCATCGATGAACACGATGCACGGGTTGTTGCGCTTCGCCTGGTCGAACAGGTCCCTCACCCGCGAGGCGCCCACACCGACGAACATCTCCACGAACTCGCTGCCGCTTATGGAGAAGAAGGGCACCGCCGCCTCCCCGGCCACCGCCCGCGCCATAAGCGTCTTCCCCGAGCCCGGCGGCCCGACGAGCAGCACCCCCTTGGGGATACGCGCCCCCAGCGAGGAGAACTTCTCCGGGCTCTTGAGGAACTCCACCACCTCCTCCAGCTCGGTCTTGGCCTCATCCACGCCGGCCACATCGTCGAAGGTGACCGCCGGCTTGGTGCTGGGGAACAGGCGCGCCTTGCTCCGCCCGAAGTTCAGCGCCTGGTTGCCCGCCCCCCGGGCGCGGCTGAAGATGAACCATATCAGGCCTATGAAGATCATCAGCGGCAGCAGGGTGAACAGCAGGCTGGTCCAGTCGAAGCCGCTCTGAGGTATATATTTATACGTCACCCCGTAGCCCCTGAACATCTCGAAGACCTCGGTGCTGGTCATGCCCGCCGGGATGTAGCTCACCGCATCTTCGCCGTTGGTCAGGGTCAGCTCAAGCTTCTCGCCGGAGTGCTCGACACCCTCGATCCTGGTGTTGCGCACCACCCCATCCTCGACCACCATGCCCTCCTCGGCCATAGCCACCACCTCCGACAGCGTCAGCTCCTCGGGGGCGGGAGCGGATGGCAGAAAGGCGTAGAAAATCGCCACCAGCACGGCGATCACCACCAGATAGATTATGCCCCGCTTCAGAAACTTTGAATTCATGTCTTCTTTTGTCTATATCTCGCGACTTATCATTATACCAGAAATCACGTTCGATTGAAATCTCGGCCACACAGTTGCCCGCAGCCTGCCGCTGTATTATACTTAGAAGCGCGATGGGCCTTGACGATGCTTACCGGAAGGCGCTGGAGGATATCTCGCAGCTCAACCCCCGGATTGCCGCCTCCAAGAGCGGGGCCAGTTTCGACGACGGCAGGTTCACCATACCGCTGTTCAACCGCACGTTCACCGTGTCTTTCCCCCATGCCGAAGTGGAGGAGGTCGGCGGCGAAACCCGGCCGTTCAAGCTGCTGGAGATACTGCTGATGCACTACCTCATCAATGCCGATGGCACGGCGGAAACCGGCATGTGGATCACCTACCGCCAGCTCCCCGGGGCCAACCTGTTCGCCGACCGCTTCACCAATCTGGTGACGCGCCCCATGCTGGAGAGCTTCGGCGATGACGCCCAGGGGCTCAGCCGGGCGGCTCAGGCCATCGGGGGGCTGCCCATGGACCGCAGCGGGGATGCCGCCTTCAGGTTCCGCGCCCTGCCCAGGATACCCCTGGGGTGCATCTTGTACCTCGGCGACGAGGAGATGCCCCCATCGATCAACATCCTGTTCGACAGCGCCGCGCCACACTACCTGCCCACCGAGGACCTTACCATCCTGGCCAGCCTGCTGCACTCAGCGCTCAAAGGCGAGAAAAGGGCCAGGGCCGCCGGGAGGGGTAAATGAACCAGGGCAAAACGCTGGCTGAGGCGGCGATCGAGTTCCTCGCCAGCCTGGAAACAAACGAGAGGCAGTCCTGCCGACAGGAGCTGAATAAATTTGTGCGATGGTGCGGCACCGAACGCCTGTTGCAGGAGCTCAGCGCGCAGCAGGTCGCCAAGTACGGCGACAGCCTCGACAGTACCTCGCCCACCGCCGCACAGAATGCGGCAGCGGTTAAGGCCTTCCTCTCCTACGCCAGGAAGCAAGGCCTCATCGGGAGCAACCTGGCAGTCCACCTCAGGATGAAAAAACCCGCGACGAAGCCGGCGGCGGGTTCAGGACGACAGCACCAGAGGATAACCATGACCCCCGATGGCTATCGGGAGATGGAGGACGAGCTGTCTGCGCTGAAAAAGGAGCGCCCGCGCATAGCCGAGGCCATCCGCAAGGCCGCCGCCGATAAGGACTTCCGCGAAAACGCGCCGCTGCACGCCGCCAAGGAACAGCAGGGCATGGTGGAGGCGCGCATCAGGGAACTGGAGGCCACACTGGGGCTGGCCGTGGTTGCCACCACCGCCATAAAGGAGGATGGGGGGAGGGCGGCGATGGGCAGCACCGTCACCCTCAAAGACCTGACCCACAACGAGGATCTGTGTTATATGCTGGTGAACCCGCGGGAGGCCAGCCCGGCCAGGGGCAAGCTGTCCGTGGAATCTCCCACCGGCAGGGTTCTCCTCGGTCGCAGACAGGGCGATGTCGTCGAGGTTGAGGCCCCCGCCGGCGTGTTACGTTACCGCATCGAGAAGATAGAGGCCTGACCGGGGTCGCCTTCATTCCGATATATGAGGTTACGTCAAAACCGGAAATGTATCCCCTCGGTTATTGACTTTTTCACCCAGATGGAGTACTAATAGATGCTACAATGAACACATGGAGGCAGAAGTGAAATTACTATCGCAGGAAATGCTCGATGAGATGTTGAAGCAGAGCGAGGATCCCGACCTGCGTGAGCAGCTCAAGGGGCTGAGCATCAGGCTGGTGATGGTGGCCACCGACTGTCCCGGGAACGAAGACCGCGGTTGCAAGCTTACCCTTGAGGACGGCAAGATCACCAAGGCGGAGGCGGTGGTGAAACCGGCCCCCAGCGACATGCGCGAAGAGCCGCTGGACAAAGCCAACTTCGATGCAAAGGTAGTCAGCCCGTTTGAACCGCTCACCGACCTGGTGACCGAGAAGATGAGCCTGGTGGCAGCCTTCGGGCACGTGAAGATAGACGGGGACCTGCCCAAGCTGATGACCCAGGTGGAGGGCTTCGTGGCGTTCCTCAAATTCATCGGCTCCATGCCCATCGAGTGGGGAACCTAGATCAACATCACTTATACGCAGAAGGAGAGTTTTTATTATGGGATACGCACTAGGCACGCAGGAACTGGCAGACGAATGTCTGAAACGGCAGGACACAGACCCCACCTTCCAGCAGAAGCTCAAGGGGCTGACCGTCAGGCTGCTCTTCGTCAGCACCGACTGCCCGGGGAACGAGGACCGGCAGCTGGCGCTGAATATAGAGAACGGGCGTTTCAATGAGATACTGGTGTCGGCCAAACCGGCGCCCAGCGACCTGCGCACCGCCCCGTTCGACCATACCAAGTACAGCTTCCGCGTCGTCGCCCCCGAGGAGACGCTCATCGACATGATCAACGGCAGGGCGGAGCTGCTGGACGTGATGGGGAAGATAAAGATCGACGGCGATATGGGCATATTCATGGCCCAGGTGCAGGGTTTCATCGGCTTCGTCGAATACCTGAGCACAATGGGCATAGAACCTTAGCGATATCGCGACAGTAGCAAATGGGGGAGGTGCACCGATGGGATTAAGGTTAGGGACTCAAGAGCTGGCGGATGAGTGCATGAGGCGGCAGGATCAAGACCCGGGCTTCCAGCAAAAACTGAAGGGGCTGACCATCAAGCTCCTTTTCGTGGGGACCGATTGCCCGGGGAACGAGGACCGGCAGCTGGCGCTCGATATCGAGAACGGGCGTTTCGAAGAGATACTGGTGTCGAGCAAGCCGGCCCCCAGCGACCTGCGGACCGCCCCCTTCGACCACACCAAGTACGGTTTCAGGGTGCAGGCCCCACAGCAGACGCTGATAGATCTGATACACGGGAAGATAGACCTGCTGGGGGCGCTGGACAAGGTGAAGATCGAGGGGGATATCGCAAAGCTGATGGCCCAGTTCGCCGGTTTCATGGGCTTTATCGAATACCTCAGCACCATGGATATAGAGCCGTAGATTTCATCCCTCTTACTGTTAAGGTAAGAGAAAGGAGGCAGCGATGGGTTTCAGTCTTGGGTCACGGGAACTGGCGGACGAATGTCTCCGGCTGCAGGAGGAGGACCCCGAGTTCAAGGAGAAAATGAAGGGGCTGAATGCCAAGCTGTTGATGGTATGCCTGGATTGCCCCGGTAACGAGGACCGCCAGATGGCGATAGTGTTCGAGGACGGGCGTCTCACCGAGATCATCACCGAGGCCAAGCCGGCGCCCAGCGACCTGCGGACGGCCGATTTCGACCATGCCAAGTACGAGTTCCGCGTGCAGGCGCCGCAGGAGACTTACATCGACATGATAAGCGGGAAGATGGACATGATCCAGGCGCTGCCGGTGGTCAAGATCGACGGGGATTTCGCCACGCTGATGACCAAGGCCGAAGGCTTTATCAATTTCATAAAGTACCTGGCTAATCTGGACATCGTGCCCTGATCTCCTATGGCTACCGACATGTTGCTATAACCAGAAACGAGGGATTGTTAGATGGGATTCAGACTGTTCACCGAGGAGCTGCGAGACGAGATGATGAAGCGGCAAAGGCAGGACCCCGAGCTGCAGGAAAAGCTCAAGGGCCTGACGTTCCGGCTGCTCTTGGTGGGCACCGACGCCCCGGGCGGTGAGGACCGCCAGCTGGCAATAAACCTCCAGGCGGGCAAGTTCATCAGCGTGGGCGTGGCCAAGGAAGCGGCACCGAGCTACCTGCGGAATACGTCTTTCGACAGGATGAAGTTCGATGCCAAGGTCATCGGCGACCACCAGACGCTGTTCGACCTGGTGACCGGCAAGCTGGACCTGCTGTCGGCTTTCGATAAGGTGCAGATCGAGGGGGACACCTCCAAGCTCTCGGCGCAGCTACCCGGCTTCATCGGCTTCATCGAATACCTGCAGACCATGGATATTACACCCTGACATATATTCAGTCTGAAGGTAGAAGGGAAATATCGATGAGCATAAAACTGGGCACACAGGACCTGACCGAAGAGATTTTCAGGAGACAGGCAGAGGATGCCGAGTTCCAGTCCATGCTCAAGGGGCTGACCTTCAACCTGCTGCTGGTGGGCACCGACAACCCGGACGGCAATGACTGGCAATACACCATCGAACTGCAGAATGGGCGGTTCGTAAACGTCGGGCTGGACGTTCAGCCCGCCCCCAACAGCGACCTGCGCAGCACCTCTTTCGATAAGAAGAAAATGGATGCCAAGGCAATAGCCGACCACCAGACTCTCTTCGAGCTGGTGAGCGGCAAGCTGGACCTGGTCAATGCGATAACCAAGGTGAAGATCGAAGGCGACATGGGCAAGCTGATGAAACAGCTCGATGGTTTCATAGGCTTTCTGGGATTCCTCGCCACGATGGATATAGAACCTTAGGCTAACCGTATGGAAAGCGAAGGGTATATGCCATGAGCACCAAACTGGGGACCCAGGACATGGCCAACGAGATCTTCAGGAGGCAGAAAGAGGATCCCGAGTTCCAATCCAGGCTCAAGGGGCTGGCCTTCAACCTGCTGCTGGTGGGCACCGACAACCCAGAGGGCAATGATTGGCAGTGCGCCATCGAGCTGCACGATGGGCAGTTCGTTAATATCGGGCTTGACGTTCAGCCCGCCCCCAGCGAACTGAGGGACCCCGTATTTGATAAGGACAGATTCGATGCCAAGGCCATCTCCGACCACCAGACGCTGTACGAGCTGGTGAACGGGAAGCTGGACCTGGTCAAAGGCATAACCAAGGTGAAGATCGAAGGGGACATGGGTAAGCTGATTAAACAGCTGGACGGGTTCATCGGCTTCCTGCAGTTTCTCGCCACGATGGACATCGAGCCATGAGCTCATTCCCTCGAGCGAGCCGCATACCGCACGCCATAACTAGAAACGAAGGTATATCAATATGGGTTTCAAGCTGTTTACCGAAGAACTGCGGGACGAGATCATGCGCCGGCAGAGCCTGGACGCCGAGTTCCAGCAGAGGCTTAAGGGGCTGACGTTCCGCCTGATACTGGTAGGCATGGAGGCCCCCGGCGGCCAGGACCGCGCCCTGTCCATAAACCTGCAGGCGGGCAGATTCATCAAGGTGGGGGTGGATATCCACACCGCACCCAGTTTCGAGCTGCGCAGCCCCCACTTCGACAAATCCAGGTTCGACGCCAAGTTCATCGGTGACCACATGATGCTTTACGAACTGGTGACCGGCAAGATGGACCTGCCGACCGCCCTGGAGAAGGTGGAGGCATATGGCGACATGACCAAGCTGATGCGCCAGGCCGCCGGCTTCACCGCCCTGCTGGAATTCCTCACGACGCTGGATATCGAGCCGTAATGCCGGCACGTGCTATAATGTAAGATGCTCGAGGTTCTGTAATGGGACTGGTGCTGGGCTCGCAGGAGCTGGTGGATGCGATCGCCGACAGGCAGAAGGAAGACCCCGAATTCCGCAAGACGATGCAGGGGTTGAGTGTCAACATACTCTTCGTCGCCACTGACTGCCCGGGGGACGAGGACCGCCAGTATGCCATCAGGATCGAGAACGGGGTGTTCACCGGTGTCGGGGTGGAAAAAGAGCCGGCGCCCGGCAAGCTGAGGGAGCCCTCGTTCGACAAGGAGCTATTCGATTACAAGGCCATCGGGGATTACCGGTCCTTCGCTGCATTGCTGCGCAGGGAGATAGACATACTGCAGTGGATCACCAGAGTGAAACTGGAGGGCGATTTCGGCAAATCGCTGTCTCAGCTGACCAGACTGACCGGGTTCCTGGATGTGCTGTCCACCATGGACCTTGAGTTATAGCCGGCGATATGCTTACTCGATTCCCCGGCCTCGATGGAACTGGAAACCTGATAGAAAAATCCGATATAATGAAAGACGGGAAGTGCATGGTAATGCTTCCGCGGATCGGGCAGGGGGATATTCTCACGGAAGTTATAACTACTCATGCGGTATACGGGATATCCGGGCACTTCAGATATTGTTCTAGGAGGTTGTCACTGAATGGGGATTAAACTGGGCACGCAGGCGGTACCGCAGGAGGTTAAGCGGAGGCAGGACGAGGACCCCGAGTTCAAGAAACGGCTCAAGGGGCTGAACTTCAGTCTGATTCTGGTAGGGACCGACGACTCGGAGAATCACGACTGGCAGTACTCCATCAAGTTCGAGAAAGGCAAGATCACCGAGCAGGAGCTGGAGCGGCAACCCGCCCCCAGTGATCTCAGGAAGCTTACCTTCGATAAAGAGAAGTACAACGTCAAGGTTGTCGGCAATCACCACGATATCTATGAATTCGTGACCGGCAAGGTGGACATACCGGGTCTGCTGAGCAAAGTGAAGATTGAGGGCGACTTCGGTAGCTTCGTGAACCAGATGACGGGGTTCGAGGGTTTCATCGATTTCCTCAAATCGATGAATTTCGAGGTGTAAACCTTTCAGAGCTGGTCGGGGTGAGAGGATTCGAACCTCCGACCTCTTGCACCCCATGCAAGCGCGCTAAGCCGGACTGCGCCACACCCCGTCCAACAACTGCCACATTATATCAAGTCACGGCCGACGTTGCAAGACAACCGACTAAATGCTAAAATCATAAATGAAAGCAGCCATACTTACATGCCTACCTACGAGTACGAATGTGACACCTGTCACTGCCGCTTCGACAAGCGGCAGGGCTTTGATGAGAAGCCGGTAGCTGCCTGCCCCCGCTGCCAGGGGAAGGCGCACCGCGTGTTCCACGCCGTGCCAATCCTGTTCAAGGGGAGCGGCTTCTACATCACGGACCACGGCCGGGGGTCGGCAGGCACCAGGGGCCGCGAAAAAGACGAGCGTGCCGAGAAAGAGCCGGCCAAGAAAGCTACCGAGAGCCCCGCTGCCAGCGCCACCGCCAAGGAGCCGGCCAAGCCTGACGGCAACGGCCGCCATCCCAGCGGGAAGAAGGAACAGCCCAAGAGCAACACCGCCGATAAGAAGTAGCGGCAGGGCGAGTTGAAGGCATTACTGCAACGGGTGAGCAAGGCCTCGGTGAGCATCGGCGGCGAGGCGGTGGGGAGCATCGGGCCGGGGCTGGTGGTGCTGCTGGGCGTTTCCCGGGGAGACAGCGAGCGGGATGCCCGCTACCTCGCCGAGAAGACGGTCACCCTGCGCATCTTCCCCGACAGCGAGAGCAAGTTCAACCTCTCCGCGATAGACATCGGAGCCGAGTTGCTGGCGGTGAGCCAGTTCACCCTGCTGGCCGATACCAGAAAGGGCCGCCGCCCCAGCTTCACCGATGCGGCGGGGCCGGAGGAGGCGCAGGCCCTGTTCGAGCGCTTCATCTCGTTCCTGCGCTCCAGCGGACTCAAGGTGGAGTGCGGCCGCTTCCAGGAGCACATGCTGGTGGAGATACACAACGACGGGCCGGTCACCGTCATGCTCGACAGCCGGGATAAATACCCGCAGACTGGAGGAGCACCATGAGCGACTGGGCAGTGGGCTTCGCGATAGGCATAGCAGCCGGGCTGGCTATAGGCATCACCGCCACCAGGAAAGAGAAACCGTGGTCGGAGTTGAGCCGTCGAGAGAAGAGGCTACGCATCGTCCTGCTGGGCGCAGGGATAGCCCTCTTCATCGCCGCTTTAGCGGTGTTCCTCGTCGTGGACTAGCCCCCACCATTATCCCTTTCCCTCCAGCTCCAGGCTCATATCCAGCGCCCTGGCCGAGATGGTGATTGCCCCCACCGATATCAAATCCACGCCTACCTCAGCAACCTCGCGGACGTTCTTCAGCGTGATGCCCCCAGACGCCTCCAGCAGGGCGCGCCCCTTGGCGAACTGCACCACCTTCTTCATATCGGCCACCGGCATGTTGTCCAGCATGATGATATCGGCTCCGGCCTCCAGCGCCTCCCGCGCCTCGTCGATGCTGGTAACCTCAACCTCCACGTTGAATGTGGAGCGCTGCGACGCCTGCTCCACCGCCTGCTTCAACCCCACGCCGAAGGAGCGCAGTGCCGCCAGGTGGTTGTCCTTGATCAATATGCCGTCGCCGAGGTGCGCCCGGTGGCTCCTGCCCCCGCCGACGCGCACCGCGTACTTCTCCAGCAGCCTCATCCCCGGCGTGGTCTTGCGGGTATCGGTGATCTGGGTATCCAGCCCCTTGACCGCCTCCACGTAGCGCGCCGTCTCGGTGGCGATACCGCTGAGGTGGCACAGAAAGTTGAGCGCCGTGCGCTCCCCCTTCACGATGCTGGCCACCTTCCCCTCCATCCGCGCCACGACATCGCCCCTCTCGATTCGGGCCCCGTCCTGCTTCAGAACCTCCACCTGCAAGCCGGGATCGACACAGCGAAAGACCGCCTCCACCACCGCCACCCCCGCCAGCACGCCATCCACCTTGACCAGTATGTGCGCCCTGGCCTCCAGCTCCGCGGGGATGACCGCGTCGGTGGTCACGTCGCCGGAGGCTATGTCCTGCTCCAGCGCCCGTTCGACGAGGTCTTCCACCATGTCCCATTGATTGATCAGCGGTTCATGCATAAAATACCCTCGACTTCTGACCCATCGTCGTCGCGAATCCCACTATACGGGCGGTATGCCCAATCGTCAGACTGCGAGCGTCTAACCCGTCTTCCTGAATACGATGTGCCTGAGCCACGAATCCGAGTGCTCCGGGAAGTCGGAGCGGTAGTGAGCGCCGCGGCTCTCCTTGCGGGCCAGCGCCGCCTCCGCCATCAGCCGCCCCGCCAGTACCATATTACCCAGCTCGTAGGTGGGACGGTCCGCCGGCCCCTTCAACGCCGCGTGCCACGACGCCAGTATCGATGCCGCCCGCTCCAGACTGCCACCCGAGCGCACGATGCCCACGCTGTCCCACATCAGGTTCTGGAGCGACGCCCGGCTGAGGCGCGGGGCCCTGCCCTTCGCCTTGCGCTCGCCGAGGGTGAAGCATTCCCCCTCGCCGGGATAAGGAACCGCATTCCCTTCCCGCACCCGGTCCACGATGCGCTTGGCGAAGACCACCACCTCCAGCAAAGAGTTGGAGGCCAGCCGGTTGGCACCGTGAACCCCGGTGGAAGCCACCTCGCCGGAGGCGAACAGCCCGGCGATATTGGTCTCCCCCCAGGCGTTGGTCCTCACCCCACCCATCATGTAGTGAGCGGCGGGCGCTACCGGTATGTATGACCTGGTTATGTCAAGGCCATTGACGTAGCAGAAGCGGAATATATGGGGGAAGCGGGCGGTCACCTTGCGCGGGTTAAGGTGGGTGACATCTAGGAATACGCGGTCGCTGCCCGTCTTCTTCATCTCGGCCACGATGCCTCGCGCCACCACGTCGCGGGGGGCCAGCTCCCCCTGCGGGTCGTAATCCAGCATGAAGCGCCTGCCGTCGGCGTTGCGCAGGACGCCTCCCTCGCCCCTCACCGCCTCGGAGATGAGGAACGGGGTCACGCCGGTGAGTCGCAGCGCCGTGGGATGGAACTGGAAGAACTCCATATCGTTGATCTCCGCACCGGCGTTGTAGGCCAGGGCGATGCCGTCGACGGTAGCGATGTCGGGGTTGGTGGTGAAGTTATACAGCTGCCCCCCTCCCCCCGTCGCCAGTATCACCGCCCGCGAGCGGAACTCCTCGGTCGCGCCGGTGCGGATGTCGAGAGACTTTACTCCCTTCGCTACACCATCATCGACGATGATCTCGGTAACCAGGCTGTACTCCAGTATAACGATCTCCGCCAGCCGCGCCAGGCGGCTCAGCGTGGTCTCGATATGCTCACCGGTGGCATCCCCCCCGGAGTGCAGGATGCGGGGCACGCTGTGCGCCGCCTCCCTGGTGAGCGCCACCTCGCCGTCCATGGTGTCGAAGTGGACGCCGAAATTGATCAGATCGGCTATGCGGTCGGGCCCTTCATCCACCAGGATGCGCACCGCCTCCTCGTCACACAGGCCGGCCCCGGCGGCGATGGTGTCCTTGAAGTGCAGCTCCGGCGAGTCGCCGATCCCGATGGCCGCGGCGATGCCCCCCTGCGCGTGCTTGGTGTTGCAGTCGTTGATGCCGGCCTTGGTCAGCACCAGCACGCTGCCATGCCCCCGCGCCAGCAGCGCGGTATACAGCCCGGCGATGCCGCTGCCCACGATGATGTAGTCGTACCGCTTCATGGCTGCCCCTATGTTACATCCAGCATGCGGTCGAGGGCAAGCTTGGCCTTCACCCGGATGTCCTCGGGAACGGTCACCGCGTTGCGCCGCTGCTCCATCGTCCGCACGACGCTCTCCAGTGTGGTCTTCTTCATGTTGGGGCACACCAGCCCCTGGCTGATGGGGTAGAACGCCTTACCCGGGTTGGCCTTGCGCAGCGGGTGCAGGTGCCCCACCTCGGTGCCGATGAGGAAGACTTGAGCCTCGCTCTCACCGGCGTATCGGATCATCTGAGAGGTGCTGAGCGCCGCGTCCGCCCTCTCGATCACCTCCGGCGAGCACTCGGGGTGCACCAGTACCACCCCGTCGGGGTGCTGCTCCCGGGCGAGATCGACGTGCCGCGGTATCAGCCGCTGGTGCGGCGGGCAGAAGCCGGGGTACAGAATCACCCGCTTTGCGGTCATGGTGGAGATGTAATGTCCCAGGTTCCAGTCGGGCACGAACAGTATCTCATCCTGGGGCATCGATTCCACCACCTGCAGGCCGTTGGCCGAGGTGCAGCAGGCGTCGCTCAGCGCCTTGACCGCCGCCGAGGAGTTCACGTAGCTGACCACCGCCGCTGCGGGGTAGCGCTCCTTCCATTCCAGCAGGGCCTCCGCCGTGATCATGTCCGCCATGGGGCAGCCGGCGTCCCTCTCCGTCAGCAGCACCGTGCGCTGCGGGTTGAGGATGTACGCGCTCTCGGCCATGAAATGCACTCCGGCGAAGACGATGACCTCGGCATCCACCTCGGTGCACTTGCGCGCCAGCTCCAGCGAATCTCCGGTGATATCGGCGACGTCCTGCACCTCCGGCCGCTGGTAGTTGTGGGCCACCAGCACCGCGTTCAGCGACCTCTTGAACTCGTCGATCATCTGCCGAGCGGCATCCGTATCGATTGTGCTATCCATCACCTTTATCCATCTTAACGTCAGATTTACCTCGAGCGCCCTTCATGTAAGCATCGGCGCAGTGCTGGCAGCAGAAGAAAAACTCACTGTCCCCCTCTTTTATCTTAACCGGGCTGTCAACCACCGTCCTCCCGCAGGCCTGGCATTTCACTGCCTTGCCCCTCCGCTTGGCCCACAGCTTCCTCCCCTGAGTATATAAAATCAGGACGAGGAGAACCGCAGCGCAAACCGAGGCGAAGGTGGTATTTATCACAGCCACCCCACAAAGCTGAAGAGATATGCCATCGCGATGGACAGCACCATTATCGACGCGAGGTACAGGGCGACGGTGCCCTTACCCATCGCTTTCCCCACCACCAGCACCGTCGACAGGTTCGTCGCCGGCCCCAGCAGCAGGAAGACCAGCCCGGCGGCGGGGTTCATCCCGCTGACGACCAGTGCGGCAACGAAGGGCACGGAGGCCGTGGAGCAGATGTATATCGGCGTGGCCACCGCCGCCATTATCACCAGGGCCGTCAGCCCCCCGCCGAGATATTCCCCGATGTAACCCTCGGGCACCAGGGCGGAGATGACCGCTGCCGCCGCCAGGCCGATGAGGATCCAGTGGCCGATGTCCTCCCCCATCTCGATGAAACCGTAGCGGAAGGTGGTTTTGACACGCTCCTTAAACCCGTATCCCGGTGGGGTCACCGATTCAGCGGCGGTGCAGCTCGTCTGGCCTTCCCCCGCATCACAACCGCAGGTAGCCGTCTCCTGCGGTAACCCTCGCGGCCCCTCCCTCAGCAAGAGGAGGGACAGCAGCCCGGTAGCGATGGCTACAACGAAAGCGGTGATGATGTATGCCGCGGTGAATTTCCCGCCCAGCATGCCCAGCGTGAGCAGGATGGCGGTGACGGTAGTCGCCGGCGTGGCGATTAGGAAGGCCAGCGTCGCCGCCCGCGACGCCCCCTGCCGGTACAGCGCCATCCCGGTGGGGATCACCCCGCAGGAGCACAGGGGCAGGGGTATCCCTATCAACGTAGCCGTCAGTATCGACCGGACACTGCCCCTGCCGACATAGCGCATGACGACCTCCGAGGGGACAAACGCCTTCAGCAGGCCGGCGAACAGCAGGCCCAGCAGCAGCCACGGGGCGGCCTCCACCAAGAACCGCCAGAACTCCGCCAGGATATCCACGAACCACATGCTCAGACCACCACTTCCCCCCGCAGCGACCACGGGCCGGCGTGCGTGATTTTTATATCGACCATCTGCCCCCTGCGGTCGACACTATCTTCGAAAAAGACCAGCTTGTCGGTGCGCGTGCGCCCCCACCACTTGCCCTTCTTCCTGCCCTCGACCAGCACCTCGATCCTTTGCCCCATGAGCCTACCGTTTATCTCGGCAGCGATGCCCTCCTGCAGGGCCTCGACCGCCTTCCTGCGGCGCACCTTCTCCGCATCGGGGACATCGTCGGCCAGCTTTCGTGAGGCGATGGTGCCCGGCCGCGGCGAGTAGCAGGCGACGTGCACCGTGTCGAACCTCGACTCCCGCAGCAGATCGAATGTCCGCTGGAACTGCTCCCCGCTCTCGCCGGGGAAGCCGACGATGACGTCGGTGCTCAGCGCGACGTGGGGTATGGCGCGGCGTATCCTCTCGACGAGCCTTACATACTGCCCGGCGGTGTAACCCCGCCTCATTGCCTCCAGGATGCCGTCGTCGCCCGCCTGCACCGGGAGGCTCACGTGCTCGCAGACCCTGTCCAGCCGCGCCATCGCCTCGATAAGCTCATCGCTCATGTCCTTGGGGTGGGAGGTGAGGAAGCGGATCCGTT
>Ga0180437_10005704_pt1 | contig 16899 bp, 13 predicted proteins | sample SS_ome_4_FD_132410 | JGI IMG/M metagenome (GOLD analysis project Ga0180437, IMG submission 132410) | Hypersaline lake sediment archaeal communities from the Salton Sea, California, USA - SS_3_D_1 metaG | ecosystem: Environmental > Aquatic > Non-marine Saline and Alkaline > Hypersaline >... | reverse complement strand
CAGCGGCGATTGAAGCAAGAGCTTCGGTTGGAGGGAAGCGAGTCCCGGAGGGATGGCGGACCAAAGCCCAGGGTGGTGCGCAGCGAAACCCTGGGGAAAGGTGCGCCAGAGAATCCTTGCAGCCCCCTTCGGGGGCGACGGAAGAAGGGGGGGATTACTACCCGATGTCCCAATCCTATTGTAACCTGCTGTATCATATCGTCTTCTCAACAAAGCGCAACGAACCGTGGCTAGACCCTGATACGCGTTCAAGACTATGCCCTTATATGGGGGGCGCCATTCGAAACGAAGGTGGTACCGCACTCGTTATCAACGGTACGGCGGACCACGTCCACATCCTCGCAAGGCTTAGGCAGGACAAGGCCCTGTCCGATGTTCTCCGTGCCATCAAGGCGAACTCGTCCCGGTGGATTCACAAGACGTTCCGGAGGCTCACCGACTTCTCATGGCAGGCTGGCTACGGAGCCTTTACGGTGAGCGAGTCTCAGCTTGATAAAGTGCACCGATATATCCTGAATCAAAAGAGACATCATCAAACCCTTTCATCCAAGGCAGAGTTTGTGTCCTTACTGAAGGCACACGGCGTTGAATATGACGACAGGTATTTGTGGGATTAACGAGGACGGAGCGTTTCCGTCACCCCGTTCTGGGGTTCCGGCGGTACTTGTCGATAGGTACCCAGGGTTCCGCTACGCTCCACCCTGGGCTTGATTCCGTCATCGCACGCAGGGATTTTGCAAATGTCGGTGAGGGTGGTATCTGGACGGAGGATGGGAACATGGAGGATAATTCAATGGGACGACGCGATTTTTTGAAACGGTCGGCAGCGGTAACGCTGGGTGCAGGAGCAGTAGGAGCTGCATCATCAGGGCGGTCCAGCAAGCCGCCTTTCGACCCGCTGTTAAAAGCGGTACAGCTCGACATGCTACCGAAACAACTGGCCGACAAGGACAAGTTCAAGCTGGCTAAATCGTGCGGGTTCGACGGAATCGAGACGAACCCGATGGATGATCTCGACGCAGCCAAGAAACAGGGCGATCTGGCCCGGCAGGCCGGCGTACCGATCCACTCGATCGTGTTCGGCGGCTGGCACGCCCCGCTCTCCGACCCAAACCCTGACGTTATCGAAAAGGGCCTTCGAGGGATGGAGACGGCGCTCCCCTGCGCCAAAGCCATGGGCGCCGACGCCGTGCTGCTGGTGCCGGCCGTAGTCACGGAAAGAGTGGGTTACGGCGAGGCGTACGAACGCTCGCAAGGGCACATCCGCAAGCTGCTGCCGCTGGCCGAGGAGGTCGGGGTGATCATCGCGGTCGAGAACGTGTGGAACAAGTTTCTGCTGAGCCCGCTCGAGTTCGCCCGGTACGTCGACGAGTTCGAAAACCCCTGGCTGCGAGCCTACTTCGACGTGGGCAACGTCGTGACGTTCGGTTATCCGGAAGACTGGATCCGTACGCTCGGCGAGCGGATCGTTAAGGTGCACCTGAAAGACTTCGAACGGAAGCCGCACGAGTGGGCCGCTCTGCGCGAAGGCGACGTGAACTGGCCGGAAGTGCGCCGCGCACTGGCCGAGGTGGGTTACACCGGCTACATCACATGCGAGCTCAGTGGCGGGAACGAGGAATACCTGCGCGACGTGTCAGACCGTATGAGCAAGATCGCCGTCGGAGAATAGCAGGCGGACGCCTCGCCTACCGACTGCCGTGGGATGTACCGATGCGCGGCACCGCAATCATAATGCGGTTATGATTCCAACCGCCGGTGCTGGCACCCCCGAAATATGTGTAAACCCACCGCCCGTCGCGGACGAATATCATCGGGGTGACCTGACCGTACCGGTCGTGCTCGCCGCCGCTCAGCTTGAAAAGGTAACCGCGGTCCTCCCAGTCTGTTTCGTTCGGCGCAACCGCCCACAGAGTTCCCTCGCGGCTCTCGCGCACCATGACATACTGATCGCCAACGCGTTTCACGTCGACAGCTCCTGCGTTGAGCAGCACAGGGTTGCCCGAAAACTTCTCCCAGTTCCGCCCGTCCCGCGAAGTTGCATACCCGACATGGCGCGATTTGCCGTCATTGCCGTCATACCACATTTTGAAAACGCCGTCTTCGTGTATGACCGACGGCCGTCCGACCTTGAACGATTCCCATGACTCGGGCGGACCCACATCAAGCACAACTCCCTCCTTCCGCCACAGCACACCGTTCGTCGAGACCGCAAGGTGAATCCTGTCGTCCTCGCCTGTCGCTGCGTCGGTGTAATACATGAAGAAGGTATCGCCGACACGCGCCACGGAGGGATCGTTCACATGATTCGAACCGCCACAATCGAGTACGGGATTCCCGGGATGTCGCCGCCAGTCCAGACCGTCCCGACTGGTCGCATAATGTATCCTGTCGTGCCCGTCGCGTCCTTGGCCTCCGTACCACATGCGATACACGCCGCCGGAATAGTGGACGTCAGGCGCGTAGATGTTGTCCCCTTCCCACTTGCCGCCGTCCGGAAAGATGACGGGCGTTCCGTCACTCACGTCCCAGAGCGTCGGGATGATATCTGCCGGCGCCTTGAACTCAGGATGGTCAAGATTCGCGCTGCATGAGAAGAGAAGCAGCAGTAGGATCGGAACTGTTCGCTTCACGTGGCGGCCCTTCGGTTTCTGCGTATCACGACGTTAGAGCGACCGCATGTGGACAATGGCATCAGCTATCGCCGTCTTCCCGTCAGGTTCGGGAAGGATTTCCGCGGAGTAGAACCCGTCGTACCCTATTTTCGCCAGCGTATCTGCAAGTCCGCGAAAGTCTATATGTCCGTGTCCCGGCGCTTCGCGGTTGCTGTCCGCAACGTGCACGTGCGTTACCCTATCGCCGGCACGAACCAGGCTCTCCTCTATGCTCGGCTCTTCGATGTTCATGTGGAATGAATCGGCGAGAATTCCGATATTATCCGCTCGAATGCGCTCGAGGAACTCAACTGTCTCGCCGATACTGTTCAACAACGTCGTCTCATACCGGTTTAACGGTTCAACCACAAGCCGCACGCCGTGTTGCGTGCCATAGGCACCGCATTCGAGCAGGCATTCGCCCACCCGGTCGAGCGCATCGGCGAGTTCATCGCGCTGCTGGCAGGTTCCGCGAATCAAACCGATGATCACCTGCGCACCGAGTTTCTTCGCGAACTCGACCTGCTGCTTGATCCTGTCGACGGCGTCGCGCCGAACAGCGGGGTCCGGGTTCGCGAAGGAAAGCCTTTCTTCAAGGTATGCCTGGCCGGTACCTATCGCCGGCACATGCAGACCGAAACCGGTCACGAGAGAGGGGATACCGGCTGCATCGACGAGCGACGGGTCGCGGACAGCCAGTTCAACACCGTCATACCCCAGGTCGGCGATAAGACAAAGGTTCTCCTCGAAACCCTCACGGATCGCCACCGCCTCGAACGACGTTGACTGGACGGTGGCCACGGCGGCAAGCTTCAGCGCCATATCTGGATCCAGCTTCCTTAGAACGGGTAGGCAAGAGAGTAGATGCTTCGTCCGCCCTTTGCCAAAGGCCCTTTGATCGCGGCCTCGATCTCCTCTTTCGGCCTCGGCGACACCTCATCGGCGGGCGGGAGTTTGCCTGCCGGGAACGTCTCGAGAATGTCGGTCACGAGTTTCTCCATATAGTCCAGCAGCGCGTTGACGCCGGGCTTAGCCTTTTCCGCGTCCGCAAGGGTAGCTTTACCGACGCACCCTTCCGGAGTTGCAGCGATCTCCATAGGACCGCACCCTACCTGGCCGTACCAACAGATCGGTCTGTGCAGCAGGTTCCCGGCTTTATCGATATGTCCGTCCGGCAAATACCCGCGCGGCGTCGTGTCTACGGCATCCTCCATCTTGATAAACTCCGGGAACAGCGCCAGCGACCACGACGTTTCCACCTCGTCCGCATGGATGAAGTTCGTCTCGTACGGTCCGCCGTCCGCTTTCGTTTTGAACTGGTCCGGTATCGCGTGGTACCAGTTCAGGTTGATGAAAACGCCCGGTACCTGGAACTGTTTAGCGAACTGGTGTATCGCCGTCGGGATGACGTACTCCTGGCCGTGACCGTTGAGCAGTATCTGTTTCCGGAAACCCATGTTCCACAACCCCGCCATGACACCTTTCACTATTCCGATGAAATACTCTTCCGGAATGACTATTGTGCCCGGCATGCCCATATGATGGTACGGATGCGATCCGTACCAAACCGGCTGGGCTATCGTACAACCGGTACGTTTCGCCACCGCCTCCGCCATACGCGTCACGAGGAACGTATCCTCGCCGATGCACGCGTGCGGTCCGTGGTTCTCGGTCGAACCGAGCGGCACGATTATGAGGTCGTTCTTCTTCAACCGCTTCGTGATATCCTTCCACGTCATATTCTGCACGTACAACCCTTCGGCAGATTCCATATACCCGCCTTTCGGCGGCAACTCCCACTTGCTCATTTACAGTAACTCCTTTCTTTATTGGCTTCCTGTCGCCAAAAACGATCGTACAGATCACCTCTTCATGCACCGCAACCGGCATTGCGCGTCTACCTGAGAATGGTTATCTTACACTCCTTCCTGTCTGTTCGCAGAAGGACGATATTATCCGGCGCTTCGTCCAGGGCGATAGTCTTGGTGATCATAGGCGTCATGTCCATACCGGACGCCATCGCCGAGATGACGCGCGGGAACGTGCCGTGACCGGAATGTCCCTGCGACCCGACGATCAACGCGCGCCGTACCTGGAACACCTCCGGCGTCATGGGCGCTTTTTGCGGGGCGCGGGCCACAAGCGCGACAACCGCGTTGAGCGCTTTCCCCTCCCATATGCACTTCTCGATGGCGGGCCACACCCGCTCGAAAAGGCCACTGCCTTCAAGATATAGGCTTGCGCCTTCGCCCTTAGTTATATCGAGCACTGCCTCAGCCAGATCCCGTTTTGTAGGGTCGACGAGGTCCGTCGCGCCCATCCTCCCGGCGAGTTTGCGCCGTGTCGCCGACGGTTCCGACAGAATAACGTGCGCGGCTCCCGCACGCTTGAGTATCGCCGAGGCCGCCTGGCCTATAGGTCCGCCGCCGACTATCACGACGTTATCCCCCGGTCGAATCCCGCCGGCACGTTCGATCACCGCGTTGTACGCGACCGATGTCGGCTCGACGAGACTGCCCGCTTTGAACAGATCCTGTCCCGAATAGTTGGCTTCCAGACCCTTGAGGCTCCAGCAATATTTGGCGTCGACCTTAATGTACTCGGCCATCGCGCCGTCGCAACTGAACCCGAGCTCCTCGAGCCGCTCGCAATGGTTCGGGTACCCGTCAACGCACGGCCTGCACGTCCCGCACCACAACATCTCCTCGGCGGTGACCGGTTCGCCCGGCTCGTACCTGGCATTTGTCCGCTTGTTTATCGCTTTCTTGCCCGAATCCACCACAATACCGGAGAACTCGTGACCCAGAATGGCCGGGAACGCCGTCAATCCCGGATAAAATATGTATCCTTCATCGTCAGGCTGCGCCATGTGAACGTCGCTGCCGCAAATCCCGCACGCTTTGACCTCGATCAAGACGTCGGTGTTACCGAGTTTCGGTTTAGGTTTGTCGACGATTTCGAGTTCGGGATCCTTCCACACCTGGCTTCCCAGATAGGTGAGTTTTCCCTCGCGGTCCTTTGCACCCAGCACAAACCCCCATCTTGGCGCCCACTCTGCCTTTAGACTCACTCCCTTCATTATATGCACCTCGCTTTCATTGAGGATTCCGTATGCACTTCTTGACTTGCGCACAGAACCGTCAGGGGGTAACGACGATCTTGATCGCGTCGCCCCGGCGCATCAACTCGATCCCCTCGGGAATCTCCCTTACGCCGATCCGATGTGTCACCAGTCGTTCGACGTCGAGCAACCCGCTTTCAAGAAGTTTGACCGTCTCCGGAAACGACCCGCCGGAGATAAACGTGCCGAGCACGCGTATCTCTTTCCGCGTTATCCAGTACTGGCCGACATCGGCGCGGGCGGTCTCGTTCATCCCAAAAAGCAGTACCGTGCCGCCCGGGTTTACATGGTCAAGCGCTACCCCGAACAACGACCCGACGGCATCTACCACGAGATCCGCGCCTCCGTCCGTGACGTCCGCCAACACCTCCGCGAGATCCTCGTCGTTCGGGTTCACCACGCGGACTCCTGCCACTTTTCGCGCAACATCGGCCCGCGACGTATTCGGTTCCGAGACCACGATCGACCCCGCACCGTTAGCCTTGAGCACGTCGATGAACAGTTGGCCGATCGGTCCCGCACCGAGAATCAGTGCGGACTGACCAGGCACAACAGCAACCTTCTTAACCGCGTTCACCACGCAGCTTAACGGTTCCGCCAGAACCGCTTTATCCGGCGGCAGATCTGGAGAGTATGGATGCAGGGCGGACGCCGGCGTCCTGCAGTACTCGGCGAACCCGCCGTCCATGAAAATGCCGAGCGTGGTCATGTTGGTGCACAGGTTCGCCTTGTTCTTGCGACAGTAAATGCACGTGCCGCACGAGATGTTGGGAGAGACAACGACTTTGTCACCCTTCTCGAGATGGCCGACCGCCTCGCCCCAGGACACCACTTCGCCGACAAACTCGTGTCCCAGAATGGCACCTTCCGTGGCGGGATGTCCCGGCGGAACATCCAGTATGTGAACGTCCGTACCGCAGATGCTTGCAGCTTCAACCCGTAAGATTACGTCGTCCGGCGCTTGCATTTCGGGCACCGGCACATCTTCAATAGCAAGTTGTCCGCGCCCTTTGAAAACGGCGGCCGTCATCGTATTGGACATAGCGATTTAGCTCCTTATGCAGTCCTGTGGCCTAGGACGCGCGCTCTGGGTTATACCCGACTTCAAACTGCACGGTTCTCCCGCCACACAAGTCTAAGTTTAATGCTGCGGAAAGTCAAGAGGATACCTATGAGAGCACTCACCAGAATGAGAATATCGGGGAGACGGACAGCTTCTAAGGCTTCGTCTGCGTTGACCGGATGTACTCCTCGAGGTTGGCACTGGTTACGACCTGTGTGCCGGTATCTATCCGTTTGTCTACTGACCCGCCATCGAGATGCTCGACGAGCTTCTTGACGCCGAGGTACCCCATGTTGAACGGACTCTGCGCGATCAGCGCGTCGATCTCGCCTTTCCGGACCGCTTCGAGCGACTCCTCGCTCGTATCGAACCCGACGAGCACAACCTTTTCCGGGAGTTTGCGCGCCTTGATAGCCTCGGACGCACCAAGCGCCATCGTCGAGTTGGTCACGAACATCGCCCGCAGGTCCGGTTCGGATTCGAGCAGGTTCTCCGTGACGTTCAGTGCCATCATACGATCGCTGTTGGCCGGCTGTGGCGGGACAAGCTCTATGCTGCCCCCCTCAAGTGCCTGCAAGAACCCGTCGCGCCGGGCGATGTGCGATTGTTGGCCCGGCACGCCCGTTATCAGCGCCACCTTACCCTCGCCGCCGATTGCCTCGACGATAAACTCGCCGGCAAGTTTTCCCCCATAAACGTTGTCCGTACCGATAAACGAGAGTTTGCTCGGCGCGTTCGCGTCGGAATCGATCGTGACGAACGGTATGCCCATACGGGCGGCCCGTTCGAGCGTCGGGATGACCGATTCGACGTCGTTAGCGGCAACCGCCAGCCCGTTAACCTTCTGGGCGATGAGATCCTCGATCTTGTTGAGCTGTCCCTCGACGTCAGTCTCCGATCTCGGCGCGAGAACCGTCACCTCAACGTCTTCCTCTCGGGCCGCTTGTTGCGCACCGTCGCGAACGGCGAGCCAGAACTCGCTGTCTATTGCTTTCAGAACGACCCCTATCCTGCGCTCGGCGCGACCCGGCTCCTCGCTTGTCTCTCGCGAACCGCATCCCACAGCCAGAGTAAGGGACAACATCGCGGCGAGCGCTGCCAAGAATATTCGTCTCCAGCCGCCGGACCTCTCATTATTGCTTCTCATCGGGCTGCTCCTCTTCTACTTCACCGTCTGTGTCTGAACCGCTCGACCGTGACCGCACCTACTATAACCGCACCTATCGTAAACGTCTGCCAGTATTCGCTCACCTTCATCAGGTTCAACCCGTTTTTCAGAACGCCGATGATCAGCGCGCCGGTTATCGCGCCGAGAATCGTACCTTCGCCGCCAAACAGGCTCGCGCCGCCGATGACGACGGCGGCAATGGCGTCCAGCTCGTAGCCCAGACCGGCCGTGGGGAGGCCGGCAGCGACGCGCGCCGTGCTTATGACTCCCGCAAGACCCGCAAAGCCTCCACAGATCATATAGATGGCGGTTTTGTACGCCCGGACGTTAATGCCCGACAGGTATGCCGCCGTTTCGTTCCCGCCGATAGCGTACGTGTACCTGCCAAGCCGTGTGTGGGTTAGTACGATGTGCGCCAATACGGCGCAAACAAGAAGGATCACAACCGGAACAGGAATATCATCGCCGAACACATATCCGGAACCCAGCACCTTGAACTGGTCCGGCAAGCCGGAAACCGTGTAACCGCCGGTAATTATCTGACCAAGCCCGCGCGCCATGCTCATCATGCCGAGCGTGGCTATGAACGGAGGCAACCGCAGCCTCGTTATAACAAGCCCGTTAATCGTCCCGCATGCGGAGCCGACCGCCAAACCCACTAGAACACCAACAACGGGGTGGCACCCCTGCTTGAGCGCCAGCGCCAGTATGCATCCACTGAACGCGAGCACAGACCCCACCGACAGGTCGATGCCGGCCGAAATGATCACAAACGACATGCCCAGCGCGAGGATGGCGTTCACCGTGGCCTGACGCGCGACGTTCATCAGGTTCTCTTCGGTCAGGAAGTCTTCCGACAGGAACGCCAAAACCACACACATCACCACCAGCCCGATAAACGCCCATAGCCGGAAGAGCACCTGTTTCACGGATGTCACCTCAGCAAAGCCGGTGCGGAGCTACCCCCCGAGCGCGCCCGCCGAATGCAACGCGACCAAGAGGATTCTACGTTTTCGCGCGCTCCCCGTCAAGGCTAACGCTGCCATATCGTTCTCGACAATAGGTGTTGTTCGTGGTAACATTGTCAAGACTTGGGCGAAATTGTCGCAGTTCGGATACCAAACCGGGGGAAGTCGAGGCAACCGAGACGACGGAAATCAGTAGTGCGGGAAGGGACATATGGAGTCAAACCCGATACTTGAGTACCTGCCATTATACATTGTCCTGGTGTTCTCAATCTGTGTCCATGAGACGCTCCACGCTTACGCTGCGGACAGATGCGGCGACCCGACCGCACGTTTTCTGGGTCGGATAACTCTCAACCCGCTGCCGCACATCGACCCGATTGGAACGGTGCTTCTGCCGTTGGCGGCAATGGTGTTCGGCGCGCCGATTCTCATAGGTTGGGCCAAACCGGTGCCGGTTAACCCGAGGAACTTCCGCAATTACCGACGCGACGATATCATTGTGTCGCTGTCAGGCATCGCGGGCAACTTCTCGCTGGCGATCGCTGCCGCCCTTCTTTTCCGGGTGGTAGCGCTGCTTCCCCTGAGCGGCGTTATACCCGTCCTTTTAATTCTGCGATGGCTAATGAGGATAAACGTGGTTCTAGGCGTGTTCAATCTGATTCCGCTCCCGCCTCTGGACGGTTCACACGTGCTGCTCCATTTCCTTCCGTTAGACCTCGCGGCACGGTACAGGCGGATCGCCCCTTTCAGCTTCCTCATACTGTTGATCTTGCTGGGGACCGGCATCCTGTGGGCGCTCCTTGAGATCCCCATGGCCATTATCGATGCGCTCGCAGGTTTGTGAGGTACCGATGACAACGCCGAAAGGATTGGTTCAAATATACACAGGCGACGGCAAAGGCAAGACTACCGCCACGCTCGGGCTCGGACTGAGAGCCGCCGGTCACGGCATGAAAGTTCTCATGGTCCAGTTTATGAAAACTGTCCGCTACTACGGCGAACTCGAATCCGTCAAGCGGCTCGCGCCGAATTTTGAGATCGTGCAGAAAGGTAAACCGTGCAGCCGACCTGAAGCCGATTGTATGGAGTGTGAAGCGTGTTTCGTCCATCCGGAAAAACCGCAACCGGAGGACATCGCAGCGGCACGCGATGCAGTCGAGTTCTGCGCCGACGTTCTGCGCAAAGGCGAACATGATATCGTGATACTCGACGAGGTTCTGTACGCGGTCAAGTTCGGTCTCATCGAGTGCGGCGACGTAGTAAAGTTGATCAAAATGAAACCGCCGGAGATGGAACTCATACTGACGGGACGGGATGCGCCGCAGGAGCTTATTGATCTCGCGGATCTCGTGACGGAAATGCGCCTGATCAAACATCCGTATCAGCAGGGGATAACCGCGCGAAAGGGTGTGGAGTACTGAAGATTCCTTACGATGGAGCAGCTCGCGAACCGGTTCCGGCGAAGTTGGTGTGCGGTATCATAGCGTCTCCCGAACGCGATCTGGGCCAAGTTGAGAACCTACTGGAAGAAGCGTTGGGCCCTATAGATCTGCGCTCGGAACGCATTGCCTTCGACCAGACGTCGTACTATCAGCACGAAATGGGCGGCGAGCTGGTCAGGGAATGGGTCAGCTTGAAGCAGCTCGTCCAACAGGACGAGATAGCCGATGCCAAACTGACGACAAACCGGCTCGAAGAGCGGTTGGCGCGACCGGACGGGACGCGCACGGTGAATCTCGATCCGGGATACGTTGTGCCGCCGCGACTCGTGCTCGCCACGACGAAAGATTTCGCCCACCGGATATACCTCGCGAAAGGGATATACGCGGAGGTGACGTTGATATACCGGGAAGGCGGGTTCCAACCGTTGGAATGGACCTACCCGGATTACCGCCAGGCTGCAGCGCTAGATTTTTTCCAGCGCGTGCGCACCGCGTATCTCGCCCAACTGGGCGACGACCCCTGATCGGGCGCAAGTGCATCAGGTCAGCTTCCTGCCGGTCGTTGTGGCCGCAAGCTTACCGTGTTTCACCCCGCGAGCGCCGATGATCTCGTCGGCGAACCCCTGGACCTTCTTCGCGCGGCCTCTGACCGCGACCACCTCGAGACAGTTGTGATGATCGAGATGAACGTGCATGCAGGAGAGTATAAGATCGGGCTCGGTATGCTGGGCTTCCACGAGCCTCGACGTGATGTCGCGAACGTGGTGATCGTAAACGATGGTTACCGTGCCGACGATCTCCTCGTCCGCACCCCATTCTTCACGAACAAGAACGTCGCGGATAAGATCGCGGATTGCCTCCGACCGGTTGCTGTAACCCTTCCTTCCAATGGCAGCGTCGAACCGTTCTATCAACTTAGCATCTATCGATATCCCGAACCTGTACAGATCAGACATGGTACCCTCCTTCGAAGTGGCACGATCCGGTCAAATCGTAGTACAAAAAAGCCCCGGGGTCAACCCGCGCCGGTAGAGCACAGCGTTTGGTCGAGTCTGGAGGTGCCTTTCTGGGAAGGAAGATTCATCAACTCGATGCGAGGAGTGTTCGACCGACCCCGACCCTAAAGGCTCGTTGTTGCGCGATGTCGCGCGCGTGGTATAGAATGCCTCCTGTGGTTACCTGGGATAGTCCAACGCAGCAACCGCTTTGGAAGGGAGGTCCGGATGAGAAAACGGCGAGCATTCAGGTTAGTATTCCTTCTTGTTCCGATCGTGGCTGGGTGCGCACTCTTCCGCGCGCCGGTAAAGGAGGAGAACGTGGCGAAGATCGATCTCGACGTTATTTCGACTCTGAGACCGGGCCATCCCCGTCTCATCCTGACCGACGATGATCTCGTATCGCTCCGGGCGCTACTGGAAACCGACCCCGAACTGCAGGGGCTCGTCGACAAGGTGGTGGCCGAAGCGACCGGTCTGCTCGGCAAACCGACCGTCGAGTACATAATCGTCGGGCCGAGATTGCTATCCCAGAGTCGCGCGTGTCTCATGAAGGTGTACGCACTGGCGCTTGCGTACCGGCTGACAGGCGAGATGAAGTTCGCCGAGCGCGCGAAAACCGAGCTGCTCGCCGCGGCGGCGTTTAAGGACTGGAACCCGTCCCACTTTCTCGACACGGCGGAGATGTCCCACGCGTTCGGGATAGGTTACGACTGGCTGTACGAGGAGCTTGGCGCAGATCGGGTCACGATCCGCGAGGCGCTCATCGAGAAAGGGTTGAAGCCGGGATTGCTGTGTTATCGCGGCGAGGCAAGTTACGGCTGGTGGATAATGCGGCACCACAACTGGAACCAGGTCTGCAACGGCGGTCTGCTGATCGGGGCGCTGGCCGTCGCAGACGAATATCCCAAAATAGCCGCCGAGATCGTCACCGGTGCTCTCGAGTCGCTGCCGAGAGCTATGGCGAGCTACGCGCCTGACGGCGGCTGGGCCGAAGGACCGGGATACTGGCACTACGCGACCAGGTACAACGCTTACGGTCTCGCCGCACTCGACAGCGCGCTGGGAACGAATTTCGGCCTCTCGGAATCGCCCGGCTTCGCCGAGGCGGGCCTATTCCGCATTCACTCGATCGGTCCGCACGGTCAAACGTTCAACTACGCCGACGCGAGTAGCGGTTCCGGACCCGCAGAAGAGATGTTCTGGCTCGCGCGAAAGTTCGACAGACCGCTGTATGCGTGGCATCAGCGGGAGACGTTGAAACGCAGCAGTCCGAACGCGCTGGATGTCCTCTGGTACGATCCGCGAGGCGAAACGCCGGACACTGAAGAACTTCCCCTCGACGCGATGTTTACCGGGGTGGACGTCGCTTTCCTCCGCAGCAAGTGGCACGATCCGAACGCGATTTACGTCGGGTTCAAAGGAGGCGACAACGAGGCGAACCACTCTCATCTTGACCTCGGCACGTTCGTTCTCGACGCCGATGGTGTCCGTTGGGCGGTCGATCTCGGCTCGGACGACTATAACATGCCGGGATATTTCGGGAATAAACGTTGGACGTACTACCGGTTGCGAACAGAAAGTCACAACACCCTCGTCATCAACGGGGAGAATCAGAATCCGGAAGCGAAAGCCCCGCTGACAGCGTTCGAATCGACGCCGGAGCTCGCGTACGCCGTTGCTGACCTGACCGCTGCGTACGCGGAACATGCCGACCGCGCCCACCGCACTATCGCGTTGATCGACAGGAGCCAAGTGCTCGTGCGAGACGAACTGGATCTTAACGATACAACGGCGGAGATCGTCTGGGGGATGGTCACCCCGGCGGAGGTCGAACTCGAGGGTGCAACGGCGATCCTGCACCAGAAAGGCAAGACGCTAACCGCTACGATACTGGCGCCGGCGGACGCCGTGTTCGAGGTGGTATCCACCACTCCGCCACCGCCGCAGAAACAGAATGAGGGAACCCGCAAGCTGGCCATTCGGGTCACCCCGCGAGAGGACCCGCTGCTAATCAGAGTGCTGCTCACCCCGGGAAGCTCCGGCGAGATCGAGATACCGACAATACCACCTCTGGAAAGTAGATAGTAGCTAGGTAGAGAGAATTCAGCGGAAGCCACAGACCGCGGCGCAGGCAAACGCCCGGCCTAGCGCGATCTGAGGAGCGCTGAAAAAGGTGCCTTCTTCCAAGACGGGTCCCCCAACAGAGGCGCCTTCATCTCCGTTCTTGCCTCTGATTCGCTGCGGAGAACCAGATGGTCTCTTCGCCGAGCAGCTCTTCGGCCGCCTGCACAAGCGCCTCTGACGGTTCCACCTTATTCCGCGCTCCGGCTTTGACCGTCACCTCACCCTCTCTCGGCGTTACCAGGTGCAGGTAGAGGTCGCACTGGCCCGAATGCGACGATATGATGGAAGCCAACTGTTTGAGAAGAGGTTTCTCCAGCCCGGCGGTCACGAGTCTGATATGAACGGCGCTTGCGAGCCGTTTAGGTGCCTCCTCGAGCGAGAAGATCTCGTTCGCCACGATACGCGGTGCACCCTCGTTGGCGGCGGTGCGACCCATGACCATCACCGCCACATCTTCCATGATTATACCCTTCGATTTCTGGTACGTCTCGGGATAGACTACGACCTCGACGAACCCGTCGAGATCCTCCAGTGTCACGAACGCCATCCTGTCGCCGCGCCGTGTGGTCTGGAGCTTGATCTTAGCGAGTATACCGCCCATAGTGACCGCCGCACCGTCGCTCAGTGACGATATATCGCTCGTCTTTGCCGTGCCGAACCGGTCGAGCGCTTCGGCGAACCGCGCCAGCGGATGGCCCGTGACGTAGAATCCCAGCACCTCCTTCTCGTTAGCTAGCAGCTTGTTCTCCTGCCACTCCTCGACATCCGGCAGCGTCTGGTCGCTCACTGAGGCGCTGTCCTCGCCGAGAAGGTCGAACAGAGAGGTCTGTCCCGATTCTTTCTCGCGTTGAAGCAGATTCCCCTGTTCTTGAGCCTTGTCGATAACCTCGAACATCTGGCTCCTCTTCGCGCCGGTGCTGTCCAGCGCGCCCGCTTTAACTAGACTTTCGAGGGCGCGCCTGTTGAGTTGGCGCATATCCACCCGGGCGCACAAGTCGAATATCGACCGGTATTTACCTCCGGATTCACGCTCCTCAACGATAGATTCAACGGTACCCTCGCCAACATTCTTTATTGCCGCCAACCCGAACCTGATCGCGTCGCGGACAACCGTGAAATTCTTGCGGCTCTCGTTTATATCGGGCGGTCGGACGGCGATCTCCAGCCGTTTACATTCTTCGATGTACCCCGCCAGCTTATCGCTGTTGCCCATCTCGCTGCTGAGCGTCGCCGCCATAAACTCGAGCGGGAAATTGGCTTTCAAGTACGCGGTCCAGTACGCGATGAGCGCATAAGCGGCGCTGTGCGATTTGTTGAAACCGTACCCGGCGAACTGCGCCATATGGTTGAATATCTTCTCGGCGGCCGCGGCCGATACCTTGCGTTTGCGCGCCCCTTTGACGAAGCCTTCTCTAAGTTTCGCCATCTCGTCGGGATCTTTCTTACCCATCGCGCGCCGAACAAGGTCCGCCTGTCCCAGCGGAAACCCGCCCACATCGCTCGCGATCTTCATCACCTGTTCCTGGTACAGCATCACACCGTACGTTTCCTCCAGGATAGGCTTGAGCGACGCGTGATCGTACTTGATCTTGGTGAGCCCGTGCTTGCGTCGAACGTAATCCTCGAGCATATGCATCGGGCCCGGCCGGAACAGCGCCACCAACGCGACAATCTCCTCGAACCTGTCAATCCCGATCTTCTTCGCGAGGTCGCGCATACCGGAACTCTCAAGCTGGAACACACCCGCTGTGTGCGCGCTTCTCAACAGCTCGAACGTCTTCTCGTCGTCAAACGGGATATCGTTCGGCTGCAGCTCTATTCCGCGATTCTCTTTCACCGCCCGCAACGTCTCGTCAACCACCGTAAGCGTACGCAACCCGAGAAAATCGATCTTCATAAGCCCGATCTTCTCGAGCGCGGTCGATTCATACTGGGTGGTGATCGGCTCTCTCGGGTCGCCTTTCGCCCGGTACAACGGAACGTACTCCGTGAGCGGCTGAGATGAGATGACCACGCCTGCGGCGTGCACCGAGGCGTGTCTGACAAGCCCTTCCAGCGCCGTCGCGTGCTCCCACAGACGCGCGATCTCCGGTTGCTCCTTCATTCTGCGCAGCTCTTCCTGTCGCTCGAGGGCCTCCGCCAGCGTTATGTTCAACTGCCACGGCACCAGCTTGGCCACCCTGTCCACCAGCCCGTATGGCAGGTTCAGCGCACGACCTACGTCGCGTATCGCGCCCCGGGCCGCCATCGTGCCGAACGTGATGATCTGGCTAACGTTGCGGTCGCCGTACTTCTCGCGGACATAGTTGATCACTTTCTCCCGGTTGACGTAACAGAAGTCTATGTCGAAATCCGGCGGCGACACCCGTTCGGGATTCACGAACCGTTCGAACTGCAACCCGTACTCGAGCGGATCGAGATCAGTGATTCTTAGAGCGTACGACACAATACTTCCCGCGCCGGACCCGCGTCCGGGTCCCACAGGTATCCCGTTACGTCGTGCAAAACTGACAAAATCCCACACGACGAGAAAATAGCTCGTGTAGTTCATCTGATCGATGATCGCCAGCTCGCGGTCGGCTCTCTCGCATATTTCGGCCGTCACTTCCGGATACCGCTCCTTCAGCCCGCTTTGCACGAGCTCACGCAAGTACTGCGAACTGCTCTCATATCCATCCGGCGCGGCATACCGAGGAAGAAGCCGCTGGCCGAACTCCAGCTCGACATTGCACCTGTGCCCTATCTCGGCGGCATTCTCGAGCGCTTCAGGCCACCTGGCGAACCGCTCGGCCATTTCGGCGGGCGACTTCACGTAAAACTCGTCGGTCGGAAACTTGAGCCGATCGGTCTGCTCGACGGTCGAACCGGTCTGAACGCACAGCAGCACATCGTGCGCGGCCGCGTCCGCCCGGTCAATATAATGACAATCGTTCGTCGCCACAATCCCGAGCCCGCATATTCGCGCGAGATTGACGAGCTCGGGTATGACCCGGTGCTGTTCCGGCATCCCCTCGTCCTGCAGCTCAAGGAAAAAGTTGTTCGCGCCGAAAATGTCCCGATACGTGCATGCCGCTTTCTCAGCGGCTTCGAGTTCGCCCCTGGCCAACTCGACGCTGACTTCTCCCGACAGACACGCGCTCAGCGCAATCAGCCCGTCGTGATGCTTATCCAGGAGTTCCTTATCCACGCGAGGTTTGTAGTAAAACCCCTCAAGATAGCTCGATGTGCTAAGCTTAAGCAGGTTCTGATATCCTGTCTCGTTCTCGGCGAGCAGCACAAGGTGGTAGGCGGTTTCCGCGGCGTTTCGCGCGCTTTTCTCGAACCTGCTTCCCGGCGCGACGTATATCTCGGTGCCGATAAT
>Ga0180437_10005703_pt1 | contig 16899 bp, 12 predicted proteins | sample SS_ome_4_FD_132410 | JGI IMG/M metagenome (GOLD analysis project Ga0180437, IMG submission 132410) | Hypersaline lake sediment archaeal communities from the Salton Sea, California, USA - SS_3_D_1 metaG | ecosystem: Environmental > Aquatic > Non-marine Saline and Alkaline > Hypersaline >... | reverse complement strand
GGTTGCCAAAATAACTGTGATTGCTGCTGTTGAGAGTTAACGATTTCCTATCGATCTGCAGCTTAAATGGCTTTGAGAAGTCCTTCCGTAACTCCTCAAACAGCGGATTACAATCTGCCATCAGGACCTTCTGGCAGATCAACTGACCATTTCCCATTCGACGGCAGTTTATTTGGAAGCTGTAAGTTACACAACTTCTGTCAGGGAAATCCTTATAGGCTCGTATTTGTGAGGGAGTCGCTTCGACAATCCTGCCGCGCTTACTTCCCGGACAGACAAAGCTACTTAGCTTGACGTAATCGCCTTGTACCAAAAGGTATATCTTGCGGGTATTGGAATGATTCTCGATGCCCTGATAACCCACTTTCCACCATGGTGCTCCCACCATAGTTGCAACGGTTGGCCGCTGACCATCGTGGTCGGAAACGAAGTTGCTCAAACCTTGAAAAAAACTGCCCTGTTGCATCTGACATAGCTGCAGCCGCGAATGATAGCGAAGATAGCCGAGTGTAGGTAGTAAAACACTAGCTGCAATAACAAACACCGCAGCAGTTGCTAACCTTCTTGGAAAACTCGCCCAACGCCACTTTTTGACGATAACTTCTCTCGCCTGTTCGTTGGCAAGCAATTGATACAGCCTGTCTTGGCTTGAGTTCGAAAGATCATTGAGTCGCAAAACAATACGCTCTGCCAAGTCATCCGGACACGGTTCAGGCTCTATACTATCAAGCGGAGCGAGAATGGCTTTGAGTTTGGAGTGAATTTCAACCGCTGCTTGATTGGTGGAAATTAATGCCTTGGCTTCAGCAATATGTTCTTGAGATATCAAACCTATACAGTAATCGAATAATAGCTGTTTTTGCCTGCTGTTAAGCGTAATCATTTGACCTCTTTGGTCCTGACTGATTCTTTCAAATCCTTTGCGAAACGACTAACGGCTGCGTGCAGTTTACTATTCACCGCTCGTATAGGTATACTTAGAATCTGGACCATTTGTTTGTAAAAGAATCTTTTAAAATTTGAAAGAGGTAAGATTTCTCGAAGATTATCCGGCATACTCGTTATAATCCGGCCAACATTAAGGGCGGTTTCATTGTTTTGTAGTTCCCCCTAAGACATTGTCAGGTATGAGGTAGTGATATTAAGCATATAATCAAACGATAAACCCTCCGTATACTCATGAGAAGTGATTATTGACTGTTCGGAGATGAAGGAAACACTGGAAGATGTAGCCATTATGAGGAAATCCTGAAGTTTTAGGAATACTACCCTTGCGCGAATCTTCAATTAATGCTATCATATAATTCAGGTTAATGAACCGGTTTGCATGTTCATTCCAAACATTGCTTGAATTCGCAAAGATATCCAAGGATAAGTCAGGGATTCTTTGCCATCCTTAGATCATAGGGTGATATCAAACCTAATTGAGCTGGCTAAAAGGAAAACAAAAGTTCTGAGACACATACGTGCCTTTGAGTTCATTCCTAAGCCGTGAGTCTCAAATAGCTGGAAGGCGAAACCATGAGCACTTCTTGGCATTTGGGCGTTGACGTCGGCTCTGTTCACGTCAAAGTTGCTGCGATCGCTCCACATGGGGAACACCATTTGTGGTTAAGGCCTGTGAAAGGCAAACCCTTTGATGTCCTTGCTGAATTTTTTCAGGCTGAGGTTCGCAGATCTATTGGCAACGTGCATGTTTGCCTGGCCGTCACAGGAATCGGCCAGGACTTGCTTGCTGGCGTGGCTGGCGCACATATGGTCAATGAAGTAATGGCCACGGCCAGAGCCGCCGCACATCAATTTCCAGGCATTCACACGGTGGTGGATATGGGCGGGCAGTTTTCTAAGTGGATCTTGCTTACAGGCTCTGGGCAGAATCCTTGGGAAGTACGCGACTTTGCCACAAACGGATTATGTGCAGCCGGGACAGGAGCTTTCCTAGAGCAACAGGCTAATCGTCTCCAGATCAGCGTGGATACACTCGGCAAAATAGCAGGTACGGCTCCGAAAGGCTGCGCAATTGCCGGCCGCTGCACAGTTTTTGCGAAGTCGGATATGATCCACCTGCAGCAAAAGGGAACACCAACAGAAGAAATTGCTTACGGTCTTTGTCTGGCCCTGGTTCGCACATTCATGACCACTGTGATGCATGGGACGAAGATGACTCTTCCCGTCCTATTGGCTGGCGGCGGTGCTGCCAATCCCGGTCTCGTACGCGCATTTCGAGAACTGCTCGGTTCTGAGGATTCCGTTGTTGTTCCTGATGAGCCCATGTATCTGGGTGCTTTGGGCGCAACGCAAATCGTTCGAGCCGAGCAGGCTGAGGCCATACCTTTAGAAGCCCTGGTAAAGTTCTTGACGAGCCGTCCGGCTACAAAAATTTCTAAAGACAAAGCCGCACTCGAACCTCTTGCCATGCCCGACCTGAACAGCGATCTGCACCTAAATGAAGACCCAGACCCGGTTCCTGGCCCTATTAAGGCTTTCCTCGGTATCGACGTGGGTTCAGTCAGTACGAACCTTGTCCTCTTGAACACAGAGGCTGAGCTTATTCAGGGCATATACCTGGCAACGCGTGGGGAGCCACTGACTGCCCTGAACGAAGGTTTGGGCCGAATCCAGGGACGGTACAGCGACCGGCTTGAGATACTGGGTGTTGGAGTGACCGGAAGCGGCCGCTACCTGGCTGCCCAGGTTCTTTGTGCCGATGTGGTGCGAAATGAAATCACGGCACAGCTAACCTCTGCCGCACATTACATCCCAGATGTGGACACGGTCTTTGAGATAGGAGGTCAGGACTCCAAATATATCGAGGCAAAAGAAGGCCATCTTCTGGATTTCGAAATGAACAAGATTTGTAGTGCTGGAACAGGATCATTTCTCGAGGAGCAAGCCCAACGACTGGGAATCGACATCCAAACCGAATTCACAGAGCTTGCGCTATCGGGAGCCTCGCCGTGTGACCTCGGGACGCGATGTACAGTCTTTATGGACTCGAAGCTTGTTAGCGCCTTGCACCAAGGCGCTTCCGTGAACAATCTTTGCGCCGGGCTCGCATACTCTGTAGCAAGAAATTATTTGGACAAAGTGGTGGCAGGTCGACCGATCGGCAAAACCATCGTTTGTCAAGGCGGCACGGCCTCTAACGGTGCAGTTGTGGCTGCATTTCGCAAGATACTTGGACGGGATGTGCACATCCATCCCTACAATAGACTCTCGGGAGCCATCGGTGTTGCGCTGCTCGCCATGCTGCGCATGGAATACTCTCCTTATAAAACAGACTTTGCCGGCTTTGAAGCCTGCAAAGCTGCGAAAGTCTCAAGTTTTGAGTGCAAAGGGTGTGAAAACCGCTGCCAAGTCAATCGAGTCACGGTTTCGGGCCATACAGTCCATTTCGGTGATATCTGCGAGCGCTATACAGAAGAAGACCTCTATGGGGTGAAAGAGACCAAAAGGACGAACACATGGCGGCCGTTTCCAGAGCTTTTTGCCCTTCGCGAGGATTTGCTGGAACAGGCCAACACGACCGCATCATCTACAGATGTCAGCAGGTTGAGAGTGGGTATACCAAGGGCGTCGCTCGCTCTTGAGTTTTTGCCTTTTTGGGTGAGTTTGATTTCGGAACTCGGCTTTGAATCCGTTTTATCTGCAAGGGCAGACCCGACAAAGCTTACTGAGATGACCCACAGCATACCGGTTGAGGTATGCCTTCCACTCAAGGCAGCGGCTGCATGTGTGTCCTCTTTGATCTATGAACAACAAGTACCGCACGTGTTTGTGCCGTCCTTGTTGGAGTGTCTGCCACGAAAAGACGGAGGAGAGACGCACACATGTTTGTATGCTCAACAGTTTCCGGACATGCTCCGAGCTGAATATAAAGACAAGCTAATTCACGCACAGTTTGCCTTTGGTGCAAAACCCTGGGATGACTTGGAAGGAACCAGGGTACTTGCAAAGGCGTTTTGCAAGCCGCTCCACAAGGTACTTAAGGCTATGGATAAGGCGCGAAAGGTGTACGAGCAGTTTGTCCAGGCGAGAGAAAACCTGGGACAGGAGGCACTGCAAACTGAGTTTGACAAAGCCATTGTTGTACTGGGCAAGCCTTATAACACACATGACCCTGGATTGAATCTATTTCTGGCTCGCCACCTTGAAAGACTTGGTCTGCCCGCGATCCCATGGGATTGTCTGCCTCTGAGCCAGGTTGTTCTTTCAGAGAGGTGGAATACCCTTCCATGGCATTACAGCAGAGAACAGCTTCGAGCCTTGGAGTTTATCCGATCCGATCGCAGGCTTTTCCCAGTTCTAATTTCTAACTACGGGTGTGGACCTGATGCTTTTACAACTAAGCATCTGGAAGAAATGTTATGTGACAGGCCAAGGCTTTTTCTTGAGTTCGACGAACACCGCGGGGAAGCCGGCCTTGTAACGAGGCTCGAGGCATTTGCAGATGAGATTAATAGCCACATCGACTTGGGTACTACCTGGTCTGCGACATCAAAACCGACTCGCGGAAGCATGTCAAGGCCTTGCGGAAAGCGATTGTTCATCCCGAATTTTTCTGAGCATGCCCGCATCTACGCTGCCGTTTTGCAGTCGGCAGGCTTTGATGCGCAGGTGCTGCCAACACCTGATGCCGAAACATTGCTTATGGGAGAAAAACTCAGTTCAGGTCGAGAGTGTCACCCCTTTGCCATCATCCTCGGAGAATTAGCTAAGATTGCCCACTCCAAGGAATTACAAAAGGGTGATGTTTTTGTCAGTCCCTCGACCACAACTCCGTGTTTGATCAGGCAATATGGCGATGCCTATAGGATTCTTGCAGAGCGTGCCCAACTACCTGAGATCGAAATATGGGATGCATCAGGGCATGAAATCGGCAATATAGTTGGAAAGCTGGGACTACTCAGGCTATATGAAGGTCTTAGCGCAGTCGATTTCCTGTACGTGTTGGCCACGAGGCTCAGGGCTTATGAGCTACACAACGGTATGGTGGACGGTATATTCAACGATGCCTTAGGAGGAATTGCCCAAGCTGTTGTCGAAAAACAAAGTGTAGAGACCGCACTGGTAAGTGGTGTGCGTGCATTGATGGCCACGCAGCGAAGGGGAAACCCTGGCGACAGGCCGGTCGTCGGAGTGACAGGCGACCTGTACACGAGGATTAATCCTGTGGGCAATATGGGCCTTTTCCACAAACTCGAGAGCATGGGGTGCGAGGTTTGGCCCAGTCCATATTTTGTTGCCAGTGTGGACATCACGGCATGGAGGGATAGCAGGCGAAATGCGTACAGATTGCACATCAAGGATGCATTCTGGGGAACCCTTTCCTCTGGAATTACAACAGGGGTCTTCAAACGGCTATTTCGGAACATTGATCCTGAAGCGCAAGCACTAGCAACCGAGCAGAAGCCTTCGAGGCTCGTAGAGCTTGCAGAGCCATTTGTCTCGGAGCACACCAACTGGCTTGTCCTGCTCGGTGTCGGCAAGATCGCCGATTTCATTGAATGTGGTGTTCGCGGTGTCATAAACACCGTTGCCGTCCACTGCATGGCGGGAGTGGCAATCGACTCAACTTTACCTCTCCTCCGCAGCACCTATCCCGACACACCTATCATCACGCTGACGTACGGAAGCACTGAAGGACCTGCACAGCATATCAGGCTTGAAACTTTCGTCCACACTGTTCTGGAGCGTTCAAAACACATCTAAGGCACTGCTGAAGACATGCTACAGCAGGAATCACCGTCTTGAAAAAGCCAGAGTAAAAAAAAGAGTCTTGTCAGTGAAGCTAAGGACGATTCTTTTAGGGTATTGTATTTGACAATCCACCTGATTTTATTAGACTTAAATAGAATTATTGTGTCCGTATTTTGATGTGGTCTTTGTGTACAGAGGGCCAGAAAAATGACCGACAAAAAGAACACTACCAGACGGGGGCCATGGGCAGATAAGCACCACTTATTGGCTGCAGTTGTACACGACTCCAACGATGCCATAACAGTACAGGACTTTAAAGGTAATATCAGGTTCTGGAACCTCGGTGCAAAGAGGATGTACGGTTACACGAAAACTGAAGCCCTCAAGATGAATGTCCGCCAAATTGCCCCCAAGAATGGAAGGGACGATGCTTTGGCATTATTGAAAAGGCTGAGAGAAGGAGAAGAAGTTCGGTCTTTTGAAGCACAGCGTCTAACGAAAGAAGGCCGGCTGATTGATGTCTGGATTACCGTCACGACACTGACCGATGAAGCAGGCAATCTGGTAGCCGTTGCGACAACTGAGCGTGATATAACCGAACGCAAGCGTTTGGAAAGAGAGTTATTAGCAATAAGGGAAAAAGAACAAAAGCTGATCGGCCGAGAGATGCACGACAGTATGGGCCAAATGCTCACGGGCATTGCCATAAAGAGCAAGGCCTTGGAGCTGAATCTTAAGAGTAAATCATTACATGAGTCAGCCGATGCTGCAGATATATGCGAGCTGGCTAATGAGACTATAGCACAGACGCGCCGTCTCGCGAGAATGCTTTACCCTGTCGAGATCGAAACTGGTGGCATTGTATCAGCCTTGCAGGGACTAGCCTCCAATACAAAGGAACTCTTGAAAATCTCATGTCAATTTAAGTGCAACGATACGATTCCGATTCGAGATCCTGTAACGGCACGACACCTTTACCGCATTGCTCAGGAAGCCATAACCAACGCAGCCAGACATGGCAAAGCAAAGAAGATCAGGATAGAATTAACCTCAGCCAAGGGTAGGACTACCTTAAAAGTGGCAAATGATGGTAAGGATTTTCCAAGAAATCTTGCTAAGAAAAAGGGAATCGGTTTGAAAATAATGGAATACCGTGCGAAGATGATGGGCGGCATACTCGATGTTGGTAGAGGTCGCAAAGGCGGTACTATTGTTAAGTGTAGTTTTCCCAATATGGATTAATTCCCGGAAAGGCCAAGGGAGGTTATGACGCAAAAACAGCGGAGAAATACAACCTTCGAAAACAAAAAAAGGATCTTTATCGTTGATGACCATCCTATTGTACGTGATGGTCTCATCACACTTATCAACCACCAACAGGACCTTGGAGTATGCGGGGAGGCTGAGGACGCTGCTCAAGCCCTTAAATCAATCTCTGAGCTAAAACCCGAGGTTATTATTGTAGATATTGGCCTTAAGAGTTCAGACGGTATTGAACTGACAAAAAGTATTAAGGCACGATATCCCAGATTGCCAGTGATTGTCCTTTCTATTCATGATGAATCGGTATACGCCGAACGTGCCCTGCGAGCAGGTGCCCAGGCATATCTTATGAAGGAAGTAGTATCGGAGAATATTGTAACCGCAATTCGTACGGTTCTCAGTGGTGAGATATACGTCAGCAATACAATGGGAAAAAAGTTGCTGCGTAAAATGGCTGCTGCGGGTAATGTAGATACGATCAGCGCTCCGATAGATAGTCTTAGCGACCGGGAGCTTGAGATTTTTCGCCTGATTGGCCAGGGTTATAAACCATCCAAGATTGCCGAGTCTATGCATCTCAGCGTAAAAACGGTTGAGACTTATCGTGCACGCATCAAGGACAAACTAAACCTCGCCAACGCGGACGAGTTGCTCAGGTACGCCATTCAATGGGTAAGCAGCAAGCACGAAGGATAACTTCAGCATGATTGCGATCAATCAAAATCTGCTGTTGTTCAACCTTTAATATATTCTTCTAAAGCTCCTTTCTGTAAGAGTCTTCCCTCTCACAATAAAGCGGAGTTTCACCTACAGTAAAAACAGATGCGCCCCCGATTCAAGGAGTTTTTGACTTATGTTATTATAGGCAAAGTAATGCATCTTATACGAAAGTTAAGATACGGCAAAAGGATTATCTTAGTTCTTGTTGAGTATGAGTATGAATCAAAAAATGAACGTTTTGCTTGTAAATCCAGAAGTTCCAAGCACATTCTGGAGTCTAAAAAATGCCTTAAAGTTCGCTTCCAAAAAGGCACTTCTTCCACCTTTGGGACTTCTAACGGTTGCCGCAATGCTGCCGGAATCTTTTGAAAAAAAGCTGATTGATATGAATACGGTTCCATTGCATGACCGGGATATCAAGTGGGCGGACTATGTATTCATCTCTGCAATGGTTATCCAGAAAAAATCGGTCGATCATGTTATTGAGCGTTGTAAAAAGCTGAATGTGAAAATCGTCGCCGGAGGCCCTCTGTTTACCGCGTTTCCTGAAGCCTATTTGAATATTGACCACTTGGTACTGAAAGAAGCGGAAATCACGTTGCCTGCTTTTCTAAATGACCTGGAAAAAGGATGTCCCGAACCCTTTTACACCACTCGCGAAAAACCTGACATGAAATGTACACCAATCCCCCAGTTGGATTTAATTAACATGAAAAAATATGCCGTGATGGGCATTCAATATTCCCGGGGATGCCCGTTTAATTGTGATTTTTGCGATATTACAACCCTCTTGGGCCATAAGGTTCGTACAAAGACCACCAGCCAGATAATCGACGAGCTCGAAAGCCTTTATGTTCATAAATGGCGAGGCGATGTCTTTTTTGTAGACGATAACTTTATAGGAAAACGACAACAACTGAAAAACGAATTACTCCCGGCGATTATAGAATGGATGGACAAAAGAAAACATCCGTTCGCCTTTAATACACAGGCCTCTATCGACCTGGTTGATGACGAGGAGCTTATGAAACTGATGACAAGAGCCGGTTTCGACTGTATATTTATTGGTATCGAATCACCCAATGAAGAAAGTCTGGCTGAATGCAACAAACAACAAAATACCGGCCGTGATATTGTTGCAGCTATCAAAAAGATACAGAGGTTCGGCATGCAGGTACAAGCCGGTTTTATCGTCGGTTTTGACAGTGATAAGCCAGGTGTATTCGACAAATTGATAAGCCTGATTCAGGATAGCGGCATAGTCACAGCGATGGTTGGGCTGCTCAACGCCCCTCGTGGAACCAAACTCTATAAGAAGCTGATGAGTGAAAACAGGTTGACAAAGCCTCCAACGGGAGACAACATGGACTACACAATGAATTTCATTCCCAAGATGGATATTCACGAACTTCTGAGTGGATATCAGAAAGTTCTGAATACTATCTACTCACAGAAACACTATTGCAAGCGCATCAAGATATTTCTTGAAAACTACAATTTCAGTAACAAAACAAGGCTTAAATTGCGCTACTGTGGCGTCAAGGCCTTTTTCAAGTCAATGTGGCGAATTGGTATGATAGAAAAGGGCAAAATATACTATTGGATGCTGATAATCTGGTCTCTGAGAAATCCCCGACGGTTTACGTTAGCTGTTCGCCTCTCAATATACGGATTTCACTTCCGTAAGATGTTAGAACACATTAACAGTCAAATGAAAGAGTTAGCCACCATCTCCTCGAATGAATACAACTCCATTGACCATGGATAGACATTTTTGTATAGAGATGTACGTGAGTGTGTCTTGAATAACCACGTAATAAAGAGAACCTGACAGTGGAAAAAATGAAACCTGTTGTTAAAATTGTTTTGACTCTGTTGGTTTCTATTGTGATATTACAGAACACATAAGCCGTTGAAACCAAGCTGCTATTTCTTACGTCTATAATGCCAAAGGCACTGTTACTTATTATAACATTATTAGTCGGTTTTTCCTTTGGGATTATGGTAACAAACCTATTAGGTGCAAATCCCACCATTGTACAAAGAAAGTATGAGCACGACAGAATAAGGAAACTCTATGGATTTGGAATGAGAGGCGTCCGGCATACAGCAAAGTTTTCATGTCTGATACAGACGATTTATTGGTGACGTTAACGTGGCGGACTTTCAATAGGATGCAATGGGAGCAACAGCTCTGTCCTCGTAATGCCAAAATCTGTTATTGACTCTATATGGCTTGTTCAGCAAGCCCTGAATACGGTATGTAGCCCAAATTCCGAGAAATTGGAGACCGAGAATGTTTGAAAGAAAAATACCACTGTTTACTCTTTTTGGATTCAGAGTAAGTATCGATATTACGTGGTTTGTTTTGGTGGTCCTTATAACCTGGTCGTTGGCCAAAGGTGTGTTTCCCCACTATTTCGCAGGTTTTTCTAACACCACTTATTGGTGGATGGGAGCTGCCGGAGCTCTGGGCTTGATCATATCCATCATATTTCATGAATTCTGTCACTCGCTCGTAGCCAGACAATTCGACCTTCCCATGAAAGGGATAACGTTGTTCATCTTCGGTGGAGTTGCCGAAATGAACAAGGAGCCTGAAAACGCCAAGTCAGAGTTTTTCATGGCAATAGCCGGCCCCATCTCCAGCGTGGTTCTGGCCGGTATATTCTTCCTGTTTTCCACGGCAGGTAAAGCCGTCAATTGTCCGGGACCTGTCAATGGTGTACTGATGTACCTGGGTTGGTTAAATATTATTCTGGCTGGTTTTAACATGGTACCTGCCTTCCCGCTTGATGGTGGACGAGTATTGCGTTCGATCCTGTGGTATGCCAAAGGCGATCTGCGCTGGGCGACAAGGATTTCTTCAAGATTGGGAGCGACATTTGGTCTGTTCCTGATGATAATGGGAGTAATAAGTTTCATCAGCGGCAATTTTATTGGTGGTTTGTGGTACTTTCTAATCGGAATGTTCATTAAAAGTGCTTCACAGATGTCATACAGGCAGTTACTGGTTAAGAATGCATTAATGGGTGAGCCGATAAGCAGGTTTATGGCAGCTCAAGCGGTGACTGCGCCTCCGTCTATAACGGTATCTGATATAGTTGAAGATTACTTCTACAAGTACCACTATAAAATGTTTCCCGTTACCGAAGATGGCATGCTAAAGGGCTGTGTAACAACAAGGCAGATAAAAGAGCTATCTAAAGAACAATGGGCCACAACCAAAGTCTCCGATATTGCTCAGCCGTGTTCCGAGGGAAACACCATTTCACCAAAGACTGATTCCATAAAAGCACTTTCGCTCATGAACAGTACTGGAAACAGCAGGCTCATGGTTGTCGAAGGAAACAAACTCCTGGGTGTGATCAGTTTAAAAGATATGCTTAAGTTTATGGCACTTAAGCTGGACCTTGAGGGGGGTAATGAATATAGTGAGTAAGACAAGGAATAAGTTCGGTATCTTAATTCTTGCTTTCAATAAGAACCTATCCTTCGCCGCTCTGGCGACGGCTAAAGAACGAATGACTATTCTGCCTGAAAAATCTTTGAGCGGTTGCAGAAAACTTGACTTTTCAAGACAGACGCGGGATTCTGTTGAAAATGCGACTCAGCAACGTAGCTGAGCAAGGATGTACAATGTTATATGGGAAATCCCAGATAAGGAGGATCTTATGGATCCGATCAAGATCGTTGTGTTTGTTATCGTTGCGCTTGTTGTACTCATCTTTCTTTTAGGCATACGAATTGTGCGTCCAACTCACAGGGGCTTAATTGAGAGGCTCGGCAAGTACAGACAATTTTCCGCACCGGGTTTTCATTGGATCATCCCACTCGTTGATAGAATGATTCAGGTCAATATCACCGAGCAGATGGTGGATGCCCAGCCACAGGAGATCATTACCAATGACAATCTTAATGCCAGGGTGGATGCCCAGGTTTACTTCAAGGTCAGGGACGATGAGGAGAACGTTAGGAGTTCCCAGTACCATGTGAACAACTATCAATTTCAGATTGTGAACCTGGCTCGCACCACACTGCGCAACATCATCGGTACGCTCACGCTGAAATCGGCAAACAGCGAAAGGGATAAAATAAATACGGCCCTGCTTACAACGTTGAGCAAAGAAACCCAGAACTGGGGAATGGCTATCGTCAGGACGGAGTTGAAGGAAATAGATCCACCAAAAGATGTCCAGGAAACCATGAACAAAGTCGTCAAGGCGGAAAATGAAAAGGTTGCCGCCCTGGATTTCGCCAATGCCACCGAGAGGCAGGCGGATGGGATAAAGAGGGCTGAGATCAAGAAGGCCGAAGGGATCAAGCAGGCCAAGATCCTGTCGGCCGAGGGCGAGGCCGAAGCCATTCGACTGGTTAACGAGGCAGCGAACACCTACTTCATCGGCAACGCTCAACTACTTAGAAAGCTCGAGACCCTGGAGAAATCCCTGATGAATAATGCCAAGATCGTCATTCCTTCAGGATCTGAACTCGTTAATGTTATTGGAGAGATGGCTGGTGTTCTGCCGCTGACAAAATAAACCTATGCGACTTTATCTGATCAATCCGTCCAATCCTCTCGTCAGCATTGTCAACGTCAAGGAGAGCATCTGACGAAGAACTTCTGGTGTTATTAGGAGAGTTTGTGTTTTTTAACCGTGTAAAAGGGAAATCAGCTTAATTTTATGGAAGCTGGCCAGCGTAATGGGAAGAATGAGACCTGAAAAAAACGCTGAACCTCTTCAGACTGTCGGGAGTGCGGGGACTCCGCTTGTCTCGAGGGCGGCGGGCACCATAACGAGGAGCCTGGTGAAGCATGTGGGCTCGATCGTCGCTTCTTGCGGTGCCAGCGCGGTTCTTGTCTATGCCGATGCACTTGAGGAAGATGGACTCTCTTTGCTTGAGAAGCTCCGTTGCAAGGTATTCTTAGTCACCAAGACGCCAGGGCAGGAGAGACAGCAGGAGGAGAAAGGAACAAGCCTCATTCGTGTGCCGGACGTCCCCCTGTCCCGTCTCGGACAGGTGAAGATTGCCGTCTTCATGGCCTTGACGAAGGATCTGCTATCCCGAGGGGATCTCGTTGTGTGTCTCTCTGGTTTCACCGCGAGCGGCACGCTGGACACTCTGGTCGTGACCGAGGTCGGCAGTGAGTTCGAGATGCTCGCGCCTCTGGAACCTGAGGAGGAACTGTCCCTGGACTCAGGGCCTGAGGTGATCGAGCGAGTCATAGAGGTGGCGACAACCCTGGGCAACGAAGGTCGGGAAAGAAAACCTGTAGGAGCGATCTTCGTGGTAGGGGATGCAAGCCGTGTACTCTCGATGTCGAGGCCGTTGATTCTAAACCCGTTCCATGGCCACCCCGAAGAGAAACGGAACATCATGGATAGGGATTTCGAGGAGACGATCAAGGAACTCTCGACCATCGACGGGGCATTCGTCGTGCGGGGCGACGGGGTTGTCGAAAGCTGCGGCGTGCTTCTGAAGACAGCCGGTCAGGAAGTGTTCGAACTTCCCCGAGGCCTCGGCGCGCGACATCACGCCGCGGCAGGGATCACTGCTGTCACCAGAGCCACCGCTGTGACGGTAAGTGAGTCCACCGGCAACGTCATGGTTTTCAGGGGAGGCAAGGCGATTCTGGAGGTGGAGAAGATCAGGTTGGGAGGATCTCCTGCGCGTGGAACGGATCTGCGACAGGAGTAATCTAAGACTAAACGGTAAGGCATATGCAGACTTCAGGCATTACTTGGACAAAAGGCACAATTGATTTTCGTGGGATTTGATTAAATTCGCTAACAATTGGGGACTCTGATAGAATATGAAAAGAGCAGATTATAATTCTAACCAATCGCTTGAATAGGCGATTATTGCCCTCGCCGAGCTTTAATGTCAGGCGATCATAATAGAAAAAGGGAAAAAGTATGAAAAGAAAAGTGGGTTTGTGGATTGATCATAGGAAGGCTGTCGTCGTGTTTCTCGCCGGCGAAGAGGAAGAAATGAAACTGGTAAAATCGAATGTTGAAAAACAGATACGACGTGCTGCCGGTTCACGTTCTGGTGGTCCATTTGAATCACAGGCAGTTCAATCAGATGGCCGCCAACAACGAGCGTTTACGAAACATCTCAATACTTACTACAATGAGGTAATTTCGTGTATTCGTGATGCAGAATCTATTCTGATATTTGGTCCTGGTGAGGCAAAAGGTGAACTTAAAGAACATCTCGAGCGAGAAGGGCTCGGTGGACGTATAGCTGGCGTTGAAACGGTTGACGAAATGACTGATCCTCAGATTGCGGTAAAAGCTCGACAGTACTTTCTAAATCTAAAATAAGGTTCATAAACAGGATTGATGCAGAAACACTTGACCATGTATTCCAGTGGACGTACGAACACCTCCCTTCGCTGAACACCGCGTTAGGACAAATGAAGGATCTCGAATATGAGTAAGAGTGAGAATATCAAATTAAAGGGTCGGGAACTGACCACTCGTCTGACGGGCATTTTAACTCCGACGGGTGGAATAAGTTGGAAGCCACCGGCAGATGAACGAAATAAGGCGCGACGACTATTGGTGTATCTTGCAGGTCAGAGGGTTCTCCACTATCCGTATGACAGAGAGATCGGATCCTTCGTTGTGCAGTCCATTCTTGAAACACAGGAACGACTTATCCGCGACATCAAGGCTCTCTCTGTGGACTCTCTTCTGAGAAAAATCCTGCGAGCTATGCAGGCTGCCTGTCGCAAGTTTCTGGATGAGAATCAATCCCCAAGCGCAGGATATGGACGGCCTTATGATGCTCAACTCTACTGCACACTGGGTGAGTTGCGAGCCCTATTTGGAATCCACATCGCTCGGATTGCCTGCGCATATGATCTGGAAGTGGATGCGTGTTTGGGAGATATACTACCTCCTGAGCCTGAACCAGAGCCTAACAAAAGCCACAACACGAACTCGGGAGATTCAGATGGGTCTTAATATATCGATTCAACGAATCCTTTGACGCTCGCTTCGACAATAATCCTTGCGTGCACTACAGCACGACTCGGGTCGGTGTGGTTTGCTGCTCTCTGCCAGTTACTTGTAATGGTCAAGTTTCATGCGTGTCCCGTGTGCGCTTGGTGCTCGTAAGCCAGCAGGACCCATCCAAGAAATTGTGGCAAGGGAGAGAGGTGCTAATGGTCACCAATAGGCCAGAGTGGGTGTAGGTAGGGCCGGAATTTGTAGGGGTGATGAGCAAGGTGGAGTTAGGTCGCCCAAAATGTTCTGTAAATTTTTGGCGCTCTGCAATTCAGAGAAAGATTTTGACATTATGGTGGAATCAAGAGGCGAAAGACTGTTTCAGAAAGTGCCAAATGCAAATATCGGTCAATAAATCAACAAAAGGCTTCATTTTAAGGGTAAAGCCCGAATTAGTCATCTCAGGACACCTGCACGAAAATGTGAGAAAAGAAGATGGGGTTAAAAAATAAAGATATTAAAATGCTGGGCTTTTTGATAGAATTCTTCTAATTTAGAGAGTGACTACGGAATTGTAGAATATTTAAAGAAACGTGAATTTCTCATAGATTATGGCAATTGACGATACAATTAAGACACTTACCAAGATTTACCAATCCATCGGCCGAGGGATTCCCAAAACGGCCGCTCGTCCTGACGCTTTAGTAAATCACTTAAACGATTTATATAGCGAATCCCGCGAAGGTTTTACATCAGAAGAACTATTCGCATACGATGACGTCAGAAGCCCTTCAATAACACTTACCGTTCGTATTGATGTTGAATTTGATCTTAAAATAGTCATGAAAAATATGCGGACAAGACTGCACACAACACGGAATGGCAGAGAGGATGAAATAGGAAAAACAGGCATAGTCTGGTCTCATGGACGTTATGATTTTGTGTATGACGATGATTCAGGACTTCTACGAATATCACATAGATATAGCCATAAACGAGGAGATATAAAATCTGTGTTAAGCATAATAAAGAAAATGATAGAGTATGCAAGAGATTATCTGGAGGAAGCCAAGAAATCTGCGGAGTAAAGTACCGGTGCCTCAGAAACAGATTGACACAGATCTCCTGACTCGAAATAATCAAGACTTAATCTTACTCCACATTTTTTCTATTGGATATGGGAAATTCTGGTAGAAGCAAAGTTACCCAAAAAAGAGATGTTGGGTGACTCTGGGTGCAAGATTTATTAAAAAAGATCTCAATTGGTTGCAATTTGAGGAAGACTTTGATATTATCGCAGAATTGAAACGCTTGCTCGCGTAGCCATGCGTTTGATATGTGTAATATCAGTCGATATATGAATGTCGATTGTTTAGCAATTTGTTGATCCAAGACAATTTGCTTTTATTGAGGAATTAATATGTCGAAGACGCACCATTTCAGTTTGCAGCCAAGTGAGAACGCAATCTTTCAGGCGGCCGTCAACATTTACGCAAGCTACATTGTGGCTGGTCAGGTAACCGGTGAGAACCAGGCAAAAAAGATGAAGGAAGCAATTTCAGCTTCTATTTCCATGGCTCGCCACGTCGAGAATGTAATAGGCAGTGATACTCAGATATCCGGCAATGAGAGGCTGAGTTTGTCAGACACGGTTAGAGAGGAAGGTAATCGTACATTCTAATGTCACGTGACTACGTTCAAATGTGTCCAGCTTGAAAAACTCTTGTCTGAAGGTAAAAGCATATTAGTCTTCTATGGTTTGAGCTGGTATCGCTATTCTCATTTTGAATTGCTGGCCTGGCAGGAGGTTTTCGAACATACAAATACATCGATTGGACGCTTCGAAAACTATGAGCAATCCGGCGGCAGGAATGGTATTGATCCAGCAACCAAGTCTTATGTCGCCGTAGTTGACCGTTCCTTTCCTGGACAGCAGATCCATATAACTGTAATTAGCGAGAGGATCTTACCCCATGCGGTTTCTGTGGGGGCAAGGAAAAAGTCGGTCTCACAGGAAGGCACTTCATAGCCTTGATACACATCAGTGTCCTGCAATGTGAAAATATCATCCTTTGAGACGTCGACATTATGTGTTCGTAAGAACTCGACATGGCCGTCGCCAAGCAAAACGTTCTGACCGCGACGGTTGCCAAAATAACTGTGATTGCTGCTGTTGAGAGTTAACGATTTCCTATCGATCTGCAGCTTAAATGGCTTTGAGAAGTCCTTCCGTAACTCCTCAAACAGCGGATTACAATCT
>Ga0180437_10005701_pt1 | contig 16899 bp, 31 predicted proteins | sample SS_ome_4_FD_132410 | JGI IMG/M metagenome (GOLD analysis project Ga0180437, IMG submission 132410) | Hypersaline lake sediment archaeal communities from the Salton Sea, California, USA - SS_3_D_1 metaG | ecosystem: Environmental > Aquatic > Non-marine Saline and Alkaline > Hypersaline >... | reverse complement strand
AGGGGACATTTCTGAACCCCCTCCAGGTCTTTGCCCTCTTAGCTCTCTACCTGCTGGAGATAAATGGTGAGAGGGGAGCTATAGTAAAGACCATAACCACCAGCAGTATGCTCTATCGCCTGAGTGAAATATTTGAGGTGCCCATATATGAGACATCGGTGGGCTTCAAATACGTGGCTCCGATAATGCTGGCTGAAAATGCGCTCATGGGGGGGGAGGAAAGCGGTGGCTACGGCTTCCGTGGTCATATACCGGAAAGGGATGGCATTCTGGCTGGTCTTTATTTCCTGAACCTGATGATTAAGACCGGTAAAACCCCATCGGAGCTTGTAGACTACCTCTACACTAAGGTAGGTCCTCACTACTTTAAGCGTATAGATGTTAAATTCCCCGAGCCGGAACGCCAGGCTATAATTGAACGCATAAAAAAGAACCCACCGGCGGATATTGATGGAGTTAAGGTGGTAAAATTCGATACTGCTGACGGGTTCCGTTTTGTCCTGGCTGATAGCACCTGGTTACTCATCAGGTTTTCCGGGACCGAGCCCGTGCTTCGCATCTATGCCGAAAGCGATAGCCAGCCCCGGGTAGAGAAGCTGCTCGACTTTGGCAAAGGATTAGCCGGGGTCTGAGTCGAGTGCTATTCAGTGCGGTGCGAACAGAAGGTTCTGGATTTTCTGTTATCTGGCTAGATTTTACCGCTTGGTGTATTGAGGGGCTTTGCGAGCCCGTTTGAGGCCAGCCTTCTTCCTCTCTTTTACCCGGGAGTCCCGGGTAAGCAACCCGTAGTGGCGTACTGTCGTCCTCAGGCTTTCGTCTGCCTTTACCAGGGCTCGAGCTATACCGTGGGAAATAGCGTCACTCTGCCCTGATATACCACCGCCGGCTACCTTGACCACAGCATTATACTTACTGGCGCTATCGGTAACCAGGAACGGTTGCAGTATTGTCCTGCGGTGCTCCAGGCGAGTAAACAGCTCCTCATAGGGCACACCATTGATGATAATGGCCCCGTTACCCGGCAGCAGTCTTACCCGGGCCACCGCTGTCTTGCGTCTGCCTGTCCCGTAGAAATAAGCTTTCTTTTCCATTTAACCCTCTCCAGTTGTTGCCTTGGTTGAACTAGCTTTTATCTGACCCAGGTGAGGATGACTATCGCCGACATAGACCTTGAGTTTTTTCATCATAGCGGCACCGAGGCGGGTGTGAGGCAACATCCCCTTGACGGCATGCTCAATCACCCGCGTGGGGTGAGTCTGCATCATTTCCTCTAAGGTGGTGCTTTTAAGTCCCTGGGCATAGCCGGAATGCCGGTAATAGAGTTTCTGCTTGGTCTTGTTGCCGGTAACCCGAACCTTATCCGCGTTGGTAACAACGACAAAATCGCCCGTATCCAGATTGGGACTGAATATGGGTTTATGCTTGCCCATAAGTAGGCTGGCGACCTGAGTGGCTAGCTTGCCTAAAACTTTACCCGAGGCATCAATAGTATGCCATTGCCGCTCAATATCAGATGCCTTAGTACTATAAGTTTTCATTATATCTCTCCGAGGGGGTGGGGGTAGTTTATTTTCATAAGGCACAGTCCGCAGGCGGGTGCAGTTGGTCCCGCCAGTCCTGGTTTTTTGGCCTCAACTATACTGCGAAACTCATCAACTGACATTCTACCCAGACCGACTTTGATTAAAGCGCCGACGGTATTGCGTACCTGATGGGGGAGAAAGGAGTTAGCCACTATATTGAAAACAGCCAATTCCCCATTTTTCTCCGTTTCTGCCCGATACACAGTGCGCACCGTGCTCTTTATTCCCGCCGTGATACCGGTAATAAATGAGGCAAAGTCATGCTCACCGATAAGAGACCGACACGCCTGATTCATAATTTCAATATCTAGAGGTCCAGCAACAGGGTAAGCAAAGCCTCGCCTGATTGGAGACCGAGTCCGACTATTTAATATATAGTAATTATATTCCCGGCTAAGAGCATCACGCCTGACATTAAAAGAATCACTGGCTCGGTGTGCTGCCTTAACCGCAATATCCTTGGGTAAATAGTAGTTCAGCCCCTTAATAAATGTCGGCACGGGGAGGGAGGAACTGGTCCTGAAGCTAATCGCCTGTCCTTTAGCATGAACCCCGGCATCAGTTCGGCTGGCGGCCATCACCCGGCTCCTTTCCCCGGTAAGCTTCCGCAGGGCTTTTTCTGTCTCTCCTTGAATAGTAGGCAGACCGGGCTGCAACTGAAAGCCGCAGTAGCGTGTGCCATCGTATTCCAGGATTAATGCAATCTTAGTTGTTGTCGAGCTGACTTCCTTAGTTCCAAGCAAACAGCAGGTGGATGTCATTATTTTACCAACTCCAGCTGGACCATGGCTGCCCCATCACCCAATCTGGGTCCCAGCTTGGTGATACGAGTATATCCGCTAGAGCGCTCAGCATACCTCGGGGCGAGCTCAGCAAATATCTTATCAGTCACTGTTTTATCTAAGATGAATGATAGTGCCTGGCGACGGGAGTGAAGTCCACTCTTCTTACCCAGGGTAATCATTTTCTCGGCCAGGCTCTGCACCTCCTTAGCCTTAGCCTCGGTGGTAGTAATCTTCTCATAGCCCAGAAGGTCGGTCACCAGGTTACGATACATCGCCCTCCTGTGGCTTGAAGACCGGCCTAATTTTCTACCCGCTACTTTATGCCTCATGCTCTGTACTCTCTTCAGCCTTAGGGGTAAAAGACAGTCCTAATATCTCGAGACGCTCCTCTATCTCCCGCATGGACTTCTGACCAAAATTCCGTAATGCAAGCAAATCTTTTTCCCCTTTAGTTATAAGTTCTCCTACGGTGGTGATGCCTCCACGCCTTAAGCAATTCATGGTACGCACTGATAGGTTAAGCTGCTCTACAGGCATGTTATATTTCTCCTCAGGGATGGATAAGCGAACAGACTCCTTCTCCACCTCTATCTGAGAAATCTTGGCGTAATCGACAAACGCCGACAGTTGTTCTACTAGGATACTGGCACTGTGGCTGATGGCGTCTACGGGTGACATTGTGCCGTCGGTCCACACCTCCAGGTATAGCCGCTCGCGGCTGGTCTCCTGACCAATATGAGTTGGCTCAACGGTAAAGTTAACATTGCGTACCGGAGTAAAGATAGCATCCACTGGAATCGTTCCTACCGACAGATTGTCATCGGACTCAGCTAGCCGATAGCCCTCAGCCAGTTCGACGTCGAACTCTACGTAAAGCTTGGCTTCAGGCGAGTCTAGGGTAGCCAGATAAAGCTCAGGGTTGGCAATTTCAAAGTCAGCCGAGGGCTTGATGTCAGCAGCACAAACCTGTCCTTCTCCTTCCACCTCCAGGGTTAACTTGCTGGGTTGACCGGAAACAGGTTTTAACCTCAATGCCTTAACGTTAAGTAAAAACTCCGTGGTATCTTCTTTTACATAAGGGATGGTGGCGAATTCGTGTTGAATTCCCTCAATCCTGACCCGGGTCACTGCTGCCCCGGGTAGATAGCTAAGCAGCACTCGCCGCAAAGCATTACCCAGAGTAACCCCAAAGCCCTTTTCTAGGGGCTCGGCAACAAAGCGTCCAAAGTTTTCTCCGCTTTCAACACACTCAATCTTAGGTATGACTAAATGGGACAAGGTAATACCTCCGTTAACTTACCGCGAGTAGTACTCAACTATAGTCTTTCCGTCAAATTTAGCATCGATGTCATCGGGGGTAGGTAGAGATAAAACTTGACCAACAAGTTTCTGCTTATCCAGGGTCAACCAGCTCAAGACAGACTTACTTTCAATGCTCTGAGCCAATTGTTTGTGATATTCAGTTTTGGTGCTTATCTCCTTCCAGGCAATGGTGTCGCCTTCCTTGACCAGACAAGAGGGTATGTCAGTCTTACGCCCGTTGAGCATAATATGCCCATGTTGAACTAACTGGCGAGCTTGAGAGCGAGAGTCGGCGAAGCCTAGACGATATACCACGTTATCGAGTCGCCTCTCCAGAAGCACAAGTAGATTGTCCCCGGTGATACCTGGCTGTTTTTCCGCTTGAACAAAGAGCCGCCTGAATTGCCTCTCTAAAAGCCCATAGGTATAGCGAGCTTTTTGCTTCTCCCGAAGTTGCACGGCACGGTCGGAGACTCTACGCCGGCCACCCTGCCGTCCTGTTGGTTTGCTCCGCCTCTCCAGGGCACATTTGGGAGTAAGGCACCGGCTTCCTTTAAGTGCCAGCTTCTCGCCGCTACGGCGACATAATCGGCAAACTGATGCTGTATATCTTGCCATTTCCTATTCTACACCCGCCTTCTTTTAGGTGGACGACAACCATTATGGGGGACAGGGGTCACATCCCTGATGCTAGTAATATAAAGCCCGGAACTCTGAAGAGAACGGATAGCTGCCTCGCGCCCACTGCCTGGTCCTTTAACATAGACCTCTACCTGGCGTAAGCCATGCTCCATAGCTCTGCGTGCCGCATCACGGGCTGCCAATTGAGCAGCATAGGGGGTGCCTTTGCGCGAACCCTTAAACCCGGCTGTCCCTGAGCTTCCCCAAGCGATAACATTCCCCTGGGGGTCAGTAAGAGTGACTATGGTATTATTAAAGGTGGATTGGATATAGGCTCTTCCTGCCGGGATAGCCTTACGTTCCCGCTTTCTTACTCTAGTCCGCTTCTTCTGTGGCATTCTATCCTCCTCAACGATATAGGCTTAGTTACTTCTTGGACATACCGCGCCTTTGCCCTCTCCCAGCTACTGTTTTACGAGGACCACGCTGGGCGCGGGCATTGGTTCTGGTTCGTTGTCCCCTAACCGGTAGGTTATGACGATGCCGGAGACCCCGATAGCAGCCAATCTCAATAAGACGCTTGATATTAAGGTTAACCTCTTTTCTGAGTTCACCCTCAACCATGAACTCTCGGCTGATAAGGTCTCGGAGGCGATTAACCTCATCATCGGTAAGGCTATCCACCTTGGTATCAGGGTTGATACTGGTCTGCGCCAGAATCTTCCGACTCAAGGTAGGGCCGATGCCATAGATATACTGCAACGAAACCCAAACTTGTTTATTTCTGGGTATATCCACCCCGGCTATACGTGCCATCTACTCCCTCCTTGTATATAGAAGATTAGCCCTGCCTCTGCTTATGCTTAGGGTTGGAACAAATAATCCTGACCACCCCCCGCCGCTTAACCACCTTACACTTTTCACATCTAACTTTAACTGAAGCTTTGACTTTCATAAATGAACCTCACTAAGTAAACCGATAGATAATCCTACCTCGATTCAGGTCATAGGGAGAAAGCTCTATCAATACCTTGTCACCGGGTAAGATTTTAATATAATGTAATCTTATCTTACCTGAAATGTGAGCCAGCACCTTATGCCCGTTAGGCAACTCGACGCGAAACATAGCATTAGGTAAAGGCTCCACTACTGTCCCTTCGACCTCAATGGCATCTTTCTTGGGCATAAACTCCTGTATCTATAATAGTCAGAATCTCTGGTTCAGCATCAGTAATTACAATGGTGTGCTCGAAGTGGGCGGAAAGGCTCCCATCAGCGGTAAGCACTGTCCAGTGGTCATCAGCGAGCCGGGTGCCGCAGCCACCAGCATTCACCATAGGTTCGAGGGCGAGGGTCATGCCTTTTTTAAGAACTGGTCCTAATCCTGGTGAACCAAAGTTAGGTATTTGAGGTTCCTCATGCATATCCCGCCCGATACCATGCCCGGTATACTCCCGTACTACCGAGTAGCCCCTTGACTCGGCATAATTCTGGATGGCGGCTGAGATATCCCCCAGCCTCGCCCCGGGATGGGCAGCAGCGATGCCAGCTTCCAGGGCACCTCCGGTAGTTTTTATAAGTTCTTCCGCCTGTGAGCTAACTTCTCCGACACCTACCGTCGTCGCCGCATCAGCCTGAAAACCCCTGAGAATCGTTCCCAGGTCAAGGGATACAATGTCACCCTCGTGCAAAACCCGCTCCCCCGGAATCCCATGCACTATTTCATCATTTACTGACACGCAGAGATTGGCGGGAAATCCTCGGTATCCTTTGAATGAGGGCTTAGCTCCCAGCCTTTTCAGTTCTCTGGTGGTGATGATGTCCAGCTCCTTGGTTTTCATCCCTGGTCTTACCTCTGACTTAAGAATCTCCAGTACGGTTGCCAGAATTCTACCTGCTTGCCGCATAGCTTCAATCTCTTGGTTAGATTTAATAATTATACTCATCCCCGCCTCGGGTAGGCAAATTCTCCGCCGCCAAGGGCTGAAACCACTCTACTCCCCACCTCGTCTACACCACCCTCTCCATCTACTTCCAGTAGCTTACCCGCCCGGCGGTAATAATCAATAAGGGGGGCGGTCTGAGCCAAGTAGACCTCCAGCCGTTTCTTGATGGCTTCGGCAGTATCATCAGGGCGTTTTTGCAGTTTACTGCCGCACCGGTCACACCTACCCTCCACCTTGGGAGGAGAATTTGTAATGTGGTAAGGTGCCTGGCAGCTGGGGCAAACCCATCGCCCACTGAGCCGTCTCAACAGCTCCTCGTCACCGACCTTGATGTATACCACCTTATCTATCGCCTTAGCCTGCCGGGCTAAAGCTGTGTCCAGAGCCTCAGCCTGGTTAATATCCCGGGGAAAGCCGTCAAGAATAGCCCCGGATTCATAATCTGGAGCCGATAAACGCTCTAAAACCATTCGTATTGTTATCTCATCAGGAACCAGCATCCCCTTCTCCATATAGGACTTAGCCTGCATTCCCAACTCGGTTCCTTGTTCTGCTGCCTGCCGAAACAGGTCGCCAGAAGCAATATGAGCTAAATTCAACTCCCAGGCAGCAATAGCGGCTTGTGTTCCTTTGCCTACCCCGGGAGCCCCCAGGAAAATAATATACACCTTTTGCTCCTATTTGATAAATCCTTCATAGCGTCGCATCACCAGCTGCGCCTCCAGCTGTTTCATGGTATCCAGAGCGACACCGACCATAATCAGTAAACCCATGCTGGATAGCTGTAGCACCTCAACATTAGTAATTTCCCGGGCGAGGAAAGGCACTATGGCTACTGCCGCCAGGAATAAAGCTCCAGCCAGGGTAATGCGGCTAATAACATGGTTAAGATAGACAGCGGTGAGATGCCCTGGTCGAATACCGGGGATAAATCCCCCCTGCTGTTGCAGGACGCCAGGCAAATTCTGCTGCTCAAAAATCACCATAGTATAAAAGAAGGTGAAGCCAATCACCAGCAGAAAATAGAATAGCCAGTAGAATAGACCTAGAGGCAGTTCTGCCGCCGGGTTAAACAGATTCATAATGGTATTTGCAAAGTTTGGGTCATTCGTCGGACCGGCGAACCACTGGGCTATCATACCAGGAAACATTACTATAGACATGGCGAAGATAAGGGGAATCATTCCTGCGGTGTTTACCCGCAGTGGAATATGAGTTGAGCCTGTTTGTTTAAGCATACGACCACCGCGAAAGATATTGCGGGCATATTGAACCGGAATGCGGCGGTGTGCCTCGGTAAAGAAAACGATTACCGCCATAGTAGCCAGGGCGATGAGAATATATATCATTAAACCCCAAAATTGCTGCTCCTCAATTAGAAAACCACGACCGATCATTTCAGGTAAGCCAGCCACAATACCGCCAAAGATTATGATAGAGATACCATTACCGATACCGTATTCGGTAATAAGCTCACCCAGCCAGACACAGAAAAGGGTGCCGGCTACCATTGATACCACCATGGCTATGGTGGGCAGTATCGCAGCAGTACCAACAATACCCTCACGCTGAAGAAAGACTAGTTGTCCGTAGCCCTGGAGAGCGGCCAAAGGCACGACCAGCCAGTGGGTAATCCGATTAATCCGGTGTTGACCGGCTTCCCCCTCCTGGGAAATGGCTCGCAGTCGGGGAATAGTAGGCACCAGTAGCATCATGATAATTGAAGCCGTTATATAGGGATAAACCCCCATCGCGGCGATACTGAAGTTTCTTAGGGCGCCACCACTGAACAGGTCAAGCATGCCCAGCAACGGGACATTCTGGAATAGCTCTTGCAGGGCATCAGGGTCAACCCCGGGAAGGGGCACATGAGCCACGAAGCGGAATACTATCAGGATGCCCAGGGTAATGAGAATTCGGCGCCTTAGGTCAGGTAGGGTGAAGGCGTCAAACATTGCTTGGAGGAGTCGCGGTCTACCTTGCCTCTGTGCCATACCCGACCTCCTCCACTTTGCCCCCGGCAGCCTCAATCTTGGCTTTAGCCGCCACTGAGAACTTGCTTGCCTTTACTACGAGGGGATGATTGATATTACCCTGAGCCAGAATCTTAATCGGGTGCCGCAGAGATTTTACCACCCCGGCGGCTACCAATTTCTCCGGTGTTACCTCACTCCCCGAGGCAAAGATATTGAGTCTGTTTATATTAATGGTGCTATACTCCGTCTTGAACATATTGACAAAGCCACGCTTCTGTGGCAAACGCTTGCTTAAAGGCAGCTGCCCCCCCTCAAATCCAGGGCGCGTTTTATAGCCAGAACGAGACTTCTGGCCTTTACAGCCCCGCCCTGAATAGGTGCCATGCCCACTGCCGTCCCCCCGGCCCACTCGCTTCCTGTCTCGCCTGGAGCCAGGGGCGGGAGAGAGATTATCCTGCCTCATAAGTTTTCCTTCTCCACCTTAACCAGGTGTTTCACCTTGTTAACCATACCTTGAATTGAGGCGCAATCACTCTGGGTAACAGTCTGGTTTAGCCGCTTAAGACCGAGAGACTTCAGTGCTCTCTTCTGATCCTCAGCATAGCCAATACTGCTTTTAACCCAGGTGATACGCAGCTTAGCCACTGGTTACCACCTCGTCAGCAGCAACGGCTGGCTTGCGTTTAGCTAGCTCCTCTTTGGGCTCCTTAAGCTGGCTAAGACCGATTATTGTCGCCTTGGCCATATTGATTCGGTTAGAACTACCCAACGATTTAGTTAGAATATCCTTGATTCCGGCTACCTCGAGCACAGCCCGGATACTGCCTCCAGCGATGATACCGGTACCAGGGGCTGCTGGTTTCAGTAAGACCTTGGTTGCTCCAAATTTAACCCTCATTTCATAGGGAATAGTAGTCCCCGCCAGTGGTACTTCAATCAAATTTTTCCTGGCAATAGCCCCGGCCTTGCTAATTGCCTCTGGCACCTCATTAGCCTTGCCCACGCCAATACCTACGTGCCCATTACTATCCCCGGTTACCACCAAGGCGCTAAAACTGAGGCGTCTTCCCCCTTTCATCACCTTGGCTACCCGATTGATATAAATCAGCTTGTCAGCCAGTGCCAGTTCTGTTGGGTCTATTTTGCTTATAGGTGCCTTCAACTGTCTTAAAACCATCCCCCCTAAAATTTTAATCCTGCCTGCCGGGCTGCCTCAGCCAGGGCTTTAACCCTGCCGTGATACTTATATCCACCGCGGTCAAAGACTACCTGGTTTATTCCTTTACTGAGTGCCCGCTTGGCTATTAAAGAGCCGATGAGCTCTGCCTTACCCCCCTTGGCTTTGCCCGCCACCTCACTCTTTGTCTCCGGGTCAAGGGTTGAGGCCGAGGCTAGGGTATGCCCTTGCTCATCATCAATAACCTGGGCGTAGATATGGTTCAAGCTACGAAAAACACACAAACGAGGCCTTGAGGTTGTGCCTCCGACCTTGGCTCGGACTCGGCGGTGTCTTCGCTGACGGGCTGCCCTGGGCTCACTTTTTGCTATCATTCCTTACTACCTATGGCTTTACCTGCCTTGCCTGCTTTCAGGTGAACTACCTCCCCAGCGTATCTGATTCCCTTACCTTTATAGGTATCAGGGGGACGAATAGCCCGAATCCTGGCTGCCATCTCGCCAACCACTTCCTTATTAATTCCAGTAACCTTAATCCGATTGGCACTCTCCGCAACCAGGGACACACCCGGTAACGGTGATACCTCTACCGGTCGAGAATAGCCGATATTAATTATCAGATTATTCCCCTTTTTTTCTGCTCGGTAGCCAACACCTACTATTTCAAGGGCTTTCTCAAAGCCATTAGTTACCCCCTCCACCATATTAGCAAGGAGAGTCCGTGTCAGTCCATGTAAGGAGCGATGCACCTTGCTGTCGCTGGGTCGCGACACTTCCAGGCTATTATTCTCCAGGGTAATGGACATATCAGGGTTGAGACGACGATTAAGCTCCCCCCGGGGTCCCCTTATCGTGACCTTATCCTGTTCGATATTCACCACTACCCCTGGTGGCACCGTTATGGGCATCCGTCCCACTCTAGACATATATATCACCCTGAGAGTTAGTTACCATATATAGCATAAAAGTTCACCACCAAACCCCCGGCGCCAGGCTTGCTGCCCTGTCATCACTCCCTTGGGTGTTGACACGATGGCAATACCCAGCCCCCCGTAAACCTTGGGGATTTCTTTGCGCTGAGTATATACCCTTAGCCCCGGCTTACTTACCCGCTCCAGTCCGGAAAGGACGGGCTGATTTTTGTCACTATATTTGAGGTAAATCTTGATTACTCGGTGTGGTTTGCCCTTAAGCACCTCATAATCGCTAATAAAACCCTCCCCCTTGAGGATTTTAGCGATAGACAGCTTTATCCGCGATGATGGTACCAGCACGAAATCATGCCTTACCATAATAGCATTGCGTATTCGGGTTAGCATATCAGCTATCGGATCAGAGACAGTCACCCCTACCTCCTTGGTCTATACTTATTCTGTAATATCTAGTTACCAGCTGGATTTTTTCACCCCAGGAACCTGTCCGGCGAGGGCCAGTTTACGAAAACAAATACGGCACAAGCCGAACTTACGAATATAAGCCCGAGGCCGGCCACACAAATAACACCGATTATGCTGTTGTACCCCGTATTTGGCAGGCCGCTCTGACTTTACAATTTTTGACCTCTTAGCCATTCATACCTCACTTCAATCCTTGGCGAAGGGCATACCCAATAATTCCAGCAGGTGCCTGCCCTCCTCGTCCGTGTTAGTAGTGGTGATAATCGACACTTCTAGTCCCCGTACCTTGTCTATCTTATCGTAATCCACTTCGGGAAAGACGACTTGCTCCTTAAATCCCAGGGTGTAATTGCCCCTGCCATCAAAGGAGGTGGCGGGAACCCCCTGGAACTCGCGAATGCGGGGTAAGACAGCGTTCACCAGCTTGTCAAAAAAGTCGTACATCCGCTCCCCTCGCAAGGTCACCTTCATCCCGATAGGCATCCCTGACCTTAATCTATAGGAAGCAATAGACTTCTTAGCCCGGGTCACTACCGGGTGTTGTCCCGAAATTGCTACCAAATCCTTCTCCGCTGCTTCCAGTGCCTTGGCATTCTGAACCGCTTCGCCTAAGCCAATATTAAGCACAATCTTGTCCAGGCGCGGTGCCTGCATTATATTTTTATAACCATAGCGCTCTACCAGGGTAGGGGCAATCTCTTTTTTATAATTTTCCTTTAATCGTGACATTTAGTCAATTACCTCATCGCAGGAACGACAAAACCGAACCCTTTTACCATTGGCTAAAGAGCGAAAGCCAATGCGGGTGGGATGATTACACCGGCTGCAAAGTAGCATAACCTTGGCCACCGAAATTGGTGCCTCCCCCTCGATTATGCCAGCCTGTGTAACTGTTCCCCTTGCCCTGGTGTGCTTTTTGATAAAATTGATGCCTTCAACCAGTAATCGTTCATCCTTGGGGTAAGCAAAGCGCACCTTACCTGTTTTGCCTTTATCCTTACCGGCAATAACCAGCACCGTATCGTTCTTTCTAATCTTCATCGCCATTAAAGTTACCCTCAAAAGCGGGGTTACTCGGGTTTTTCCTTTTCCTTTTCCTTCTCCTTCATTAACCTATTATATCTTTCCTCTCCGATGCACTCCTTGGCAAATTGGCACCACTCTATACAGGAAGGAGTATCTTCTTTAAAGACGGTGGCTCCACATTTAAGGCATTTCGCCTTTAGTTCGTCACTCCATATCTCCACTTCTTCCCCGCATTGAGGGCACTCTTTGTAAGAAGGGATGGGAATTCTAATATTAGCCGCTCCCGGGCACTTATCTAACACTTCAGACTCCATCTATTTCAATATTTCACCTTTTATCCCAATTTTTACACTCTCAAGGGGAATATCTTTTCCACTTTGGCGTAAAGCCTCTCGGGCAATATGAACCAGTCCATGACAGCAAGGAACTTCCATGTGGACAACCTTTAAACTTCTAATGTCCGAACTTTCCAGTATCCGGGTAGCCTTGCTTATATAAGCATCAACATCGTCAAGTTTGGGGCAGCCAATAGCGATTGCTTTTCCCTTTAAAAAATCATGGTGAAAATTAGCGTAGGCGAAGGGAACGCAATCAGCAACTAGCATTAAATCCGCCTTCTTGAAATACGGTGCATGCGGTGGAACCAGATGAAGCTGTATTGGCCATTGGCGAAGTTCAGAGCTAATCTTTGTTCCATGTCCTCCTGCTTCCTCTTTCTTTTCCCAATGTAGCATCGGGGCGGAAGGGCAGGAGCTTATTCCGGGGTGAGAATGGTGTTGAGGAAGTTCGGCGGCGTGTTTTTTTAGATGAGCCAGGTGTTTTTCCAAAAGTTCAGGTGATTTCTCCCTAATATGGGCAATCACTCCTTCTTCGTCATACTCTTCAACTTCTATTTCCTCAATGCTCAACGCCCCCTGGGGACACTCGCCAAGGCAGGCACCAAGTCCATCGCAGAAACTCTCTTTTACCAGTTTTGCTTTACCATCAACAATCTGCAGGGCTCCCTCAGGGCAGGAGGGAAGGCAGAGCCCGCAGCCGTCGCATTTTTCTTCATCAATTCTGATAACTTTTCTTTTTGCCATTTATTGGCCCCATCCTCACAAGACTTCAGGCGCTAGCGAGACAATCTTGGTAAAATTCCTTTCTCTAAGCTCCTTGGCTACCGGTCCAAAGATTCGGCTTCCTTTAGGATTATTCTTGTCGGTAAGAATCACGGCGGCATTCTCATCAAACCTGATGTGAGAGCCATCAAGGCGCCGGTATGGTTGAGCGCAGCGAATGATAACCGCCCTGACCACCTCGCCCTTCTTTACCACTGCCTCGGGGGTTGCTTTTTTTACCGAAGCCACAATTATATCGCCTATACGGGCGTATTTCCTCCCTGTGCCGCCTAACACGCCAATACACATAAGCCGCCGGGCACCGGTATTAACTGCTACCTTGAGACTGGTATTGGGTTGAATCATACTATTCTATCCTCAAAGCTGATTTCAGGTTATTTCCTTGGGTTGAACCTCAGCTACTTCTCCCTTGGTTATTATCTCGGCTACACGCCACCGCTTCTGTCTCGACAGGGGGCGAGTTTCTACAATGCTTACTATATACCCTTGCCGACACTCATTATTCTCATCGTGGGCTTTATACTTAACCACTCTCTTGATCGTCTTTTTATATAGCGGGTGGCGTTTGGGTGTTTCTACCGCCACCACCACTGTCTTGTCCATCCTATCACTGATGACACGACCGGTTCTGATTTTATGCTTCTTCTCCATGATTTAATACTGCCTTAGCGGATTTCTAGCTCCCTCTCCCTAATTATAGTCTTCAGCTGGGCAATCCTCTTTTTAACCCTCGGGATTTCGCGGTAGTTTACCAGCTGCCTGGTAGTCAGGCGAAAGCGGAGGTTAAAAAGCTCCTGATGGGCTTCCTCCAGTTGCTTTAGCAATTCATCATTGGCCAGAGCTCGAATTTCCTCAACTTTCAACTTGAGCTTACTCCTTATTTACTGAATCAGTGCCCATAGCGACACCAGTTTCCCTGGCCACAAATTTGGTCTCTATGGGGAGCTTGTGTGAGGCCAGGCGCATCGCCTCTTTAGCTGTTTCCTCACCAACACCACCCATTTCGAACAAAATTCTTCCTGGTTTAATCCCGCTTACCCAGTGGTCGGGAGGACCCTTACCCCCACCCATACGGGTCTCGGCAGGCTTTCTCGTAACCGGTTTATCAGGGAAGATACGGATCCAGATATCACCCCCACGACGGATATGGTGAGTGATGGCCCGCCGCGCTGCTTCAATCTGTCGGCTGGTAAGCCAGGCAGCCTCTAGCGCCTGCAAACCAAAATCACCGAAGACAATAGTATTACCGGCGTGAGCTCTGCCCCGGAGGCATCCTTTATGGCTCTTGCGATATTTCACTCGCTTCGGCTGTAGCATCCGTCTTCTCCTCTTTTTTCACTTTTTTCCTGGGGGCAGAGGGCTTTACTTCGGTCTCAGCAGGCTTTGCCTCGGCTTTAGCCGGTTTCCTTTTTGGTTTTGCCGGTTTTGCTTCGGCTTCAGCCGGCTTTACTTCTGCCTCAGCAGGCTTTACCTCGGCTAAAACCGGTTTTGCCTCGGCTTTAGCCGGCTTCCTTTTTGGTCTTGCCGGTTTTGTTTCGGCTTCAGCAGGCTTTACTTCTGCCTCAGCAGGCTTTGCCTCGGCTTTAGCCGGCTTTGCTTCTACCTCAGCCGGCTTTGCTTCTGCCTCAGCAGGCTTTGCTTCGGCTTCAGCCGGTTTTGTTTTTGCCTTAGCAGGCTTTACTTCTTCCTTAGCCGGTTTTGCTTTTGCCTTAGCAGGCTTTGCTTCGGCTTCGACAGGCTTTGCTTCGGCTTCGACCGGTATTTCCTCGACTTCCTCTAGCTTAGGTTGGGCAAGGATATCACCCTTATATATCCAGACCTTTACCCCAATCCGGCCTAAGGTGGTGCGCGCCTCGGTCAAGCCGTAATCAATATCAGCCCGCAGGGTATGCAAGGGCACCTGTCCCTGATGTATGTTCTGGCGGCGAGCTATCTCAGCGCCACCTAATCTACCGGCACAACTGATTTTTATTCCCTTAGCCCCAGCCTGGGTGACGCGAAAGACTGCCTGCTTCATCGCCCTGCGGTAGGCAACACGGCGCTCAATCTGCTCCGCAACCGACTTGGCTACCAGATAAGCATCAAGCTCAGGCTGCTGAATCTCCTGAATATTTAATTGAATCCTCTTCCCGATAAGCTCCTCAAGGTAGAGCCTCATTTCATCAACTCGCTGACCTCCCCGCCCGATGACAATACCAGGCCGGGCAGTATGAATGGTTACCGACACCTTGTTTGCCTGGCGGTCAATCTGAACCTGTGAGATACCAGCTTCAGCATACTTGGACCTTATAGCCTCTCGGAGCTTTAGGTCTTCATGCAAAAACTCTATATAATGCTTATCGGCGTACCATTTTGCCTGCCAGTCATGGATGACACCGATTCTAAAGCCCAGAGGGTGAACTTTATGTCCCAATTAAGCCTCCTCCTCAGTAACAATAACTGTAATATGGCTGGAACTTTTAAGGATATGGCTTGCCTGTCCTCGAGCCCGGGCGCGATACCTCTTCAGGCTTCGTGCCTCATCGGCGGAGATTTTGGCAATCTTTAAATCTGAAGGCGACATCTGAAAATTGTTCTCAGCATTAGCTGCCGCCGATTTCACCACCTTGGCTACAACTCGAGCCGTGGGTGTCTTGGTAAATCTAAGCATGGCTAGTGCCTCATCCACCTTTTTGCCCCGGACCATATCTACCAGCAGACGCACTTTACGAGGTGGTATGCCGGTATCTTTAGCTACTGCTCTTACTTCCATCCTAAGCCTACTTCTTCTTTCTTACCTGTGTGGTTTTTTCTGCTCTAGATGAGTGCCCCCTGAAGGTTCGGGTTAAAGCAAACTCACCTAGCTTGTGCCCCACCATATTTTCCGTGATATAGATAGGAACATGGCGCCTACCATCATGTACCCCTATAGTAAGTCCCACCATCTGAGGTAGGACGGTAGACCACCGCGCCCAGGTTTTTATTACTGCCTTCTGCTCCGAGCGGTTAAGCACGTCCACTTTCTTTAGCAGCTTGGCATCAATAGCCGGTCCCTTCTTAGTTGACCTTGACATTTATTTTCCCCTGCGCTTAATAATCATTTTGTCTGAAGCCTTTGACTTTCGGGTTTTATAGCCCAAAGCTGGCTTACCCCATGGTGTTTTAGGTCCCGGTAGTCCTATTGGTGACCGGCCTTCTCCGCCACCATGAGGATGGTCGCGTGGACTCATAGCTGAACCTCTCACTGTAGGTCGCAAGCCCAACCACCGTTTACGACCTGCCTTGCCCAAACTAATACCCTGATGGTCAACATTACCTACCTGTCCGATAGTAGCCAGACAATCACCATGAATACGCCGCACCTCACTGGATGGTAATCGGACCAGGGCATATCCGCCCTCTTTTACCATTAGTTGCGCCGCCCCTCCCGCACTCCGCACCAGCTGTCCCCCTCTGCCCGTCTCCAGCTCAATATTATGTATTAAAGTCCCGGTGGGGATTAGCTTTAAGGGCAGGGTGTTTCCTGGTTTTATTTCAGCATCACTGCCTGACTTTATAGTATCGCCAACACTAAGCCCTAAAGGGGCAAGGATGTAACGCTTTTCCCCATCAGCGTAGTAAATGAGAGCGATATTAGCCGAACGGTTAGGGTCATATTCCAGAGCTGCCACTCTGCCTGGAACATCGAGCTTATCCCGCTTGAAATCCAGTATGCGCAGCATTCGTTTGGCCCCGCTACCGCGGTGGCGAACGGTTATTTTCCCCTGACTGTTTCGTCCCCCCCTCTTTTTAAGCGGTAAGAGCAACGATTTATCTGGCTTATCTTTGGTTATCTCTTCAAAGGTAGAGCCGCTCATACCCCGCCTACCGGGGGAAGTCGGGCGATATATCTTTAGTGCCACTCAGGCGCCTCCTTCTTAGCCAACATTAAACCCCCTCAAAGAACGCAATCTTGTCTCCTGGCTTGAGGGTAACAATCGCCTTTTT
>Ga0180437_10005700_pt1 | contig 16900 bp, 16 predicted proteins | sample SS_ome_4_FD_132410 | JGI IMG/M metagenome (GOLD analysis project Ga0180437, IMG submission 132410) | Hypersaline lake sediment archaeal communities from the Salton Sea, California, USA - SS_3_D_1 metaG | ecosystem: Environmental > Aquatic > Non-marine Saline and Alkaline > Hypersaline >... | reverse complement strand
GCAGAGCTCCGGGAAACCCGCGGATTCATCTCTATTGCGACGACCCGTCCTGTCTGTGGGTGCATCGCGAACTGTACGTTGGAGCCTCCGGTCTCCACCCCGATGGCACGGAGAATAGCGATTGATGCGTCCCGCATGAACTGGTTCTCCCTGTCCGAGAGAGTCATCGCCGGGGTTACGGTGACACTGTCTCCAGTATGGATGCCCATGGGATCTATGTTTTCGATGCAGCAGATGATCACCGCATTGTCGTGGGTATCTCGCATCACCTCGTACTCGAACTCCTTCCACCCGAAGATGGACTCCTCTATGAGCACCTGGTGAATGGGGCTGTTCTCAAGACCCCGTGACACGGCACACAGGAGCTCCTCTTCGTTTTTCGCGATGCTCCCGCCCTGCCCTCCCAGCGTAAAGCTCGGGCGTATGATCGCGGGAAGACCGATATTCTTTGCGATCCGCTTTGCCTCTTCCATGGAGCTGGCAAGCTCACTCCTCGGGGTTTCGATTCCGATCTCTTCCATCGCCTTTTTGAAGAGCTCCCGCTGCTCAGCCTTACGGATCACGTCGATATTTGCTCCGATGCATTCCACGTTGAAGTGTCTGAGAACCCCTTCTTCGTCCAGTTTTCTGGCAAGATTCAGGGCAGTCTGCCCTCCCAGCGTTGGCAGCAGTGCATCCGGTCGCTCCCTTGCGATGATCTGGGAGACAATCTCTGGCGAGAGGGGCTCGATATAGGTTCTGTCCGCCATGCGGGGATCTGTCATGACAGTGGCAGGGTTGCTGTTGACGAGGATGACCGCGTATCCCTCCTCTTTCAAAGCCTTCAGAGCCTGAGTGCCCGAATAATCGAACTCGCAGGCCTGTCCGATGATGATAGGCCCGGAGCCGATGACGATGATTTTTCGAATATCACGACGCTTGGGCATCATGTACTCCTGCGCGTGCACGAATCCATCAGCCGCAGGAACTGGTCGAATAGGAAGAGGGTGTCGTGTGGTCCTGGGCCGGCCTCTGGATGAAACTGTACCGAGAAGAGTGGATACTTGTTGTGACTCATGCCCTCGAGGGTGTAGTCATTGAGATTTATGTGAGTGATCTCTGCATCTTCCGCATCGAGGGTTTGAGGGTCCACCGCAAACCCGTGGTTCTGCGTGGTGATGTACACCTTTTTCGTGTGCTCGTCGCGCACCGGATGGTTTCCCCCGTGATGACCGAACTTCAGCTTGAAGGTGCTGGCCCCCAGCGCCTGCCCGACGAGCTGGTGGCCCAGGCAGATGCCGAATACCGGGAGCTGTCCGATCAGCTCTTCCACCATATCAACGATTGTGCCCAGGGCCGCAGGGTCGCCAGGTCCGTTGGAAAGGAGCACTCCATGGGGTTTGGTATTGAGAATATCATTTTTCTGCACAGAGGAGGGAAACAGTTCCACTCTGCACCCCCGCTGCGCAAGCTCCCTGAGGGTGCTCAGTTTTACACCGCAGTCGAGTACAGCCACCCGGAACCCGGATCCCTCACTGTAGAGGTACGGTGCTTTTGCTGTCACCTCCTTGACCAGATCCCTCCCGACGATGTCTTCTGAGCTTTTCACTTTCAGGAGAAAAGCCTCCGGATCAAGGTTCACAGTGGATATTCCGGCCTTCATCGCTCCCCGGTCCCGAATGTGCTTCGTGAGAGCGCGTGTATCGACACCTTCTACACCGGGCACCTTCTGGCTGGCCAGATAGCATGCCAGGCTTGTATTGACCTGGTTGTGAAAAAACGCAACTGATCTTTTGGTCCCTCTGTCGCTGTAGCACGGGTTCACCGTGCCGGTTTTGAGCTTCCCCGCATCCCTGCTGTCAAGTTCTTCTCCCGCATACTCCTTCACCACTAAACCCTCTGCGTGTATGCTCGGGGATTCATCCTCCTGAAGCCGAATTCCATAATTCCCGATCATCGAGGCGGTCATCATCACAATCTGCCCCTTGTAGGAGGGATCGGTGATCACCTCCTGGTATCCTGTAAGACCTGTGTTGAAGACGAGCTCACCGAAGGCCTCTCCCTCGCCGGTGAAGCTCCTGCATTCAGAATACCAGCCATCTTCGAGCATAAGGAGCGCTTTCATGATCAGATCATTACACTCCTCTCTTTTGAGAATGAGAGATCAATTTCCCTATGAATCCTGATGCAATGCTGATAGAAATGATGTGAGACAAAGCGAGTGCGAATCGTTTTGAAATTATCCCGAAGCTGACTCATCGTCAACAGGAAACCCTAATGAATGATAGAAAAGAGAATTTCAGCAAAAGGAGGTTCCTGATCCATATGCTGCATCACAGTTGTAGAGAAGGGTACTGGAATTTTTCTTGACACTATTTCTGAGACGAGTATGTTGTGGTAATGGAAAATCAGGATACGTCAAGGAACAGTATCGAACGAGAGCGCATATGCACACTGAGATTCAGAAAGTAAAAGAAGAGCTTCACATTCATAAAATAGCCGGCCTGATGATGCTTCACTATTTCAAATGGCCCTGGTGCCTTGAAGACCTGGTCAACTACGTTGACGAGATCTATCTGCTTCTGCACCTTTCTCCTGAGTATAAGGCCAGCTGGTACACGAAGGTGCCAAAGGTTATGGGGAAGACCGAGGTTTCGCTCGACCAGGAGCTGTCCAGGGTTGAGTTCAGAAAGAAGGGAAAGAGGGAAAAATTCAGGGAAACAGCCATACGAATGCTTGACGACGTTCGACCGGATCTTGTCTTTTTTCCGGATGAGGATGAGGCTTTCCCTGAGCCGGAATTCCTTGCAGAAGACCTTTTGCGTTTTTACCGGTCAAAAAAAAGGCAGCTTGCTTTCAGGCGAATCAATTTTTGGGATTCCATGGAAACGGTTCGAAAGGACCACTGGATCAATGTAAACGGACCCCACACGAGAATCTTCAAATGGCAGCCCGGGCTGACCTACTACCCGTACATCGGGTACAACAGAATCGCGAGTTATGGAAAAAAACAGATGGTTGCCAGAACGGCCATGAAACACTACGCCTTCATGGACCGGCAGGAACGAGAGTGGAGATATTATGTACTCTTCAAGGGTCAGGAGAAAATATACAAAAACCTTCTGAAAAAACCGAAACTGGTGAAATACACGAACGCGAGAGAAGCCCCTCGAACCTGATAAACCGAAGATGACTTATGACAAAAGGATCGGACATTGCACACCGTATCAAATGGAAACTGAGAACTCTCTTATACCGCTCTCCAGAAATGCGTCTTGCGAGCATTCCAACAAAGGCACTTCTCTGCGATGACGTCGTGTACAGGGGACAGGATTTTGCCGGCGCACCCATCGAGCGCTTTCCCATGGTCGACCTATACCGGTTGTACGATAAAAACCGGAACTCGGCATTTGAAAAGTTTCACCACTGGATGGGGGACTGGCTCATCCTGCGTCAGGGGTGGAAAATCCCAAAGAGAAAGGGGGGAATGGCAAATGGTTCTCTCTACACCCTCGTGTGTGAGCTTCACCAGGAGAAGCTCAAGCGTCCACTGGACGACTTCTCGCAATCAGACAAAGAGCTGGTGGATGAAGCCATCGCCATGCGTGCGCGGCATTACTTTATAGATGTATACGAATCGATCAAGACCAGGGGCTACGACGATTCGATGGCCCCCCCTATCACCTGCGTACGGCGAGGTGATGCGTACATGATCAAGAACGGCCACCATCGGGCCGCCGCGTTGCTCGTTCTGGGATACGAGATGGTCAAAGTTATGCCTATCTGATGAAAAGAGTATTTAAAAATTACTATGAGTCATGACAGTCCCATTGCGTATTTTATTAACTTCTCCATCCATGAAATTCCCAGTGTTGCGTACATCGCCTACGAAGCTGGAGGTACACTCTACACGAATTCGGAAATAACCTTCAGGTTCATAAAGACCGATCATCCATCGCTCTCCGTGCAGTACCATGCACGAATCTCCGCAATAAAGGAACACATGCTTCAAAGTCACGTACAGGTCATCGTATACCCTGACTATCATCTGCGATACTTCAAAGACCTGGCAGGTGTAAAACATGTGCAGGTGTTTCACGGAATATCTGACAAGAAATACGATTACCAGAATGAAGTTCTGGAGTATGATCTGTTTTTTATACCCGGAAAAGAGGCATATAATAGATATGAGCAAAGAGGTTTGCTGAAAAGAGGAACCGGCGTCCTTATCGGATGCCCAAAAATGGATCGCGTTTTCAGGGGAGAGTTGCAGAGAGACGAAATGCTACGGAAACTCGGACTCGATCCTTCAAATAAAACTGTGCTCTACGCACCCACATGGGTTGACAAAGAGACTAACTCTTCTTGGAAGAAATTTCGATGTGCTTTTCTGCATGAAAAACCTGAGAATATCAATATAATAGTGAAATTACATCCAAATCTTACAAGATACAGAAAAGATGAAGTGGATATATTCAGATCCGAGTTGTTGCGCTTTGAGAACACCCGATTTTTTGACTTACTACCAGATATAGTACCCCTGATGGCTGCCTCCGATGTACTTATCGGAGATGTTTCCTCGGTAACCCGAGAATATCTTGCATTTCAAAGGCCCTTTATTTTTTTAAGCAACAAACCCTCATGGATTTGGAATAGAAAAAAGATCTCCCTTTGGGAATGCGGTAAAGTGGTAAGAAAACCAGCAAATATTTGGAGTACAGTAATGGAAACACTTTTACATCCAGATAAATATATGAACAGCATACACGACCGGTTCATACGTACCTTTTTTAAGCCGGATGGCAATGCTTCAAAAAGAGCAACAAATGCAATGCTCAGCCTGATCGAATAATGATTTATCTATTTTTCAGTACACGGTTACAGAATATATAATTTTAAGACCTGCCATGAATATTATCTGTAATTATTTATATAAACAAATCGATTTTTTAATTTTTTCATGATTTTTTCCTTTTTCACAATCCCCATTTCACTTAACCTATCAACAATGAAACTGCATACCCTATCTTTTGCACGTCCATCATTGAAATAAAAACTTTTATATAGAAGATTTTCTATACGTTTAAGAAAAATTGGATTTTGAAAAGATTCTTCGATTTTCTCCATAATATCATCAATTTTTGGATCAAATATTGGACCACATAATTTAATATTGTAGTCATTCGGTGGGATAAACGTATCGTTTAAATCGGTTTTGACAAATACCATGGGTCTCTTCATGAATGCAAAGTCATAATTAACCGAAGAATTATCCCCAATTAACAAATCCGATATGTAAATAAAATTCATAATATCTTGGTACTGTTTTGGGAAAATATAAAGATCCTTTATTTTATGGTTTATTTGCCATTTTAAGATAGACATGATTTTTTTTGCATCATTGAAATGAGGTCTGATTATTAATATATATTTCTCCGGTATTTTTTGAGCAAATATTTCAAAACATTCTTCTAAGGTACCTCCCCCCCATTTCCAAGTTGGAGCATATAAAATTATCTTTTTCCCATTATCACGAATTCTGTATTTTCTTAATATTTTTTCTCTATCATAATCTCCATTTATTATTGAATCAGACCGGAACATGCCTATTTTCACAATTTTTTTTTCAAGCAATTCAGATTTTAAAGTGTAGTGTTTTAGCTTATATAGATCCTTTTCACCGGTTACGAAGAAATGTTCAAACCAGTCTGTACTTATTTTCCCCCCTGGCCCAGTAAAAGTCTTATCGCCAGTTGCATGATAGACAAATATTCTTTCATAATTTTTCCCTTTTGGAACTCTATTATCACCGCTATGACATAAGATTAATCCTTTCGCGACATTATCCAATCTGTTCATGCTTTTTTTCATGATTTTTGCTCTCATGGGACCATACCGCACAAGAAAAAATATAAAAGTAAATGGTTTTAATGTTGTTGTAATTATCTTTCCTTTGAGAATCTTATAGATGGGGCGTGATTGAGAAAATTGATATATTTTTTTAGTGTAATAGTATACTCCTTTCATCGTTCATATAACCTTTTTCAAATATGTGGAATAGAACCTCACAGAAGATAGCGAACTGTAAATCTTATGTTCTTCTTCCTACGGTTATAATATTTCTGGTTTCTATGATGCAGTCATCATCTATTATCCTCATTTTATAAACATCTTTTATCTTTCCACTTGCGTTAATATGCATTTCCATTATTTTATTCTGCCTATCACGATCAATTCCCGAATTCTCTAACCAATTTTTTACACTAAAATTTTTCATAATATGCACGGTATTAAAAACATCATCAAAACCATTCTTCTTAAGATACATAGCCATCTCGTTCGATCTAAAGGTTCTCCTTTCCTCTTTTAATTTGAACATATCGGTATACCAATCAACCACCTCTTGCTCATCAGTGGGTGGAACACCTTCGGCAACTATGATTTTTCCGCCCTTTTTTAATAAATCATAGCATCTCACTAAAACACGATCCAATTCATCAAAAATATGATGAAAAACCATTCTCGCTATTATTTTATTGAACAGATTGTTTATAAATAATAAATCAGAGATATCCCATTTAACTACAGATATTCCCTCCCACTGACCTTTTGATAACATAGCATCAGAGATGTCAACGGCAACGGTATGTTTTACATATGGTTGAATTGCTTTTGCGACGGCTCCTGTTCCGCTCCCGACATCGAGAACAATATCACTTTTATCAAACTCAGCGAGTCTGATTAATTCCTCCAAATAGGTATAATCCCTCACCCAGAATAATTTATCATAATTAGTTGCTCGTATTTCCCAGAACTTCTCATGATAATTTTGAATTTTTTCCCCCTTTCTCTTACCTGCAAGAGATAAAAATATTAAATGTTAAAAATCTACGATATTTATAATAAATTCATACTTATAGAAATCATATCGAAAACAAGGTCATTCATATTTGCAGTTCTTTTTCTAATTGCTCCAAGTCCTTTTTAAAATCAATTTCAATACACGTGCAATCCGAAATATCGACCGGCTTGAATACGATTCCTTTCTTGATCGCGAATTCGATTCCCATTTCGAAGTAATCATTCTCACTGCACTCTTGAAGGCACTTTACAAAAGTGCCGAAATCAGCTTTTGAAATTTTATTTACACCAACCGCTTCACCCTCCGCATCCTGGACTTTTTTTGATATTTCTACTATCCTACCGTTAGAATCAGTTTTATATTTTACTTCCTCTTCTCCACACTTTGATTTGTTTACTGCAATTGTATTTCCACTTGCATTGAAAATCCGAGAAATAACAGTATCATCCAAATATACGTCGCCGTTGAGCCATATCACATCATCATGTTCTGTACTTTCAAATGCCATACGCAGACTTTGTGAAGTATTGGTTATATGATAAATCGGATTATAACGAAATAGCACATCTGAAATTTCTTCCATGATGAGTTCCTTTTTAAATCCAATCACGACGATTATTTCATTCACCCCGGTATTTCTCAACATTGCGATCTGATTGGCAATAATTGTATAACCCACGGGAAGTCGTATCAGTGATTTGGGGAGCTGTTTTCTAAAGCGACTCCCAACCCCAGCCGCAAGAATTACTGCTTTCAAAATATCCTCCTTAACAGATAGGTACTCGTATCATTACATTTTCACAATGTGGACGTAATCAATCACCATTCAAGAATTCTTACGAATTGGCCGCCAGCTTTACCAGTGGAATTATCACTAGACCCAATTATAATTTTACCCCTATTTTATTTTTCACTATTTGTCTTGTTAATTTCAATGTCACATTCATTGCTCGTAAAAAAAATAGTGTAATAACTATTATGAGCATTATATCAGTTCTCCTGAGAAGTATAAATACAATCGGATAAAAATATCTTTCCCCTATTCCTATATTAAGGAAAAAAAAAGGAACTCGCATTTTTTTAATAAAGGCATTCTTTTTAAAATATTTTTTCCCAAAAATCGTAAATCTTGTCGTGATTTTATTTGATGTATTTATCGTAAACGTTCCAGTTTGATGGGGATTTTTCATCAGTTCCCCATAAAAAACATAATCTTTGTGAGAATGAATAAGAGAGTAATAGCTGAATAAAAATCCTGTTATAACCCCCAATACTAAATAAACAAGAGAACCAAAATATAGCCAGCTGAAATATCCAATTGCTGTATATAAAACCATTTCCCCTATTCTATCCAGGAACCTATCAAGCCAGGCGCCGAATAGCGATTTCTTATTTAAAAATCTAGCCATTTGACCATCTGCACAATCCAGTATGAATGATATTTCTATCAATAATACCACTATTATTCTGTTCATAATTTTTTCTTGATCACTCATGAAAAGTAACGCTGAAGTCCACAATATCGTGATGAAAGAAATAAAACTTACTATATTGGGATTATGAATACCGAGTTTGATCAAGAAAGGAACAATTGGTTTTGATATGAACTTTGCGGTAAATAGATGAAAATACGAATCAGTGCTGGAACCTTTTGTAATAATATTGTTTGCGAGCTCATTCATGTGACTCTAATTCCTTTATCAAAGTGTCCGTCTTTTTTAAATTCTTCCCTACTTTATAAGAAATACTTATCATTCTAAGAAATGATAGAAGACTTGAAATATACAGCATAATATCAAGACGAAAAATTAAAACGAAAAAACTAACATAGAGATATCTCTCCCCTATGCCAAAGTTGAGAAAGAAAAATATTTTTTTAATTATTTGAGTTGCGGGTCTATTTATTATATTCTTATGATCCTTACCTGATTTCTTTTTCCTTTTGATTTTTCTTATTGCTACAAAGCTTTGTAGTTTGCAGCTGCCTGAGATTGCCATGGCTAAAGTATATGCGGTAAGGCAATATCCGGTTGTAATTCCCAATAATAGGAAAGTGTGATTTCCTGATTGTTGAAATACCACATATCCGCATACGGAAAAAATCATGAACTCTCCTATTCTATCAAGAATTTTATCCAACCATGCACCTAGCTTTGATATTCTTCCTGTTAATCTTGCAAGTTGACCATCTGAACAGTCAAAAATTAAGCTGAACTGAATTAGCAGTATAATAATTACTCTATAATACACATATGGGAGCATCCTTACGTTTACTAGCATTGCGCTGGAAATGAATATCATTAAAAAAGATAAAAATGTAATGAAATTCGGATTTACTATTCCCAATCCCTTGAATAGAAATGTAAAATAGGGAGCAATATATTTTGATATGAGGAATTCGTAATAGGATTCTGTATTTGGTCCTGTTTTTGTAATAAGAGCTTCAGGAAATCTTTTCATAATAGATTCCAAATAATAACTTATTTATAATCACTTCTGTAGGTAAAATATTTACCGTATTTTTTTAACGCCTTTTCTCGGTCAATGAGACCTCTTTCTGCGAGTCTGTCCACTATAAAGCTACATGCCCTATCAACTGCATGACCGTCGTTGAAATAGAAGCTTTCTTTCACAAGCCTCTCCATCCTCTTTCTCCAGACCTCGTTGTTGAACGCATGTTCTATTTTTTCAATTATGCTATCCTTTTCAGGGTCATAGAGAGGTCCGCAGAGCTTCACATTAAACTGCTCTGGGGGTGTATAACAATCTTTATTATCTGTTTTAACGAACACCATTGGTCGTCTGGTGAGTGCGAAATCATAATTTACAGCAGAATTATCCCCTATCATGATATCCGCAATATAGATAAAATCCATGATATCCATATGCTGTTTGTGGAATATATAGAGGTGTTCCTTTTTCTGTTCTCGCTGCCACTCAATAATATTTCTGATATTCTTTCTATCATTGTAATGAGGCCGGATTATCAATATGTATCTATCAAGTAATTCTTTTGTAAATATGTCAAAGCATTTGCCCAGTGTCCCTCCACCCCAATACCAGGTTGGTGCGTAAAGAATTATCTTTTTTCCTGCTTCCTTAATTCGATACCTTTTCAACACCTCCTCCCTATTGTAGCTGTTGTTGAACAGAGGGTCTGAACGAAACATACCGATCTTTACGATCTTTTTTTCCAGGTTCTTGCAATTATGGGAGTAAGTTTTTAATTTATAGAGGTCTTTTGGTCCAGTCAGAAAATAGAATTCAAACCAGTTCAGATCGAGCTTTTTATCTGGCATCTTAAAAGTTTTGTCGCTTGTTCCATGATATACAAATACCCTGTCATATAACTTTCCTGCGGGAAGAGAATTATCAGCCATATGTCCGAGTATAATCCCCCTCCCCTTGTGAGGAAGTTTTGTGAGCTTGTTGTTCATTATTTTCACTCGAAAAGGCCCATGCTTCAATAGAAAAAAAAGAAAGGTAATGAGGAATTTCGGTATGGTTATTATCTTCCCATCAAGCTTATCGAATATTGCCCTGGACTGAGAAAACTGATATACTTTTTGTGTATAATAATAAAGACCCTTCAATATTCATTCCCAAGATAGAAATTAATGTTTCTCTTTCTCATATTATCAAGAATGATTTCAGCGAAAATATTGTAAATCATATATTCTCTTGTACAGTTCACAGGTATTTATTAGCTCGTCATGAGTACCCACATCGATTACTCTCCCTTTTTCTATAACCAATATCCTATGCGCATGAGTAATTGTTGAGAGCCTGTGGGCAATCGTAACCGTGGTTCTGCCCTTCATAAGATTATTTATCGCAAGCTGTATATAGTATTCCGATTCAGAATCGAGTGAGGAAGTTGCTTCATCAAGTATCAATATTTGAGGATTCATCAGAACGGTGCGGGCAATCGCAATCCTCTGCTTCTGTCCACCAGAGAGTTTTACTCCCTTCTCGCCGACATTCGTTTCAAACTGGTTCGGCAGTTCCATGATAAAATCGTAGGCATATGCCATTTTTGCAGCACCAATCATCTCTTCCTGGGTTGCATCGAGCTTTGGGTATTTTATATTTTCTGCGATGGTGGTATTGAACAGAACCACATTCTGCGAGACAATTCCTATTTGGGACCGTAAAGAGGAGAGCGAATACTCCTTTATATTTATCCCATCTATGTACACTCCTCCACTGTTACAGTCGTAGAACCTCGGAATAAGGCGGGCGATTGTGGTCTTTCCCCCGCCTGATGGCCCCACGAGTGCCACTATCTCACCTTTTTTAGCACGAAAGCTGATACCATGCAGCACCGTCTGGGAAGGAATATAAGAAAATAGGACATTTTTAAACTCAACTTCACCCTCTATGTGTTTCTCCAACGGATTCTCTGGTTCTTTTATCCTCGGGGTAATTAAAAAGATGGACATCAACCGTTCAATTGCGGCAGTGACAATTTTAAATTCGGATATGAATTTCGGTATATTTATTATGGGACCTGCCATTATTCCCAGAAGCATCAAATACTCTGTCAATAGTTTTACTTGCCATTGACCTTGCACAATGAAGAACGCACCTATTCCCACCAGTATCATCCCAAAAATGAAAACAATAACCTCATTCAACGGTCCGAAGAGATTGTAATACTGGGAAAGCCGGAGGAAAGTTCGTTTATATCTTTTCGTGTTTTGCTTGAACACGCCAATTTCATGCTCTTCCTGTGCAAAGGACTTCACAACCTCGATTCCGGTGAGCGTTTCATGAAGGTTTGTGGAGAGATCGGAAAGATTTTCACGCACCCTTCTGCTCACGGATCGCATCTTATTTCCCATAACCTTTACAACAAAGTAAAGCAGCGGCATTACTCCAAAGCTTATCAGAGTAAGCTCCCAGTTCAAAAGGAAGAGCCGCACGAGTATAATGGCGAGCATCATGATATGACTGAAAAAATTGATGAGCCCCTGATAAAAGTCAATTCTAATGGTTTCAACATCGCTGATGCCAATGGAAATAATTTTTCCGGTTTTATTTTGAGTAAAATAGTCTATATCCATCCTCATAAGGTGGGTGAAGAAATTATCCCGTATTTTCTTTATTGCGGCATGAGTAATCGTTTTCATTCCCTGCTTCTTCAGAAAGCTGAAGAAAGCCCTTCCCAGGATCAGGCCGACTGCGATGAAAAAGTATTTAAAAATCTCATGTATTCTTTCAGGAGTCAAAAGCTCGAATAAAAAATTGGTGCTAAATTTGGGAAGAAGCGCAAAGGAGTAGTTCCCCGCAAAACTTAACATAAATACACCGAAAAGTCCCCAGATATATGGCTTCAGGTAGGAGAGAGCCCACTTCAGCTCTTCACTGAATAATTTTTTTCTCAATTTTATCCTTCCGATTATGTAATTTCACAATTGCTTCACGAAATCTCTCAGGAGAATTTCCGTCAAAGGGAATGAACACCTCATCGAGCGTTTTCATCCTCTCACTCTTATATTTATCCGGATTCTGAATATTCTCATTGACTACAGATAACAAATTATTTCTATTCACCACCACATCACCGCATTTCCATATCCATTTATGTTCTTCGGGAATCATCTGGGGTGGTTTCGGGCTTAAAAAGATCATTGGTTTTTTAAAAGGGAGAAACTCATGGGACACCGAAGAAATATCGGTTATGAGAATATCGGCAATGGCCATGAATGGCAATATACTCATTGATCCTGGAAAGATGGAGCAATTTTTCTTCTTTAATACATACGCCAGGACAATTTGCCATGGTCTGTACTTTAAAATATTGGGGTGAGGCTTCACTATTACATTGTAGCTGTGTAGTGTATTCAACATCTGAACGATGTACTTCGAAAACGAAGAATATCTGTTAGGGTCATCCCAGGTCGGTGAATACAGTATAGTTTTTTTGTCCGGATCAATACGGATCTTTTTTTTGAATGATTCTATATTGAAATTGGAATGTAGAAATGCATCTATTTTTGGGTACCCATTGACTGCGATTTTCTCCTCTTGCGCGAGTCCGCGGGCTATTAATTCTTCTTTCATTCGTGGACCGGGAACCGTTATGAGGTCGTATTGACTCAGGCTCTTATGAAAATTGAAAGGCTTATCAGAAGTACCATGAAAAACCTGTACATGACAGATGTGCTGTGCATTCTTGAAGTATTGTATTGAAAAGCTCGGATGCACAAGTACACCGATGCCGAGATGCGGGAGTCTCAGAGCAAGATCCTTGTACCCTCGAAAGCGAAGCAATTGATAGTTGAGATGCGGCTGGTCCAAGTATCGATCAACTCTTCTGTGAAAGTGTAACAGCAGCCCTCCTGTTTCCTTGATGAGAGGGAGAATGGTGGGGATATAATGAAAATTGGTGACCAGATACCCAACTTTCATATTTTGAGTCATTTTCATCTCCTTGAATCGAGCGATCCAGCGAGGTCCGAGCAAAAAATAAACACCATATCGTGCATTTTTCTCAGTTCGGAGAGCTCCAGTAATAATGTGTGAAATGACTCACGTATACCGGTCGATCTGACATTCTGAGCATGACCATGATAGTAGAGTATATCAGTGGACAGTGGTTTATCCGGTCTTCCATGCCGGTATTGCTCCGGCTGAATATATCTTTTCCTTACATGACCGTTGTTTTCCCAGGTAACCTGCGTTCCGTGAAAGTCTTTTTCATATTTATTTGAAAAGAGTGTGAGTTTGAGCTCCTCGAGCACCTTCAGGGATGCCCTGTTATACACGTTCCACGGAAACTTGTAGCCCCATTTAAATGGAATTGTACATCTTTCCGCATACCGGATGGATTTCAGTACCCTTCTCCGCACGAATCTCCTTGGAAGCGCTCCAAACTCACCATTCAGGTATTTCATGTGTGTGAAACCGTGCAGGAATACCTCAACATTCCCCTGATCGATCAGCTCCCGAAGCCTCTCAAGAGATTGAGGGTAATCGGTTGCAGGTATTTTCTTCATGAAGGGAGTGAAAAATAGAGTGAATCTGATTTCCGGGATTCGTTCTACAAATCTGAGAAGTACATCCGTACAATCCCATTTCGGGAAGCTGTGATAATCATCTATATCGATGCACACTTTCATATTCATCCCTTGAATAATTCTATGCTATCATCTTTCCAAATATATACTTTTGACGGATCGACACGAAATGGTATGGGAGGATATCGATATAAAAATCCTCTGTATCGCTTGTAGCTCCTCATAGACCTTTTTTTCAGATTTTTCAAGCGCTTGTCTTCCAATATATCCTTGATCACATAAAAATCTGCACTGTTACAGTATACCGCTGCCCTATAGTCAAATATAAATAGCAAACATTTATCATGCTCAATTTTCACTTCCTTGATCACTTTTCTGCTGTATCTTTCATTATTATTTCCCTTTAAATCATCAATTACAGACACACTTTCTTTGGAGAACGAAAAAAAACCATTCCTTCTGATGGAATTTGCATAGACCGACTTTCCACTTCCCGGGCTCCCTGAAACCGCGATGACACAGCGCCCTCTTTCCCGGATTATATGCCTGATCCTTTGGACAAATGATTCAATATTTTCTTCTGTGAGGCACGTCCCTAGCCTCTTGAGACGTATCGAATTCAACCTGCGGCACAAATTCATCTCCCAATTATCACTTGAAATTATTTATGGAATTCGAGAGTTTTCTTGACTCTGATACTAAAGCGACAAAGCCGCCTTAAACCTCCGGAACATACGATTCTCTCACGAGCGTCTTGAAATTCTTTACCGCATGCGCCAGTTTTTCTCTGCCCTGCTCCAGTAAAGCGAGCTTTGCCGCACTCTTTTCTTTCACAAATCTCCGTTTCGAGATGTTGATGTGGATGTGCGCAGCCAGCAGAAAAATAAATGCCACAACGGGCCCGAAGTTTTTTCGATAGAAGTAATAATTAGCGGCATAAAAATTGGGCTTTATCTGATTCTCCCCTTTTTTCCTCCCGTATCCCTTGTAATGAACGACCCTTATCCGCGGATTGAATACAAACCGAATTCCCTTTCGTTTCGCTCTGAGCGATAAGTCCAGATCCTCGTTGTAAAAAAAATAGTACCCATCGAAGAGGCCCAGGTCCAGCAGAACATCCGTGTAATAGAGGCATGCAGTCGTACCACCGAACTGCACAAACCGCGTCTTATCGGACCGTTCGCGTCGCAGGCCGATGAGGCCGAGCTTCATTTTCTGCTCAGACCCGTCGGGACGAAAGAGGTTCGCCGGAACCCCCTTCGCTGCAGGATAGCTGGCGAGCGTATCGAGCATATTCCGGATGGTGTCCGGGAAAAGCTCCACATCATCATTCATTAGGAGCGTATATTTCGCATCCTTGCGGGAGAGCACGCCAATGTTGAACGCCCTTGCACTGCCCATATTCTCCTTGTTTTCAATGTAGTTGATCTTGGGAAAGTGTGCTTGCACGAGCTCACGTGTCCCGTCTCGGGATGCGTTGTCCACCACGGTCACGACACTTTTCAGATCAAGATCTTTCAGTGACGCATATATAGACCTCACGCACTTCTCAAGGAGTCCCCTGTTCTTGTAGGAAACCACCACAACATTCAGCTCCTCACTCACTGCGTGCCTCGCTGTCTTTCCATTTCCCTGTACTGTTTCAGCGCCTTTCTGATTCTGGCGCTGTTCCTCAGCTTCATGTACTGATAGGTAAAAAGCCATTTGCCGTTCCGCCAGTTCTCTTTCAGGAGCTCGTCCAGTTCATGAAAGCTCCGCCTCCCCTTGTTGCCATAGTTCGGGTTTGTTGTTTTACCCCCGAAGTGCAACACGCAGGGAGTCTCCGAAAGTGCGCACGCGAACTTTTCACCATATCGTTTTATATAATGCGGTTCGACTCTGTGAATATCCTCGGACACATATTCGTACTCTCTCGTGTATTGCGGAAACTCGCCAACCTCCTCGTAGGACCTCCTTGACATCAATGAAGGATTGTTTGTGTAATTTTTTATCCTTGCACCGAGCTTGAACTTGACGAGGCCGAGCGGCAGATGGGGGGGCTTTTTATTCACGTACTTCCCCTGTGCGTCTGCTTCAAAAAGATGGACCGCCCGTTCCATCCAATCGGATTTGTAGAAAAAGTACCAATCGTTTTCGAGATTGAAAAAATAATCCCCTCGCGCTTCCCTCCGTGCCTGGTTCATTGCGTACCCAATGCCCATGTTCTCCCTGTTCATTATTATCCTGTCGAAAAGATTCAAAGATCCCAGATAATCGACAGTCTGTGAGTCGGAGCTGTTATCGACCACGATGTATTCCAGCCGGGGGTAGCTGCACGAATTCAAAAAAGACTGGATTGTCTTCTGTAAATATGAGAGCCTGTTGTAGCTCAAGACACATACACTGACGAGGGGCCATTCACGCATTATTCATACCTGCCCTGTAAACCGACTGTCGGTTTTCAACAGTTCTAGTGTAATATAGTAGATTTCTCCAGTCATTTGCATTATTTTTTCAGTGCAGGTGATTAGCTCAGCAGATCGAGTTTCACCTGTTTTTTCCTGCAAACAGCGATCTGTAGATAATGATCACCTTTTCCACCATTATGCGAGCGTTGAAGTTTTTTTGAAACGTCGTAAAGGCGTTATATCCGATTCGTTTTCTCAGTTCCTGATCCCGCGCAAGGGTAAGCAGCTTTTCTGTCAGGTCTTCCACATCGTCATCCCTGAATAAAAGGGCGCTCACACCGTCCTCGAACATCCATCGTACAGAGGGAATATCGGTCGCAATAATGGGAAGCTGTTTTGCCATTGCCTCGACCAGCACGTTGGAGCACCCTTCGAAGCTTGTGGGAAGGACAAATATATCAAATATTTTGAGTATTTTATCCCCCCGTTTCACAAACCCCAAAAAGATCGTGTCATCCCCGATGCCCAGTCGATGCGCATACGCTTCCAGCCGTTTCATCTCCGGTCCGTCCCCGACGAAAAGGAGCTTCATATCACCCACACGATTCCGTCCCTTTGCAAAGGCTTCAATGAGCAGGTGCAGGCGTTTC
>Ga0180437_10005699_pt1 | contig 16900 bp, 13 predicted proteins | sample SS_ome_4_FD_132410 | JGI IMG/M metagenome (GOLD analysis project Ga0180437, IMG submission 132410) | Hypersaline lake sediment archaeal communities from the Salton Sea, California, USA - SS_3_D_1 metaG | ecosystem: Environmental > Aquatic > Non-marine Saline and Alkaline > Hypersaline >... | reverse complement strand
TGTTGGCCGGGTTCGCTGAAGCGAGAAATTATGTGGTGCTGCGGTCGGAAAGGGGAAAGGTGGAAGGCTAAGGTTGAGGCTAAGACGATATAGTAAGCAGTAGGCAGTAAGGAGATGGTGCTCGGGGCTAGGGGCCAGGTAATGTTTGAGGATGGAGGCAAAATGACAAATGACAATGAGTTGGTTGGTTGTATTGGTTATATCAGGAAATCCAAATGTCAAAAGCTAAATGACAAATAACTGATCACGAACATGAAACTTCACGAGCACGAGCACGATTCACGAACACGAAATACGCGGTCACGAATCACGAGCACGATCTTCTAACGCGGTCTGCCGTCCGCCGTCTTCAGTCCTAATCGTCACGAACACGAACAACGGACACGGACACGAAAATCTGAGCGAGAGGGAATTGGGCCAGCGGGCCAAAAAGCCCTGAACCGAAGGTACAGTGGTAAAATAATTTGACATCGAGCTTGGGATTATCTAAGATTTAGCCGTTTAAAACGATGTCTTATGGATGTCACGAGGAGGTATGGGCCGATGCTGTATAAGGGTGCTGGAGTGGATGTGGACTTGGGAGAGGAGTTCGTGAGACGTATCAAGCCCCTTGTCGAATCCACGTTCGACCCCCGGGTCCTGACGTCTTTGGGAGGTTTCAGCGGTTGTTATTCTCTCGAGCGCATGGGACATCGAGATCCCGTACTCGTGGCTTCGACGGATGGAGTTGGAACTAAGCTCAAAGTGGCGTTCATGGTCGACCGGCATGATACGGTGGGAATCGATCTCGTCGCAATGTGTGTCAATGACATCCTCGTCAGTGGCGCTCAACCCCTCTTTCTTATGGATTATATGGCAACGGGGAAACTAGAACTAGAAAAGGCCAATTCCATTATCGAGGGGATTGTCAAAGGATGCAAGGAGGCCGGGTGTTCCTTAATCGGAGGGGAGACCGCGGAAATGCCCGAATTCTACGGGCCGGGGGAATATGATTTAGCGGGGTTCGCCGTGGGAATTGCCAGCAGGGGGGAGAGGATTGGCGGGGCTGAGATATCGCCGGGGGACATGCTGATCGGGCTTTCTTCCAGTGGGCTGCACAGCAATGGATATTCCTTGGTTAGGAAGATCGTCTTCGATTACCTGCAGCTGCATGTGGACGATTGGATTGAGGAGCTGGGACGAACAATCGGGGACGAGCTCTTAGAGCCAACACGAATCTATGCCACGACAGTGATGCCGCTGAAGCGGGAGTTTCGGCTTCTGGGAATTGCCCACATTACGGGAGGAGGAATAACGGGAAACCTTCCCAGGATTTTACCGAACGGCTGTAAGGTATCCCTTCAAAGGGGAAGTTGGCGGGTTCCTCCCATCTTTTCCTTTCTACAGAGGGAGGGCCAGATTCCAGAAGAGGAGATGTGGAGGACTTTTAACAATGGAATCGGGATGATCCTCGTGGTCAGAGCTGAACAGGCGGAGGGCGTTCTGACTCGACTGAAAGAATGGGGGGAAGAGGCCTACCTGATCGGAAAGATATCCGAAGCAAAGGAGGAAGGGGAACGACTGGAGTTCATTTGATACGGTGAAGGGAGTCACAGTTCCCGAGGGTTTCTGGGATGATGGGGAAACCGTGGATTATGAGGCCACGGTTAGCCGAGTACTGGACTGAGGTGAGGCCGCTCGAGGATTGAAGTTCTGTGCGGGAGGAATGAGGGGATCCGATGAGGAGATGGGACGTTGTCATTCTCGGTACCAATACTGGCGGGATTTTAGCGGGGGCTCTTCTGGCCAAGAGGGGCTTTTCAGTGCTGTTCCTTGAGGAGGAGGGAAAAGCGGCAAAACTCCACGGGAGGTATCGATTCCGCCGGTTTTCTAACCTTTCCGAGATTTTCGTTAGCAGGGCCCTCATTGAGGGGACTTATCAATTGTTGGGTCTCCGCTTAGCCGATGGCGAATTTGCCTATAGGGGGGATCTCAAGCGCCAAATCTTGCTCCCGGGCCATCGGGTTGATATAGCACCCCGTCGGACCGATCCTTTGGATGAGATGAAGAGGGAATTCCCGGAAAACTCGGGCCTCATCGAAACCTTTTACTCTCGGCTCCAGGAGGAAGATCTGATTCGCCGCACTATGTTGGCCTTGGGCGACGAGCGACCGCTCCTCGGCCGGATTGGGAAACGGCTCGATCTTGCATATCATGCGTTATCCGATAGGGCATTGTCAGGCTTGCTGGGCTCTTTGAAGGCAGGCAAGGCTTTCACTCGATTCATAGACGTTCAGATCAGAAGCATGAGCTACCTACATGTTGATGATTGGCCCTTGAGCTTGGTTTTCCATCTCGCCGGTATCTTGATACGGGATGAGGTTCTCATGGATGTGATGAGTCCTCGGGGATTCATGGATAGGGTTAAAAGGGAAGCGCTGAAGGGCGGAGGACAAGTCAGTAACCTCGAATCGTTCAACACAGTTCAGATCGAGAAATCCTCGGGAGAATTCAAGATTCATACTGACGGGGAGGAGAAGACCATATCATCCAGGGTGTGCATCGGCAACCTTCCCCTTTCCCAGGTGAAAAAGCTCATACCCACGGCCTTTTTAGGACGGAAATGGGCGCACAAGGAAGGGCACCTTTGGCCGAAGTATTTCATACTCTCATTAAACCTCGGCCTCGATGCTAGAGGGGTTCCCGTTGGCTTGGGAGATTGTTTCGTCTCGCTACGGGATATGGACGCCCCATATGAAAACGGAAACCTTCTGATGGTTTTCATGGGGCCCGAGGGGGTCGGGGCTCCATCGGGGAAGAAATCGGTTATGGTCAACGCCTTCATTCCCGTGGGCGAGGGGAAACGGGATAGGTCGGAAATCAAAGGTGCTATCGAGAACATGTTGGTGCACCTATTGGAGGTCGCTCCATTCCTGGATAGGTCGATCAGGCTGATCGATGTACGACCTTCTCTAGAGCGTTATGGCGGCCAATGGGTAAATAGAGACGTCATATACGGTGGTGCACCGTCGTTTCGAGTGGGAAGTGAAATTCTTCCCACCGTTACGCCGTTGGAGGGCCTATTTCTCGCATGCAGAGAGAATTTTCCCTACTTAGGGTTTGAGGGTGAGATCCTGTCGGGCATAAAGGTGGCTCGGGCAATTTCGGACCGCTTTCGGTAGGGACAGGGGCGAGGGGCGTTTATGGGTTGCAGGACTATTATTTTTTGATATAATAGTAATTTTGATTGGGGTGAGACATGTCCAGGGTTTGCGAGATTTGTGGAAAGGGGCCATCTTTTGGCCACAATGTAAGTCACGCCAATAATAAGACGAAGCGTGTTTGGTATCCAAACCTCCAAAGGGTAAGGGTGTTGAGGAATAAGAATGTCGTCAGGATGAGGGTCTGCACCCGTTGTATCCGGTCCGGTAGGATAGCCAAGGCGGTTTAATGGTCCTCCCGCCTCCCGATCTTCAACCTCTCAACTGCAACAATTCCCTTAATCTTTTCCAGCGAGCCGATGAGCCTCCTCAGGTGATTTAAATCCTTAATTTCCACCGCAAAGGTACAGATGGCCCTCTTATCTTCCGTTGTACTGAGTTGGGCATTGGTAATATTGGCTTCATTGGAGGTAATGGAGGAGCTAATATCGGCCAGCAATCCCTTGCGATCCGTGCATATTACCCGAATGCGGACGGGATGAACGTGCTTGTGCCTTAGATCCCATTCAACCTTCACTTTTCTCTGAGGGTCGCTATTCAAGACGTTGGCACAGTCGACAGTATGGATGGTTATCCCCCTTCCTCGGGTGATAAAACCCGTTATCTTATCACCCGGAAGGGGATTGCAGCAGCTTGCAATACGGACCATCATATCATCGATGCCCTTGATCCGAATGGCATCCTGGGGCCCCTTTTTTACGAGATGCATAATCTTCTCAATTGGGCTTTCCCTCTTCTTATCCCTTCCCTCCAATTTTTCGGGGGGAACCAGCTTTCCAATAATCTGTTTGGACGAAACCTTTCCATATCCAATAGCCGCCATAAGATCGTCCGTGGCTTGAAAACCGAAATCGCCGGCTACCTTCTGGATTTCCGCGGATTTAAGCAATTTGGCGAAATTGAGGGTAAATTTCCTGAATTCCTTCTCGCAGATTTCCCTCCCGAGGGCGATGCTCCTTTCCCTCTGTTCTTTTTTGATCCATTGTCGAATTTTGGTCTGGGCCCTGGAGGTTTTGACGAACTTCAACCAGTCCTTACTGGGTTGATGATTTGGGGAAGTTAGAATTTCAACGGTGTCCCCGCTTTTCAATTGGTACTTTAACGGAACGAGCCTTCCGCCCACCTTAGCCCCAACGCACCGATGTCCGATATCCGTGTGAATGCTGTAAGCGAAGTCCACGGGTGTGGCTCCCCTTGGGAACTCCTTAACCTTCCCCCTGGGGGTAAAGACGTAAACATCGTTGGGATAGAGGTCTATTTTGATGGTCTCCAAGAATTCGCTGTTGTCTTGGAGTTCCCGTTGCCATTCCAAAAGCTGTCTCAACCAGTTGATTCGCTTGTCATCCTCACCCTCGGCAAATTTCCCCTCTTTGTATTTCCAGTGAGCAGCTATCCCCTCCTCGGCGACCCGATGCATATCCCAGGTTCGAATCTGAATCTCCATTCTCTCCCCATAGAGCCCGATTACCGTGGTGTGGAGAGATTGATACCTATTTGCCTTGGGAAGGCCGATGTAGTCCTTGAATGAACCGGGGACGGGTTTCCAGAGGGAGTGAACAATCCCAAGGGCTTCGTAGCATTCCTTGACGGTATTGACGATGATCCTGAACGCGGTGAGGTCGTAGACCTGATTGAAGTCAATGTCAAGGGAATTCATTTTCTTATAGATGCTGTAAATCTGCTTTGGACGTCCCGTCACCTCGGCCTCAATCTTGTATTCGAACAGTTTCTTAGTAATGATTCTTTTGACCTCTTCGATGTACCTCTCCCTTTCCTTCTCCTTCTTTGCGATCTTTCCCTTGATGTCGTTATAGATATCGGGGTGCAAGTATTGGAAACTCAGGTCCTCCAATTCATTCTTAATCCAGTCGATCCCAAGCCGATTGGCCAAGCGGGAATAGATATCCAGGGTTTCTTGGGCGATGATTTTCTGCCTGGAGGGAACCTGGTATTGCAGGGTGCGCATGTTGTGGATCCGGTCCGCCAATTTTACCAAGATCACCCTGATGTCCTTGACCATGGCGAGGATCATTTTTCGAAAGTTCTCGGCCTGATCCTCCTCCTCCGAGGTTGTGAGGGTGATTTTACTGATTTTGGTGACTCCATCCACCAAATGAGCTATCTCTTCCCCGAAGTTTTCGCGAAGCTCCTCCAGAGTGGTAAAGGTGTCTTCGAGGACATCGTGCAGCAACCCCGTGACCACGCTGGCCGTATCCAGCTGGAGGTTTGCCAGGATATGGGCGACTTCCAAGGGATGAATGAGGTAGGGTTCTCCCGAGAGGCGGACTTGTCCCTGGTGAACCTTGGCGGAGAAGACGTAGGCTTTCTTAAGGAAATCGAGGTCAGCCTGGGGGTTATAAGCGGCGACCTGATCCGATATGTCGTTAAACCTGATCATAAATTCACCTCAATAATATCTCCAATATATTGAAAAATCAATCATTTTCAGCTTTGGAGCTTCCGTGTTTTCGAAGGTTAAAAAGATCCGCGAACATGTCGCTCTTCACCGGTTGGAACTCGTTTCACCAGGCAAATTCGAAATGCTAATTTCTAAACCCTAAACAAATACAAAGCACTAATGAACGAATGACCAAAACGTTTAGGATTTGGGCATTTGGATTTAGATATTGTTTAGTATTTAGTGTTTCGGATTTAGGATTTATTGCCTGTGTGACCGCAGCACTGAATAATTTCGCTTTCAGGGGTCCTTCTCCCGTCTCCGGGATTCATAGAAAAATTTTTGACACCGGCTTACCCAATCCTCTATGTTTAGGGAAGGTGCGCACGATGGGGAAAAAGCGAAAAATCCTGGTTGAGATGTACGAGAGGCTCATGCGCGCAGTTGGCCCTCGCCATTGGTGGCCCGCCGAATCCTCCTTCGAGGTCATCGTGGGAGCCATACTGACCCAAAATACCTCATGGACTAATGTAGAAATGGCTATTAGAAATTTGAAGAGGATGAAAATATTGAGTCCCCCTGGGATCAAAGGTATTGGCCGGGATGAGCTCGCTCAGGTTATTCGTCCATCCGGTTTCCATAGATTGAAGGCAAGCCGCCTGAAGGGATTCGTCCAATTCTTCTACAAAGAGTTCGACGGAGATATGAGACGGATGATGTCCCAGGATTTGGCTTCCTTAAGGGAGCAATTGTTGAAGGTCGATGGCATTGGTCCCGAGACCGCGGATAGCATTATTCTATACGCCTTGGAGAAACCCATCTTCGTCGTTGACGGCTATACAAGGAGGGTTTTTTGCAGACACAATCTCATCTCCGAGAAATGGAGCTATGAGCACGTTCAGCGCATGGTAATGGGGGAATTAGAAAGAGATGTGGGAGTATACAACGAGTTTCACGCTTTGCTGGTTTTCTTGGGAAAGCACTGGTGCCGAAGGGTTCCACGCTGTGGCGGGTGCCCCCTGGAGGATTTATGAGGGGATTCAATTCATCTTCGAGAAGGACCATGTCTTACCGTAAGGAAGAAGTCATCAGGCAAATGGGGAGCACTATCCATCGCTACCGGCAAATCGAAGAGGGAGATCATATCGGGGTAGCGGTTTCCGGGGGCGTGGATAGTCTGACGCTGTTGTCCCTACTAACTGAACGAAAGAAGAGGGTCCCCATTACCTATGAACTGGTGGCCCTCCACGTCCATTTGGGATTCAGCCAGAAAGGCTATCGACCCCTGGAGGACTACCTGTCTCGGCAAGGATATCGGTATCGAATCGATGTAACCGATATTGGGAGGATTGCTCACGGTAGTGAAAATAAGGAAAATCCGTGCTGGCTCTGCTCGCGGCTGAGGCGCAAAAGGTTATTCGAAATGGCGCATCAATTGGGATGTAATAAGGTTGCTCTAGCCCACACGAGGGATGACATCATTGAGACTCTCCTGCTCAACATGTTTTACAGCGGTGAAATAAGTACCATGGTTCCCTATTTACCCCTTTTCGGCGGTGTTTTGTGCATCATCAGGCCCTTTGCCTTTTTGCCCAAGGACAAGGTCCTCCGGCTTGCCCGGAGAATGGGTTTGCCGGCATGGGAGAACAGATGTCCGAGTATCAATCGTTCTAAGCGTTGGGAGATCAGGGAGATGCTGAGGGCCATGGCGGCGAGAAATCCAAAGATCATGGGGAACATTTTAGGATCTCTGGGAAATGTAAAAAGGGATTATCTCTTCTAGGGCCTCCGAATTCCAGGGGAACGAGGAGTCCGGAGTTTCCGGAGTCTAAGGAGAACAGCAGCGTTCATGAGCGACTCGCGGGAGCAGTGGGGAACCCTTCGAGGGTGAGCAAGCTGCAATTCTGGAACCGGTCGTTGACCGGGTTCCCTGGAGCGAACATTATTCAGTGCTGCGGTGCTGCAGTCTCGGGGTCGGAAAGCGGAAAGATGGAAGGCTAAGGTTGAGGCTGAGGCTGAGACGATATAGTAAGCAGTAAGGAGATGGTGCTCAGGATTGCGGCGCGGGTGACGTTTGAGCGTGAAGGCGGAAGGTAAAATGTCAAAGTTCAAAATCCAAATGACGAATAACGAATAACAGATAACAGATAACTAATAACTAATAACGGACACGGATCACGAGCACGAAGAACGGCCACGGACACGAACAGTGAGCGAAGGGATGGTGGTGTTCTCCTGCAAAGGTCGAAAAAGGAAAGATTATCAAGGGATTACGGAAACACATGGGCTGAAAGTTCGGAAACTACGGCGAGGATTAGCTTGACAAAAATCCGCGTATCATATAGAAATTGAACGGCCATTGGTGCAGAGGGCAATGCCGAGAGGGCCAGAGGAAGAGGAATCGATGGTACTTTTTTCGGAGGGTCAAGGGGAGGGAAGTGCAGGGGGGAGGCGTCGAAAGTCCGTATGGGCCATTGGTGGAGGGAAGGGGGGGAGCGGCAAAACCTTCATCGCCGTCAATCTGGGGATCTGCCTTTCCAGGTTCGGTGAGGAGGTGATATTGATTGATACTGATTTGGGGGGTGCCAATATTCATACCTTCTTGGGCCTTTCCTTTCCTCACCGAACCTTATCCGATTTCATCAACAAGAGAGTCGGGGCGATTCGGGATGTCGTCGTGGAAACGGACATTCCAAACCTGGGATTGGTCGTGGGAGCTCAAGACTTGCTTAACGCGGCAAATCCAAAGGAACCACAGAAGTGGAAGTTAATCCGGCACATAAATTCGTTGGACGTCGACTATATCATACTGGATTTGGGAGCCGGGAACTCCTTCAATGTCTTGGACTTCTTCCTCATATCCGAGAATGAGATATTGGTGGTTACTCCGGAACCGACCTGCATAGAGAATACCTATCGATTTATCAAAAGCGCATTTTTTCGAAAGGTGAAAAGGGTTGTTTCTCATTACGGGGTGAAGGAAATCATCGATATGGCTATGGATCAAAGGAACGAGAGGGGGATCAAAACGCCCTTCGATATTATCGAATTGGCGGGGGAGATCGATAAGTCCATTGGCCTCAAGCTAGAGCAGGAGTTGGAGAGCTTCAGGCCGAAGCTCATCGTCAATCAAGTGAGAACGAAGGGCGATGTTGAGCTTGGCTTTTCCATGCGGAGCGCCTTCTTGAAGTATTTCGGGATCTCCATGGATTACCTTGGCTATATCGTCTACGATAACGACGTATGGCAGTCGGTCCAAAAGAGGAGGCCCTTGGTATTGGAATTTCCGCAATCGAGAGCCTCCAAGTGCATCAACGAGATTACCTTAAAGCTGATCATTGACAAGCCATTCTTATTCAATTCCACGCGATGAAGCGAATCAAAGAGCAGACGTATTACGATTTGTTGGAGGTTCCGAGGGGTGCGTCGATCGAGGAGATCCGCAAGGCCTATCGGAGGGAAAAGGAGATCTTTAGCTCCGATTCCGTTGCCGCCTATTCCCTTCTTGATCCCGCAGAGCTCGAGAAGATCAATGCCGCCATTGACGAGGCCTATCGGGTTTTGACGGATGAGAGGTTGAGACCGGAATATGACCGAAAGCTGGATGGCGGGGGGGAGAGGGTTTTTTCGGGAGAGGCCGTTGGACCTCCCCCTGCTGGAGAAAGCTATCCCCTGCGGGAAGGGCTTATGGGTATTCCATTTCCCGACGAGTTCAGATTTACGGGAAGCAGCCTGAGGGGAATTAGGGAATCCATTGGCTTTGACCTCAAGCAGATCTCCCAGAAAACCAAGATCTCCAGGCAGAACTTGGAGTGGCTCGAGGAGGAGAGTTTTGAGAACTTACCCGCGTTGGTCTACATCAGGGGATTCATCATGGAATACGCCAAGGCGCTCAACTTGGATCCCCACAGGGTGGCCGACAGTTACTTGGAATCTTTTCATCGATGGCAGCAATCGCGGAAGCACTAAGGGGAAGAGAGGAGGCTTGGAAAGAAGCTTGTTCAGGAGGGATATGGATTGGCCGAAAGGGTTAATTTCATCGTAAAGGCGAAAAGTGTTAAGGCGAAGGATATCAGGAAAGCCCTCGAAGAGGCCGGCATCGAGGTGAGAAGTGTAACAGAGGTCTTTCGGGAGGAAGAGGGGGAAGAGGAGGAGGCGGCTCCTCATGGAGCTTGAGCCGATTTACGCGTGAAATCGATTTCCCGAACCAACGGCAAGGCGCCAGAGATCTTCTGGGCGCCGACAAGAAGGGATGGGATGCGAAGTCAAGCACCAGGGGGATGCTAACTACTTTCCCGCGACAAGAGCCTTTCGGTCTCGGCAGAGATCTTGCTCATGAGACTTTGGCTGAACCCCACCCATTTGCTGGATATATAGCCCTCCCGATCTATAAGATAGGTGGTCGGGATGGGTGATATCCCGTAATTCTTAAGCACTTCATCATCGGCCATGATGATGGGATACTGAATTCCCATACCGGTGGCAAATCTTCTAACCCGTTCCCGACTTCCCGTGTCCAGGCTCACTCCTATGATCTCCAGGCCCCGTGTTTGATAAGCCTTGTACAGACCGTTGAGGTGGGGTATGGCCGATCGGCATGGGGCACACCACGTTGCCCAGAAATCGAGCAGGACTACCTTGCCCCTCAGCTGGGAGAGGGTTATGGTTTTTCCGTCGACACAGGGCAAGGTGAAATCGGGGGCAAGAGATCTCTTCTCCTTGGGAGCCTCTTCTTTGCAGCCTACGGGGAATTGGATTAGAATGGCGACAAGAAAGGGCACGCCGTACTTCAGCCATCTTGAGCGGCGGCGTCTGGGGGAGGATTTCTTGTCACTACCAGGTTCTTTCAACCACATAATTGGCCATGGCCAGGAGGGCCGTTTTTTCCCTCGAGGGGGTAAAACAATCCAGATAGCCTTTCGCTTTGGCTACATACGCCCTGGCCTTCTCCAGAGTATATTCAATCCCGCCGTATTCGGTAATGAGATTCACTACCCTCAGAAACGCCCGTTCATCTACGGTTTCGGAGAGAGTGATCTCCACAAGCTCCTCCCTCTCCCGGGGCGAACAGCTTCGAAGGGCGTGAATTAACGGAAGGGTAATCTTTCCCCCCTGAAGGTCGATGCCGATCTCCTTCCCAAACTTCTTTTCCGTCGAGGTATAGTCCATGGTGTCATCCAGAAATTGGAAGGCAATGCCCAAATTCATCCCGAAATTCGCGAGGGCTCCTTCTTTTTTCCCATCGACTCCGGCTAAGATCGCCCCGATTTGGCAGGTGGCCGAAATGAGCGAGGCAGTTTTGTTGGTCACGATGGAAAGGTATTCCTCCTCAGTTAAGGAGAGATCGTTGGTCCTCATCAGTTCCTGGATTTCACCTTCCGCCATTCGAGTGGTTGCCCTGGAGATGGTATCGAGGATCTTTAGGTCCCCATCGTCCACCATGAGGAAGAAGGATTTGGAGAGGAGGAAATCCCCCACCAAAACGCTGGCCTCGCTTCCCCATATGGAGTTAGCCGAGGCATTACCTCGCCTCAATTCCGCATCGTCGACGACATCGTCGTGGAGCAAGGTGGCAGTGTGAATAAATTCGATTACGCTGGCAACTTGGATTTGGCGTTCACCCTTGTAGCCGCATAACTTGGCGGACAAGAGAAGTATTGTGGGTCTGAAGCGTTTTCCGCCGCTGAACAATAGGTGTTGGCCGATTTTCGGGATGAGGGGGACTTCTGATTGCAGGTTCTTCTTGAATTCATCCTCGACCCGGGCCAATTCTTTCCCTATTAAATCCATTATGATATCCATCGTCGGTTTAAACCCCTCGGCGACGGGAAAATTCGGCACTCCTTACATCCAAAACCCCAAAGAACATATCCCATTTACCCGGCATTGTCAAACCTTGGGGACTTGGAGCTCCCGGTCAGGGGATTGACCTATCTATGCCATGGATGAATAGATGGATCGCAACTCCTCGGTGTACCGGCCATTCAAATCGTGGATGAACAACGGTGGATGTATTTCAAGCCCTGGAGAGGCCCCCTTAATGGCTTCAACGAGGATCAATTGAGCGGCCTTTCTCATGTTGGGATGGACAAGCCTCAATCGCTTGGGCTCGAGATGGCTTTCGCGTATGCGGGTCATAAGGTCTGCAATCCTTACCGCCGGGTAGACGACATAAAAGCTTCCCATTGGCCTGAGCAAACGGAAGGCGATCTTGGCCATGTCAGCGAGAGATCCCGTTATCTCATGACGGGCTATGGCCTTTTGCCTTTCAGGGTTGAGACGACCAGAACGGATTTTTCGATACGGCGGGTTGGTCAGGACAATATCAAACCCCTCCGATTCCATCTGAGGGGCGAGATTTCTTGCATCGCCCTTCAAAATGTGAATGCGACCATGGAGGTGATTTATTTCTATGTTTCTCTTGGCCATCTCTGCAAGCTCTCCCTGAATCTCAACCCCCCAAATTTCCGTCGATTTGACCTTGGTGGCCAGAATAAGTGGGATAATGCCACTCCCCGTTCCTAAATCGACAACCCTCTGCCCTTCCTTCAAGTGGATAAAATCGGCGAGCAAAATGGAATCGATGGAAAAGCGATAGCCTTTCTTCTTCTGGAAGATCTTGATGGTCCCCGAAAGGAGATGGTCCAATGTTTCGTCTTGGAACGACATTTGATGATCTCGTAAAAAGTCTTAATTCGATGGCACAGTAAAAAGTTCCAAATTCAAGGCACGCAAATCCTGAGGAATGAGGCGTACTTACAGTACGCTGCAGTGATGAAGGATGCAGCATAACGCAGAAGTTGGACTTTTTACGGAGCCATCACATTTGGTCTTACGAAATGGAGAGGGAGATAGCCCTCAATATATCCTCAATGAAGCAGTGGTGCAAGGCATTTTAGGACCCATTGACGTTCAAAGAAACTTGACAAACGCACGATATCCTGGATAATTAGGGGAAGAGTAGTTGAAAAAGGAGGGAACGATGGGATCGAGATGGAGTTCCCATGTATCGGCTTTCTTGGCCATGTGCCTTTTGAGCACGGGCATCCTTGGCCTTGAGCGTTCCCTTGCCCAGCAAGGGAAACGGGAGGAGGCTCGGGAAGGGGTGTACGTCATTAAGAAGGGGGACACCCTTTGGGATCTATCCCAGAAATTTCTGGACGATCCCTTTCTCTGGCCCAGGCTCTGGCAAAGCAATCAATATATTACAAATCCGCACTGGATTTATCCGGGAAATCCCGTCCGATTTTATCCCTTTGAGGAAGCGAAGGGGCTACCGACGAAGCCGACGGAGATAGGGCCACCTGCGGTAAAGCCGCCCGAAGCCAAACCGCCCGAGGCCAAGCCCGAGGTTGCTCTAAAACCACCCGAGGAGGAAAAACCAGCTGCAGCGGCTGTACCCCCAGTTAGGCCCCCAGAGGTAGCCCTCAAGCCAGAGGCCGTTCCGCCGGGTGAGGAGCGACGGGCGGGTTTTCTTACAAAGGAGGATTTTCCGGGTATTGGAGTTGTTGTTGAACCCAAGGAACAGGGAAGGCTCATCATGGCTGAAGGAGATATCGTCTATTTGGCCTTCAAGACGAGGGAGCCCATCGAGGTTGGGGAGCAGTTTACGATTTTTCGGATCTCGCCGGTGATCAAACATCCCCTGACCGGAGAGAGCCTGGGACGGAAGGTGAATATTCTGGGAGAGTGTAAGATCATCAGCGCCCAAGACGCCATGTATACGGCTCACATTTTCAAATCCTACCGGGCCATTGAGCGGGGCGATCGGCTCACCCACTACCTACCCCCGAAAGGGCAATGAGGGCCGGCTAACGAAAAAGACGACATCGGCATGTGAAAAATGAGATGAGAAACGGTCTCATTCCCGAGGCGTTTCAATTACCCTCTGCAATTACCTGCCCAACATATTCACTGTCCTATTTCCTCCACCGGCTGGGATTGGCTTCTTCAAGGTGAAGTGGTGGACGAACGGTTCTATTGGCTGGCATTGAATTTCATCCCCGGGATCGGGCCAGTTTTGGTCAGGACCTTGCTCGATCGATTTGGGGATCCCGAGCACATCTTTAAGGCCTCTCGAAGGGAATTGGAGAGGGTGGACGGGATTGGCAAACGATTGGCAGCGGCCATTACGGAAACCGATATTCACGGTAAGGTGCGAAGCGAGTTGAAGCTTGCGGAGGAGCTCAACGTCTCCATTATAACATTGGCGGATAAATCATACCCCAATAATTTGAAGCAGATTTACGACCCTCCTCCATTGCTCTATGTTCGGGGGGATTTACAGGCAAAGGACGACCTGGCGATATCCATGGTGGGGTCTCGCTTGAGCTCCAGTTATGGCCGAATGATTACCGAGAAGATCGCTGGGGATGTGGCAAGACATGGAGTAACGATCGTGAGCGGTATGGCAAGGGGGATCGATTCAGCGGCTCATAGAGGGGCGCTATCAGCTGGGGGAAGGACAATAGCGGTGCTGGGCTGTGGAGTGGATATCGTTTATCCACCAGAGAATCGCCGCCTCTTTGAGGAGATAGCCGCTCATGGTGCGGTCATCTCTGAATTCCCCATGTCCACACCGCCTGAAGGTGTAAACTTTCCCAGGAGAAATCGAATTATCAGCGGCCTATCACTGGGAGTAGTGGTCGTTCAGGCAGATTCGAGAAGCGGGTCTTTGATAACGGCCGGGTTGGCCCTGGAGCAGAACCGTGATGTATTCGCGGTTCCCGGCAACGTCGGGATGGCAAGAAGTCGAGGTACGAATCGATTGATCAAACAAGGAGCCAAGCTGGTTGAATCCGCCGAAGACATTTTGGAAGAAGTCCTTCCTCGGTTTCGACATCAGGGGTTGGAACCCACGGACGTGAAGCCTTACTTGGAAGGTGAGGAAGAAATGGTCTTCCGCATTGTAGAGGATGAGCCGGCCCACATCGATTCTATTATTGCCCAAACAGGGATGGTCGCCAGTCGCGTGTCCGCTATTCTTTTACAATTGGAGTTAAAGGGGTTGGTTCAGCAGTTACCCGGAAAGCGATTCGCCAAGAGATGAGGGGTGGAACCCGGGGAGATTTTGGTGTAGATTTTGCACGGTCTGGACTAACGCTTTCAGTCAGGGAACGGGCATGGAAAAATCCCTTGTGATCGTTGAATCTCCCGCCAAGGCCAATACCATCAATAAGTTCCTTGGATCGGACTTCATCGTCAAGGCGTCAGTAGGACACGTAAAAGACCTCCCCGAGAAGGAGCTGGGCGTTGATATCGAGAATGACTTTGAGCCGCGCTACGTAACCATACGCGGGAGGGGAAAAATCATTAAGGAGTTGAAGAGGGCTAGCCAAAATGTCCGAACCATTTATCTCGCCCCAGATCCGGATAGGGAGGGGGAGGCAATAGCCTGGCATGTTGCGGAGGAGTTGAATGATCGCGACAAGAGGATATATCGGGTTCTGGTCAATGAGATTACGAAGAAGGCCGTATTGGAAGCCATCAAGAACCCGGGTGAACTTCAACGGAGCAAATATGAAGCCCAACAGGCCCGGCGAATATTGGACCGATTGGTGGGATATCAGATTAGTCCCTTGCTCTGGGAAAAGGTGCGAAGGGGACTGAGCGCGGGGCGCGTCCAATCCGTAGCCGTCCGGATCGTCGCCGAAAGGGAGAGGGATATTAACTCCTTCGTTCCCAAGGAATATTGGACCATTACCGCTCGGCTCAAGACACTGACATCTGAGGATGCCTTTGAGGCAAAGTTGACCAAGGTGAAGGGGGAAAGGGCCGACATCTCCACTGAAACAACGGCCAAGGAGATCATGCAAGGACTCGAGGGAGCCGTTTTTATCGTGTCAAAGGTGGAGAGGAAGGAGAGGAAGAGGTATGCTCCTCCTCCCTTTATCACCAGCAAATTGCAGCAGGAGGCCGCAAGAAAGCTCCGTTTTCCGGCCAAGAAGACGATGATGGTGGCCCAAAGGCTCTACGAGGGCGTCGAGCTGGGACCCGCAGGCTCGGTGGGCCTCATTACCTATATGCGGACGGATTCTACCCGGGTATCCGAGGGAGCCCTGAGGGAGGTTCGCAGCTATATTGGCCGACGGTTCGGCGATCCCTTCTTGCCCCCAAAGCCTGTCCGTTATAAGAGTAAAAAGGGTGCACAAGAGGCTCATGAGGCCGTTAGGCCGACCTCCATGGACCTGGAACCCGAAAGGGTTGCCCAGTACATGGACAAGGACCAGAGATCCCTTTACCAGCTCATCTGGGACCGTTTCGTCGCCAGCCAAATGGTGCCTGCCCTCTTTGACCAGACCTCGGTGGAGGTTGAAGCCAAGGATTTCCTCTTCAGCGCCACGGGTTCCATACAGAGGTTTCCCGGGTTTATGGCCCTCTATGTAGAGGGAGAGGATGAGGAAAAAGAGGGCGAGGGGAAGAAGCCGGTGTTACCGGAACTCCGGCAAGGGGAGCGACTAACTCTCCTCTCCCTTCTCCCCGAACAGCACTTCACTCAGCCTCCCCCCCGATTTTCGGAGGCGACCCTGGTGAGGGAGTTAGAGGAAAGGGGGATCGGCCGACCTTCAACCTATGCCGCTATTTTGAGCACCATCCGGGGGAAGGATTACGTAAGGCTTGAAAAGGGGAGATTTGTGCCTACGGAATTGGGACTTCTGGTAACGGATCTCCTGGTGGAGAACTTCCCCCACATCTTGGATGTGAAGTTTACGGCTCGGATGGAGGATAAACTGGATAAGATTGAAGAGGAGAAGGTTGGGTGGGTGAAGGTATTACGGCAGTTCTACGGACCCTTTAGCAAGAGCATGGAAAGGGCCAAGGCCACCATGAGGGACGTTAAACGAAGGGGGGAAATGACCGATATTCCCTGCGATGTATGCGGCAATCCCATGGTGATAAAGTGGGGAAAAATGGGGCAGTTCCTTGGCTGTTCTTCCTATCCGAAATGTAGGAATACCAAGGACTTTTCCCGAGACGGGGAGGGGAGAATTGTTATTGAAGCCCGGAAGGAGAGCGAACACCGGTGTGACCGGTGTGGCCATCCCATGGTGGTGAAGAACGGGAAGTTCGGGAAGTTCCTTGCCTGTTCCGATTACCCTCGTTGTCAGGCGACAAAGCCGCTGACTCTCGGGATACCCTGCCCCTCTGAGGGATGCGGGGGTGAATTAGTGGAAAAGAGGACCCGCAAGAAAAAGGTCTTCTATGGATGCAGCAATTTTCCCCGATGCCAGTTCGCCACCTGGGGAAGGCCGATACAGGAGCAGTGTCCTGACTGCGGCGCCCCTTTCCTCATAGAGAAGTC
>Ga0180437_10005698_pt1 | contig 16901 bp, 12 predicted proteins | sample SS_ome_4_FD_132410 | JGI IMG/M metagenome (GOLD analysis project Ga0180437, IMG submission 132410) | Hypersaline lake sediment archaeal communities from the Salton Sea, California, USA - SS_3_D_1 metaG | ecosystem: Environmental > Aquatic > Non-marine Saline and Alkaline > Hypersaline >... | reverse complement strand
TGGGAACGCCGGACTGTTCGTCTGGGCCAACGATCTGCCCGCCCGGGGCGTGCCCTTCATCCGCGGCATCGAGGTCCAGATCCTCGACGGCCGCAACAGCAGCAGTTACACCAGCCACGGCGACGTGTTTTCCATCCACGGCGCCGTGATGAAGCCCGACCGCCCCCATCCGGCCGGCTGGTCGCGCTGTCTGCCCAGCGAGCATCGCTGCAATCCGGCCGGGCAGTGGAACCATTACCGCGTGGTCTGCAACGACGGCACGTTGAAGCTGGCGGTCAACGGGAAGGTCGTCTCCGGCGGCAGCCAGTGCAGCCCGCGCAAAGGATACATCTGCCTGGAATCCGAGGGTTCGGAGGCCCACTTCCGCAACCTCCGCATCCAGGAGTTGCCCTCGACCAACCCGCCGGCCGACCAGGTGGCCACGGCCGACCGGGGCTTTCGGCCGCTCTTCCGGGGACTGGATCTTTCCGGCTGGCAGGTCGGGCCGGAGCACCGCCGGCACTGGACCGCCGACGACTGGCAGATCCGCTGCGACGGCCGAAGCACAGCGGGCGGCAGGAAGCTGCTGACGAAGGATTCCTTCGGTGAGTTTCGGCTGATCGCCGATTGGCGCTGGCAAGCCGAGCCGACCCAACGCACGATCCCGCTGGTCCTTGGCGAAGGCGAGTTGTATGCGGGAGAAATAGACGCTAAGGCAGGCACTTGGCACCGAGCGGAAATCACGCGAGACGCCGATGGGCTGACGATCACCGTCGACGGCAAGACGCTGGTTCGCAAGCAAACGCCGACCGGCGCACTACGCCCCGGTCCGGTGGGGCTTGCCGATCAAAGTGTGCCGGTGCAATTCGCCAACATCTTCGTGCGGCCGCTCGATGGGCCGCGCCCATAATCCAGTAGGCTTCTAGACTAGCATCCCGACATTGATTTCTGACGTACGATGCGAATGCTGGCTCTGATTGTTCCCGAACCGCCGCCCAAATCAATGACAACGTTCCAGTGTGATTGATGCGGTGGCACCAAGCGTACTGGCGATCTTGCCATCCAGCCTCCATAGTAGGTGAAGGCCCGTCCCTGCCGGTAGGAAAGGAAATTGATGTCGTCAAGCAGCATCACGTTTGCTTGCTTGTCCAGGTTCACGAGCACTACGCTGTCCCGACCACCGTGAAATTCGCTATGCAGAAAGTCCATGTTTACGCTCCTCAGGACATCCTGGCCATTCTGCCATTCCCTGCCAACACAATTTGTTTGGAATGCACCTCTCCAAGGTGAACAAACAGTGTCTGAAGGTAATACCAATTGAAGAACGACTCCGCTCGGAACTCATGCCTTCTGCCGTTGTCGTCCTTCAACGGAAGCGTGAAGTCAGCCACTATTCCCCCTCTTCTCTTTGTCGCATTGGCGTCCACATGTCTCCGGAGCCGCCCTGGTGTGATTTCAGTGAACATCTTTGCGAATGACGGTGACACGACAAAGTGTCTACAGCGAGTCTCCTGATCGGAGGGTTGGTCTTTCCACGCGGGCGTGCTGGCGAGCATTGCCATGGGGATTTCAGGGCCGAAGCGAACGTATCTTCGCAATGTTGTTGAATAGGAGTTGTCGTAACGTTTCTTCAATCCTTCGAGTGCCCCCCAATCCGGCTTCGTATCCCGGGATTCCTCTGTGAAGACAGGACCACAGAACATCAATGCCGACGCTCCGCAATTGGCTTCTGCCTCAAGTTGTTGGTGCCAATCGGGATCCAGCGTCTGGGCTGTGTCACCGTAGAAGTATGGTCGGTGCCAGACGAGAATCTTGTGAGTGGCTTCGTGAAAGGATGGCCACTTCTTCTTGATTTCGGGCAGCGAGTCATCGACTACGATTCGGCTCTCGTCGTGAAACAGAACCGCTTGGAGCTTGATCTTCGTGAGGACACCCAGGATTTTGCGACCATTGATCCGCATCCGGTGTTTGGCCCTGTCGAGAAAGCCGGGATTCTGCAGGTCATAGAACTCTCGGAAGAGTTCCAAGTGATCTAACAATAATTCAAGTGATATAGGGGGTTCTGTGAGTCCTGCATCCCGCAGTGTCTGCCACGCGACTTTCTCTATTTCACGGCGAGTCGCATCATCCATCTTGCCCCTCCACGTAGCAGGGCTAACTGTCTTCCTTCAGAAACTGAACAAACTCGTCCAATACCTTCTTTTCTTCTTTGGTTAGTCCCGCAAAGGACTCTGATTGGGCCGCAAAGCCGGAGGCCCTTTCGGTAAAGTCTTGGGGTGTTTCTCTGATTGCTCCAGCAAGAACCAGCATTCGTCTTTCGGGAATGCCGAAAAACTGGCAGAGCTTGTGCAACGTCAGCGGCGAAGGGCGATAACCATTATTGCGTTCCATCGCGACGATCTCCTCTCGCTCGACATCCGCGCGTTGAGCCAGTTTATCGACGGTCAATCCGTGTCGCTTCCGCAGCATCTGAACAACCAATCGAAAGGCGTATCGCATGCCGTCCATCTCAGGATCTCTGGCCGTCATCACCACGGTCATTTTCTGCTTGAGAGCTTCCGCAATACGGTTGAGCATCGACAGAGAATGTCCTTCATAGTCTGCGTCCTCCAGGCGGCTGATTACTGACTGGGTGGTGCCAACCAGTTGGGCAAGCTCCTTCTGCGTGATTCCAGCGTCATTACGAAGGTCGTAGATCATGCGAGCGACCTGGGTGTTCACTCGCTCAGCCTCAACGGAGGCCTTCCGTGCAGGATCGTCCTTCACGTACCGATCGCGAAGGATTCGGACTGCATCGCTAGTCTTTTCCTTCTTGGTCATCGGTCTACTCCTTGTACGTGTGCTTTCGCGGGTTTTGTGCGAATTCTCCTTTGCGCGTGATTGCCAAATTGATCTCCGTATCCGGCACTGTGCTCTCTTTGGTCAGTCCGTGGGAAATAACAGCCATCCTTTCATGAAAAAAGTAGAGCATCCTGTAGTTGACTCTCCCGTACCGCACTCTCAACTCGTAGATTCCGTCGCGAAGAAGACCTGCTTCCGGGCGGCGCAATTCATGCCCCAACTCGGCCAGACGTTCAATCTTCACAAGGCACTTGTCCTGCACCTTGCTCTGTTGCTGGTCGAGCCAAGTCAGCAACGGCGCGGAGCCGTCCTCCTCGGCATAGACAACCACCGTTGTCTCGGGCATCGATACTGCCTTGGTAGCCTCAAATCACTCCATACCCGATTATCGCATTATTGCGATGCGAAGTCAACTCAATTTTGCGATATTTTCCGCGATTCATGTTTCGACTCCTTCTCGGCGCGGACGCGCGATGCGTGGTAAGTCCTTTTGAGGCAAATGGTTACAGAATTGGCTGGGTGAAACCACGGCGTTGCGCCACGTCGGTAACGTGGGCGAACTCCGAGCCCGTCGATTTCCGCCGGTCGTATCGCGCGTCGGCGGCTTCGGAAAGCTGTCGTAGCTATTCCAAAACGCACTCTTACGGCGACGGCGCCTCGAGTTTGCCGAGGCGATCGACGTCTTGGACCCCGACGCGGCGTGCCCAGGCGGCCCATTTGGCTGCCAACTCTCGTGCCCGATCACGCTTCGCGCCGACCAGATCGTTCAACTCCGTGGGGTCGACCTCCATGTCGTAGAGTTCCCACGGCCCGCCCCGGGCGGCGACCAGCTTGAAGTTTCCGTCGCGGATACCGCGATTCTGCATGTGTTCCCAGTACAGCGTGCGGGGTGCCACGCGATCCTCCGCGAAAAACGGCCGCAGCGACGTGCCTTCCATCGGCTGGACGGCCCGGTCTTTGAACTGTTGGGGATACTCGGCGCCGGCCACGTCCACGCAGGTGGCCATCAGGTCGATCACGTGGCCCGGCTGGCGCCGCAGCTCACCACGGGCCTTGATCTGGTCGGGCCAGTGGACGATCAACGGCGTGGAAATCCCGCCTTCGTGGATCCAGTGTTTGTGCCGCCTCAGCGGCGTGTTGGAGGCGTTCGACCACGAGAGCCCGTAGCTGTGATAGGAGTTCTCGGTGCCGATCGGGCCGGTGAGATCGGGTCGGAAGTTCCCGCCGAACGTTCCGCCTTCGTGGCAGGCCCCGTTGTCGGAAAGGAAGAAGACCAGCGTGTCGTCGAGCCGCCCGGAGGCCTCGAGCAGCTTGACCACCCGGCCGATGTTCTGATCCATCCGGTCGATCATGGCGGCGTAGACGGCCATCTTGCGATCCATCTCGCGTCGCTTCTGCTCGTCGAGCTTGTCCCAATCGGCCGCCTGGGGGTCTTGCGGTGAGAGTCGCCAGGTCTCCGGGACGAGCCCCATTTCGAGCATGCGCTTGTGGCGGCGGCGGCGCAGCTCGGCCCAGCCGTCGGAGTACTTGCCGACGTACTTTTCGATCTCCTTTTCCGGCGCGTGCAGCGGCCAGTGCGGGGCGTTGAAGGCCAGATAAAGGAAGAACGGCCCGTCGCCCTGGTGCTCGCTGAGCATCTTCAGAGCATGGTCGGTGAACGCGTCGGTCGAATAGAATCCATCGGCGGGCGGGCGATACTCCTGGCCGTCAATGGCGAAGTGGCGGAAGATGCCTTTCCGCTTGCCCAGCCGGATGTTGAAGTAGTTCATTCCGCCGGAGATCAGCCCGTAGTAGCGATCGAAACCGCGATCGACCGGCCAGACGGGCCGGAACTCGCCGATGTGCCACTTGCCGGCCATGTACGTGGCGTAGCCGGCACGGCCGAGCACTTCGGCGATCGTCACGCAACGGTCGTTGAGATAGCCCTGGTAGGCCTCCGGCCGTCGCCCTTTTTCGCTGTTGACCATGCCGCCCATTCCGGCCTGGTGCGGATACAGACCGGTCAACAGCGCGGCGCGGGTCGGGCAGCACCGCCCCGCGTTGTAGAACCGCGTGAAACGCAGCCCGCCCGCGGCAAGCTGATCGAGATTCGGCGTGTCGATCTCGCCGCCGAAGCAGCCGATGTCCGAGTAGCCCATGTCGTCTGCCATGATCAAGACGATGTTCGGCCGTGGTGCTCCTTCGGCCGTCGGCCCAGTCCAGAGCGACAACAGTCCCGCGATCAAGACCGACGTCAAGAACCAACCTGTTCGGTTTCTTGCCAGTTGCATGGCAGGTCTCCTTTTCATGCGATTGCAGTCTGTGATCTGTTCAGCTCTTCACCCCAACCGCTCTCGCAGTCGGGCGTCGGCGCATCAACTACCGGTCTTCCGGGGCTTGGGCGCGGGAACGTCGATAGGCCGCAGCGGGAAGAGTTCCGAGGGGGTGTGTTGCCGGTCCATCAGGGTCTTGAGCTTTTCGACCACCTCGGGGTGATTCGCGGCAATGTCCTGCTGCTCGCCGACGTCTTTGGCAAGGTCGTACAGCTCAATCGTCAGGTTGCCGCGGCCCATGCCGGTGCGGATCGCCTTGAAGTCGCCGACGCGCACGAATTGCTGGCCGCCATAGCCGGAGAACTCGCGATAGAGAAACGGCCGCGGATCTTGTTTCCGGCCCAGCAACGTGGGGGCGAGGCTGATGCCGTCGACGCCTTTCGGTACCGCCCGGGGTGCCCCGATCAATTCGAGAATCGTCGGCATCCAGTCCTCGAACCCGCTGACGCGATCGGTGCGGGTGCCCGCGGCGACGCGTCCGGGCCAGCGAACGATCGTGGGCACGCGGATGCCGCCCTCGTAGAGCGACCCCTTCAACCCGCGCAGCTCGCCGACGCTGTGGAAGAAGTCGTAGTCCACCTCGAGCTTCAGATGCGTGGTGCCGTTGTCGGAGCTGAACACGACGATCGTATTGTCGGCCAGTCCGAGTTCGTCGAGCAGCTCCAGCACGTTGCCGACGTAGCGATCCATCCGCGTGATCATGGCGGCGTACGCGGCCCGGGGCGTGAAGTGCGGCGTGTATCCGTATCCTTCTCGGCGCGCGAACGGCGGGTCGTTCCAACCCAGCGCAAGGTACGGCTTGAGGTCCTCGTCCGGGACGTGCAGCGCGACGTGCGGAATGATCGTGGGGTAGTAGAGGAAGAACGGCCGGTTCTTGTTTTGGCGGATGAACTGTAGCGCCTGCGCGTTGATCCGGTCCGGTGCGTAGTCTTGCCCCTTGAACCGGTCGTAGCTGCGGGGGTCGTTCGGATCGGCGTCTTCGGGCAGGTCGGCGTGTCCGGGCACGGGCGGGTCGTTGTCGAGTCGGATCCGCTGATCGTCGCTCCAGAGATACGACGGGTAGTAGCTATGGGCATGCCCCTGGCAGTTGTATCCGAAGAAGCGGTCGAAGCCTTGCTTGAGCGGCTCGCCCTGGGAACCGGGGCCGCCAAGGCCCCATTTGCCGAATGCGCCGGTGGCGTAACCCTGTTGGCGCATCAATTCGGCCAGCGTGATTTCGCCGTCGGGAATCGGCTCCTGGCCCTCGGGCTTCATCGACCGATTGTTGCGAACCCAAGCGTGTCCGGGGTGCTTGCCGGTCATCAGCACGCAGCGGGACGGGGCGCACACGGCGTTGCCCGAGTAGTGCTGCACCAGCCGCATGCCCTGCCCGGCCAGCCGGTCCAGGTTGGGTGTGCGGATCAGCTTCTGCCCGAAGCAGCCGAGTTCCCGATAGCCGAGGTCGTCGGCGACGATGAACACGACGTTCGGTTTGCGGTCTGCGGCTCGCGCGGCGTTGAACTGCAGGGTGCAGCAGAGCGCCGCGGCGGCGACGAAAACAAGCATGCGAGTGAGCTTCATCAGATTCTCCCAGGGCAAAAAGACTACCTGTAGCTGTACGCCCAGGTTTCCGTGATACCGCCGTCGAACAACTCCCGGCGGTCGCGTTTCACGTCGTTGACAAACCAGTGAACGTTGTGCTCGGCGTCGTACCAGAGCTTGGCCCAACTGCCCGCGGCCTGTCCCTGCGGCCAGGGATGCGGCGGTTCGAGCCCGGTCCACTTCAGGGTCTCAACGTCCAGTACCCATGGTACCACGGTCTTGCGATACTTGTCCAACTGCTGCTGCTGAAGCGCCACCACGACGCGATTGGCCCCATCGTAGGAGAGCGACTGGCAGCGCCGCAGCGCTTCGGGCGACGGGACCGGCGTCAAGGCGACGCGGGCCGCGTCGAACTTGAAGAATCCCCTTTTCATCGTCGAGATCAAGTGGCATTTCCACTCGGGCACCCAGGTCGAGTAGAACTCGTTCCACGCCAATTCGGCCGGCCGGTCGGCCAGGCGGATCCACTTGCGCCGGTCGTGGTCGAACTTGAAGACGCCCGTGTCGCCTGCGCCGCAGATCAGCACGGGCGTCGCCAGGGCCGGTTCGTAGAACACGTGATTCTGGGCCCAGTGGCCGCGCGGCTCGCTGCGGTCCTCGAAGCGGTTGATCAGGTGGATCCAGCGGCGCGCCGCCGGGTCGAACTCCCACGTGCCGGAACTGACCAGCACCACGAAGAACCGTTTCCGATCGGGTTGCCAGCAGACCTGTTGATACGTGTGTTCGGTGTACGGTCTGCCGGTCGGCGAGAGTCGCGAGGTCGTGCCGCCGCCCGAGATCATCGCGCGCCAATCCTTGCTGCCCACCTCGGGCCACTCCGGCTCGGTCGCCTGGATCCAGCGGTTGGCCCGCGGATCAAAAAGCTGCACGTCGTTTCCCTTGTAGGCGCGGTGGGCGCCGCCGAAGTACCAGACGTATCCGCCCCCGCCGCAACAGCCGGAGTACATCCGCGCGAAGGCCGTGCCCTGCGGCTTCAGCTTCAGCCAACTGTTAGCGGGCATCGCCGCCAGTCGAGAATCAACGTGGTCCGGCTCCACTGCCGGCAAAGCCTCTGCGGCGAAGGCCGGCAGCGGCATCAACAACAACGTCAAGACAAGTGCGTGCGACCGCATGTTGTTCTCCTTTTGCTGGCTTTGTGCTCACGTCCCCACGTCACATAGGTGTAGCGGATCGGCCGTGTCTTGGCAAGGCGCCGGTACCTTCACCGATGGACAACGGCCGAAGCGTCGGCTATGCTATGTGGCGCGTGCAACTTCCCGCCGCTGTGCCAATAACGAGGCTTCGTCATGATGAGACATCAAACCGCCACGAACCGCTTGTTCCCTGATGCATGGTCCCGGTTGTGCCGGCTGCTTGTCGGTGCCGGTCTTGCCCTTCTCGTCGGGCTCGTTTGCGGCTCGTCGGCCATGGGCGCCGAGACGTCGCGGCTTTGGGGCCAAAACGGTGAACGGTGGGAAGCCGGCGGGCGGTTGCCCGATTACTCGTACGCCGGGTATCACCGCGGCGAGCGCCCCCTGCCCGAACGTCGCGCTGATGTCAGCGTCCGAGACTTCGGCGCCGTCGGCGACGGAAAGACCGACGATACCGAGGCTTTCAAACGGGCCTTGGCTCGGGCCGGTGGGAAAGTGATCGGTGTCCCGGCGGGCCGTTACCTGATCACGGATATCCTCGAAATCGGCGAGTCCGGGACCGTGCTGCAAGGCACGGGCCCGAAGCAGACGGTGATCTGGGTGCCCAAACCGCTGGAGAAGATTCGCTCGAATATGGGCGCGACGACCGACGGTCGGCCCACGTCGAACTACTCCTGGTCGGGCGGGATCATTTGGGCCAGGGGCCGGTGGACCGGCCGCGCGCTGTCGAACGTGACGGCGCCGGCCCAACGCGGCGAGCAGGCGCTGGTGGTGGACCGGCCGGACCAATTCCGGGTCGGCGACGAGGTGCGCCTCGAGTTGCGGGATGATCGCGACCGCAGCCTCACCCATCATCTCTACGCCGGCGACCCGGGCGATTTCGGCAACCTCAGACGCGTGGGGGAAACCTGGATTGCGCGCGTCGTCGAAGTGGACGGCAAGACCAGGCGGGTCGTGTTCGATCGCCCCTTGCGAACCGACGTGCGACCGGCGTGGCAGCCGACGCTCTATCCGGCCCAAAGCGCGGCCGAAGAGATCGGCATCGAGCATCTGTCGTTCGAGTTTCCGGTCACGCCTTACCGGGGGCACTTCACGGAACTGGGCTACAACGCCATCGCCTACAGCGGCGTGCGCAACGGCTGGATCCGCAACGTCGAGATCCGCCACGCCGACAGTGGCCTCTTCCTCAGTGGAGCCAACGTCACGGCGACCGGCGTGGTTTGGACATCGGACCGGGCGCCGAACCGCAACCGCACGAGCACGGGCCACCACGGCATCATCCTCAGCGGAACCGACCAACTGCTCACCGACTTCGACTTCCGCACCCGGTTCATCCACGACATCACCATGACGCGGGGATCGGCGGGCAACGTCATCCACAACGGCCGCGGCGAAGACCTCTGCTTCGACCACCACAAGTATGCCAATCACGCGAACTTGTTCAGCGACATCGATGCCGGCGTGGGAAGCAACATCTTCCATTCCGGCGGCGGTGCGAAGCTGGGCCGGCACTGCGGCGCGTGGACCACGTGGTGGAATATTCGGACCGCTCAGCCCGTCGGTTTCCCCGCCGGTTGGACCACCGACATGATCAACATCGTCGGCGTCAAAGCAGCGGGCGAGGCGGTCACCGACGCCGAAGGCCGCTGGTTCGAGGTGATCGCACCCGATCGGCTGCACCCCCGCGACCTCTATGAAGCCCAGTTGAAGCGGCGGCTGTCCGCCCGCTGAACCAGACAGAGTAAGTGCCGGGAATCTGGCCCACCCGTTCGGTCAGCCGGAGGCTCGTATGTGGTATCCGGAATCCACCTCTTCGAGGGATATATGTGCCGCACAGCGGTGCTTGCTGTGGCCAACAACGGCCCCGTACACGACAGTTCTCCCGTAGTTTGCCGTCTCTCGCGGAAACACCGCTTGACACATGACCGGAGAGTCTGAATAATGACTATTTGGTCAGTTGCCAGAACGCTCGGTCACCAAGAAGACTAGCCGGTTTACGGCGGAGGGCGATTCATGACTGAATTGACACAACAGCGGAAGGAATTGGTGGCGTCTTTGATGAAGGGCGGCATCTACAAGGCCGCCGTGGAAGTCCTCATGCAGCACGGTTCGGACGGGCTGACGATGGACCGGGTGGCCGAGGCGGCCGGGGTGGCCAAGGGGAGTCTCTACAACTACTTCCGCAACAAACGGGAACTGATCGAGTTCATCCACGAAAAGGCGATCGAGCCGGCCCGGATCGCGGTTCAGCAACATTTGGCCGACACGCGTTCCGCGCCGGAGAAGCTCGAAGCGATTCTCCGAACCTGGTTCGAGCATTTCGCCACCAACCGTGGCGTCTTCAATTTCCTCTTCAACGATCCTCACGTCCGCGAAGTGGTCGAGACCCGCAAAAAGAGCCATCGCGAGAAAGGCCTCGAGGATCTCAGGCTGATCTTTCAGCAGGGCATCACGGAGGGATCGTTTCGGCGGTTCGACGCGGGCCGGGCAGCCGAGATGTTCCTCGGCGCGGTCATGATCAGCGTCGAGCAGCAGACGGCGCTCGACCAACGGCGGCCGGTGGATGAATCGGTGGGAACGCTGATGGATCTGTTTCTGCGGGGATTAGAGCCCAGGAGTACCTGACTCGCGCCACAGACAATCAACGTGCTCGCGACGCACACGACACGGCAAGAAGTCACAGCAACGGTTTAGATGAAGGAGTGAAATGGTCTCTCGATACGGCATGGTGTTCCTGGGGTGTGGGTTGGCAGCGTGTCTGACCGGCTGTTCGTCTTCGATGGACGATTCGGCGTTCGCCGAGGCCGGTCAGCTCGCCGAGGCGAAAACCGCGGTGACGTTGGCGCCGGTGGTGGTTTCGGACGTGACCGCCAAGGTCGAGCTGGTCGGCAGTCTGATCAGCCGGCGACGTTCGGTGATCATCTCGGAGGTGGACGGTGTCATCCTGGAGATTCCCGCCGCGGAAACGGAGCGGATCCAGGCCGAGATCGACGGCCGGGCCTTCTCCGCCACGTCGCGGCTAGACATCGGTATGGAGGTGGCCAAGGGGGACGTGCTCGTCCGGCTTGATCCGACCGAATACCGGCTGAAGTATGAGGCGGCCGTGGCCCGGCGGAACACGACCGAACGGGAACTGGAAAACCTGCTGGCCTGGCGGCGGCCGGAGGAGATCGCCCAGGCCGAAGCGACGCGCGACGAAGCGGCCGCCCGGTTGGTGCTGGCCGAAGCGGATCTCGACCGGGCTCGGAAGCTGAGATCCCGAGACGCGTTCACCGAAGCGGATTACGATCGGACGCAGATGCAGTTCAAGGTGGCCAAGGCGGCCCAGGAGCGGGCCGACGCCGAGCTGAAGCTCGCCAACACCGGTCCTACCGATGCGGAGATCGCCGTAGGCAAGGCAGCCATCGCGCAAACCAAGGCCGAGGTCTCACGCGCCGCATGGGAACTGGAAAAGACGACGATCCGCGCTCCGTACGACGGCGTGATCACCGACCGCTACGTCGATCAGGGCGACCGCGTCACCGCGATGCCCCGGGTGGAAATCATGGAACTGATGGATTTGAGCGTGCTCAGCGCACAACTCTCGGTGCCCGAACGCTACATCAACCGGATCCGCGTCGGCGACCCGGCCGAGGTCTTCGTCAAGGGCTCCGCCGCACCGGTCCGCGGCCTGGTCGTGTTGATCAACGACAAGGTCGATCCGGCCGGCCGGACGTTTCGGATTCGGGTGGGCGTCGACAACGACGAGCGACGATACAAGGTGGGGCAATTCGTTCGCGTGGCCTTGCAGGTGGAACGTTCGACAAACGCACTTTCGGTCCCCGCCGAGGCGATCGTCTATCGCGGGGGCGAGGCCCGCGTCTTCGTCTGCCGGCAGGGCCGCGTGCGCCAGCAGGCCGTCCAGTTGGGTTTGAGCAACGACGCGGCCGCGGAGGTGCTTTCGGGGCTGGTGGCGGGTGAACGGGTCGTGGTCGACGACCCCTCCGTCCTCTCGGACGGCATGTCGGTCGCAGTTCGCAGTACGCAGTTGAAAGAGAACCCTTCGGCAAGCACACCATGAAGATTTCCGAGTTTTGCATCCGGCGTCCCGTCTTCACCGTGATGTTGATCTCCGCGTTGGCGGTCTTCGGCGCCACCGCCTACAGCGGATTGGGCGTCAGCCTGTTTCCCGACGTCGACTTTCCGATCGTTACGGTCACGGTCGTCTACGAAGGCGCCGATCCGGAGACGGTCGAAACGGAAGTCACCGACGTGATTGAGGAGGCGGTGAACACGATCAGCGGCATCAAGTCGCTGCGGTCGGAAAGTGCCGAAGGCATCGCGCAGGTCTTCATCGAGTTCGAGTTGGAGCGGGACATCAACGTCGCCTCGCAGGACGTCCGCGACAAGGTGGCCACCATTCGGGCCGATCTGCCAGCCGGCGTGGAGCCGCCGGTGATCGAGAAGTTCGATCCCGATTCGGCCCCGATTCTCTCGATCGTGCTCTCCGGCCCCACCTCCATCAGGACCCTGACGCAGTTGGCCGACGACCGAATCAAGCCGCAGATCGAGGGCATCGAGGGCGTGGGCTCCGTGCGGCTGGTGGGCGGGCGCGACCGGGAGATCCGCGTCTGGCTGCGGGTCGACGACCTGCGAACCTACCAGCTGGCCGCCCAGGACGTCATCGACGCCTTGCAGCAGGAAAATGTCGAGTTTCCCGGCGGACGCGTGGAGAGCGAGAACCGCGAGGTCGTCATCAAGACCCAGGGAGAAGTGGAAAGCGTCGGGCAGTTTGAAGACCTGGTGATTGCCTATCGCCAAAACGCGCCGGTCCGGATCCGCGACGTAGCTCTCGTGGAAGACGGTCAGGAGGACTTGCGCAGCCTCTCGCGCTTGAACGGCCAGGAGGCCGTCTCGCTGCTGGTCCGCCGGCAGTCCGGCGAGAACCTCCTGGCGGTGGCCGAGGCGGTCAAGGCCCGGCTCGACGAGATCCGAGCCAGCCTGCCGCAACGGTATCGCTTGATCCTGGCCCAGGACCTCTCGCGGTTCGTCGCCGGCAGCTTCGACGATACCCGGGGAGAGTTGCTCCGCGGCAGCTTCCTGGCCGTGCTGGTGATCCTCGTGTTTCTGCGCAACCCGCGCGGCGCATTGGTCGCGGCGGTCACCATCCCCACCACGATCATCGCCACGTTCACGTTCGTCAGCGCCATGGGGTTCACGCTCAACATGATGTCGATGCTGGCATTGAGCATTTCCGTGGGCATGGTGATCGACGATTCGATCGTGGTGCTGGAGAACTCGTTTCGCCACATGGAACAGGGCAAGTCGCGGGTGCAGGCCGCCCTGGCCGGCATGGCCGAGATCGGCTTCGCCGTGATCGCCACCTCGCTGGCGATTATCGCCGTCTTCATTCCGGTCGCGTTCATGGAGGGGCTCGTGGGCCGCTTCTTCTACGAATTCGGCATGACGGTCGCCTTCGCCGTGATCATCTCGACGTTCATTGCCGTCACGCTCACCCCGATGTTATGCTCCCGTGTTCTGAAGTTGCCGGCGAAGCACGGGCGGGTTTTCAGCTTCCTGGAACGTATCTTCACGTCGTTGGAAGCGGGCTACCGCGTGATGCTGCGCGCCGCACTGCACTATCGCGTAGTCACGGTGTTGACGGCGGCGGGGATCTTCGTGGGCAGCTTGATGATCAGCGGATGGATCGGCAAGGAGTTCGTCGCCTCGCAGGATGAGGGTCAGTTTAACGTGCAGGTGGAGACCCCGCTGGGTTCCTCCATCCAACGCACCGGCAAGATCTTGGAGACGATCGAGCGGCGCCTGCAGCATCTGCCCGGCGTGACCGACGTCTTCACGACCGTCGGGGCCGGCGCCGAAGGGCGGGTCAACGTTGCCACCGTGCTGGTGAAGATGGTGCCGAGGGATCGGCGGACGCTCGGCCAACAGGACGCGATGCGGTTGGCCCGGGAACGGCTGGCCGATTTGACCGAGTGCGATATCAGCGTGGAAGAAATCCCGCGGGTCAGCGGCGGCGGGTTCCGCGCGGCGCCGGTGCAATACAACCTTCGCGGCCCGGACCTGGCCGTGCTCGACGAAACGTCCCGGCACGTCATCCGGGAGATGCAGAAGACCGACGGGATCGTCGACGTCAACTCAACCTACGACCCGGAGAAACCCGAGATCTCGGTGGTCATCGACCGCGAGCGCGCCGCCGACCTCGGCGTCTCCGCCCGCGATCTCGGCAAGACCATTCGCGCGCTCGTGGGCGGTCAAGAGGTGACCACCTTTGAGCAGGATGGCGAGACATACGACGTGCGGGTCCGCCTGGTCGCCTCCGATCGCACGCGCCGGGAAGCGGCCTACGCGTTGCCGGTGCGCGGCCGAAACGGGCTGGTGGAACTCCGCAGTCTGGTCGACGTCCGCGACGGAGCCGGTCCCGTCCAGATCGACCGCCAGGACCGCCAGCGGCAGGTTACGATCATGGCGAACCTCGAACCGACGAAGCCCCTGGGCGAGGCGGTGACCGACGTGCAACAAGCCGCCGACCGGGCCGAGATTCCGCCGGAGGTCAGCACGGCGTTCACGGGCTCGGCCGACATGATGGCCGAATCGTTCGCCAGCATCGGTTTCAGCATGGCGCTGGCGATCGTGCTGATCTACATGGTCCTGGCCGCCCAGTTCGAGAGCCTGGTGCATCCGTTGACGGTCATGCTCTCGCTGCCGCTGTCGGTGGGAGGCGCCTTGGGCGCCCTGGCGTTGACCGGCCGGACGCTGAACATCTTCAGTATGATCGGGATGATCATGCTGATGGGGCTGGTGACCAAGAACGCGATCCTGCTGGTCGAATACACCAATCAACTTCGCGGTCGCGGTCTGGGCAAGACGGATGCGCTGCTGCAAGCCGGTCCCATCCGGCTCCGCCCGATCCTCATGACCGCCTTCTCTACCGTGGCCGGGATGATCCCGATTGCCATCGGCCTGGGCCAAGGCGCCGAATCGCGGGCGCCCATGGGGACCTGCGTTGTGGGCGGGATGATGGCCTCGACGTTGCTGACCCTGATCGTCGTGCCGGCCATGTATAGCCTGCTCGATGATCTCGGTTTGCGCATCCTCCGCGTCGGCCAGGCGTCCGACCGCGAGCGACTGCCAACCGGCCTGCCGCAGTCGGCCAACCGAGAGCACGGCCACCGGAGAATGAACGTCGACCAAGAAGGGGAATCACCGTCACGAATGACGGTTTCGCCCGGAAGGAGCAAGTCCGCATGATACGAATTCGGCCGACCGGCGATTGATGCTCGGATTAGACAATGTGACATGCCGTTTAGCGGACGACGGTACGTCGGCCGGAAGAAACGCCCCCGTCGCCGTGCCGGCGACGGCTAAACGTTGCGCCATTAGCTTTCTGAGGATCAATAAGAACTCGGCTTGGGGACTGTCCCGATTTTCCCGCAGGGAAAACGGGACTGTCCCCTTCGGGATCCGAGAAGTTGTTTCTGTACAGGTTCTCCGGAACCCTCGAGGGCCGGATCTTGGAAACTTCGGGCCGATCGAGTAGAGTTAGAGTGTCTCCAGACGAACCGAAGCTCGCATGAGGACCCTTCCGATGAAGCCGACCCTGTTCCAACGAAGCCGATCCGCAACCCTGGGAATCAGTCTTCTTTCGCTCATGCTTTTGGCTTCCGCCGCCGATCGCGCCAAGGCGGCGGATACCCCGGGCAACGTCCTCGTTCCGCAAATCGACGGTCCGTGGTGGCAAGTGGCGGGCGATCCCGATCTGGGTCGGGTGACCAGTCCCGATCAGCAGCCGGTCGATTTTGCCGTCTGGCAGGCGGCCGACGGAACGTGGCAACTCTGGTCCTGCATCCGCAACACGAATTGCGGCGGAAACACGCGGCTGTTCCACGGATGGGAAGGGCGCCGGCTGACCGACAAGGACTGGAAGCCGCTGGGGATCGTGATGCAGGCGGACGCGAAGTACGGCGAATCGCCCGGCGGTCTGCAGGCGCCGCACGTCATCCGCCACGACGGCACCTATTACATGTTCTACGGCGACTGGTGCAACATCTGTCTGGCCACCAGCCAAGACGGCAAGCAGTACCAGCGGCAATTCCGCGCCGACGGCAAGACGGGGATGTTCAACGAAGGCGAGGGCGAACACGCCCGCGACCCGATGGTCCTGCCCATCGGCGATCGCTTCTTCTGCTACTACACGGCCCACTCGACGCGATCTCCCAAGGTGAACCATCGCGGCGTGAACTACTGCCGGATCTCGACCGATCTGCGCAACTGGGGCCCTTCGAAGGTCGTCGCCGAGGGAAGCGCCTACGGCCGGGGGCCATACTGTGCCGAGTGCCCCCACGTCGTCTTCCACCCGGAATCGAAACACTACTATCTGTTCAACACGCAGCGGTACGGGCGTCGTCACCACGCCACCGTGTTTCGCTCCGCCGATCCGCTCGCGTTCGGCATCAACGATGATCGCTACGAAGTGACGACCCTGGCGGTGGCGGCGCCGGAAATCATCCTGCACCAGGGCCGGTACTACATCGCCTCGCTGATGCCGAGCCTGAAGGGCATCCAGATCGCCAGACTCAAGTGGGTGCGGAAGTCCCCATGATCGTAGCGACCGATGCCTGGCGCGGCGTAGCCGCAGCCAAAGTCATCCGTGGTCAGTGATCCGTGTTCAGTGGTCAGTGATCAGTGGTCAGTCGCCAGGCTCTTGCGGCTTCGAGGGCATGTCTGGAGCAAATGCTGGAGCAAACGACTGAAGACTGACTACTGACAACTGAGTACCACAGTTGTTGTGAAGAAAGGCCGCATGAACGCGGCCCGAACGGCCACGGAGGGCTTCGACGAGCGCCTCCATGGATCCACGATCTGCCAGGAAAACGATAGACTGCGTTGTCTATATACCACTCCAGGGTGGCCGATTTTGGGTGCGGTTTTAGCTCAGCCTGCACTTTCTGAAAATCGCTCGAAACTGACCTTCACAAAAAAAGGCTCTTCCATCATGCTGCGGTTGCAAGACGCACGGCAAGATAGGAGAGCCAAGGATGGCGAATTCGAAATGTCGTTG
>Ga0180437_10005696_pt1 | contig 16904 bp, 14 predicted proteins | sample SS_ome_4_FD_132410 | JGI IMG/M metagenome (GOLD analysis project Ga0180437, IMG submission 132410) | Hypersaline lake sediment archaeal communities from the Salton Sea, California, USA - SS_3_D_1 metaG | ecosystem: Environmental > Aquatic > Non-marine Saline and Alkaline > Hypersaline >... | reverse complement strand
TCTTTGTCGGTTTAGTGATTCTCTTGCCATTCTTGATTGATATGATGGTCTGTGAATTTGCGTTGGCTGATTTCTTGAAACTGAAGGACTATTGCTGTTAACATTAGGTTGATTGCCAAAAAAGTGTTTTGTTTGATATGGAAGGCTAAGGTTTTGGTTTTGGCTGGGTGGAAGGTGCCTCGGCTGACCTGAAAACATTGTATTAAGTTGTTGGTCATATAGGGGATTATATAAAAATTCGGCTCCTTCAAATACAGATAATGGAACCTCAGACCAATGCCGCATTTTCATTTTTTCTCTTTGCATTCCCAAATTATTTAACGAAACAAAAGATAAAATTAGGCCTAAGAATCCCCAGACTGTTTTTCTTTTCAACATATTAACCTCCATTAATAAATTGTTGATAATTTTAGTGCTTAACTACTACTCTACAGAACTTTTGATTTACTTTTTACCTGTTTTGTATTTATATATCGTACTTCCTATAGTCCAAGCTAGACTTGCAGCGCTTAAAGCTAGATTACCACCCCATTGCCATTTTGATGTACGAGTATTCTGTCTATTTTCGGTTAGAGTTTCTTCCGCTTGTTTTTTGCTTTCCTGAAAATGCTTTTCATTTTGAGCGAGACTTTTATTTGTGGCTGCGTTCGAATTGGCAATGCTTGCAGCTGTTGAAGCACAATTTACGGCTAAATTAATTGTTCCATTATATTTTTTAACGAATTCTTCTGTTTTTTCAAATGCGGACTTTTGCTTAATTGTCCGCTTCTTTTCAATATTATCGTATACTTTATAAAAGCCGTCATAAAATGTTTTATCATTTAAACTAACTTTTCCGGTTTTTTGTTTGGATTCTCTTTTTTTTGTTATTGTCCTGTTAACAGATCGACTTATTAGGCTTTCAAGATCTCTTATGCTCCAACCATTTGTTCTTTTTGAAACCCATTCACAAAAGGATGCGTCAAAAACTGCACCTCTTTTGGGAGGATTATTTTTTTCCAGCAAATACCGTATCATTTTTTCGCGATTTGGTTGATTAGGTAGTTGAACCTCTACATCTAAAACAATTCGGCTTAAAAACTTATCTCCTATTCCCGGATAATCATTGGTTGTCCAGATAAAAAGCAGATTTTCATTGTCTTTATGAGCACTTAAAATTCCTGCTATTGCTCCTGAAAGATTATTTTGTTTGCTGAAATTATCCCCTCCTCTTTTAGTTAAACAATCTGCTTCATCAAAAACAATAGCATAAGGCCTCTTTTTTGCAGCCAATCCATTGACTATAAGTCTCAATTGGTTCTCACTGGAACTTTGATATTCATTTCCAATAAGCCCAGAATCAATAAAAATGAGTTTTCTATCTATCTCTCTTGCTATCAACTTTGCTATTGTAGATTTGCCAGTTCCATTTGGACCATGTAAGACAATTAATCTAGGGAGATTCCTATATTCGTCTGGGTGCTGGTGTTGTTTGATAAATTCATCTATTTCAGGGTGCAAACAACTCTTAACTATTTCGGCTAGTTCATCCTTTATAGGTTTATGTTCTTGTGGAACAAGATGTGGAAAAAATTTGCTTGCTTGTTCTAATGTATATTTTTGTATCATTGGACTAAAATTATCTGTAGAAGCTTCTCCTAGAATGCGTTCACAGAAATATTGGGCTCTTGAGAACAATAAACCAGTGGTGTGATCATTGGAAGGAATTGTGTCAATAGTATAACATGTTATATTTTTTTCTTCTGCATTTTTTTCTATAGCTATAACGTACCAGTGAGTTTTTGCTTCTTCTCTCTTTAATAAGAAATTCACATTTTTTTTCGATAGCGTTGCGCCTTCTTTTTCTTTTTCTAGTTTCCCAATCGAATCACAAAGTTCAGCGTATAGCTCACTTGTGCTAACTATAAAAACATGGGAATAATTTTCTAAATTCCTAAAATTATTAATTATAGGATTGAGAGATTTGTTTTCAATCTCTATCTCTTTTACAGAGTCAAGAACTGTGATTTTATCAGTTTTGTTTAAAATCTCAATTCTTCTTTTTATTGTATTGGATCTAAGCCAGCTTGTAGCTTCATCTGACTCAATAACCCCCTTCAAGTATTGGCTAGCATCTTCTTCATTTGCTATTTGATCGAGAATATTATTGTCTTTTGTTTCTAAAAACCTGCTAAGCAAATCTGCATTTCTAATAGACAAGCTACCGCAGGTTGCACCTGGAGCATAATCTGAGTTGAATATTGATGACTCCATATATTTTTCTACTACAGGGTGATTAACACGATTTTCAGCTTGATTAACGGTATTTATTGTTATGTAGGAAATGTTGCTGTTATTTTTATGATCTTCTTTGTTCAGGTTAGATTCTTTTTCTGTTGGTTCCATTTCCTCAATGGAAGAAGATCTACGGAATATATTAATTTTTTTGGCGGCGTTTGCCCAAAAACCTTGTTTTTGTATTTGCGTATTTTTTGGAGTTTTTTTATTTTTTTTGTCCAAGTTCTTTTTTCTACTAGGGTTCTTTCTTTTTAGATTAACGTTTGACAGTTTATTGTTGATAATTTTCTTATGTTTACCAACTAACTTTGGTTTCTTGTGTGCCCGCGGCCTTTTCAAACCTTTCGATGGCTTTTTTTGCTGCTTTGTTTGTAGATTGACCATCTCATTCTCTTTTTTTTCTGTTTTCTCTTTTTCATTTTTTTCTGAACTATTGTTTGATGGCTTGTCATTGTTTATATTTTTGCATGTAGCTGGTACCTGTTCCTGTTGTTTTTTGCTTAATGTATCCAATAGCTCTTTTTGTTGCTTTACTTGTAGGTTAGTGGCTTTATTTTCTTTTTCTTCTTTTTTCTGTTTTAATTTTTTTTCTTCGGTTTTTCTAAACGCGCCATAAGTTAAAATATTGTTACGTTTTCTTACAAAGTATGATCTTTGTTTTTTTGTTCCCTTGTTGCGCATGCGGTTTCTGCGGGCTATTTCACAACGTCTGAGCTCTTCTCGTATGTCATTTTCTTCTGTTATTAGAGTATTATTTGGAGCAGGTGATGCTGTGCTACGGTTGGCTGTCAAAGAATTTTCGTTTCTGTTTTTTTGATCAGTTTCTTCTCTTTTTCTCTTTGTGTTCTCTTTGATCGTTATAACCTCTTTTTTGCGAGAGTTTGGAGCAGGTGGTACTGGGCGAGTTGGGCGAGCATTAGTCTCATTTCTTTTTCCCTTTGGGTTCTCTTTGATCGTTATAACTTCTTCAGACTGATTTGTATCTGTTTCGGGATTTTCTGTTTCTGTGGTGGTTACTACAGGTTCTTCAAAACTGTTCTCTTTTTCTAAAAGAAGGTTGATGATTTCTTGTTGGTTGTTTTTTTGAGCATATTCCAGTGGAGTAGTTCCAGAGTCATCTTTTTCATTCCAATTGCTTCCTTTTTGTAAAAGGAGCTCAACCATCATTGTTCTCTGATAGCTTATAGCATCATGAAGAGGCGTTTTACCGCATCGGGTTTTTTCATTGGGGTTAGCACCATTATCCAAAAGAAGTTTTGCTTTTCCTATATTCTCTTGCATCGCAGCATAGTGCAGTGGAGTTCGAACGCCAGTATCATAAAAGAACCAGCGATCAATGTAGTTATTTTTTTCATTAGGATTAGCACCATTTTCTAGAAGAAGTCTAACTGTTGCGTTGCTTCCAAGTTTTATAGCCGTGTGAAGGGGTGTATTGCCAGCATCATTTTTTTCGTTAGGATTAGCACCATTATCTAAAAGAATCTTTACGGTTGCTTTTCCTCCAGATTTTACAGCATAGTGAAGAGCGGTATTGCCACGGTCATCTTTTTCATTAACATCGGCTCCCTGCTGTAGAAGAAATGTAACTATATCTCTTCTTTTCAATTGAGAGGCATAGTGAAGTACCGTTTGACCAGAATCAAATTTTTCTCTTATTTGAGTTGGATTAGTTAAAAAAAGTTTAACAATTTCTATCTTTTTTAACCGAATAGCCATGCGCAAAGGAGTTGTTCCTCTTTTATTTTTTATCTTGTAACTAGCATTATCATAACTCAAAAGAGTTGTTACCATTTCCTCGTTTCTAGCTTCTACTGCGTAGTGAAGAGGCGTGTTTTCAGAATTATCCTTTTCACTAATTTTGGATCTGTCGTTTTGTAGTATCTGCTCAACTAAATTCAGATCATTATTTCTCACTGCTTCAAAAATGTTTGCCGTAAGTTTTGAGTTGATTATAAAGGCTGAAAGCATCAATATTAAGATTGTTTTTATTTTCATAGTTCCTCCAATTGATTTGGTTTATGATAACACACCGCTTAACGTTAGGTATAGCTTTACACGATAAATCCGCTAAGTCAAGTATAATTTTCTCAAAAATAAACCTATTTCAACTTGAAAATAATTGTCGAGATTGGTATTGAAAAAAGTTGCAAGATCAGATCAAAATTTTTTATCCTTAAAGAGGATTGTATAAAAAGAGAAGGAGAATATATGAAGGTAACGAGAATTATTTTTCTTGGTTTACTACTTTGTCTTATGTGTGGATCAACTTCTTGCGGATTTCAGGGTGTGTATGAATATATCAGGACGTCTCGGCCTATGGTTTATCTTTTTGGTGATGTAGAACAAAAACAGGAACAAATAAAAGCACCAATATTAAAATCAAGCGCTAAAACTGTTCCGCAATCTAAAAAGGATTATAAACATAATCCCAAACTTCCTACTGTTGCAATTGTAACCACCGGTGGTACCATTGCAGAAAAAAGAGATCCAAAAACCGGTGGAGCAGTTCCTGCAGTTTCAGGAGCAGATTTAGTAGAGGCTGTGCCTGGTCTTGCCAAGGTGGCAAATATAAAGGTAGTTCCATTTTCTAATATTGACAGTTCACAAATGACGCCTGAAATTTGGGCTAAATTAAGTAAAAAAGTGGATGAACTATTAAAAAATCCAAACATAAAAGGCGCAGTGGTTACACATGGAACAGATACTATGGCTGAAGGTGCATACTTTTTAGATTTGACCATACAAAGTAAAAAACCAGTTGTTTTTGTAGGAGCAATGAGAGATGCGTCAGATTTATCTCCTGACGGTCCTGATAATATTTACAATGCAGTGTTGCAGGCTGCTTCTCAAGAGGCAAAAAAGTTTGGTGTTACGGTGACGCTTAATCAGTATATAAATGCTGCGCGAGCTGTAAGAAAGACGCAAACAACCAATGTGCAGACATTTAATTCAGGAGAAAAAGGATACCTTGGGTATATTGCAATGGGAAAAGTGCATACATTTAATGTTCCTTTACACAGACAGACTATACCAATTCCTAATAGATTGCCAAAAGTTGCGTTATTAAAAACGTATGCAGGTGATGATGGAAGATTTGTAAGGTATGCGGTTGATACTGGGGCAAAGGGAATAGTTGTTGAGGGTGTGGGTGCCGGAAATGTTAATGCCAAGGTGTATGAAGCAATTCGATATGCACTAAGCAAGAATATTCCTGTGGTGATAGCCACAAGGGTGTATAATGGGGCCGTTTATCCTATTTATGGTGATAAAGGAGGTGGAGAAAGGCTGCAAAAGGAGGGAGCGATTTTGGCAGGCGATTTAACAGGTCCTAAAGCGCGACTTTTATTGATGTTGGCAATACCCCAAGTGTCTGATATAAAGGGATTGAAGAACTATTTTAAAATACAGTAAGAATTTTTAGGCTTGATACATTCTTATTTTCTTGACTTTTTAGCCCAATATATGCTATTATAAACCTATAATTGTGAGGTTTTATCGATATTAGTAGGAGGTTCTCTATGTTTAATAAAAAGTTTATTTTAACATTGCTTTTTTCAGGTGTTGTATTACATACTCAATTATTCTCTATGAAATCTATTGAAAAAGAGTTTGAGAGACTTGAGAAAGAGCAATTAACTGTGACCGAAGAATGTAAGCGTCTTCAAACAGATATATTTGGTAATTTTAATATCCTAATGGCTTTATTTGTTAACTTTCCTAAAACGTTAGGTTGGATTGGGACGTGGGGTTTTAACAAAGAGCAGTTTTACAAAGATAAAGCAAATGGATTTGCTACAACATATTGGAACTTTGTAAACTCCCTTTTGAAAAATAAAAAAGCTGAAGGCCTTTATTTACTTATGCTTCAGTATGCTGATGATGTGAAAGATAGGGTAGATGAGAGCCAATCCCAGGTAGCTATGCAACTTATTAAGGAAATTAAAGAGAGCTTGAACGAGCTAAGGGCAACGATTGTAGAATCTGCAAAGAAAAAGACCAAAATAGGCAAATGGCGCACCTTTCCAGATGCTATTAAAGATTCCCTCGTTTTAGTGATAACTTACAAAACATTAGCAGATGGGGAAGAGCCTTATATTAGCATGTGGGAAAAAGCAAAAGAAAAGACAAAGAAATATTATAAAAAAACTCAGGAGAAGGTGACAGAATACGCTCCAATAGTTAAAGAAAAAACAAAGAAGTACTATAAGAAGGCCAAGAGAACAGTTGAAGCATATGCTCCCGTAGTTCAAGAAAAAGCGAAACAATATTATAAGCAAGCGAAGAAAAAAGCAAAAGAGTATTACAAGCAGGCCAAAGAAAAAGCTAAAAACATGATGGAAACTAAAAAACAAGAAGCGGAAGTAGAGATAGAACTTGAAGACATAAAAAAGTAAATTATATTTTTTAATAAATAGCAAATAGCCGCCTAACTTGTAGGCGGCTATTTTTATATATGTCAGATATTAGTACATCCCTGGCATACCACCCATTCCAGGTGCGTGAGGATGTCCCCCTACTTTTTCTTTTTTCTCTTCAGGTATTTCAGTAATTGCTGCTTCAGTTGTTAACAAAAGTCCAGCTATCGATGCTGCATTTTGTATTGCAGTACGAGTTACTTTTGCAGGATCAATGATACCTTCTGCAATCATGTCAACGTACTTATCATTTTTGGCATCAAATCCAAAATTCCCAGATTCATCTTTTACTTTATTAACGACAACAGAAGCCTCTGCTCCAGCATTTTCTGCAATTATTCTAAGAGGTTCTTCTAATGCTCGATTGATTATATGAACACCAAGTTCCTCATCCCCTTCAAGTTTGAGACTTGCAAGAACTTTTTGTGTTCTGAGAAGTGCGATACCCCCACCTGCAACTATGCCTTCTTCAACTGCGGCACGAGTAGCATTAAGCGCATCTTCGATTCTGTCTTTCTTTTCTTTCATTTCGGTTTCCGTTGCTGCACCTACTTTTATAACAGCAACACCACCTGCTATTTTTGCCAATCGCTCTTGCAGTTTTTCTTTATCATAGTCTGATGTTGTATTTTCAATGTTCATTCTAATTTGTGCAATTCTGCCTTCGATTGCTTTCTTGTCGCCTTGGCCTTCGATAATTGTTGTATCTTCTTTTGTAATAATAACCTTTTTTGCAGTTCCAAGGTCCGGCATCATAACATTTTCAAGCTTCAATCCGATATCTTCAGATATCATTTTTCCACCGGTGAGAGCAGCTATATCTTCAAGCATAGCTTTTCTTCTATCACCAAATCCAGGAGCTTTTACTGCAGAGACATTTATTGTTCCACGTAGCTTGTTAACAACTAATGTTGCAAGCGCTTCGCCTTCAATATCTTCTGCAATTATTAACAGTGTTCTTCCCGATTTTGCAATCTGCTCTAATAATGGAAGCATAGATTTCATGCTGCTGATCTTTTTATCATAGATTAAGATGAGAGGATCATTTAGTTCGGCTTCCATTTTTTCAGTGTTGGTTACAAAATATGGAGAAAGATAACCACGGTCAAACTGCATACCTTCAACGATATCCAGTTCATCTTCCATCCCTTTTGCTTCTTCAACCGTAATGACACCATCACGACCAACTTTTTCCATTGCCTCTGCAATCTGCTTTCCAATTACTTCATCCGAATTAGCAGAAATTGTTGCAACCTGCTCAATTTCCTTTTTGCTACTTACCGTTGTAGAACTTTTTTTGATATCTTCTACAACTACTTTTACTCCCTTTTCTATTCCCCGCTTGAGTTCCATTGGATTGGCGCCAGCGGTAACATATTTGTTACCTTCTCTGAAGATTGCCTGAGCCAATACGGTTGCAGTTGTGGTTCCATCGCCAGCCACATCGGCTGTTTTACTGGCAACCTCTTTAACCATCTGTGCACCCATGTTTTCAAGCTTATCTGCAAGCTCAATCTCCTTAGCAACAGAAACACCATCTTTGGTTATGTTTGGAGAACGAAAATTACTTTCTATAACGACATTTCGGCCTTTTGGACCTAATGTTACTTTTACTGCGTTGGCAAGGATATCAATCCCTTTGCGCATTTTTTCACGAGCATCAACGCCAAAAACTATTTTTTTTGCTGGCATATTGTGAATCTCCCAAAAAAGATCTTACTAGTTATTATTTTTCAACTACACCTAATATTTCGTCTTCGCGAATTATAAGGTGATCTTTGTCGACATCTGTTCCGGAATATTTACCGAAATATACCACATCACCTTCTTTTACTTGTAGAGGAGTGATAGCTCCATCTTTGGTAAGACGACCGGATCCAGTTGCGATAACTTTTCCAGTTTGGCCTTTTTCCTTGGCTGTATCTGGTATGATGATACCGCCTTTGGTTGTTTCCTCGGCCTCTAAGCGCTTTACCAAAACTCTATCATATAAAGGACGAATTTTTGGTAGCATCTTTACTCCTATTGTGATATAAGGTTAAACATTTTATTTTTACCAATGAGCTCCAACGACCCTACTTCTTTCTTTATAAGACTATTATAAGAAAAAATATAAAAACATCAATAAATTTTTTTATAGAGCTAGACTAAGATTTTTTAACTTATATTATACAACTATTTATTAGAAAATCTTTATATCTAGGGGTTATCAATGCTTTTTTGTGTGCTCATTTTTTTTTATATTTTCTAATCTTTTTTTTCGCCTTCGCCGCAGCACGATTCAGTTTCTGGGCAATCTGGACGTCCTTCACCGCAACATGGATTTTTACTGCATTGTTGGCCGGCTGTTTTTTTTGCCAGATCTCTTACCTTCTCCGGAGTGGGTTGATATAAATCAAATATGTTTCCACCCGGATCTTTAATACTGATCATAATACCATGAACCGCTTCTGTTGGTTCACCAAGAAACTCTACAGTATCTTTGAACGCTTCATGCTTCTTCTTGAGATCTTCCACTTCCATGACAATGCCTGTTCTTCTTTCTGGAAGCTCCTGCTCTGTAGGGCATAACCCGATGAGTACATTCCCTTTTTCAAATTCTGCCCATTTTCCTTGTAGGTGAAACTTAGGATTTAGGCCTATTTTATTGTAGAATTCGACACACTCTTTAAATTTTTTATCTGGTACCATTAGGATAAGCATGTGTACTTTTTTTATGATAGACATTCCCTTCAACCCCATAATAAGTTAAATTAACAATAAAGAACAACATCTAGTTTACCATATTTGAATTATTCGACAATTTTTTCACGATATAGCTACACTGAGGCGTAATTAAATATGCTTATTATTATTTTTCTAGGAATAGTTTAAAAGAGGAGTTTTCTCATGGCAAAGATTTATCCTTCATTAATGGCAGGAAATCTGTTAGATATGCAGAAAGATATAAAACGTTTGGAGCCATATTGTGCTGGATATCATTTAGATATTATGGACGACCATTTTGTTCCGAATATAACATTTGGTCTAGATTTTATTGATGCGGTTAACAGTGTAACTGCAAAGCCACTATGGGTACAACTTATGGTTGAAAACGTTGATCGATGGGTCGACGCTATTTCGTTAAATGCGAATAGCATATTGAGTTTTCATATTGAATCGACAAAGGAAATTATAGCGATTATAGATCGCATAAAGAAAAAAAATATAATACCTAGCATATCGATTAATCCAAAAACGCCCGTAGAGAGAATTTTTCCTTATCTTGATGTAATAGACCATGTTCTTATAATGTCGGTCGAACCTGGCTTTTCTGGGCAGCCTTTTTTGCCTGGTGTTGTAGATAAGGTTTCTCAGCTAACAGGTTATTGTTTTGATGCAAATATAAAATGTAAAATTGGAATGGATGGAGGCATAGATGAGAGCAATATCGCGATGTTGGCCCAAGAGGGGGTCGATCATTTTGCAATAGGATCTGGGATATTTGGAAAAAAAGACATAGTGGAGGCTATTAAAAAACTAGATGAATTGGCAGGAAATTAATTTTTATTCTTTTTGATCTTTGTATTTGTATTGAGAATAATAAGTGTATGCGTCTAGTAGTTGTGCATACACTTATTATTCTAATTTTGTTGTATAAGCCTTATTTTCTTCGCTTTTTGAAGCGTTTTTCCATTAATTCTTTGTGCTTTTTCATTGCTCGTCGATTAAGTGCTTGCTGAGAAAGAGATTTAGACTTTTTTTTGGATTTTTGTTGTGGCGCAGAATTATTCTTGGCTTTTTTGGTAGCTTTCTTTTTATTTTTAGGCAAGTTACCTGGATTTTCATGCAATTCATTGTTATTATTGCGTGAGAATTTATTTCTAACCCAACCTATAGCTGAAGTTAAGCCAACCGTTTTTGCTACTTTGGATGCCGTATTTTTAACCTTAAGTTTAACAACATCATAAGCTTCACCTATTTTATTTAGATAAAGTCTTGAGTTGCTATTTTGAGTTTCAACAGAGCTACCAGTGCCGGCTGCTTCTTGTCCTGAACTAAGGTATCTTTTTGCCGTATATGCTGCTGTACCCACAACAACCAATGCGCCGGTACCTAAAACTGCTAGTTTTCCATTATGCTTACTTCCAAAGAAGTTTTTGACTGAGTTCATAAGGCTCACAAAAGAGCTTTGAATTTTTCCAGTCGTTGTTGCATGCATAGCAAATGGTTGTAGCGAAAGAGATAAAAGAACTGTTAGAACTAGTTTATTTACTTTATACGTTTTCATAGGATGTCCTTTATGTAAAAATAAGTTTATTATATTTTAAAAAACAGAGTGCACATATAATTACTGTGCACCTGCTTTGATTTTTTTAACTGTTATCTAATTGAGCAGCTTCCGTCTTTGCAGTTTCTTCTGCTTTTAGATCCACAGCTTCCACTTTTACAGCCACCATTTTTTTTGTTTGCATAAAACTTTTTCAAAAGTTCTTTATGCTTATTCATTGCTCTTGTATTTAGTTGAGCTTGGGATATTCTTGGTGATTCTACTGTTTTAACTTGAGGTTGCTTAACTTGAGGTTGCTTAACTTGCGGCTTCTTAGCTAGAGGCTTCTTAACTAGAGGCTTCTTAACCTGAGGTTGTTGTGGTTGCTTTTGACCTGCTAAGACGTTTTCAGCTACTTGGTCTGCTAGAGCTAACCTATTTTGTAAATCTTTGTTTACTTTCATTTGGTCTAGCTGTGCTTGATCAAGGGTTGGAGCAACTGGAATATTATTTTTTGGCAAATTGTTCTTAGGCAAATTGTTTTCAGGCAAGTTTCCAGGATTTTCATGTGTTTCTTCTTCTGTTGTCATTTTTTTCCTGATAAACTCTACCGCACTCATAACACTAACAAACTCTATAAGTGGTCTTGTTACTTTTGTCCAGTTTTTAGTAACAGTGCTATATGTTTTAGCTGCAGCACTTGCCAGCTTAGCTGGAGCAAGAATATAACTACCTGCTAAACCTGCTACGGTTGTTGCACCAAAAACTTTCCACTTGTTATTCCAGATTTTTCTCCAAATGCTTTCTTCGTTATTTTCTGTGTTTTCTGTTTGATTTTGCGTTTCTGGTTGCTCAGTTGATCCAAGGTATTTTGTTGCGGCATAGCCACCAATACTTACTGCGGCACCTGTACCTACAATACCTGCAATCTTAAGCTTGCCATTGTTTTTTTTGTCATTCCATGTATTAACAAGGGCATTTTTTACTTTATTGTATCCCTGTGTTACTACTGAAACTAATCCTGTGGATTGCTTCTTTTCTACTTTCTCTCCAGGATTTGCATTAACGAGTACCGGTTGCATTGCAAACGATACAAGGATTGTAAGCGCTAATGCTTTATTTGTATTGTGTCTCTTCATGAGAGCTCCTCCATTATAAATGGGTTAATAAATGTAACAATAAAAAATTGCTTTTATTGCTTCAATTTCTACAAAAGAAAATATATGCGATATAATTGTGTTTTATCCTCCATTTCAAAGAAATTATGAATCAGATTTTGTGTTTAGAATGATTTTATCCATTTTATTATCATATAATACTATATTAAATATAAAAATTTTACAGTCAAACGGGTACCCCGAAATATATCAATCTATCCAATATTGGCCATAAAAATTGGTATTTGCAATAGTTTGGTGCCCTTATCTATCTAAGGGCGCACATATAAGTTCAAATAGAATATAATAGATCTGGCCGGGGATTTGTGTATAGATTGATATCAGGAGAGATGCCTCATCTTTTTGAAAAAACAGTTTGATAAATTGTTCTTTTTAATATAATTTCTTAGCAAGCGCGCTTAACTTTAGTATGTGGATAATATAATGTATAATATGCATAACAATTGTGAGAGATCTTATGTTTAACAAAAAAATACTGTTATCTTTGGGTGCATCTATCATATTTGCAAGCCTAGTAAATGCTACCTCATTAAATGATGAGTTTCTTAGAAAAACAAATGCTATTTTAAATGGTAAAATAGATCGTGCCGAACTTACCTTTAAAGCAGATGGCAGACAAGGAAAAGAAGCATATTGGGTAATGAGCAGAAAGCAGTTTGATGCGCTAAAAGAACTTATAAAATATGTTACATCGAGTTATACTGTTATTACTGAAAATAAAAAGAAATATATAAGATTTACCGATAAGCTTAGCTTGGAAAGAAATAACCACTTTTGTGGAATTAAAAAGCCTTCTCTAGTTCAAAAGCTTATTATGTGTGCCAAGACAAAAAATATTGAACCTTTAATGAAAGATGACTACATTCACAACGCTGACTCAAATGATTACTCCCACGTTGCAATAAGAGCTAATCTACAAATTAAAGAATGTGCAGTTGCCGATAAGACTGTAAGGGTATATCGAAACGTTCCTCAAAAAGATCAGCCTGGCAACTTGTCTGGGCTTTATCTTCGTGGTAATGCTGACACAATCGATAAAGGTGACTTAATAGGATTTTCTTACAGAGCTCAAAAAAATGGTCTGGCAAAAGACTATTTCTTTGGTGACCTTGTAAGAGATACTACTGATAGAAGATAAAGAGTAGTCTTTATATTATTTTTGTTATCAAGAGGGCTCCTACTATTGTAGGGGCCTTTTTGTTTTCTTAACTTTTTAGACAATAAAAAGAGTTTTTTCCCTCTTTCTTTTGTTCGACAAATCCCTCTTTTACTAATGCATCTACAATTTTTTTAGTGCGTTCTGGTTTGGCTGTTAGAGATTTTTCAAGTAAATGACATATCTGTTTTAAATTTTGTGTTTTATGATGAAGCAGATGTCGAATAATGGCGCCTCTCATTTGTCTATCAGACCCTTCAAACTTTGATTGTTTGTTATATGTTTTGCTTTTATTAATGGGATTAATACCTTGTGATTTAAGCATAGCTCCATAATCAGTTAAGGCATAATACCAAATGCGGGGCGCTGATCTATCGAGAGTTTGTTCACTAAGAAATAATAATTCTGTATCACTAATATTTTCCTTATGAGCTAAAAAAAGATGGATAAAAACAACTCGAATATTAGTTTCAACAAATACAGTTGGGGAATTAAAGGCAAATGCAGCTATAGATGCTGCTGTAGCTTTTCCTATGCCTGGTAAGGTTTCCAATATTTTGGTGTCATTGGGTACCTTTCCCTTGTATAGTTTAAGAAGTATGTTTGCAGCTTGGTGTAAAAACTTTGCTCGTCGGTTATATCCAAGACCTTGCCATGCCTCTAGAATCTCATACAAAGAGGCTTTGGCAACTGATTTAAAATCAGGAAATCTTTTGATAAATAGTTGATATGGCCTTTCAACTCGGACCGTTTGTGTTTGCTGGAGCATTACCTCTGAGATAAAAATCTGATAGGGGTTAGTTGTTTTTCGCCAGGAAAAAGTACGGCCGAAGGTATTGTAGTAGTCATAAATTTTTTTTTGAAACTTTTTAATTTGTTGCTCTGTTAGTTGCATCTCTTTGTACCTTGATTTGATGATTTCTTCTTGAACTGGCTAAAATATAGTATAAAGTAAAAGTATAATTTTAAAAACAGAGATATTATTATTGTGTTAAAAAGGATTTTTATGAAAAAATTTTTTTTATTTTGCGTTTTCTTTTTTTATGCACAGCTTTTAGGCTTTAAGCATTTTGTGCTCGTTTCTGCTCCTGGGAGTGGTAAAGGGACATTTGCACAATACCTTTCTGAAAAATATGGTTATAAACATATTGCAATTGGAGATATCTTAAGGCACGAAATTAAACAGCAAACAGCATTTGGAAAAACTATAGAGCACAAGGTTAAAAATGGAGAGTATCTGGACCAAGCAATTATTGACCAATTAGTTATAGATAATATTGGAGAAATTTTGAATCGTAAGCAATTTTTTATTATTGATGGATTTCCTCGGTGCATGGAATCATTTGATGTCCTGTATTCTTTTTTAAAGCATCGAGGTATCGTTGATGATGTTTGTTTTTTACAGTTATCGGCTAGTAATGATACCTGTGTGGAACGTATCTTGAATCGACGAGTGTGTACCAACTGTCATACCGTTTATAGTATATCATTTAAAAAAAATATATGTGAGAGCTGTGGATGTAAACTTACAAAACGTGCAGACGATACTGCAGAAAAAGCAGAAAAACGCTTACAAAGTTTTTTTGCCCATGCAGAACTTATTATGAGTGCGGCCAAAAACATCTATCATACAGTGGTAGTTAACACAGAATGTAGGCTTGCCGATCTGCTTGTTAGGTATGATACAATGGCACAATAACTATTTTTCTTTCTTTAATGCTTCTATGATTGGTAGATCCGGCTCAGGAAACTCATACAAGTGAAATTCATTGGTAGCTATCCACCGAACTTCTTTATGTTCTTTTAGTTCTATGATGCCTGAGAATGAAGTAACATAGAATGCTAACATTTCCATCTTTTTTTCCCTGTATGTGAATCTGCTTGAGCAGATATACTCTCCAACTTCAATTACTATGCCCAGTTCTTCAAAAATTTCTCTTTTAAGACAAGCATCGAATGTTTCTCCCGGCTCTACTTTGCCGCCGGGAAACTCCCATTTATTTTGTAAGGTATCTTTTTTTGCTCTTTTGGCAATCAAAAATTTTCCATTTTTTTTTATAACAGCAGCTATCACTTTTTGTATGTCATCACATTTTTGCATTTTTCCAAATCCATTTTATTATAGGGGTATTACGGGTCATCTTATAAATATCATTGAGTGTCTTTTTTGCATTTTCTATAGCGGGCATTTTATGGTTATGTTTTGTTTGTTTTTTTTTCAAAAGCTGGAGCGCTTGATCTCTTGTCTTATCATAAATTTGGGTAAAATTTGTCTTCATTGTTACATATCCCAGTGCAAGCTTATCCCCTTTTTCTTTGGGCAATTGTTCCTTCAAGTCTTGATATAAAAGTTCTGTTACAAAGGAAAAGAAACCCATATCATAGGGAAGACCTGTATAGATATCAGTGCTACGGGAAAAAACTGAACAACAGAGCTTGTTTTCTTTCACAAAAAATTGCATACCTATGGTGCAAGGAAAATCTTTCGTTTCGCTGGTTTTATGCCAGACTTGATTTATATTGATAAAGGCTTTACGAGAGTCAGGATTTTTTAATAAATTTGCGATGCACCATTGATATTGTGTTTTATTTCCATATTCAGGAACTTTTTGATGGAATACATAATATCCATAATTAGAATTAACCTTATTGTTCTTATCAATGAGAGTTTTCCAGAAACGGGATGCCTGTGAAAGCCCTTGATCTACATCAAGACTTCCTTTAAAGTAGGCTAAAAATTCGCGACAAAGGTATCGTATTGAAACAGGTTTTCTTATACTGTGAAGTCTGTTTCGTGGATTCAGTAGGGTATAAGAAACCCCATAAGCCTGTAGACCACTTCCTGCTCGTGCTTTAAAAGGTTTTCCTTTTGCCTTGATATATTTTATTCCTTTTAAAACCAGATCATCGATAGTATGACCTATCAAATTTTTTTGTTGACTCAGATTGGAGATGCTTATATTGGCTTTTAAGATAAGCGATGATGATACGGTGAGAATAACAAAAAAAGCGGATATTTTGAGATTTTTTAGGATATATTTCATATTTTTTGTACCATTTTAACTATTTTGTTGTAATATTTTCCATAACTGTATCAGATTTTTGTGAGTCATCAAGGTTTTTTGATTAAAAAGAATGTTTTTAAAGGGATTTTGATAATGATTCTCTTTTTACAAAGGAGGAGAGTGCCAATAATATCGTAGAAATATGGTTTTTTAAAAATGCAGAAACTGGAATGGATCGATAAGCTTACCCTAAGAGATCTTCGAAAATTGCGTTTTATAGGCAGAATAGAGCATGCAACGCATAAGGTCCCTTGTTCTTTTTATTTTTGAGTATTGAGATCTTGCAATTTATGGTTTATACTATTAATAATCACTCTTTAGAAGGTGCCCTTTCGACTAGTTTAGGATAAACTACGCTCAGTCGATGGAACCATTTGAAACTTTATTTTTGTGCCCGTAGCTCAGCTGGATAGAGCAACGGATTTCTAATCCGTAGGTCGCAGGTTCGAATCCTGCCGGGCACACCAGCCTTCGCTCTAATCGAGCTACGGCTGGCAAGCCAAACAATTAATGAAGTATAAATAAATTTTGATAGAAAGGGTGATGGCGAAGGCTGTCCGCCGA
>Ga0180437_10005694_pt1 | contig 16906 bp, 14 predicted proteins | sample SS_ome_4_FD_132410 | JGI IMG/M metagenome (GOLD analysis project Ga0180437, IMG submission 132410) | Hypersaline lake sediment archaeal communities from the Salton Sea, California, USA - SS_3_D_1 metaG | ecosystem: Environmental > Aquatic > Non-marine Saline and Alkaline > Hypersaline >... | reverse complement strand
CCCTGAGCCAGAAGTAGAGGCGCATAGGCTAATGCTGGGCCACGAGCCGAGGCTGGCGTATGGAAGTTGCGCACCTCGTCGGCCGTCATAGTCGTCACCTCGGCGCCAACCGTCGCTGCCAGACGTGGGACACCCTGCTGCGTGCCACCGGATGTTACCTGCCCCACCGCCACGACCCCCACCAGCGTCGCCTGCTCGCGCAGGTAGTCGGGCGAGAAGATCTCCAGGTCGGCTGGCGGTGACAGGCGCGGACCCAGGTTGCCGAACTCGGGGTTCATCAGGATGGTGCTGTAGATGAGTCCTACCAGGTAGCTGCTCCCAAGTGCGTCTTGGGCGGCGTCAGCGCTCAGCCCTACCCGCACAAAGGTGCCAAACGCGTAGTCCTCCGGTGACGGAGGCGGCTCCATAGTTTCACCCACGCCAAAGACCTGGCAAACGTAATCCACGTGTGTATTCGATTTGACAATCTTACCAATGCGCATTGGGCGATCCTCCAGGATTCGGTGTCAGCGATTACGCTGAAGTATACTATAATTCGGCGTCGAGAACAACGAAAACAAAGTGCAACGCACCTCGCAGGTGCGTTGCACTTTGCCGAGAGGTCTCTCTTTTTGCTTTCTCTGAAAATGTGCTATAGTACGGATTGCGTGCACGCACGTAGAAGGAAGAACACCACAAGATTCTTCACCACGCCGAATGTATACCGCTGAGGCGGGACGATCCGCTCTATGCGGGTTTCATCTTGTTGTTTCTCTTCCGGGCCAAAGGGAACCGAGCGTGGCCCATCTCACATCGAACGTGACAACCTTGTAGCCTATCCAGATCGTAATCAGGTTGACAGTGACACATCGCTAAGCCGAACCTGACTTTCCAAACGTTTTAGGTTGTTTCATACATGAATCATTCTCACATCCTTGTGGTTGGAGCGGCTGGCCTGGATACCAAGGGGCGGTCCGCAGGCCCCCTGCAACTGGGCACCAGCAATCCGGGCAGCATTCGTATCAGTGTCGGCGGAGTCGCCCGCAACGTGGCTGAGAACCTGGCTCGTTTGGGGGAGTGCGCCATCTTGCTATCGGCGCTGGGCGCAGATCGCTCGGGACGCCGGGTTCGCGAGCAAGCGGCCGAAGCTGGCGTGGATGTAACTCATTTGATCGAGAGTCCCGATCATAGCACAGGTGCCTACCTGACCCTGTCTGACCAGACTGGCGAATTCTTCATCTCCATCGATAATATGGATGTGCTGTCCAGCATCACGCCATCGGTCATTTACAATCGTCGGAGACTTGTTCGCGACGCGGCTATGGTAGTGTTAGATGCTAACCTGTCCCCAGCGGCGATCGAATCACTGATACGCCAGGCGACAAAATACAGTGTGCCGATCAGTGCTGATCCCACCTCAGCCTCGTTGGCCGAGCGCATCAAACCTAACCTGCCATCTCTCTTTATGGTCACGCCTGACCTGCCAGAAGCCGAGGTTCTGTGTGGACGTTCTCTGGCTAACACCCGAGACCAGGGTATTACTGCTGCCAAGCAACTGGTGACCATGGGTGTCGACGTGGCCATCGTCACTCTGGCCGAGTTGGGGGTTTGTTACGCCACGCCCGAAGTCAGCGGTCACGTTCCAGCCGTCAAGACCGAGGTGGTGAACCGGACGGGTGCTGGCGATGCGCTCACTGCAGGTGTGGTCTTTGGGCTACTCAACGATTTTTCAATTGACGAGGCGGTGCGGCTGGGAGCTTCGGCGGCGGCGCTTACGCTGCAATACTACCAGTCGGTCTGCCCGGACCTAAGTCTCGACCGTCTCTACGATAGCTTGGTCACCTGAAGATGAAGCGCATTGTTATTATTGATGCAGGCATTGGCAACTTGCGAAGCGTGCAAAAGGCGTTTGAGCAGGTAGGTGCGACGCCAACTATCACCTATGATCCTTCGGTTGTGACCGAGGCGGATGCGGTGGTGCTGCCTGGGGTAGGCGCTTTCGGTGATGGTATGGGCGGTCTGCGCTCTCGAGGTTTGGATGCGGCAGTGTTAGACGTAATTGAGCGAGGGGTTCCCTTTTTCGGTATCTGTGTCGGACTACAACTGTTATTCGAGGGGAGCGAGGAGATGGGCACTCATAGGGGGTTAGGGGTTCTTCCAGGACAGATCGCCCGCTTTCCTACGTATCTCACCGTGCCCCATATGGGCTGGAATCAGATCGAGCAGCGCGCCTCGCATCCCCTGCTAGCTGACGTCCCCGACGGCGCTTTTGCCTACTTCGCTCATTCCTACCACGTCGTCACCGATGACCAGTCCGTCGTCGTAGCCACCACCGACTACGGTGGTCCCTTTCCATCCGTGGTGGCGCAGGACAACGTGTGGGCCATTCAGTTCCATCCAGAGAAGAGCCAACAGGTAGGTCTCACACTGCTGCAGAATTTTGTGGAAAGAATCACAAACCCGGTTGACATTTGACATTCTGTCACGTGTTGGGTAAAATGTAGTATTGGAAAACAGGTTACTCGTAGGTTGGGAAATCTTGACCAACGTCCCCGGGTGGTTCATGATTGATTGATCGCTGCCCCGCTCATCTTTTCCCTCCTGCCTTGATGCATTGAGGCAGGAAACTTTTTTTGTACCCGCACAACTTTTCATAACCCTGCAATTATTTCAAACCTTAAGGAGGTTAATAGAAGATGCACGGAATGACCACTTTTGAGACGTTTGCTATCTTCAGCGTGCTGGGCGTTGCCATCTTGGGTCTGGCTTACGCGGTCTTTTTGCGTAACCAGATTCTCAGGGAGGACAAGGGCACCAAGGAGATGCAAGACGTGTGGCAGAACATCAAGGAGGGAGCCGACGCTTATCTCAACCGGCAGTTGCGTACCATTTTGCCCTATATCGGCATCTTGATCGTGGCCTTGTTTTTCAGCGTGTGGATTGTCAATCCCACCCCAGAGGCACAAGAGGAGTTCGGGGCTAACGCACGCCTGTACATCGCATTTGGCCGCGCGATTGCCTTTGCGATGGGAGCTGGCTTCTCGCTGGCTGTTGGCCAGATTGGCATGCGCATGGCTGTGGAAGCGAACGTGCGCGTGGCGTCTGCAGCTCGAACCAGCTTCGGCGAATCGCTGCAGATTGCCTACCGGGCCGGCACCATCACCGGTATGCTGACTGACGGGTTGGGGCTATTTGGTGGGACGCTGATCTTTATCATCTTCGGCAAGGCCGCGCCTGACGCACTGCTGGGCTTTGGCTTCGGAGGCACGCTGATTGCGCTCTTCATGCGGGTCGGCGGTGGCATTTACACCAAAGCCGCTGACGTCGGCGCCGACCTGGTGGGCAAGGTGGAAGCCGGACTGGAGGAAGATGATCCCCGAAACGCTGCCGTCGTCGCTGACCTGGTAGGCGACAACGTAGGCGATTGCGCCGGAATGGCGGCCGACATCTTTGAAAGTTACGAGGTCACCATTGTCTCGGCGCTGATCTTGGGTCTGGCGTTGGTGCGCATCACTGGCGATCTGAACTGGATCGTTTTCCCATTGCTGGTGCGCGGCATCGGCGTGTTGTCGTCGATCATTGGTACCTATCGAGTTTCGGGCGGCTCTGAGGGAAGTGGCCCCGACGCTATGCGGGCCATCTTCCGAGGTTTCCTAACCTCGGCTGCCATCTCAATTGTCTTGTTTGGAATCCTGGCGTTGCTTTATATGCGCGACGTGCCGGGCGGCTGGTGGCGCCCCTTCCTGGCCACGACGGTCGGTGTGGTATTGGCCATTGTTATTGACCGTCTGACCGACTACTTCACTGGAACTGAGGGGGGACCTGTCGACGAAATCCGCGAAGGCACCGACGGTGGCCCGGCGACCACCATTCTGGCAGGCATTGGTGTTGGCTACGAAGCGACAACGTGGGCCATTATCGTCATCGCTGCCACCATATTCGCTGCCATCGTCATCTACGGCACCATTCCTGGGTTTTCGGAGATGGAGACGATTGCCTTCATCTTATATGGTGTGGCCCTGACCGGTATCGGCATGCTGACGCTGACTGGCAACAACGTGGCCATGGACTCCTTCGGCCCCATCGCGGATAACGCCAACGGTATCGGCGAGATGACGAGCATGGATGACCGCGCCCGCCAGATCATGGCCGATCTGGATGCGGTTGGCAACACCACCAAGGCCATCACCAAGGGTATCGCCATAGGGTCGGCCGTCATCGCTGCCGTGTCTCTCTTCGGCGCCTTCATCACCGACGTGAGTATCGTTGATCCTGAAGCGCTGGCCAATGGCATCCGCGTGTCGCGACCGGTTGTCTTCGTCGGCTTGCTTATTGGTGGCTCCATCCCCTGGCTCTTTTCATCCTTCTCTATCAGAGCTGTCGGCCGGGCTGCTGGCTTGATGGTGACCGAAGTTCGTCGCCAGTTCAAGATCCCAGGCTTGATGGAGGGCAAGGTCAAGCCCGACTACGCGCGGGCCGTGTCTATCTCGACTTCTGCCGCTCAGAAGGAACTGGTTCCTCTGGCCACCATGGCCGTGATCTCGCCCGTCATCGTTGGTTTGGTGTTACAGGTTGAGGCACTGGGTGGCTTCCTGGCCGGCATTATCCTCTCAGGCCAGTTGCTGGCTGTCTATATGTCCACCGCCGGCGGAGCCTGGGACAACGCCAAGAAGACCATCGAGGACGAGCCACGCGACGCGGCCAATAATCTGGGCAAAGGTTCCGAGCGTCACAAAGCGTCGGTGGTGGGTGACACGGTCGGTGACCCGCTCAAGGACACTGCCGGCCCGGCGCTGAATCCGATGATCAAAGTCGTCAACTTGGTCGCGGTTATTGTCGCGCCCATCGTCGTCCAGTATAAGACGCTGGGTATTATTGGCTGGCTAATTGTGGTTGCATTGCTGGCCGTCTTCGCCTGGTCCATCTGGCGGAGCAAAAGCAAAGCTCCCGAGTTGTCTGATATCAAGACAGACGACGTTGCTGTGCCCGTTGGTGGATCGAAGTAAAACGGCTTGTAGGCCGGTTGGCTTCCTCGCCTTATGAGTCGGTAACCTAAAGAAAAAGGGGGGTGGATAGTTTAATTCGCCCCCCTTTGAGTATCTGTCGATCACGACAGTTCTTCGGGCCAGACCTCCATACAGGCCCCCTGGGCCGCTTCCCACAATTCCCGATCAAACGTCGCCAGTACGAGCTGGTGTTCGATGCGTTCCTGCCAGGTCATGGCCGACGCAAGGTGGATGGCATCGTATCCCCGCAGTTTGTATTCCCAAGCCAGCGACTCGGCTCGAGAGACTAGGTTCTCGTCTACGGCGATGTGAACCCAGCTTGGCCAGATCGTCTCTATCTGTTCCTGGGCATTCAGCGCTTCTGTTTCAGAGATCAGATCCCTGCGTGCACCTCGTGCCAAGGCCGCTCCTAATTCCGCGCGTGTCAAGAGTCCGGTTCCTGTAATCCAAGCCCCGAGGAGCATTTCTCGCGTGGCTTCAGAGGCTTCTTCTGTGACAAACAGCTTGACCAGGGCACTGGTGTCCACGTAGGCGATCATTCACGGTCCTCCACCACCAAGTCACTGAACAGTTCCTGGCCTCTATTGACGGCCACCGGTTCCGGTACCTGAGAATCCCTGCCGTCCCAGGTTAGAAAACCATCGGCCGCCAGTTCCCACATGCGCTCTTCAAGTTCTGGCGGTAGAACCGTGTTGCGCGGCGGAGAGACAGGGACCATGCGTGCCACTGGTCTTCCGCGCGAGGTCACGAGGATAGTTTTCCCCTGCTGGACGGTACGTACGTAGTGTGTCAGGCGGTTTTTCAGTTCCCGAATGCCTACACTTTCCATCACTTCACCTCACTCTTTGTTGAACATCGGATCAATCGTGGAACGTTTTGCACCAAAATTGAATATACCTGGAAAGGCAGGGTGTACCTTTACCAGCACAAATTTCAATAGTCCCGGTGGCTACATTATATATATTGTAGCCACTGTTGGCAATTTTCTAGGGGTGTCCGACTTCGTGGGTGACGCCGCCGCTCATGGTTCGTGCTGTAATCGTTAGAGGAATTCACGTGCGGAGATGATGGGGATGCCCTGGTATCCTCCCAGGTCGAGCAGATAGCCGTCGCCGCTGACGATGAGGTCTGCCATTATTAGGTATATCACCGCTGGCGGGAGGTTGTTCGCTGACGGGCACGTGCCTCGGACCCTCGATAGCTGGGGGCATTGATCCGGATGCTGGTACAACGTCCGCGGTCGAGGAGACGCGACTTGAGCCGTTCGTCGATTTTTGCGTCGTCAGTTGCGGTGATGACAGTCGGCAAACGGGCATTGTAACGGTGGTTAAATATCTGATATAGCTTCTCTTGCGCCCAAGGGGTGGCGCTGTGTGTGCCCAGGTCGTCCAAGACGAGTAGTCGTGCGTTGCGAATCTCGTATAGCCGTCGGTCGTAGGGAACTGAGCTATTGGGAGCGTAAGTTGCCCGCAGATGGTCGAGCAGGTCGGGCACGACAACAAAGAGGGCCCTGTGTCCCTGTTTCACACGTTCGTTGGCGATAGCTGCTGCTAAGTGGGTCTTGCCACAACCGTAACCGCCGGTCAGCAATAGCCAGTCTTCGGGGTTCTTGGCATAGTTGTGGGCGAACATATGGGCTTGCTGCAGACTGGCTACTTGCTCGGAGCTAAGTTTCCCCTCTCGCAGGCTGAAGGTATCAAAGGTTTGCTCGCTGTGCAGGGAAAGGCTTGATAACTCAGAGCCAGTTTGGTCGGCGCCGCTTCCGCGAAAATCTGGTGCCAGGATGGTACAGATCTGCACCAGGTCGGGATCTGCCAGTCGCGAGCGCATACGGATGTCTATGGCTTCCAGCTCGAGATTGGATGTGATCACGGTTGGCAGGCGGGAGTTGTAGCGATAGTTAAATACCTGAAAGAGCTTCTCTTGCGCCCACTCGGTACTGCTTTGAGTGCCCAGGTCGTCCAGGATGAGCAACGGCGCGTTGCGCACCTGGTTGAAGCGTTGGTCGTAGGTGGTGGGGCTATGCGGGCTGTACGCTGCGCGCAAGTGGTCCAGCAGGTCAGGCACGACAACGAACAGAGACGGCTGTCGGCGTGCAATCTGCTCGTTGGCGATGGCCGCTGCCAGATGCGTCTTTCCGCAGCCGTAACCACCCAATAGCACCAGCCAGCCCTGGGGTCGATTGGCATAGTCGCGCACGACCTGATAAACTCTGCGTAGATTAGTGCGTTTTTCCTCTGTCAGCCCCAGGCCGTCTGGCAAGAAACTATCGAAGTTGTAACGGGCCAGAGCATCGACATTACTCAGTGCGCGCAACTCTGACAGACGATTGGCTTCCAGTTTGGGCTGCAGGCACTGGCAGGGAACCAGTTTTCCAAAGCTGGGATGCCCCACCGGCACGTCTTCACGCAGATAGCCTGTACCTCCGCAGGTTGGACAGGTAGCCTGGGGGGAAGGAGCGGAGGATGACGCCTGACGCGCAGTGCTGCTCACCTGTGCCCCTGCACCGCCTTGCATCGCACCGCCAGACGGGGCTGGCTCAGTCGGGTCTGGATGGTCGCCCTGAGCAGGTATGTGCTCGTGTGCCGACTCGGCTGGGTGCTCAATGCTTGAAGAACTGCTCGAATTCTTCATCGGTATACCAGCGTCGCTTCGCTTCAGTATCTCGCTGACTTGTTCCATCTTCTCTTCCTTCGGTTGACCAGCGTTCTAGGATAGCCTGGATATAGCGCCACTTGCGGACGTTCTGGGCCACCGCAATGCGGAAAGCATCCTCGATCCAACTGGCCGGGTAGCTTTGTTCTGCATCGCGCAATTCGTCGGCCAGGATAGGAGAGAGCAGGCCGATGTTATCTTCGTACAACTGAAAGATATTGGGCCGCGGCTCCGCCGAGGGCCGATCTACACCCACAGTGCCCAGCGTGCCCACTTCGCCGCTCTGGATGTGTGCCAGCGCCTGTCGGCCGCCTTCGCTGTTGAGTAGGTAAATCTCTTGATGGCCCGCCTCACCCTCAATCCTGGCATGCAGAAGTGATCCGCGCGCCACTGCTCGTGCCAACCCTTCCGCCAGGGCTGATTCTGGGTCATTGTCTTGCGCACTCAGCCCCTGCGCCAGCGTTTCGTCGGCAGCCAACTCGGCGCGAGTGACCACTTGCTTTCCCTCCCGCTGGCGCAGCCAGATCACGTGTAGGGTTACCTTCAGTTCGGCCAGGTCGTCTATGGCGGGCAGTAGCTCAGCGAAGAAGAGATCGGGCACCGAAGTAAAACGTAACTCTCCGGCTGGAAATCCTTCAAACTCGCCATTCACCATTTACTATCTACCGTGTTCATTCTTACCAGGTATAGTCCGATTTGCCAAGAAAACTGGTTGACAGTCTTGAAGTCTAATATTCCAACGGTTCGCGGCGTATTTCCAGATCAACAAATTGGGCCAGTTCCTTCTTGAAGTATACTGAGAAAATCCCGGTAGGTCCGCTACGGTGCTTAGCAACGCGAAGCTCGGCGATGCTGGGAAATTCGGTATCAGGGTTGTAGATCTCATCCCGATACACAAACATCACCACGTCCGCGTCCTGCTCGATGCTGCCACTCTCTCGCAGGTCCGAGAGCATAGGCCGCTTATCGTGGCGCGACTCGACGGCACGCGATAACTGGCTGAGGGCCACCACCGGGATGTTCAACTCGCGTGCCAAACCTTTAAGCGAACGAGAGATAAAGCTGATTTCCTGCACTCGGTTCTCGGACCGGAAGTCGCCGCGCATCAGTTGCAGGTAATCGACGATGAGCATGTCGAGTCCATCCTCGGCGTGGAGTCGACGAGCTTTGGTACGCATCTCCAGCGCTGAGATGGCAGGCGTGTCATCGATATATATCTGGGAGTCTGACAGCAAGCTGGTAGCTTGGACGAGGGTGGACCATTCGTCTTCGTGAATATTGCCCAGACGCAGCCGTTGGCTGTCAATGCCGGTTTCGGCGCTGACCAGGCGCTGAACTACCTGCTCATTGCTCATCTCCAGGCTGAAGACACCTACCCGCTTGTCCCATTTGCGCGCTGCCTGCAACGCGATGGAAAGCGCCAGCGACGTCTTGCCCATGCCGGGCCGGCCAGCAATAATGATCAGGTCCGAACGCTGGAAGCCTCCCAGCAGCTTGTCGAGATCGGCCAGGCCGGTGGGGACGCCGATGATCTCCCCCTGGTGTGCGAACAGGTATTCGATGCGGTCGTAGAATTCGTCGAGCACCTGGCGAATGGGGACCAGATCACGAGACGCCCGCTTCTCTGAGACGCCAAAGATGATAGACTCGGCTCGGTCTACCACTTCATCCACATCGTCCACATCCTGGTAGGCCAACTTAGCAATCTGACCTGCTGCATCGATCAGTCTCCGCAGGATGGCAGTGCGCTCAACGATACGAGCGTAATACTCGACGTGGATGCTGGTTGGTGTGGCGTTGATCAAGGTGGTTAAGTAAGGGGGACCACCAATCTCAGCCAGTTGTTCCCTGCGATCCAATTCGTCAGTCAGCGTCACCAGGTCGGCTGGCTCGCGCCGTTCGTGCAGATCACGGATGGCGTCGTAGATCCAGCCGTTCCGCTGCACGTAAAAATCGTCTGGCTGCAAGAAAGTGGCGACTCGGATTATGGCGTCCAGGTCGATTAGCAAGGACCCCAGCACGGCTTCTTCAGCTTCTATGTTCTGAGGCAAGACTTTGCCAGGGGTGACGCCGGTGGTTTGTCCAGTGCGTTTGGTTGTCTCATTCATCTTTGGTTACGCTTTTCGTCAAAACTTGTCTGCAAGGAGTACACTGTCAGACCTCGTTTGACAATGTAGCCGATCACAAGGGTACAGCGTCTCACCGCTTAATAGAACATTTATTCTAATAGCTACTATATCACATACACCCTGCGCCGTCAAGATTGATTTTGGCAGGTTGTCGAAACAGATAGGCTCGTAGGCGGATGGGAATACGCCCCTTAAGGAGGGTGTGTCTTTGGGACATGATGTTCCCGCCACCCACCGGGGGAGTATACCCAATCTGTGATTTGCTGATCAAGTTAGTTGATTACCGGTTCGATGTGAGCAAAAAAGGGGCGGCTGCATGGTGCCTCCCCTTTGGGGATCGAATAGAACGGCCTGTCAGGGCCGGGAAAGCTCAATTGTCGCCCAGGTCATCCAGATCCAGGCTCTCGACGAAATCACGAAAGACAGCGAGATTCTCCGCTTCCTGTGATGTGGTAGCTTCTGTTTCTGCAGTGATTTCTTCTTCAGGCGTGATAGATGCCAAGCCCATCACTTGCTCAGAGACAAAAATCGGGGCGCCTACGCGCACTGCCAACGCAATTGCGTCGCTGGGGCGCGAGTCGATCTCCATACTATCGCCATCCACGTCGATCACAATCCGCGCAAAGAAGGTATCATTGCGCAGTTCACTCACCAGGACGTGCGAGACTTTGATGCCCAATTCGCGGATGAAGCTCTTGAGCAGATCGTGTGTTAGTGGGCGTGGAACTTGAACTCCTTGGAGCTGAATCGTGATCGCATCGGCCTCAAACGGGCCAATCCAGATGGGCAAGTACCGGTCGCTGTCCGTTTCCTTTAGGACGACCACCCGATGCTGGGTCATCAGACTAACTCGAATACTGTCAACTGTAACCTCGACCATTTCCCTCTCCTGTAGACGTTACCCCCTCCGCAATTTCGCGTCATCTCACTACAGGCGGATTATACCACAACCAGAAAGCGGATACAAGTGCTGTTTTGGTCAATTGGTCCTGTTATATCGCCAAATTTGCAAAAGTCCGATATAATCATAATATCTCTCGTGATCCTTCATTCGGTGTCCGATGCGCTTTCTCACCGCCTTGCTTGTGTATATTATGATTCTGGCCCCCGCTGCGGGCTGTGACGTCGAGTCCTCCGTACCTGATGGAGAGGCATTGGTGGCGCGTGCCCGGGGTGCTTGGAGGGACAACTGGCATGCGGTATGGCAAGTCGAATGGCATGATGCGCCAGTTAGTGGTCCTCTGGTGGCCGAGATGTGGCATGCTGACGATGGCTGGGTGCGCATCGAAACACTGGAAGCACCTACGGCTGCCCTAAGTAGTTTGATACTGGTGGACGACGGCAAAACAAGTTGGCTTTATGATGCCTGCTATCGTGATGCGCGTCTTAATGCCTCCTGCAATCATCCAGAGGCTGAGTCAGCCGAATCGGTGAGGATTCCTCTTGCCAGTGATGCTCTGGACGTGATTGACTGGCTGTTTCTCAACATGGACGATGCGACGGTGGTTGTCTCTGGACGAGACATCTTGGAGACTGGCGCGGCCATCCGGTCAGATATTACCCTGCTAAGTGGCGACCGGGCGGTGCTTTGGGTGCAAGATGAGACCGGTTTGCCCTCCCGTGTCGAGCTATACTCGGCGACCTGGGGGAAAGTCTATCTTACTGCACGCAGCATCAGCATACCTGAGCAATTACATCCAGGCCTTTTCACCTCTTCCCACTAAGGAGGAGTCGCTGAATACGACTACGCGCGATAGGACTATCGCGTTTTGCTAACCGCTTTCTCAACAGGAGGACATCTATGAAGATCTTAGTAACAGGTGGTGCCGGCTACATTGGCAGCGTCGTTGTCGAGCAACTAATAGAAGCTGGCGATTTGGTCGTTGTCTTCGATAATCTTTACCAGGGCCATCGGGCTGCCGTGCATCCAGATGCGGTTTTCGTCAAGGGAGACTTGGCCGACCGGGCTGCTGTAGATGCTTTGCTCAGCCAGCACCAGCCAGAGGCAATCATGCATTTTGCTTCTCATACCCTGGTTGGCGAATCGATGCAGGATCCCTTTCTTTATCTGGGTGAAAATGTCAGCAATGGACTGAACTTGCTGCAAAGCGCTGTCGAGCATGGCGTTCGCCGCTTCATTCTCTCCTCCACTGCAAATCTCTTTGACGACCCAGAGCGTATGCCGATTGACGAGCAAGAGCGTATTGTGCCGGGTAGCCCCTATGGCGAGTCGAAGTGCATATTGGAGCGTATGCTTTTCTGGTTAGATCGGATCTACGACTTTCGGTACGCGGCTCTTCGTTACTTCAATGCCGCAGGGGCTTCTGCCGAGCGAGGCGAAGATCACGACCCGGAGCTACATCTGATTCCGATTGTGCTGGGCGTGGCATTGGGCAAGCGAGAAAAGGTGACCATCTTTGGCAATGATTACCCGACTCGCGACGGTACGTGTGTGCGCGACTATATTCACGTCATCGACCTGGCTCAGGCTCATATCCTGGCCCTGCACGCACTGGACCGGGAGAGCCGTGTGTATAATCTGGGCAATGGTCAGGGCTTCACCGTAAAGGAGGTGATTGAAACGGCGCGTGAGATCACGGGTCATCCCATCCCTGCTGAAATCGGTGCCCGCCGCCCTGGCGACCCGGCTATTCTAATTGCCAGCAGCGACAAAATCCGGCGCGAGCTGGGCTGGAAGCCTCACTACCCCGATGTGCATCACATCATCGAAAGCGCGTGGAAGTGGCACCAAGCCCATCCCAATGGCTATGAAAGCTAGTTGAACCTTGGTTACTGATCGGTGGGTGTGATGGCAACAGTTGTAGTGATGGCAGAAGAGACTGGCGTCGGGGTTGATGCCTCTCCTTGGCCCGCGGTCAGAGTTATTGGCGCATAGCCGTAGGCATAGTCCGTAATTACCCAGCCTTCGCCTTCGCGACGGAGTGTGTAAGTAAACTCAAAACTTTCACCATGGACGGAACGTGTTCCGGTGTAGGTCCAGGCCTCCGTGGAGATGACATAAGCCGTGTCCGGTGAGTGCCCTGCCAGCACCTGCGGCGAGGCAAGATAGACATAGGTCACTTCCAACGGGCGGAGGTATTGCTGAGAAAGGTCCTGGGCGAAGGATTGGGCCTTCGCCAGTGCCTCCTCCCGCCAAATTGTTTCCAGGGTTGCCAGGTTTCCAATGCTAGGCTCAGCCACGGCCGCGTGTAGCAGCTCATTAGCTGCTTCAACAGTGGTGATGGCATCGTTCACTTCATCCGATGAGAGGGTGACCAAGGGTGTGGGTGATGGTGGGAGCGTGTTGCTGGGCAGCGGCAAGGACGTGGCTGTGGGCAGTGGCGTGGGAGTGGGTATCACCAGTGTGGCTGTGGGCGGAAGTGGTGACGGGCTGGGAGACGGAGTTGGCACCGGAGATGGGAGTGAGGTAGGTGTTTCTTCCCGTGGTGGAGTCTCCGGCGTGGATGTAGCTGTTGGCTGGAGGGTGGGAGATGGTAGAGGTGTCGGCGAGGCCGTGGGGGTCGTTGGTAGCATCGTTGCTGTGACCTTGGCCTGGAGGCTGGCAGATGGCGAGTTGCCAATAGCCGGAAGTATAACCCCACTTAGCACGGCTGCCAGGCCCCCCCAGACTACCAGCCAAAACAGCAAACCCAATAGCAATGCCCCAATGCGTCCGGTCACGCCCCTCCGGTTGGGGTTGAGAACAATCGGCCCCATCCTCTGTCTGCCGCGCAGCGCGGCCAGCACCAGGAACGGGCCGATGAGAAGGATCGTCAGGGGGAGTATGACCACGACGAGATAAATGAGGCGTAAGAGTTCTTTCATGATTCCAGATACTTTGTCCCCAGTCGAGCCCTGATAATCTGAGTTCTGGCACTCGGGCTACTCCAAGAGTCAAATTACGTAAATATCCTGTTGCGGCTCGTTGAAACAAAGCCAGAGCAGTATAACACATCTACACGCTGCTTGCCAATATGCCCAGGTTTGGGGTCTGTCCAAATTCCAGGTAACTGGCGCATCCTTTCCCTACTTGAACCTGCCTGTGCGGCAGATGCGCGTCAGCGGAGGCGTGGGATGCCGCCTTATTAGAAATCTGGGACGAACCCTGCGTTTGACCCTCTACCAGGCAGGTGCTATACTGAGATACCGCCGGGAGGATGTATGCTCGATTGGTTGCGCAAGCTTACGGTGCCTCGCTCCAACGACAAGGAGAGTGCGCATCGCGAATTTGTGCTCAAGGCAGTTCTGGTCAGCGCGATCGCGTTGTTGGGCATCTACGTACTAACTGACTGGGTGATCATAGCGCCAATTCGAGGAGCACTTGCCTTTGGCAATCTCCTGTGGCTTTCTATGTTTCCCCTGTTACTGTTCGTATACTGGCTGGCCCACCGAGGGCACCTGACGCTGGCCAGTTATCTGTTCTTGGGGCTAGTAACCGGGGCCACCTTGTTGACCATGTATTTTCTGGGCAGCAAGGATATCTCGGTGTTGCTCTTGGCGTTTTGTGCTTCGCTGGCGGGAATACTGGTCGGCTTACCGGGGACAATTGTCATCGTTGCGCTGGCGACGTTGGCTTTCGGTGTGTTGGCCTGGGCCGAGCACGCTGGTTTGCAGCCGCCCCCGGTCCCGAATACCAAGCTGGTAGACGTGATTGCCCTGGGACTGGTCTTGGCCGCTTTGGTGATAGTGGAGTGGATCTTCCGATCCGAGCGGGAGCAGATTCTGCACAAATACCGCGAGCAGACTGTGGCGCTCCGTGCCGCCAACGAGGCCCTGGAGCAGGCAGGCCAGACCGTCGCTCGGCAAGAGGCATTGCGTCGGGAATTGGCTTTGGCTCGCGATATTCAATCCTCATTGTTGCCTCAGTACAACCCGACCCTGGCTGACTTTGATATTAAGGGACGCTCACTGCCGGCTGAAGAGGTTGGCGGCGATTTCTATAGCTATTTGCCCTTGACCGGTGCTCGCCTGGGATTGGCTATTGGTGACGTGAGTGGCAAAGGGATGGCCAGTGCTCTGTATATGGCGATCGCCACCAGCGTCGTTGAGGCGCAGGCTACCACCAGCCCTGACAGTGCTGCCCTCGTCCGACAAGTTAACAACCTACTTTACCGGCGCATGCATCAGACAGGTATGAACACAGCATTGCTCTATACCCTGTTTGACCTGACGCGTCGCCAACTTCGAGTGTGCAATGCGGGCCTGATCACGCCCATCTATTATCACAACGGCACATTTCGTTATTTGGAAACCTATGGACTCCCGTTGGGCGCTGTCGCTGATGAACTATACGAGGAGGAACGAATTGACTTGCAGCCTGGTGATGTGTTATTGTTTATGACTGATGGCATTGTCGAAGCGATGAATCCTGATCGCGAACTGTATGGCTTCCCAAGGCTTGAGACTGTGCTAGAGCGCTGCGATATGGATGATGCCCAGAGTGTCCTGGATTGTGTCTTTGATAGTGTCTTCGAATTCATGGATGGTGTCCCCCCTCAAGACGATATGACGTTGGTTGTTGCCAGAGTGGGAGGGCGCCGTCGTTCAGCGTAGGTATTGGGAGTCTACGTGCGTGGGGCCCACAGGAGCTGTTCGCGCACCATCAGGTCGGTCTGGCGGATTTTGAAGGCGAGATCGCCGGCCATATTGCGCATCAGGAGGTAACCCATCTCGAAGTCTTCCTCGCACAATTGGATCAAGTCGTCGCGCTGGATGACCAATAGGCGGGTGCCGGGCGCGGCACAGCGGGCGGAGGCAGAACGGAACCCTTTATCCACCAGAGCGATCTCACCAAACGACTGATCCCGCCGTAGGGTGGCGATGGTGGTCGGGCCAGGTGATACGTCTTCTGAGACACCTAACGTCTGGGGGTCGACCTGAATCTCGACCTCGCCTTGAAGGATGACAAATAGTTCGTCGCTCTTGGTGTTTTCGTGAAAGATGATGTCATCTGGGTCGTAACGACGTTCAGTGCATATCGTGGAAATGCGTTGTAGCTGATTGTTGTCCAGGTCGTTAAAGATCTCTATCTGTTCGAGCAAGTGTGTGTAGGGCATTCTGTTACCTCCTTACCCGTAGACAGGTGTTGGCTTTGGCCGGTAGTATTCTGTAAGTGATGATGTACTTATCATAACATAGAGGGTTGAATCCGTCAACGCTCATGTTAACGACGCGGCAACTCCAAATTTGAATGGGGCGAGAAGGTGCAACGCACTTGACCACATCAAAAAGCGACTTTGGAGTGAGCCGTGACGTTGATGTTCGGTCAAATTGATTTCTGGAGGTAGGTTCTTCCACAAAATGAGTGATAAATCAGATGCTTCGTTCCAGAAGGCTCGTGATGAAGCCATCCGCGCTCTGGTAGATGGTGGTCTCACACCTGAGCAGGTTTCTGTGCTGAAACTCAGCGAGGTTCACCTGTCCACCAGCACGCTGGTTATGGAGCTTGATGAGTTTGATACTTCTGCCTCTGCTCGCGAACGACCCATCAGTCTGAGGCTTGATGCCAAGATGCAGCGTTCTTTGATCTCGTGGCTTGTAGTGCGTCCCGATGGCCCCAACGATCATCTTTTCCCGGGTGCAGGTACGGCAGGGTTGGATGTTGAGTCTATCAACCAGGTGGTTGCGCCTGAAAAGCCGGCTGGAGCGCCGCCGGAAACCGAACGGGTTGATACGGATGCGCCATCACCCGAGGTCGGGAAGGAAAGGTCTGAGAGAGCGCCGGAGTCTGTTGCACCTGGCCCGCCCGGGGTTGAAAAGGAAGAAGCACCCCCACCTCCTCCGTCTCCGGTCTCCCCACAACCCGGCGAAGCGGAGGCTGTGTCTTTGGATGAGATCGAGACATTGCGAAAACGCCTGGCCGAATCCTACGATGCCTGGGGGCCAGCCGTGACGGGCGCTGCGGCCCGACGTGTGGCTAAGCCTTCCCCAACGGAGAGCGTTCAGCCACCACCGCCCGTCGAGACAGAGCCGCCGCCCGATGTGGCTGGCTCCGAGACACCCCCTGAACCGCCGCCGCGGGAGGTTGGAGCTACGCCGGCCGTGACTCCAGAGCCTGCGCCAGAAGAACCCGCGCTCACACCTCCTGAACCGGAGCCCGTGGAACCACCTCCCGCCAGCCCGCAGGTGACTGTGGTT
>Ga0180437_10005693_pt1 | contig 16907 bp, 13 predicted proteins | sample SS_ome_4_FD_132410 | JGI IMG/M metagenome (GOLD analysis project Ga0180437, IMG submission 132410) | Hypersaline lake sediment archaeal communities from the Salton Sea, California, USA - SS_3_D_1 metaG | ecosystem: Environmental > Aquatic > Non-marine Saline and Alkaline > Hypersaline >... | reverse complement strand
GACAGCCCGCCGTTACTCCAAGATCGAGGACTATCCCCGGCACAACCAGGCCGCGGTCAAGGAGATGCACCGCCAGGTGGGTGACCTGGTCATGGACGAGCGAGGGGTGGCCTTGCGGGGTCTCCTGGTGCGCCATCTGGTGCTGCCCAACGGCCTGGCGGGCACGGCGGAAATCGCGCGCTTCTTGGCTCAAGTCTCCAAAGACACTTACATCAACGTCATGGACCAGTACAGACCCTGCTACAAAGCCCACGAACTGCCGGACGTGAACCGTCACCTCGCCGCTCAGGAGTACGAGGAAGCGGTTCAGTTAGTCCAGGAAGCGGGGTTGCATCGTCTCGATAAGCGAGGGCCGAGGCTGGTCTGGCTGTTCAGGTGAAACGAGATCTGACCCTTGCGAAGGTTTACAAGGGTTTCCTCTATTGGATGGATACCTCTGAGATAGAACGCAGGCGGCCCCTCTCCCGCCTGACTGAAAGGAGCCAGACCCAGGTGGGGTCCTCCAGGAAACGGACGGGCTGTGGAGCCTCCACGATGCGGGCTGGCAGGCGTTTCCCCCCTTCCCAGTATTCCCCCTCAAAAACTCCCAGGCCCAGGGTAAAGCTGTCGCCCAACCCAGCCATGAGCAAAGTCTCAGTGACGACCACCTCGCCCTGACGCCAACGACTGGTGGGATACCAGATGGGCACGGTCATGGGCTGGCGGACCGTGTCGGCCAGCACCTGGCCACCGTCCCCCAGGAAGGCCAGGTAAAACCGGTAGTCACGGTCCATCTCCCTCAGCACCTGCCAGTAGAGGCGCACCCGGACCCTCTGCCACTTCCAATCGTCCACCAGGTCAAAACCCTGCAGGCGCAAGGAGTCGCCGAAATCAACAGTCATGGGATAATCGGGGGTTGGGTCCTCCACCCGGGCGAAATCGTAAAAGTCGTCGGGCAGGGTGGCCAGGCCAACCAGGCCCCGCTGCAGCAAGACGTAGCCATCGGCGCTGTCGAGGATGCCGAACCCACCTTCTTCAATCAGTTTCAAGTAGGCACGGTAAAAGTCGTTGGGGTGGATGTCGGTCACTCCGGCCACATCCAGGAGCACGTATTCTGTGTCGTCCCGCACCACCGGGAACAGGTAAATGACCGGCCGGTGGGTCAGGTGGGGGAAGAGGGGCGGCGTGGTGGAGAGCACGGCGTCGGGCGGGATCTGAGCGGCAAAGCGCTGGAAGAGGCGGTGGTGAGGGGTGATGTGCGGCATGCTAAAGTTGGGTCCCAGGGGGGTAAAGCCCCGCAGGCGTTGGTAGCCCAGGCTGCACAATAGCAGCCACAGGAGAACCAGCGTCCGAAAGGTGTTCGTAGTGGCGGCTTTAGCCGCTCCGGGAACGACTTCAGTCGTTACTACGAATTTCTCCAGCCACCCGACCAATCGTTTGGCCCCATAGATGGCCGACACGACGAAAAAGGGCACCACCGGGGCTGAATAATGGAGCTCGCCCGAGTACATCAGAGGATAGTCGCTCAAGGCATTGGCCAGGTAGATGGGCGCGCTCAGCAGCAAGGTGAGGGGATCCAAAAGGGAGAGAAACCCGACCGAAGCCAGCAAGCCCCCTAAGTAGGCCAGGCGAGGGCCGCTCAGCAGAAGGCCCGCGACTGCCCAGGGTTTCGTGAACAGGGTCAGGACAATGCCCTTAAAGCTCCCCCCCAGGCTGGTGTAGCGCTGGGTGTAGACGGTCTCGGCCATCGTGCTGAAGTGAGGGATGATGACAAAGGTGGCCACCCCAAACCAGGCCAGGCTGACCAGGGCCAGCAGCCCACCCATGAGCCTTTCTTTTTGTATCAGGAGGGCGTACAGGCCGAGCATGAAAACCAGGAGAGTGATCTCTTCCTTGGCGCTCATGGCCAGGATGGCAAAGAGCCAGGCTTTGGGCCAGTCTTTCTCCTTAGTGTAATGGAAAGCAAAGAGGAGGGGAGAGACAGCCAGGGGGACGGCGTGGAACTCGGTCATGTTGGCCGCCTGCAAGGCTGGAAAGAGGAGGTAGACGGCGGCGAAAACCAGGCCAGCGACTTGGCTCTCCAACTCGTCGCGGGCCAGCCAGAAGACAGGCAGAGCCCCCAGAGCAATGGCCACAGTCTGCAAGATCAAGATGGCCTTGACGTCGTCATAGATCAAAAAGGAGAGGGACACCAGGGCAAAGATAGGCTCAAAGTGATCCGTCAGGCGGGGACCCTGGCTGCCGTCGTTCTTGGTCTCTTCCAGGAAACGCCCGTGCAGGGTGTTCCAGATGGGCTGGTCCATGTTGCCCAGGTCTTGCGCGTGGGTCTGAAAGGCCTCGTGTTTCAGGATGGAGAGGGTCCCAAAACCCAGGACGTAGAGTCCTATCAGCAGCCAGACCAGGCCCAGGGCCAGCCGAGAACGATCGAGTTGGCGACGAGATTCAGATTCGGACGATACCATTGGATTGCTCTCGCTCCCGTTGGATCGCCAGATCCGACGGCGTTTAGCGATGTTTGCAGCACGGGATCTGGCGATCCCGCACAAGCGATGGTTATGCTGGTTCACTCATCGTGTCATTCTGAGGAGCGAAGCGACGAAGAATCTCCCTCTTTCTCATAAGAACGAGACCCCTTCGCTGGCCCTTCGTAGAGTTTATCCTGAGCACAGTCGAAGGGACGGTCGAAGGACTTGAGGCGACATTGTGATCTAGCGAGTCCATCGAGCCCAAAAGCCAGGGCCGTGCCCATCAACTCGGCCGCCGTGACCCACAGCCTGGAGAGCAGAGTGACGACGATGGCTACGTGGGAGGGCAGGCAAAAGCCCAGCAGATAGACCAGGACGCCCTCCCTGACGCCCAAGCCCCCCGGTGCCAGGAAACTCAGGAAGCCAATGACCCAGGCCCCGGCGAAAATGCCAACCAGGGCCGGCAGCCGTTCCAACGGCACCGGATAGAGGGCCCTGGTGAAGAGGTAGAAAGCCAGGCCGTAGCAGAGCCAGATGATAAAGTGCACAGCGGTGAAGCAGGCCAGGTCCCAGGCCGTCAACTCAATGACCACCGGTCGGCGTCTGAACAGGCGCAGGCCCCAGTTGAGCAGCTTTTCCAGGACCGGCGGTTGAATGACGATCAGACCCAGCGGTACCAAAACCAGAAGGGGCAACAGCCATTCGCTCAATTCGGCAGCACGGAGACCTGCCAGGACAATGAAGGCCAAAACCAGGCCCGTCATGTTCTGGATAACCTGGTTGATGGCTATATTGGGCAAGGTCTGCACCGGGCTGACGCCCTCCTGCTCCAAAAGGTAGAACCAACCCATGAACTGCCAGACTTTGCCAGGGATGTATCGGCCCAGGTTGGCCACAAAGTAGATGCGCCAAACTTTAGGGAAGCTGATGGCCGCCCCCAGTTTCTGAAGAGAAAACCGCCACTGCCAGGCGTAGAGAGACAGAGAAGCCAGCATGGCCGCCAGGGAAAGAACCAGCAGAGGGTAGTCGAAAGACCACCGATAGGTCCTGACTTTCTCCCAATTGCCGTAGAGGGCCCACCCCAGAAAGAAAGCGATCACTGCCAGGGCCAGATACTGCAGGACCCTCCTGAGCTTGACGGTCATGGGCAGGTTCCTTCGGCCGGCTCCCTTCGACTACGCTCGGGGCAGGCAGGGCAAGCTCCTTCGACTGGCTCCCCTCGGCTACGCTCGGGGCAGGCAGGACAAGCTCCTTCGACCGGTTCCCCTCGACTACGCTCGGGGCAGGCAGGACAGGTTGCCTTGGCCTCAGGGGAGTAGAGAGCCATCACCTGGTCCACGATGCGTGGCCAGGAGAAATATTCCTTTACGTAAGCCAGGCCAGCCTTCCCCAATTTCCTGGCCCAAGGATCGTCTGTCAACACGGCCTCGATAGCTTGAGCCAGGGCCTGAGGGTCGCGCTGCTCGACCAGGATTCCCGTCTCGTTGTGCCGGACAATGTCCGGAATGCCCCCTACGTTGGTGGCAATGACCGGCTTTTGGTAGCTCATGGCCTCTACCAGGACCACCCCCAGCCCCTCGGTGTCGCCCCGGGAATCCACGATGGCCGGCAAGACAAAGACGTCGCAGCCAGCGTAAAGCTCAGCCAGTTCCTCATAGGGTATCCTCCCCCGGAAGAACACCCGCTCTGCCAGGCCCTTGTCCTTCACCAGCCTCTCCAGCAGCGGCCGCTGGTCGCCCGCGCCGACGATGTCCAATCGGACAGGGAGTCCAGAGGGGAGAAGGTCCATGGCCTCGATGAGGTAGGGCAGGCCCTTGCGCTCGATGAGGCGGCCCACAAAGAGGATGCGCCGCCTCTCATCCCGCTCAGGGTAAGGTTCTGGGCCAGCCGCCATCGGGGAGATTTCCTGCGTCACGATGGTCGAGCCGTAGGGGATGACCTTGACCTCGACGTCGGCCAACTGGCGGACCAGCCTCGCCGTGAAAGAAGAGTTGGCCGAGATGGCATCGCTGCGCTCGACGATGTACCTCAAGACAGGCTTGAGAAAGGGGTAGCGGCGCGTCAGGAGAAGCTCTGCACCGTGAAAAGAAGTCACCAGCCGCGCGCCGCTGATTTTCTGGCCAACCCAACCAAAGACACCCTGGGGCAGAGGCCAGTGGACATGCAGCACATCGTACCTCTGGCGGCGGCAATGCCGGATCACGGCCAGGGTGCCAAAGAACAGATAGGGCAAAATCAGGGGCAGGTAGAGAGGGTTCTTGATCTTGTTCGGCCCCCCTTCCAGGTGGGTCAGGCTCTCCCAGCGGCTGGGGAAATAGCGGAAGCGGTAGACGGGAATGCCATAAATCTCGTGGTCCTTTAGGCCCTGGTAGGAGGGAGCCAGGACAGCCGACTCGACGCCCCGTTCTCGCAATTGCAAAGCCTGTTCCACCAACCAGGGCGAATGAGGATCGCCTTCCCAGCGGGCAAAGTTGGTCACCAAATACAACACCCTCATGGCCGCTCCCTGTCCCTGGCCAGGTCTTGGATGACCCTTTCCAGATCGTCAATGCGTTCGTGCTGATCCACCACCAGTTCGGCCAGAAAACCTACCAGGAAGATGACCAGGCCGGCCAGGGCCAAAGTGATGCCAAAGTTGAAGAGAGGGCGTATTTGCCGAAAGTGGACGATGTACTGATAGATCAGATACAGCCCTGTCCCCAAGGCGGTCAGGATGAGGGCCGAGCCCAACGCACCGAAAAAGATCATGGGCTTGCGGCTGAAGGTCAGCAGAAACTTGACCACCAGCACGTCGAGGAAAGAAACAGGGATGCGCCCCAGCCCGAACTTGGTCTTGCCCTGTCGGCGGGGATAATAGTTGGTCGGAACCTCACCGATCTTGTAGCCCTGAGAGGCGGCGATCATCAGGATAAAGCGGTGCCAATCGGAGCGTAAGCGGAGCCCATCAGTGACCTCCCGCCGGAAGGCCTTGATCCAGTTCATATCGTGGGCCTGGACGTTGAACAGCAGCCGAGAGATGAAATTGTAGATCCTCGAAGCCACGATCTTGCCCTCGTGCCGGCCCTGTCGCCAGCCAGCCACCACGTCATAGCCTTCGGCCAGCTTGTCCAGCAATTTGGGGATGTCCTCTTCGGGGTCTGATTCCAGGTCCCCTGGCAGGAGGACGATGATGTCACCACTGACGTGACGGAACCCTGTTTTGATAGCCTCGGTCAAACCCAGGTTGCGCCGGTGGCTGACGACCTTGACGAAGGGATAACGGGCGGCGCAGGCTGCTGCCTCGTGGCCAGTCCCGTCGGTTGAGCCGTCGTCCACGAACACCACCTCGCCGTCTATGCCCCTGGCCCCAAAGGTCCTGGCCACTTTATCAATGACCAGGGGCACATTCCCCTGCTCGTTATAGGCCGGTATGAGAACCGAGACTCGCCATTTACTGGTCTTTTTCATTCTCCTTCCGTTCTCCATTCTCCACGCTCAGCGGACCTTGAACCTCTGTCCTACCACTTTCCGCCACAGCTTCCACTCTTCGTAGCCTTTTGCTCTCCCATCTATTCCTTACTCTCTGCGCCCTACCTCCACTGTTGATGACAGCAGAATTCGATTGCCCGGAGGCGGTCCTGACTCGTCAATCACCGGAAATCGCTCCCCAGTTTCAAGGAGATACATCCCCACTTCCAGCCGATAGTCGCCTGAGGGGGTCTCGGGTGAGATCCCTATTTCATACGGGTCCTCAATGACATCACCCTGCGCCCACTGACTGGTGGGGTAGAGGCCATCCACCGGCCACGAGTCTTTCTGTCCCCAAACCACCCCATCACGATCTATCAAATGGGTGAAAACGGTATAGTCCTGGTCCATCTCAGCCAGGACCTCCCAGTAGAGAACCAGACGCAGGGTGTCCCCGGGCTGAAAGCGGGTCCCTGACAGGTCATAGCCCAGGAAACGGATCTCAGAGCCCAAATCAGCTCTTTGAAGATGCGTGATTTCCAGTTCTTTCATCGGAGTGGGGGCTTTTCCTGCTACCATCATCAAACCCAGGGACACTTCTTCGCCCTCTGGAGTGGGCAATCTCTCTCCCTTCTCTTCATCGTACAAGCTGAGGAGTAACTGGTAAGTTCCCGCTGGCGTGGCGGGGTCCACTTCCAGTTCCAGTTCGTCCCGGACCACCAAACCCCTCCCCCACGGGTCCTCCCAGTCTTCAGCGCCCCTTTCCCTCCCCCACACTTCACCCTCCTCATCCACCAGGGTCAAGACGGGCCTGCGGTTCGCCTCAGACGGTTTCTGGCACTGCCAGTAGAGGGTCACCTTGGTCGCCTGTCCAGCTTTGAGTTGGCGCTCCTCCAGAGCATAGCCCAACAGAAGGGACGAGGAGCCAAACTCTACCCGTCGGTCATACTGGGCAGGAACAAAAGTGCTAGGGATCTCTGGTCCTGGGGCTGCGTAGATCCAAACGTAATCAATGCCTTTGATATGCACCACATGCTCGGGCTCCAGGGAGTCAAAGTACTTGGCTGTGCTCAGGCCGAAAGGGGCGCCCGTGCCCCGATTGTCAATATAGAGCACCACGTAGTCAATGTCTTCCCAGGGCAAAGAGTTACCGTTACATTCCTCGTTCAGCTTCCGTATTTCTCCTCGAAAGAAAGAGGCGAACCGCACATCGGAATCCCACATAGCGGCTTTAAGACCGGTTGCATTTTCTTTTTGATTGAGGTAATGGGCAGCCTGATCCAGTCCCTCTCCCCAACCGATGGGCACCAAACGGGGCGCCACCACGCCTCCCCCCAACAGCGGATTGTAGTAAGTCAAGTAGTAGGGATGATGGGGCAGGCTGAGGCCAGCTTGCAAGAGGATGGTCAATCCCAGGCCCATTGTCCCTAGCGTTGAGGTGGTCAGTCGAGTACGGGGAGCCCTTACCACCTTTGCTACAGATTCGCCCAGACGACACAAGCCCACAGCCGCCACGATCTGGACAGCCGGCGATACCGGCAAGATGTAACGGCCGGATTTCACACTGGCCAGGCTCATGGAGACGATGAAACCCAGGATGTAGAAAAGGAGCGTGATGATTGACTTCCCAAGTCTGCCAGACTTGGGTCTGAGGGGGAAGCAGCGATCCTGGCCCAGGAACCAGACCGCTGCGGCCGCTCCCACCAGGGCCAGGGGTGTGATCTGGAAAAGCAGAGTGATGGGATAAGTCAACAGTCGGGCATCCAGCAGGGAAATCCCCCTCAGGAGACCGCCCTCGTCTCCTCCGGTACCTTGAACCTTGCCTGTGACCTGGCCAAGCACCAGTCCAATAGGTCGCATCGGATCAACCCACATCGCTGGCCAGCACACGATGACCGTCAACAAGGATAGGACACACCAGGCAAGGTACGTTTTCGCGCCGTGGAGGAGAGCATCCCGGCGTTGTGCAGCCCCACCAGCGCCTTGTCCCCGGGGCCAGTTAGAAAGCAGGATTGGCCAGGCCATGAAGGGTATCAAAAACAAGGAACTGGCTTTGCTCAGGAAAGCCAAACCGGCCATCAGACCGGACAGCAGCAAATAGCCCCCTGACCGTTGACTCTCCAGATAAGCCATCAAGCTGAGCAGCGACAAGATCATAAAGGTGGTGGCCAGGGCATCGTGGTGGAGCAAGCGCGAGTAGGCTAAATAAAAGGGATCGAGAGCCACCAGGGCCGCGCCGAGGAGAGCGGTCTTACCGTCAAAGAGCCTTCTCAGGAGGAGATAGATGCCCACCACGGCCAGGGAGACCAACACTACGGTGGGCAATCTGACAGTGGCCAAAACGTCGAGGCCGAGGACAGGGCGCACAGGCACCCTGCGCAAGAATTCGCGCAAACCGATAGCGCTGACCGGCATCCCTTGCGACCGGGCTTTATTGACGTATTTGGTTGTCAAAGCGATGGCTGCCGTCCACATCGTGGTGACGCCAGGATGCCCAGACGCCGTTCCCAGCAGGTTCCCATCCAGCAAAGCCCGGAGGAACATGATCGAGCGATCAACCCAGCGTCGCTCGTCGTTGGTCAGAAAGACGTTCAGACCCAAGGCCCTGGGCACCAATGCCAGTAGAAAAAGAAAGAAGCTAACGCCCAACGTCCGCAGTTTCACCAACTCGCCTCTTCCCAAGACTGGTCCTTCCCTTCCTCATGCCCTGCTATCGTGGCCTTCTCTTGACTGATGGGGTAAGGCCAGGAACTCTTCCGGCGTGTAGGCCGGGATGAGATCAGGAGCGTGTATTTCACCATAGAGATACGCGATCAGAACCGAGGCATCCAGATAGGCTCTCACTCCAACGCCTCCTGGGCGGTGGTTCCGCCTGCTGTCAAGTCGAACCATTCTTGATTAGCCATGATGGTGTCATACGCTTGCCGTCGAGCCTCTGCCAGACCATCGAAAAAATTCTCGCTTGGTTTCATGCGCTCCGCGAGTTCACGCAGCTTTCGCCGCGCTTCAGACACGCGATATTCCCGCTGCTCCTCCAGATACCGCTCCACCGCCTCGATGACGAATGCATCCACCTCAATGCCCCTCTGATGGGCGGCTTTGCTGGCCTGTTGCAACAACGGCTCAGGTAAAGTGATGACCCTCTCCATAAAGTTATCCCTCCATAAACTCTTTGACTGACCTGGCCACTTCCTCTATTTGCGCCTGGGCCAACTCGGGGTATAGGGGCAAAGAGAGCACCTGGCGGGCGCACTCCTCTGTGATGGGAAAATCACCCTCTTTGTGGCCCAGGTGGCGGTAGGCTGGCTGCAGGTGTAAGGGAATGGGGTAGTGGATACCGGTAGAGATGCCCCTGGCCTTGAGGTGCTCTCGCAAGGCGTCGCGTTCCGGCAGGCGGATGACAAAGAGATGATAGACGGCCCTGACGTGCTCCGGTTCGTAGGGCAGAACAAGGTCAAGATCGCTCAAGAGTTCACGGTAGATAGCGACATGGCGGCGGCGGGCCTCGTTCCATTCCTCCAGGTGAGCCAGCTTGACCTGCAGGATGGCTGCCTGTAGAGTGTCAATACGATAGTTGAAACCCTGCAACAAGTGCTCATATTTGTCCCGACGCCCGTGGTTGCGCCACAGCCGCACCTTTTCGGCTGTTTCCCCGTCGTCGGTGACCAGGGCTCCGGCGTCGCCATAGGCCCCCAGGTTCTTGCCCGGGTAAAAGCTAAAGACGGCCACATGGCCCATGCTGCCCGCTCGCCGCCCCTTGTACTCGGCCCCGTGGGCCTGGGCCGCGTCCTCGATGACCTTCAACCCATGCCTGTCCGCAATCTCCAGGATGGGGTCCATCTCGGCTGGCTGGCCGTAGAGGTGCACGGGCAGGATGGCCTTGGTCCGTTCGGTGATGGCCGCTTCGATCCTGGCCGGGTCCATGTTGTAGGTCCGGGGGTCAATGTCCACAAAGACAGGCCTGGCTCCTACGCGGCCCAGCATCCCAATGGTGGCAATAAAGGTATGCGGAGTGGTGATGACCTCGTCGCCTGGCCCGATGTCGCAAGCCAGGAAAGCCAGGTGCAAGGCTGCCGTGCCCGAATCAACGCCCACGGCGTGTTGGACGCCGCAGAACCGGGCGAACTCTTCCTCGAAGGCCCTCACGTCAGGTCCCATGATAAAGCTCGTGCTGTCCACGACCCGATGGATGGCGGCGTCCATCTCGTCTTTGATGGAAAGGTATTGGGCCTTGAGGTCTACCAGGGGGATGGTCATGTTGGGGTGTCTCCTTTTTGTGAGTGGTGTGGCAACTCATAGACTCTTTCCGAAGAATTGAAGCAGCTTCTCGCACAGTTGGCCGCTGTGGCCATACTCGAAGTACTCGATCCCTTTCAGATCGGTGGGCACCTGACTTGTGCGGTCTTTGATGATCAGCGTCTCCCGTCCCAGACCGTAGGCCAGTCCCAACTCGAAGAGAACATTGGCGTTCCAGTCAGAGATGTTCAACACGGCATAGCGTGAGCTCTGCAGACCTTCACAGATTTTGCACATCAGGTCAATGTTCTTGGGTTCCTCGTCGGCCCGCCACACTTTGAGCCCCAATTCTTCCAGCGGACGGCGGATGCCGTACTCATAGGCGTCCTCGAACTCATCCCGAATGGGCATACCCACAAAGACCTGTTGGGGATCGAGTTGCACCTGTTTGGGGCAGCCAGCCACCCCCACTTTGAAGCAGTAGGGCATTGAGGGGAAGGTCCTCTGCCCACTGTAGGTAGCCAGCGTGGCTTCGTCCGAGACCTGGCTGCTCTCCCCCCACGGTGCCATCTCCAGCCAACTGGAGAGGAAACGGTTGCCGATGGCATAGACCTCGCCTTCCTGCCGCAGATAGCCCAGTTGGGTCAGGCCGTACAGGAAGGTAGACAGGCCGGGCAGATCAAGGGTGGCTTGCAACTGGGCTGCGGTGACCTGCCCGGCAGCATACACTTGGTGCAGGATACGCCGCTCAGTGTCGCTCAGGTAGTCAAAGTCCCTCCTCAGACGGGCGGCCAAATGGTCGTCTGGTTCCAGATCTCCAGGTGTGATAGGCCGCAGGGTGTTGCCTGTACTGAGCATAGTCGAAGTATCCGGCTGCCAGAGGCGATGACAGAGCCATTGGATGAGATAAGGGTGGTTATTGGTCAGGTGACGGATTTCGGCACGCAGCTCTGTGGCAGCTTTCACCGGTGACTCAGATTGAGATTGGATGATGAGCGCGTCGGCGGCTTCAGCGGTCAGGCCGCCCAGGTAGAGGGGTGGGGGAAAGTTGCTCAGGAAGGGGGAAGTACGCCACTCTTGGCAGAGGTCGTCCAGTTCGGCCAGGTTTTTGGCTGAAGCCAACACGGTGCGCAGCGGATAGCGCCCCCAGATCAACCCGCGTAAACGGCGCAGGAAAGAAGCGTCAAAATCCATCAGGCCTTCCGCTTCGTCACAAAGGAGAAACAGGCGGGTGCCAGCTTTCTCGGCCTCCACAGTTGCCTGCTCCAGACAGGCAAAGGCATCCTCATTTTCCATCAAAGCAGGAAGCCAGGGATATTGCTTGCGCTGGCGGCTCAATTCATATTGCACCTGGCGGGCAAAAAGGCTCACCTGGCCCACCATGGCCTGAAAATCCAGGTAAAGGCTGGGAACCTGTTCAGCCACTTTCAACAGGAGCGACGTTTTACCGATACGTCGCATCCCCATCACGTGGACGGCCCTATCTCGTCGCTCACAAATCGTCTTGATAATGGCCTCGCGTCCGTAGAAATCTCGACCCGTCACCGGGTCGCCGACAATGTAGGGATTCCTCATTGGTCACCTTGTCCGTCCACGTCAACTTGATACCCTGCCTGGCCTTCTGCCACCTGCTTCTCCAGGAGCCCCACTCTACCCCGCTCCTCCATCTCTCTTGAAATTGCCTCCTCTGCCGCGAGGCCCTGATAAGCCCTTTCCACATCCTCTTTGGTCACTCGGATCAGACCAGTCACCCTGCGCCGTTTCTGGGCCAGGACACGGTTGATGGTCGCCAGACAGATTTGCTGGATACGGAAGGGCCTGTGTTCACTGTACTGCAAGATCAACTCGATAGCATCCTTATTGTAGCGATAAATTCCTTTGACCGGTTCTTGGATCAGGCGAAGGGCCTCTTCTCTGGTGAAGGGAGCCAGGCGTATCTCTATGGCGAAAAGATTGTACCAGGGGCTGGTGCCTAGCTTCCACTCCTTATCAATGGATAGACCTGACCAGACCATCCCCAGATGTTGTCCAGCCCCGGTCATAAAGATACCCCGCAACCGCGCCTGTACCCTTGGATCGTATTTGTTCAATTCGTCGCCCTCGTCCAAGAGCAGTACCAGTCTGATCCGTTTGTCTGTGGTCGCCTCCAGAGCTTCCAGCACTGTCTCCAGGTCGTCCACCAAGTCGTAGGCGTCGTAGCCCTCCTTTTTAGCAGCATAGATGAGGTTCAACGGGCCGATGCGGGGCTGGCAGCTCCTGGCGACGGCGCCCATCAGAGTGTAGAAAAGTCTCTCGGCCGGCACGCCTTGCAGGTTGACAAAGGCGGGGATAAAGAGGTACTGCGGGTCCTCCATCTCGCGCAGCCTGTGGTCCAACTGGTGCAGGAGCGAGGTCTTGCCGATTCGCCTTTCGCCGTAGATGGCGACGTGGTTATTGTGGATGGTATCCAGCACCTCGGCCAGCGCCTCTTCCCGTCCGAAGAACATATCTGGTTCACGGATAGGATCACCACAAATATAAGGGTTGAATCCTCGCTCGATGGGCCTTCTCTCTCCTTTAGCCTCTTGGATTGCTATCCTCTTCCCCCACTCCACCCCCCACCAATCCAGCACTTTTCCCAACACGTCCTCTCGTATCCGTATCTCCCTTATGTCCACCCCCTGAACGTGGGCACCCCATCGTGGGGCTGCGGCACTCAATCTTTCCATGATCTTGTTCTCTATTTCTTTGATAGTCCGCTGGTCGGGGTCAAATCCCCCTGGCTTCCCTTCTTCTTCGCCCACCCGTTTGAAAATCTCATCAAAGTTATAGGTGGCAATGATGTCGCGCAGGAGACTCTGGGCAGCACCCGGAGTCATGACCCCCCACCCGCTCAGAGGAGCATGGTAGACGGCTTTCTTCAGCGTAGCCCCATAAGTCTGGTATAGGTCATCGCCAATCACCTCTGACAAAGCTTCACCATTGGGTTCAACAAAGCTCTCTGGCCTTTGGTCTGTCACTTCTTTGGGCTCGATCTGGAAGCCAACTCCCATGACGATGGTCAGCGGGATACGATCCTTGGTGAGCACGTTTTCGGTCTCTTTCGTTTCCCCCAGAGGACGCAGTTCGAAAATGGCCCTTATGCGCTCATATTGCTTTAACAAGACCAACCTCGAACCGGCGACTTGGGAAATTTTGCCGCTCCGCTCAAAGACCACAGCATTGCCAGCACGGATGACGGCGACACCAGGTCCTCCGATTTCAGAGAGGACGCCCTCAGGCTTGCTCTGGGTTACCTTGCCACCCTCTATGATCATCCAGAGATAATTGATGCCCACGATCAGGCTCCATAGCATCCGCAGAGCATCCTTTCGCTTGATGCCGTGGACCTCATGAAGGGCCAGGATGTATTCTGAGCTGATCAGCATAGGGGGCAGCAAAAGCACGCCAACTGCAGAGGCACCTGTTATCAGGCCAATCAGCGTGGACAGGATGATCTGTCCGACCAGCCCACCGATGAGGAAATTCACTATCCCATTTTCCTCGACCAGTCTGGCCACCGTTCTGTTGGTAGCCAGGAACATCTGTAACCCCGTGCTGGTCAGCAGTGTGATGAAGAAAAAGAGGTAGAGGGTTATCAAGAGTCTGCGCCATTTTGGCGAGGGCAGATAGAGAATGAGGAAAAGCAGGCCGGTGATCAGCAACACATAGCCAACTATCCAATGGACCTTGAAGAACAGGGCGATGGTAAACAGGAGTACCAACGCCACTATCAGGCGTTTATCGTTATTCATCTCAGACGCTCCATATGGCCCATTCGCCAGCAAGCAAGCTACGGAGCAATTCGTTTCGCCACTGAGCAGAGGGAGCAGCAGACAAAAGAGGTAGCGGGATAAGAAAAGCGGGAGGTAGTACAGCGAACGATACAATGGACAGGAGAATGGAACGGACTCTTCGCCCGCCATGTCCGTTAAATCCCTTTGTCCGTTGTACTCTCCCCCACGACGCCGAGCCACTCACTTACCGCAACCTCCCAATACCTAATACCTGATTCCTCTTATCCCTCATACGGCCTCTCCATCAACCCATAAGGACACTCCAACTCGTCTATCGTCTTCACCACCCTGGCCGGGTTGCCCACCACCACCGCTCGCGGCGAGACATCGTTGGCTATGCCAGGGCCAGCCCCCACCAAGGCCATCTCGCCGATAGTGATGTCGGGCAGGTTTGTACCTTCTCTGACATCGCTCCATCCTCTTCAGATCCTCAAGATGAACCGTCGTCTGCAACCTGCCGATCTCCTGGCGCTTTTTCCACCTTGCTCTTGCCCAAAACCCTTTCGATGGCATGGATCATCTCATCCAGTTCAAACGGTTTGGCGATATAGTCGTCGGCTCCCAGCCGCAGAGCGCGCACAACCACCTCTTCTGAGCCATAGGCTGTTACCACAATCACCGGGACCGGGTATTGTAGCTTCCTCAGGCTCTGAAGGACTTGTAAACCGGACATCTTGGGCATTTTGAGGTCCAGGATGACCAGATCCGGTTCCTCGCTCAGAGCCATGCGCAGGCCCTCTTCCCCATTTGAAGCAGCCAAAGTGACATACCCTTGCGGGCCCAACACATAGTCGGTGAGAATTCGGATCATCTCTGGTTTGTCTTCAATGACCAGCACTCTCTCCCCGGCCAACGAAGACCTCCTTCAAGCCTCACTTTCCTTGGTCCGCTGTACTCTCCCCCACGACACCAGGCCATTCACTTACCACAACCTCCCAATACCCAATACCTAATCCCTCTTATCCCTCATACGGTCTCTCCATCAACCCATACGGACATTCCAACTCGTCTATCGTCTTCACCACCCTGGCCGGGTTGCCCACCACCACCGCCCGTGGCGGGACGTTGTCGGCCACGACGGAACCAGCCCCCACCAGAGCCATTTCGCCGATGGTGATGTCGGGCAATAGAGTGGAATTGGCCCCGATTTTGGCCCCTCGCTTGAGGACAGGGCCCTTCATGCACTCCTTGGCCTTGGGGCAACGGGGATGGAGGGCATTGGTAATGGCCACGTGGGGACCTATCCAGCAGCCATCTTCAATGACAGTGTACTCACCAATGAGATCATGTCCCCGGAAGCGCACGTCGTCGCCGATTTTGCAGTCGTTGTCAATGGTCACACCGGTGCCGACGCTGACGTCATCGCCGATCTGGTTCCCCTCGCGGATGGTGGCACGGTGCCCCGTCTGAAAGCTGTGGCCGATGACGGTGCCAGCGTAGATGACCGTATGCGAGCGGATGACGGCGTTGTCGCCAATGACCACGGGCAATTCGCCGGGCTTTTTCCCCCTTGGCGGGTGGCCAATGATGACATAATCACCGATCTGGGCGTTCTCCCCCAGTTGGACGTTGGGATAAAGGCGATAAGTGATTTGGTCAGCTTCCATGTTCTTCTTTGTTCCTCCCTCTAGAGTTCTACCGACATCCCACCGCGATCCAGTGAAGCCTGGGCAGCTTCGAGCACTTGTACTACCCGCAAGCCGTTCTCGCCATCGGTGCGAGGGCGCGCCCCCGTGCGCACACACTCAGCAAAGTGGGCACACTCGTTGCGCAAAGGTTCCGTCATCTCGATCTTGGGGATGTAGATGTCACCCGAATGAACTTTGTACTGGAATTCACCATAGATGTCCTCTTTCCCCTTGCGGTAGACCACCCCCTTGTCGTAAATCTTGATTTTGCCCTCATCGGCTATGTCATCATAGATGATCATCTTCTCGCTGCCGACGATGGTCATCCGCCGGACCTTGCTGGGATCCAGCCAACTGGCCTGCACGTGGCCCAGCACACCAGCGGGGAAAGTCATGGTCACAAAGACCACGTCTTCGACCTTGCTGTTCAAGTAAGTCGCCCCGATGGCGCTGACAGACAGGGGCATGGTGCCCAAGAGGTACAGGAGGATAGAGATGTCATGGGGAGCGATGCTCCACAGAGCGTTGATGTCGCTCTGCACCCGACCCAGGTTGACCCGGTTGGAGTAGATGTAGTAGACTTGGCCGATTTGCCCCCCCTCGACGAGTTCCTTGATCTTGAGCACAGCCGGATTATACTCGAACACGTGGCCGACCATCAACGTCCGGTTTCGCTCCTGCGCCAGGGCGATGACCTCTTCAGCCTCCTCGCTGCTCATGGCCAGGGGCTTTTCCACGAAAACGTGCTTGTCGGCCAGCAGGGCGTCCCTGGCCAGCTCGTGGTGAGTGCGGGCCGGGGTGGCCAGAGCCACTGCTTCAATCTCTCCATCCGCCAAAACCTCAGCATAGCTCACCGTCGTTCTCACGGCGGGGTAAAGAGCCCTGATCTTGTCTAAACTTTGCGGATCTGTGTCACAGCAGGAAACCAAATCGGCGGTGGGCAACTGGTGGAAATTGCGCACCAGATTGGGCCCCCAATAGCCACAGCCCACCACGGCTACTTTGACCTTCTCACTCACTCCCTACCTCCCAGTTTAGTCTATCACACATCACCGTATTGATGGGCACAATAGACAAACGCCTTTGGCCCTCACTGCCCGTATTGTACTCGATAAGCCGCAAACGCGCAAGGGAGGGACATCATGACCGCTACAGAATTAGTAGCACAGCAACGCGGTGAACTGACCACAACCGACATAATGGTGGTCTTCATTACCCGACATGAGGGGATGTCCGCCAGGATAGAGTCAATGCGAGCATCAAGCGTGAAATGATCACCAGGCGTACTACACCCTTGGTGAGCGAATCATGAGCCGTGATGGCCCGCTAACTGGCCG
>Ga0180437_10005692_pt1 | contig 16908 bp, 16 predicted proteins | sample SS_ome_4_FD_132410 | JGI IMG/M metagenome (GOLD analysis project Ga0180437, IMG submission 132410) | Hypersaline lake sediment archaeal communities from the Salton Sea, California, USA - SS_3_D_1 metaG | ecosystem: Environmental > Aquatic > Non-marine Saline and Alkaline > Hypersaline >... | reverse complement strand
CGCCATCCTCCAGGGCCGCTGTGAGCATGCCCATTCCCCATTCGACGCTCCCTCCGCCGCCAGTTGCCATGAACAGGCAGCCGCGAACAAAATCCTCACAGTCCTGCAGATTCTCCAGCTTTCCGCGTGGCATCGTATGCCTCCTCTTTTTATTTTGTTGAACCGTGTCCCATTGGATCTCAAACTTGTCTGCGCTCGTCCTACTTGAACGGGCACATGGCCCCCACAGATTGGGTCTCCCAACGAGGGTAGCCAACAGTGGCGTCAGCAAGTTGTTGCTCAGGCACCCCTCTGCTCGCCAAACAGGTGGCAGGCCACCATGTGTCCGTCGCCAACGTCTGTAAAAGTAGGCTCAATTTGCGAACAGATCGGCATGACCATCGGGCACCGGGGGTGAAAGCTGCAGCCTGGGGGTGGGTCCGCCGGATCGGGCACGCCACCTGTCAAGATGATACGCTCTTGCCGCAGTTCAGGATCCAGGCTGGGGGCCGAGGCCAGGAGTGCCTGCGTGTATGGGTGACGCGTCTCGTAAAAGATAGCCTCGGTCGTACTGAGCTCCACGACCTTCCCCAGGTACATGACCGCAATCCGATCGCTGATGTGCTGCACAACGCTTAGATCGTGGGTGATAAAGAGATAGGTCAGCTTTAACTCACGCTGCAACCTTTGCAGCAAGTTGATGATCTGCGCCTGAACCGACACGTCCAGCGCCGACGTCGGTTCATCCAGGACGATGAATTTAGGGTTGAGGGCCAACGCGCGAGCCACGGCGATCCGCTGCAATTGTCCACCGCTGAACTCGTGAGGGTAACGAAACAGAATCTCGCCAGGCATGCCGGCCTGTTCCAAGAGTTCACGGGCCCGAGAAACCAAGACCTCACCGCGCAAGGTGGTATGTGCCCGCAAGGGTTCGGCGATGGAGTTCAGCACGCTAAACCGGGGATCAAAGGAAGAATATGGACTCTGGAAGACCATCTGCATGTCACGGCGGTAGCGGCGCATCTCACGGCGGTCAAGAGGGACGATGTCTTGCCCTTCAAACAGCACCTGGCCCGACGTGGGGCGGATGAGGCGCATGACGGCCCGTCCTAGCGTGGTCTTTCCGCAGCCAGACTCCCCCACCACGCCCAGCGTCTCCTGTTGGTAAACGCGCAAATTCACGCCCTCAAGAGCTCGCACCAACTTCTGACGGCGACTCAGAAGGCTCCGCCGTGCCATAAAGTACTTGGTCAGCCCATGTACTTCGAGTAGAGGGGTCTTGCTCATGCCAGCTCCTCCTGTGCGTACAGATAGCAGGCTGCCACGTGCCCTTCTGGACCGACGGAGAAGAGGGGCGGCTTTTCCACCTGACACAGATCCATGGCTGCGGGACAACGGGGATGGAAGGGACATCCAGGTGGCAGATAGATACCATCAGGCACGCTCCCCTCAATAGATTGCAGTGCCTGTCCCCGATAGGTGGGACGCGGCAATGCAGCCAGCAACCCCTGGGTATAAGGGTGCTTCATCCGGTGCAAAACGTCGTCGGCCTGGCCCATCTCGACGATGTCACCCGCGTACGCCACCCCCACCCGGTCGCAGGTTTCGGCCACGACTGCCAGATCGTGGGTGATGAACAGAATGGACACACCCTGCTTTGCCCGCAACTCGGTCAGCAGGGCCAGAATCTGGGCCTGGATGGTCACGTCCAAGGCAGTCGTTGGCTCGTCGGCGATGAGAAGCTCAGCGCCGGAGGACAGAGCCATGGCAATCATCACCCGTTGCTGCATGCCACCACTCAACTCGTGAGGATACGCACGGAAGACACGCGCTGGATCCGGCAAGCCCACGGCATCGAACATCTCCACAGCACGCCGACGAGCTTCACCCGGGCCAGCCGACATGTGCTGCCGAATGACGCGCGTCACCTGATTGCCGATCGTGAACACGGGATTCAGCGAGGCCGTAGGGTCCTGGAAAATCATCGCAATGTGCCCTCCCCGGACGTCTTGCATCTCGGACTCGTCCTTCTGCAGCAAGTCCTCACCTCGAAAGTTGATACCTCCGCGCACGATCTCTCCGGGATATGGAACCATGCGCAGCACGGCGAATCCCGTCACCGACTTGCCGCAACCCGATTCTCCCACCAGGCCGAATATCTCGCCCTGTCGCACGTCAAAGGTCATCCCGTTGACGGCACGAACCACCCCGGCATAGGTCTTGAAGCGAACGTGCAGATCTTGTACGGATAGCAGGACATCGTTCATGATACGGCCCTCCGCGTGCGAGGATCGGCCACATCACGTACCGCATCGCCTAACAGGTTGAATGCCAACGTGACGAGAAAAATCGCCGCCCCAGCAGACCCGGCAAACCAGGGCCGCTCGATAAAATAGATGCGTCCCGTACTGATCATCTTGCCCCAGTCAGGAGTGGGTGGCTGGACGCCCAGGCCGATGAAGCTGATGCCTGCGCCGGTGAGAATAGCAGAACCAATGTCCATCGTGGCCTGCACCAGTACGGGGGTCAGCACGTTAGGCAAAATGTGACGTGCGATGATGCTCGCGTCACTCACGCCGATGCTGCGCGCGGCCTCGATAAAGTACTGCTCGCGCAACGAGAGCGTTTGCGCCCGTACCAGGCGGGCATACCAGGGCCACCAGGTAAAGGCTATGGCGATCATGGCATTGGTAAAGCTGGCGCCCAGCGCAGCAGCGATGGCAATCGCCAACAGAAGGGGAGGGAAGGCCAGAAAGATATCCGTAATGCGCATCAGGACGTCGTCTATCCGCCCACCGTAATACCCGGCTGCAGCGCCCAACGGAATGCCGATGGCGCTGGCCACAAAGACCACGAGGAATCCAATACTGAGGGAACTGCGCCCACCGAACAGAATGCGGGCCCACACGTCGCGTCCCAGATAGTCGGTGCCCAACGGGTGAACCCGACTGGGGGGCTGAAACTTTTCCAGGATGTTCGGATCGCCCCGTCCCTGCTCCGGGTAGGCGGTAAGCACCGGCGCCAAAATCACCCCCATGATGAAGAGCAGGATGAGCACCAGACTGACAACCGCCAGTGGATCCCGTCGAAAGGCTTGCAACATGAAGCCGAGTTCTTTGAAGCGCGCTGCCCGTTGCGTGGCCTGCGTACCTGTTGACCGTTCGTGAATTGATGCCATGCTCTCCTCCACTTCACGCGCCAAGTGCGATCTCTGACGGCCAGCGCATCTCCTTGATAGGGGGGTGCGGGTAGGTTCGCCTGCTATGAGCTTGACCCAAGTCCACCAGAGATTCGGCCAGCTTCATCGCCACCGAGGGGGGATCCAGCACTGGCACCTCGCAGCCGCGCTCGGCCAGACCGGCCTGTATTCTTGATGCCAACCCTGCCAGACCGGTGCAGCCAGGAATGATAACGTGGGCACCATCTCCTAGCACCGCTTGCTCGCTGAGGTTGACGAGTACCTGCACAGCCGCCTCGATATCGCCGTCCAGAGCCAGTACCGGGATGTCAAAGGCCCGCACCGAGGCCAATCTGGCGGACAAGCCATAGCGAGCAATCTGCTCTTCTACGGCCGGGATGTGGTGATCGAAAACAGTGAGAACGGAGAAGCGATGGCCCAACATCGCGGCCAGGTGCATGCTGGCCTGGGCTGGCCCAACGACCGGAATGCTCACCAGTTCGCGAGCGGCATACAGGCCAGGGTCCGCCATGCAATCGATGATGACTGCGTCGGCACCTTTCCGTTCGGCCTCGACCACTTTGGCCAGGATGTCGGGCACCACCAGCGCCTCGTCAAGATAGCTTTCAATGGAGGCAGTCCCCCAATCCAGCGAGACCACGCTGACATCGGTACCAGTGCGAGCAGCGTCAGCGTAGGCGAGATGGGTGTCTTTTTCCCAGCGAGTGGTGATAACCGGATTTATGACGCGAATGTGCATCGTTGTCCCCTACTGCAACGTGACCCTGGGATCAAGCATCGCCTGCCCCAGGTCCAGGAGCAGGTTGATAAACACGTAAAAGACGGTGACAACCAACGTCACCGAAACGATGACCGGGAAGTCAATGCTAAGCACAGCGTTGGTGACATAGCTACCCAACCCAGGCCAGGCAAAGATCACCTCGACCAGAATTGCCCCGGTCAGCGAATAGACAAACGACAGACCCAATACGGTGATGGTCGGAATGATGGCGTTCTTTAGCGCCAGAACGAACAGAACGACCCGTTCTGAGATGCCGGCGACCCGAGATGCCAGGATGTATTTCTCACCCAACACCTCAATCATCGTCGAGCGGGTCATGCGGATGATCAGGCCAATGGCATAGGTCGCCAGAGTGAAAGCAGGCAGAATAATGTGAATAAGGACGTCTTTGAAAGCCACCCAATTGCCGGTGATCGCCGTGTCGATCAGATAGAAGCCGGTGATCTGTTCTACCCGGTGATAGAGGGCCACTTGGGTAGAGACGCGTCCCGCCAGCGGCAGGAGTCCCAATCGGCCGAAGAAGAAAAGCTGCAACAACAACCCCAGCCAGAACGTAGGCATCGAGACGCCAGCGATGGAGAAGAGACGGGTGAAATGATCCAGCAAGCTGCCCTTCCGGGCTCCGGAGAGAACGCCGAACGGAATGCCAATCACGACAGCCATCACCATGCCGGCCAGGACCAACTCCATCGTCGCGGGCAGAAAGGTCTTGAGATCGGTGGTGATAGGCTGGTGTGTCTTGATCGAATGGCCCAGATCGCCACGCAACAGCCCGCGCATGTAGCGCAAGTATTGTTCGTAGAGCGGGCGATCGAGCCCCAGTCGGTCGGTAGCCAGGGCGATCTGCTCCTTCGTGGGGTGGGGGCCAACCCAGGCAGCAGCCGGATCGGACGGGACGACGCGGGCGATGAAAAAGGTGATGATGGAAACACTGACGAGCACGAGCACTGCCATAGCCAACCGCCGAATGACGTATTCCAATCTACGCATAGGATCTTCCCTTCGCCGGATCGTTGGTTTGACAAGAGACGCAGGGGCGTGGCAGCACCGCGCCCCTGCGTCGTGTCAACGCCTTTTACTCGCGTGTCAGTTGGTAAACAAAGACAACGTGAGGATAAGCTGGGTTGTCCACATACCCTTTGATGTCGGAGCGGGCCAGGTGGGTGTTAGCCACATCGTAGAAAAAGAGGGACGCGACATCTTCGATCAGGATCTCCTGGGCCTGGACGAACATTTCTTCAGCTTTCTGCCTGTCGCTACCCGACAACGCGTTGGCGTTGTCGATCAAGTCGTCGAATTCTGCGTTGCGGTAGTAACCGAGGTTGAAAAGAATATCATCCTCAGAGTGAAACATGCTGAAGAGAAAGCTGTAGGGTGATACGTAATCGGGCCACCAGTACATCACAAAGACGTCTTGAGCGCTCTGAGGGTCGGATTTGGCCAGGTCCCACTGAGCTTCCCAGTTCAGGGCCTGCACTTCCAGGTTGATGCCCAGCTTGGCCAATTCTGCCTGCCAGAGCTCGCCTAACTGCTGCTCGTCCATATCACCCGTGGCAAAGGTGTACAGCAGGTCAAATCCGCCATCGGGATGACCAGCCTCAGCCAGCAGTTCCTTGGCTTTGTCCAGGTCGTAGGTGTATTGGAAGAGATCCTTGCTGTAGCCCCACATACCGGCAGGCACCGGCCCGTAGGCCTGGGTGGCCCGCGTGCCCATCACACCCTCAATGAACTGGGCGTAGGGAACGCTGTAGGCCAATGCCTGGCGGACCAGCTTGTTGTCCAGGGGCGGCTTTTGCGTGTTCAACAGGCCAACCAGGTTTTGAAAGCTGGGGTTGGTATAGACCACAATGTCATCGCGAGCGTCCAGAGCGGCCAGGTTGTCAGGGGGAACGCCATAGGTAAAGTTGGCCGCGCCCGCTTCGATCATCTGCTGCAAGACAACGTTGTCTTCTCTTACTTCAAAGACAACCTTGTCAAATTGGCCCTCCCGCCAACCACCCCAATAGTCTTCATTGCGGGTCATGATCAAGCGCGAGCCACGCTCGCGGCTTTCAATGGTGTAAGGCCCTGTGCCCGCGCAGTGCCCTTCGTTGAACCACTCGGTGCCCTTTTCCTTGTAGACCGTGGGGTTGTAGATCCAGGCGCCATAGCCGGAGGAAGCAACCAGGTCCAGGGGGGCCGCGTAGCTCAGCTTGAACTTGACCGTGTAGTCGTCTACGACCTCGATCTCTTCCACCGGATCCCAGATGTAGGCTGCGCCCGCTCCCAGTTCCATGGTGTTGTCAAGCGCGCCTTTCACGGCTTCGGCGTTGAGAGGATCGCCATTGTGAAAGGTGACGCCTTCCCGGATGTGAAAGACCCATTCGGTGGCGTCGTCGTTGGCCTCCCAACTGGTGGCCAGTAGAGGACTGAGAAGCTCAGCACTGCCAGGCGGATTGTAGAAGGCCAAGGTCTCGTAGCAGTTGGACACGACGACCGAATCGTTGGAGAAACTCACGGCGGGGTCTATGTCGGGGAAGGTCGTGCCGTGGCCGTACACAAAGACGTTGGGCGCGCCTTCCTCCGCCGGCGCCGCCTTTGTGGGTTCTGGCGTAGCGGTGGCTTCCTCTTTGACTGTCGGGGCTTGAGTCGCTGTCGGCTGAGCAGGCGTGCCGCACTGCGTGGTGCTCAGTACGATGAGCAGGCCGATAGCTACATGAAGCCAATAGGTTCCTTTCTTCATCACGCCTCCTTTTTCCCAAATGAACTTCAATAGTAACCTGTGCTGGGTCGACCCACAGAATCCGCTCAAGTCAGTTCGATAGACTTCACCTCCCTTCTGCTGTTAACCGTGTGCAGTTTGTCAAGAGGTGGGGAAGGAGCGCATTGGTTTGCCGGTGATGATGTCGGGGTAAATCGCTGTTTCCAACACTTTTTGGCGGCAACCTCAATTTGTCAGTGCGTTGGATGACGGCGGGAGTCAAGTACTTGTCCATCAATAACTTTACTTTTTGGCACGAGTTGGGCGCAGAATGGCGAGAGATGCCAAGTTGTTTTTGGACAAGTGCCAAAGAGTCAAGGATTACCTTGTTGAAGAACTGAAGCGAAGCAACCATGATGGCAAGCATCTCAATAGTCTGGGCCTGCCCCTCTGTCAGAGCAGATGGACTGATGAACCCAAGATGGATTGTAACAGACTTTGCCCGTCTCGTCAACACCGGGGGCCACCATCAGGAGTTGGGCACTGATTGTCCTGGTCAACGGCCGATGTTCTGCGGACTGTTGAATACGATCAACCAGGCGCTTTATCCTCTCACCGCCCGCATTGTACTCCAGAAGCCAGTTGGTGGCAAGCGGGTGAGCGAGGCAAAAGGTAGAAACCATGCCCCAAGCCCTCTTGACAGAATCCGGCAGATGTGCTAAAATCTGCACACGTTTGCAAGCCCGATTTGAGGCGATCCATCGAAACACACGGGATCGCCTTCTCCTGAGCAGGTAGTGCACACGTGTGCAAAGGGGAGTCTCCCCCATGCGCGTTTCGATCAAAGACATTGCCAAAGCAGCCAGCGTCTCCCACTCGACCGTCTCCCGTGCCCTGAGCGACAGTCCACTCGTGAAAGCCGAGACCAAAGCTCGCATCAAACGCCTGGCCCAAGAAATGGGCTACACGCCCGATGCCATCGCGCGCAGCCTGGTGACGCAGCAAACCCACACCGTGGGCGTCGTCGTGACGACCATCACCGACCCGTTCGTCGCCGAGGTGGTGCAGGGCATCGAGGACGCAGCCCACGAGAACGACTACGCCGTCATCCTGTCCAGTTCTGCTGCCGAGCCAGACCGCGAGATGGCTGCCGTTGAAATGCTCCGTGCCAAGCGCGTGGATAGCCTCATTGTCACCTCATCGCGGGTTGGGGCGCTCTACCTGGAGCACTTGGAGCGCATCGGTGTGCCGGTGGTGCTGGTCAACAACCACAACGAACAGAGCGGTCGCTATACCTTTTCGGTGAGCGTGGATAACCAACACGGCGGCTACCTGGCCACCCACCATCTCATCGAAGGGGGCCATCGCTGCATCGCCTACGTCTCTGGCCCGGCCGATCACAGCGACGATGCAGGACGCATGGCAGGCTACCGGCAAGCACTCGACGAAGCGCATATCCCTCTTGACGCGGCCCTGGTCGTGTCCGGGGACGGCCGCCTCGAGGGCGGCGAGCGGGCGCTGCATGCGCTGATTCGCCTTGCCGAACCGCCCACGGCCGTTTTTTGCTACAACGACATGACCGCCATCGGCCTGCTGTCTGCTGCCCGGCAGGCCGGACTTTCCGTGCCGGGAGACCTGGCAGTGGTCGGCTTTGACGACATTCCCTTTGCCTCCCACGTCACCCCTCCCCTGACTACCGTCGCCCAACCACAGCGCGACATGGGCCGGCAGGCGATGAACATGTCCCTGGCGCTCATCGCCGCCGACGATTCCACCGCACCTTTTTCCGACGTCACGGTGAAGGGAAAACTCGTCGTGCGCGAATCTTCGGGGGGCAAAAGAAATAGCAAATCCTAAATCACAGATCATAAGGCACAAATCGCAAAACATGAATCGCAAATCACAAATCACGACAGGAGGCTATTGTCATGAAAGGACTGGTACTCGACGCCGTTTGGGAACCGAAACCGGATTATGTCGTTTCTGAATGGGAGAAGAAGACGGGCAAGGCCATCACCGGCAACAGCATCTGGCGTCACCCCCACCTGGAGGTGCGCGATTGGGAAGACCCCAAGCTGGGTCCCCAGGATGTGTTGCTCGCCGTACAAGCCTGCGGCGTCTGCGGCTCCGACATGCACTTTTACGAGACGGACGAGGATGACTACATCCTCTATCCCGGCCTGACCAAGTTCCCCACCATCCTGGGCCACGAGTTCTCTGCCAAAGTGGTGGAAGTAGGAAAGGAAGTTGAGACGCTCAAGGTAGGCGACATGGTGACCGCGGAGGAGATGATCTGGTGCGGTCGCTGCATTCCCTGCCGCAACGGCTACCCTAACCACTGCACGAACCTGGAAGAGATCGGCTTTACCATCCCCGGCGCCTTTGCCAACTATATCGCCGTGGACGAAAAGTTCTGCTGGAAGATCGACGCCATTGCCGAGCGCTTTGGCAGCGAGGAGATGGCCTATGAGATGGGCGCCCTCACCGAACCGAGCTGTGTCGCCTATAACGCCATGTTCGAGCGGGCGGGCGGCTTCCGGCCGGGGCATTATGTCAGCATCTTTGGCGCAGGGCCGATCGGCCTGGCCGCCATTGGCCTGGCGAAAGCGGCTGGTGCGGGCATGATTGCTGCCTTTGAAATCTCCCCCCAGCGTCTTGAACTGGCCAAGAAAGTCGGTGCCGACTATGCCTACGACCCGCGCGAGGTCAATGCTGGCGAGGTCCTGATGGAACTAAGCAAGGGTGAAGGCTTTAACTTTCACGTTGAGGCTGCCGGAGCCCCTGAGCTGACCGTGTCACAGATGGAACAGGCCTTGGCCATCAACAGCAAAATCGTCCAGATCGGGCGGGCAGCTCAGCGCGTGCCGATGTACCTGGAAGCCTTCCAGGTGCGCCGCGCCCAGGCCTTCGGCGCCCAGGGTCACTCTGGCCACGAGACCTTCCCCAACGTCATCCGCATGGTTGCCGCTGGCCGGCTCGACCTGAGCCCCATCATCACCGCCCGCTACGACCTGGAGCAGACCCTGGACGCTATCGCCAAGTCCATCCAGCGAGCGGACGGCAAGATCCTGGTCAAGCCGAACTAGCCAGGGAGAAAGTGGAAGGAGACACCATATGTCAGATAAATCACTACCAGAAGGACTATTGCCTACGGATCAGCCGGACCTGTTCTTTGAAGACAACACCGTCGGCCGGCTCAAGAAACAAGTGTGGGAAGCCAGCGACGCCGAGATCGACGCCATCCTGGCCGAGTACGGCGTGCCCTCACCGGTCGAATGGGGCAAGCCCGGTTCGTACATCCAGACGACCGTCCGGCATCAAGTCGAGGCGAACCGGCGCAAGAACGACATCGTTTTCATCCCCATCGGCTGCACCGAGCTTCACGGCGCGCATCTGCCCAGTGCCTCTGACACGCTGTACGTCAGCCAGATTCTCGAGGGCGTGCGCCGCTTCACCGCCAAGCGGGGGGCACCGGTCAACCTGGCCCTGCCACCGCTGAACTACGGATCGCACCCTTATCACCACATGGGCATGCCGGGCACCATTCCTATCCGCGAGAACGTGGCCCGAGAGCTGCTGATCGACGTGATGCTGGGCCTGTGGAACGATGGCTTCCGTAAGCAGATCATGATCAACAACCACGGCCACCTGTGGATGCTCGAATCGGCGGTGCAGCAATTCATGAAGCGCTACCACCTGCCCGGCATCTTTCGCGTCATTGACTGGCACCGGGCGGTGCGCGAGTTCTTCCGCACCACCAGCAAGGGTGGCAAGTGGGACACCAACTTTGTGCACGCCGACGAATCGGAGACATCCCTCGGACTGCTTCTCCACCCCGAAATGGTGGACATGACATATGCCGTGGACACCGAGGGCAAGAGCTACCTGCCAGATGGGCACTTTGACAAGTCGGTGGATCCCTTCAGCCGGCCCAGCCGCTGGTCGGAAGGCGAAGGTCACTTTGCCATCGAGCTGGCTGCCACGCCAGAGGGCGTCGTCGGCAAGGCCACCCACGGCTCGGCCGACAAGGCCAAACGGCCGGTGGCGGCCATCCTGCGCTACCTGACCCTGCTCAATGACCAGATCTTGGACGCCTTCCCGCCTGGCGTTGTGCCGCCGGTCGAAGAGGTCACACTGCGCACCGAAGCGGAGATGGAGCCCTACCTCCGCGAACCACTGAGCGAGGGCTGGAAGCCAGCTTACGGCCTGCCGCGTATCGGCCAGGACACGATGGTATAGCCCAACCTGTCCAATGGGTAACGAGTGACGGGGATGGCTTTGTTACTCGTTACCCATCACTCTACCGCTCACTACCCCATGATCTTGGGGACCAGGTGGCTATATGACAGTCGATGAGACACAAGATAATGAGAGAGTTGACGCCATGAAACTCAGCATCGTTCTTTCTACCCACGCCGCCCAGTTCGAAGCGGTGGCCTTCAAGGGTGACTTTGAAGCCAACGTGGCCAGGATCGCCGGCATGGGCTACGACGGTGTCGAACTGGCCATTCGCGATCCAAACCTGGTAGACGCCGACGAATTGCTGCGCGTCGTGTCGGCGCACGGTCTGGAGGTACCAGCTATCGGCACGGGTCAGGCGTGGGGCGAAGAGGGCCTGTCCTTCACCGACCCTGACTCGGCCGTGCGCCAGGCTGCGGTCCAGCGCGTACACGATCACGTGCGCCTGGCCGCCCGCATGGATGCCGTCATCATCATCGGCCTGCTGCGTGGCATCGTCAAGCCGGGCATAGAGCACGACCGAGCCATGGACTGGCTCGTCGAGGCGCTTCAAACCTGTGCCGCCGCTGCGAAGCCTCATGGCGTCCGCCTGGCCCTGGAGCCGATCAACCGCTACGAAACGACGCTGATCAACACCGTAGCCCAGGGCCTTGACCTCATCGAGCGTGTAGGCGCAGACAACTTTGGGCTATTGCTGGACACCTTCCATATGAACATCGAGGAACCTTCCATCGAAGGCAGCATCCGCACGTGCGGCAACCGCGTCTTCCACTTCCACGTGGCCGACTCGAACCGGTGGTATCCCGGAGTGGGACACCTCGATTTTCGACGCATCCTCGATGCCCTGTTCGCCACTGGCTACGATGGTTACGTCTCTGGTGAGTTCCTGCCCCACCCCAACGCCGACACCTCTGCACGGGAGGCCATCGCCTACCTGCGCAAAATGCAATAGGGAAGTAAATGGCGCCAGGGTTGCAGGTTTGGATAGGTTGTGATATAATGCACACCGTAACATCCGCGTGGCTCAAGTCTCCTGTTATCATCCCATTCTTTACTTCTCAAGAAAGGAAGCACACAATGCAGTGTGGCGTCTGGAACCGGATCTTGAGCAACAAAGACCTGGCAGCCACAGCGGCTTTTCTGTCAAGTGCCATGTGGAACAGAGGAACGCAACGCTGGCCTCTTTTTTATGGCGGCATAGACGTCTCTGAGGCGAATCCCAGTGCAGTCAGCTTGCGCAGGCGATCGCCTCTTTTCTTTTCATCGACTAGATCCCACCTGACCGTTTGACAAATGGAGAGTGCAGATGGCTTCACAAGAGCCGATTGTGCGCATGGAAGGCATCCACAAATACTTTGGGCCAGTCCGGGCGCTCCAAGGGGTGAATCTACGGCTGGGTCGTCGGGAGGTGCTGGGCCTCGTAGGCGACAACGGGGCAGGCAAATCCACCTTGATGAAGGTACTGAGCGGGGTGTATCAACCAGACCAGGGGCAAACCTACCTGGAGGGACAGCCCGTGCGCTTTCAAAGCCCTCGCGACTCTCGCGCTGCCGGAATCGAGATGGTCTACCAAGACCTGGCCCTGGCAGGCAACCTGGACGTGGCGGCAAACATCTTTTTGGGCCAAGAGTCGACCAGAAAGCAACTGGGAGGCATCTTTCACTTCCTGGACCACCAGGGGATGATCGACGATGCGACTCGCCTGCTGAAACGGCTCAGGATTGACATCCGTTCCGTCAAGTATGCTGTAGAGAACCTATCGGGTGGCCAGCGGCAGGCGGTGGCCATCGCCCGTTGCATGGGGTTCCACGCTCAGGTGGTGATCATGGACGAACCGACGGCGGCGCTGGCAGTTAAGGAGGTAAGCAAGGTTCTAGACCTGATCCGGGGCCTCAAAGAGCACGACGTAAGCGTGATCCTGATCAGCCATCGCATGCAAGACATCTTTGAGGTTTGCGACAGGATCATGGTACTGCGGCAAGGTCGTAAGGTGGGCGATCTGCCTCACGCCGAAACAAACATGGACGAGGTGGTGGCGCTCATCACCGGCGCTCAGGAGATGGCACTACCCGAGAAGAAGGTGGCCTGATGTCGAGCGCTGTTGACACCGCGGCCAAGAAACTGAGCCGTCACCTTTCTCTTACCTCAGTGCTCGAGCGATTCGGCGTTGCGCTGGCGCTGGTGGTGCTGATGATCGCCTTGACCATCCTCTCGCCGGACTATTTTCTGACACAGGCAAACCTGTCCAACGTGGCCAACCGCGTCGCTTTCATCGCCATGCTGTCTTTGGGCGAATTCCTGGTGATCCTGACAGCCGGGATTGACCTATCGGTGGGATCAGTGATGGGGCTTTCGCTGATCATGCTGGCCAAGGCCACGCACATGGCCTTTGACGGCTACTCGGCGTGGTACGCCCAATCGGGCGTAGCAGGACTGCCGGCCCCTGATAGCCTCCTGGTCCTGGCGGGCATCAGCCTGATGGCCATCGTCGTTGCCCTGGCGACCGGTTGGCTGTGCGGGCTACTGAACGGCTGGGGCTTCACTCGACTGCGCCTGCCGCACCCCTTTATCATGACCTTGGGCATGATGAACATCGCCCGCGGCGCGGCCAACCTGATCAGCGGCGGCTCGCCCATCACCGGTCTGCCCAAGGCGTTGCGCGTGTTCGGAGCCGGTCAGATTCGCTTTTTCCCTTCGGCCAATAACGGGGGCTTGCGCCTGCCTATCGCCTTCATCGTCGTCCTGGCTGTGTATTTCGTCCTGTGGGTCTATCTGACCCAGACGCAGACCGGACGGCACATTTACGCCATTGGGGGGAACCCCCAGGCCGCCCGGTACGCCGGCGTGAGCGTAAACCGTGTGCTGAATCGGGTTTACATCCTGGCAGGCTTGCTGGCGGCGGTGGGCGCCATCCTGTACGGCGGCCGTATCAACTCGGGCACCCCCAAAGCAGCCCTGGCAGGGTACGAACTGGACGCCATTGCCGCCGTGATCATCGGCGGGGCAAGTTTCTTCGGCGGGCGGGGCACCGTGGCTGGCACACTGATCGGGGTACTGATCATGGGTTTCATTCGCAACGGGCTGAACCTGCTGAATGTGTCGGTCTTTTGGCAAGAGATAGCCATCGGTCTGATCATCATCACCGCGGCCTTCATTGACGTCCTCCGCAGACGGGCAGCGAGGGTGGAGTAAAGGGCAACAGGATACGACCACAAGAGAGGTCTTGCTGACATGAGAAAAATATTTTGGGCAGTGTTGATCGCTTTCATTCTGATCGGCCTCACGGGCTGTGAAATCGAGGTGCCCGGCGGCGAGTTCATCACACCTACCCCAGTCGTGCGGGGGCCGACGCCTACGCCCGTCATCATCGGCGGGCCGCAGATCAATCCCACGGACACGCCACGCCCACTGCCACCCACACCTACTCCTCGGCCCAGTCCCACGCCACCACCGCCTACCCCGACGCTGGAGGAGCCAACTCCGACCGCCCAACCACAGGAGACAGCAACACCCGCTCAGCCTGGGGCGACAGAAACGCCAACGTCGGTCCCCGACACACCAACGCCAGCTCCCACCGACACGCCGCCGCCCCAGGTTGGCACCACCGAGATGGTCCCCATTCCGGCTGGCCCGTTCATCAGGGGCAGCGACACCGACGACCCAGACGAGACGCAGCAGCAGCAAGTGGATCTGCCCGTCTATGAGATAGACCTGTTCGAGGTAACCAACGCCCAGTTTGCGAACTTTGTCGAGGCTACCGGCTACCAGACCGACGAGGAAACGGGAGGAGGGGCCGGTTGGCGCAGCTTTTACGCCGAGGGCAAAGACAACCACCCGGTGGTCAAGGTGAGCTGGAACGACGCCGTGGCCTACTGCCAATGGGCCGGCAAGCGACTGCCCACCGAAGCAGAGTGGGAGAAGGCAGCCCGTGGCACCGACGGCCGGGTCTACCCATGGGGAAACGATTGGGCCCCGGAGAAGGCCAACGTCAGAGGCACCGGCTATCGCGGCACCATCCCTGTAGGCAGCCTGGGCGCAGGGGCCAGTCCCTACGGTGTCTTTGACATGGGTGGCAATGTCTGGGAGTGGACTGCCGACTGGTACCAGGCGTATCCGGGCAGCAGCTACCAGGATCCCTACTACGGGGAGAGGTTTCGCGTGACCCGCGGGGGTGGATGGTTTGAAGAAGCCGACACGGTGCGGGCTTCCAATCGCAACAGTACCAGTCCCACCGCCGCCAACGACGACCTCGGCTTTCGCTGCGCCCGCTAGGACCGACAAGGCGAAGCAGCCAATCAACGCGTTCTCGAGGTACAAAACGAAAGGAGGAATGCCTATTCAAGCAAGACGAGCTCCATTGATCAGTTTTCTACTAACCTACACCAAGAACCCAAATCGAAGGAGAAACAAAATGCGTAAGGTACTCTATCTACTCGTGGCCCTTTCCCTGCTGGCAACTCTTGCCCCGGCCGCGGCTGCTGCGCCGTCGAAGCAGGAGGGCCAGGCCTACACCGTTCAGAAAGACGACTGGCTGTGGAAGCTGGCCGAAAAATACCTGGGCGACCCCTACGCCTACCCGGCCATCGCCATCGCCACCAACGGCAAGCACGCCGAAGATGACAGCTATGCCTTTATCTGGAACATGGACCTCATCGAGGTCGGCGACAAGCTCTGGATCCCCAGCGCCGAGGAAGCGCAGGACATCTTTGACAACCCGTACGCTATCCAAGTGGAGACCAAAGACATCGCTGCCAACAACCCCTTCTGGGCGACGGTTTGGCAGGGCGCCGAGGAAACAGCCGATCGCTGGGGGGTGAACCTGACGCTCAACGCCCCGACCTCCGAGGCCGACGTGGACGTCCAGATCGCCCAGGTCGAGGACGCCATTACAAAGGGTGTCCAGGGACTGGTGGTCGCTCCGACTGACGCTTCAGCGCTCAACCCGGCCTTCGACAAGGCCAAAGAGGCTGGCGTACCGGTGCTGATCATTGATAGCAATACCACCTGGCCTGACAAGCTGACCTTTATCGGCACCGACAACAAAGCTGGCGGCAAGCTGGCCGGAGAGTTCATCTGCGGTGAGCTGGCTTCTGGCGACGAGGTGGCCATCATCACGGGTCACATGACCGCGCAGAGCATCGCCGACCGGGTCAATGGTTCCAAGGAAGCATTCACCGCCTGCGGCGTGCAAGTCGTCGCCGAGCTGAACGGTGAGCACACCCGTGAGGGTGGCCAGGCAGTGATGGAAGACATCATCACCGCCAACCCGGACGTGAAGGCCGTCTTCTGCGCCAACGACAACATGGCCCTGGGCGCGGTTGAAGCCCTCAAGGCAGCCGACAAGCTGGCCGGCGTGATCGTCGTCGGCTTTGACGCCAACCCCGATGCCGCTGCCTCCATCCTGGCAGGCGAGATGACTGCCACCATCGCCCAGAGCCCCTACAACATGGGGCGCTTTGGCGTGGTCTATGCTCTGGTAGCCATCCAGGGGAACACCATCCCCGAGCTCATTGACACCGGCACCACCCTCGTTATCGCCGACAACGCTGCCGGCTGGGCCGACTAGACCAAATAGCAGCATCTTTCAGGGCGGTGACTCGTCTTGCAGAGCGAGCCACCGCCCTGTGTATTCAACCATTGGGGAGCAGAATCACACATGGAAGAGCTAACCGTCGGACTCATCGGCATGGGCGAAATGGGCCGGATCCACGCCCAAAACCTGGCCACGCTGCCACACGTGCGACTGCTGGCTGTGGCAAGTCGCCGGGAGGACGCGAGATCCGCGGCAGCCACCTCTCTCAATGTCTCCCGTCTCTACGCCGACTACGAAGCGCTGCTGGAAGACGACGACGTGGAGGCGGTCGTCATCGCCGCCAATACGTCAGACCACGCAGAGTTGGTGATCGCGGCAGCCCAGGCTGGCAAGGCCATCTTTTGCGAAAAGCCAGCAGCACTGACTTTGGCCGAGATGGACCGGGTGCTGTCGGCAGTGCGAGCGGCCGACGTTCCGTTCCAGATTGGCTTTATGCG
>Ga0180437_10005690_pt1 | contig 16912 bp, 7 predicted proteins | sample SS_ome_4_FD_132410 | JGI IMG/M metagenome (GOLD analysis project Ga0180437, IMG submission 132410) | Hypersaline lake sediment archaeal communities from the Salton Sea, California, USA - SS_3_D_1 metaG | ecosystem: Environmental > Aquatic > Non-marine Saline and Alkaline > Hypersaline > Sediment... | reverse complement strand
TGGCATCGCATGGTTCACGATTGGGCGTACCAGCACTTTCCCGACGGCGAATACGGCGAGTGGTATGGATATTTGCATCGCGACGGCAGTATATCAGTGCCGCTGAAAGGGAATTTGTGGAAAGGACCATTCCATATTCCGAGGATGCAGTGGTACTGCTGGAGGTTGTGCGAGGATATGAAACGGGCAGCCGCGGCAGGTTGACTGTAACCGCCGGTTGCAAGTTCAATACAGATGAACCAGCCCCAGCACACGATATTCGGCGATGATCGACCCGTTTTCCTTGATTCGCTCCGCATTCCTGACAACCTCACCGTACTCGTCCTCGCCCCTCACCCTGACGATTTCGATGAAATAGGCGTCACGCTGCGCTACCTCCAGGACAACGGAAACACGATTTACGTGGACGTGCTGAGTTCAAGCGCCAGCGGAGTGGAAAACTCGTTCTGCACGCCTCCCACACTGGAACAGAAGGCTGCGGTGCGGGAAAAGGAGCAAGAAGATAGTTGCCGGTTTTTCGGTCTGCCCGAGTCGTGCCTACGTTTCCTGCGGCTTCCGGAAGACGCGGAAGGACATATTGTCGAGAGCGACGAGACGATTGAACAGGTTCGCCGGTCTATTGCCAGCAAGAAACCGGACTTAGTCTTCCTGCCTCACGGTAACGACAGCAATCGCGGGCATCAGAGGACGTATTCGATGTTCCGAAAGGTTGCGTCCGAAGCCGGTCATCCCATAACAGCTTTGTTAGCCAAAGATCCGAAAACGATCAGTATGCGCCACGATCTGTACACCGTCTTCGGACCGGAAGAGGCGGAATGGAAAGCGAAGTTGTTGCGGTTCCATCAGTCACAGCATCAGCGCAACCTGAACACAAGAGGATACGGGTTTGATGAACGCATCCTCCGCGGCAACCGCGAGACGGCACGCCGGTTATCAAAGAACAATATGTTCGCAGAAGTGTTCGAGATTCAGTTCTGGCCGTAAGTTTCGCGGGCACCGGGAGGGCCGACCTTCTGGTCGGCCGAGGTTTTGGGAGGGCGAGGCTCCCGCCGAGCCGCCGCGGTGCCGAGCTCGATGAATCTCTGGCGAGGGTCGGCTTGAAATTCATAAACATGGCTGATATGTTTTGAGGGGATAGACCGATCAATCTCTGCTGACCATCAGCATCGTCTCTTAGGGAGGCAAATTTTCTTGGAATCTTACGGGAACTGAGCTATGGAAACGAAGATAACGCGCCGAAGTTTCGTCAGTACCATAGGTATGGGCTTGCCTGTGACGCTTTTGAGCCGCCGGGCTGAGTCGGACGGGCAAGCGATACCCGGTGAACAACATGACCGTTTCTTGGAACAATGGGCTAATCCCCCACGGGAATATTCACAGGCACCATTCTGGTTCTGGAACGACGACCTGTCGGAGCAGGAGATAGCCCGGCAGATGGACGATTTTTGCGCCCACGGCGTGTACGGGTTTGTGATTCATCCGCGAGCGGGTCTACCTCGCAGCATCGGGTGGATGAGCGAGCGGATGATTCATTTCATGCGCTTTGCGATTGAGCAGGCGGTGAAGAAGGACATGTGGGTGGTTCTGTACGATGAAGGGATGTATCCGAGCGGGTCGTCCAGCGGGCAGGTTGTAGCGGAAGACCCGGCATACCGTACGCGCGGCCTTTTTGCTATCGATCTCGATGAGGTCAAACCAGGAAATAGTAGACGCGGATTCCAAATCGGGAATGACGGTAAGCCGGTTTTGTCTGAGGACCAGCATCTCGTAGCGATTGTGGAGCGAAAGAAGAACGGCCACCGAATTGCTGTGGTCGACCGCGCCATTCGACCGGGATATTCTCTGATACGCGGTCTGCATTTCTTGGAAGAGAACCCACCGCGGCGTCCGGACAAGAAGGAAGTGCCTGAGAATATGCCTCCACTCGCCGACATTCTCAATCCGGATGCGGTAGCCTGTTTTATTCGGCTGGTATATCAGCGCTATTACGATGAGTTTGGCGAGCAGTTCGGCAAGACCATAAAGGCGATATTCACGGATGAACCGTCGTTTCTCGGAAAGAGGGGGGAACTCGGAGCAGTTCCAGGCACGCGCGGAATACTGGATCATGTGAACGCATGGCTTGGCTATGATTTCACCCCGTATCTGCCGGCATTGTGGTACAAGGATGAGCCGGATGCGGAGAAACATAGAGACGATTACAATCGGGCGTTACAGGCTCGGCTGGAAGAAACGTATTATAGTCAGATCTCGCGCTGGTGCGAGAATCATCGCATCGCTTTGACCGGTCATCCGGCCGACCCGGACGATATAGGGCATCTGCGATATTTCCATATCCCGGGCCAGGACATTGTCTGGCGTTACATCGAACCGGGCAAGCCGAGCGCGTTAGAGAGCAGTCAGTCCACGCAGGCCAAGTGTGCATCGTCTGCGATGATCCACTTGGGGCGGAGACGGAATTCGAATGAGTATTGCGGGGCGTACGGTCACAACTTCACGTTCGATGAGATGAAATGGCTCGCAAACTGGCTGCTTGTGAGAGGATGCAACCTGCTGTATCCACATGCCTTTTACTATTCGGTACGCGGTCCGCGTATAGACGAGCGGCCGCCGGATGTTGGGCCCAACAATGTATGGTGGCCCGAGTTTAAACCTTTCGCCGACGCGACAAGCCGGCTGTGTTGGTTGAATACGGACTGCATACCGGTATGCGAACTGGCAATTCTTGGGTTGAACGATTATCTGCCGTGGCAAGCGGCCAAAGTCTGTTTTCAGCACCAGCGCGATTTCCACTATCTTGAGGCGAGGCATCTCTGGGAGGATGCGAAGGTAACGGAAGAGGGTATTGAGATAGCCGGCATGCATTATAAGGCTTTGATAGTCGAGATCGAACCGCCCGGTCAGGCACAACCATCGTTGGAGGTGTTGGAAAAGGCCGGTCGAATCATCAGGTGGCGAGAGGGAAGCAAGGAGGAGGAATTGGTTCAAAAGATTGACCGTCTGATTTCACCTGACGTTCAGGTTTCACCGCATACACCGGATCTAAGGGTCCGCCATGTGATCAAGCACGGTATACACTGCTACCTGATCTTCAACGAAGGAGAACGAGATACTACTGCTGATTTTGCCCTCTCGACACAGGGCAAGAGGCATCTGCTCGATGCTGAAACCGGCAGAATCCGTAGTATAGATGGAAGTACACTTCTGAGCATACCTGCCCATGCGATGCAGGTCGTCATGATCCTCGATTCCTAAGAAGTGGTCGATACTGATCCGTCCTACGAGTGCACCGAGCCTGCACGTGACGCGGGCGGCAAAGCTCAAGGTGCGCCATCTACTCTACCCCGACCAGATGTGCAGTTCAAAGAAGGCGCAATTCCCCGGACGCGTGTCAACCTCCGGAAAATCAGGTGCGTTAGACACTTATGAGACCAGTTTGTGAGCGTCTCACCGTGTGTTTCGTTGCCGTAAGCAAACCGCCCGAAGTGCATCCTGACTGGATGGGGAGACCTGCCATGAGTGCTCAGCCGACCCGAATTGCCCTTGCACGCCACCTTGCCGCCCTGCTGATTCTCGCTGCAACCTTGATGACGGTTGGCTTGTCACGACCCGATGCGGGGGCGGCGGAACGAGTAGACGATCGGAGATGGCTGAACGTCATCGCCACAATACCTCTGCCGGGCGAGTATCTGACGGAACGGATGGTGTTCATTTTTGACGACGAGATTAAGGTGCCTGGCGACGATGCGAGCAGGTTGGTGTCCACCGACCCGGTGTTGGCGGGGGATCTCCGTGTCGGCCGGAACTTCATTTCGTTCCGGCCTCATCAGCTGCCTGCCAGAGAGGCGTTCGAGGTTGCGCTGAGCCCGGATATCCGGTCCATAGGAGGTAGGCAACTCAATCCGGCGCATCGAAAGTTGGTTTTCGCCACCGCGCCGTTTGGTCCGGAACGGCTCTGGCGGATCGGCGAAGAACGTGAGCTTACAGTGTTCGGCATCACGTTCCCTCGTCCGGTCAACCTCGATGTGCTGCGTCAGAACGTGTCCGTAAAGTCGTCGAGCGGTTCCGAGATCCCGTTCGACATAGAGCAGGGAACGAATGACGTAACGTACCGATTGCTGGTTGAGAAAAGTGAGGCGTGGAACATTGTGATCAACATCAAGGAGGGTCTGCCTGACGCGCGCGGGATCTGGCTGACTGAGGAGACGCACACATACTCGTACCCGAGCGAACGTCCGTTGTCGGTGGAGTCGGTGCAGTGGAGCGCATTCAGTGCGGATCGCCAGAGCATTAGCATCACTTTCTCGGATACGGTAGAGGCGGAGGATCTGCAACGACATCTGACGATCACCGACGCGTTAACCAATGCACCGCACCGGTTCACGATCACCACGCCAGGACGGCGCTTCGGCCATAGAATTGCTCTCAACGTTGAGGAAACCGGCCGGGTCGAGCTGCGCGTGACGATAGCGCAGGACCTTGCCAGCACGGAACTTGTAACCCTGAAAAAGCCCTTCACGACCACGCTGGTGCACGTGCCTCCGCCACTGTCGGTCCAGTCAATATGGTGGGACCGGCACGGGAAGGACGGATTGGTGATGAGATTGTGGCTTAACAAACCGGCCGATTTCCAGGCGTTGCAAGAGTATCTCGAGATCAGCCCCGCCGTACCTAACCTGCGCGTTGAAGCTCAGGACGCCGTGCGGTTCAGGGTACACGGCGACTGGATACCCGAGTGGTCGTACACGCTGCGAATCAAGGCCGGATTCAAGGCAAAAGACGGGATAGCACTCGACAATGCCTTGACCCGCCGGCTGAAAACGCCGGAGGTGTGGCCGTACGTCGGCTTTGCCCCGGAAGGGAAATATTATTTCCCCAGACGCGCCAATCTAGGTCCCGTGCTCGAGTCGCGGGCCGTGAACAAGGCAACCCTAACGCTGTATCGCATGTTCCCTTCGAACATAGCCGTCGTGCTCGCCGATATCCGAAACGGAAACGCCGGATCCTCGTTCGGCCCCCGGTGGTGCGAGGAGCTGGCCACGAGTGAACTTGAACTCGGCGACGACGTCGGCGGCGGGCTGAAAAGGACCCAACTCGACGCCGCCGACCTCTTCCCAGCCGATGCGAAAGGGGTGTTCTGTCTGCAGGTGGTCGGTGAGAAGGACGTACAGGCAACGAAGATCGCCTTGCTCACAAACATCGGGCTGTTGGCCCACTGGCAGGATGACGAGTTGGTCGTGTTTGCACACGACCTGATGTCGCTTCAACCGTTGCGCCGGGCGAAAGTCACTGTCTTTTCCTCAAAAAACCAGATGCTCCGGGAAGGCAGGACCGGCAGAGACGGCACGGTCCATCTGAAGGGTCTCGATACGTCGTTGGGCATGCCCCGCGTTGTCGTTGTCGAACATGGAGACGACTACTCGTTCCTCGACCTGACGGCGCGCGAGGAGAAATCGCCCGAGATCCTGGCGGGCATGTCGGCATACGGCCGCGACGAGTACGACGCGTTCATGTACTCTGACCGCGACCTCTACCGGCCGGGCGACGTGGTCCATCTGCGCTGGATCGTGCGAACGAACTATGGCGACGCGTTGCCCGGCGTGCCGCTGCTTATCACGGTCGTCAAACCGAACGGGAAGAAGCTTCTTTCGCAGCCGACCGTCCTCTCTTCACTCGGTACCGGTTCGCTCGATATCGCAACACAGTCGGCGTACCCGACGGGACAATACGAAGCGCAACTGACCGTGCCGAAGGGCAAGAGTCCGCTCGGCACTCACCGGTTCAAACTCGAAGAGTTCGTGCCGAACCGGATCAAGGCGGCGGTTACCGTTGAGGAGGACCGGTGGATAAGCGGCAACTCGTACGAAGTTGCGGTCAACGCCCGGCACTTGTTCGGTGCGCCGGCGGCAGATCGCAAATGCGAGGTTGAGCTGGTTCCGCGTCGCAAAGGGCTGGTCACCAAACGGTGGAAAGGGTACCAGTTCACGAACGACTCTGAATTCCAGCCGCGTGCCGTCTCGTTGGGCGAGTCTAAGACCGACGACCATGGGAACGCGCTGTTCACCTGCGATTACACCGCTCCCGCCGACGCCACATGTCCCGTGACCGCGATGGTGGTCGGCCACGTGTACGAACTGGGCGGACGGAGTGTTACCGCCTCAGTCGAGACGACACTGTTTCCCTCGGAGACGTGTCTGGGAGTATTGGCTGCGCCAGCAGCGGACGTGCGGGAAGTCGACGTGGCGGTAGCCGCGATCAGGCCGGACGAGTCGCCGGCCGACCTCGATTCGGTGACGATTACGCTTGAGAAACAGGTCTGGAACTACTATGTCCGCCGATACTACAGTCACCACGAGCCGAACTGGTCCGAATCGTTCGAGCCTGTCGACAGCCGGACAGCAGAATTGACTGACGGGACGGGCTCAGCCCAGTTCCGCATTGAGGGCTACGGGTACTACCGCGTTCGTGTACATTCGCCGGCGACGCCCCAATACAGTACCGTCTCGTTTTACTCATACGGCCGCAGAATCGAAACTGTCGATGCGGCACGACCGAGTCTGATCAAGATAGGGCTCGACAGGGACGAGTATGAAGTCGGCGATGAGGCTGTCGTACGGGTTGAATCGCCGTTCGACGGGAAAGGGTTTGTCGTGCTGCAAGGCCAGAGCATTCAGCGGATAGTCACGCTCGAAATTGTTGATAACGTTGGTGTTGCGCGGTTCAAACTCAGCGAAGAACAGGTGCCGAACGTCTGGGTCGAGGCGACGGTTGTCCACGCGATTCAGCAGGACCACGCCCAGGTATACCCGTTCTCGAGCTTTGCCGTCGCGAACGTGAGGGTCCGGGATCCGAGGCGAAAACTCACCGTCGCGTTCCCGTCGTTGCCGGAGGAGATCCGGCCAGCGACCGCCGCCACCTTCGAGATCGAGACGCGGGATATCGATGGGAAACCGGTTGAGAGCGAAGTAACTCTCGCCGCCGTAGACGAGGGTATACACCTGATCACTAACTACCGTGATCCCGACCCGTACGGACACTTTGGCCGGTCCCGTCAGCCGGTGTTGAAACGCACGCATTACTATGACAAGGTCGCGTACGATTTCGACAAACCCGACGCCGCCGGCGGTGACGCCCGCGAGATGGCCAAACGCCTCGCGGCTGCTGACGTGAACTGGATCAAGGCCGTCGCGTTGTGGTCCGGTGTTGTCGAGACGGACAGGAACGGGCGAGCGTCGGTTACCATGGACGTGCCGGAGTTCACCGGTCAACTGCGACTTGTAGCGGTTGCGTGTTCGTCCGACGCGGCCGGGTCGGGGCGTCGTGACCTTCTGGTCCGTCGACCCCACATGTTGCGCACGAGCATGCCGAGGTTCATGCTGCCCGGCGACTCGGCACGGTGCCGGGCGGTGGTGTTCAACAACACCGATGCTCCATGTAAAGCGAAAGTGAGCTGGTCCGCGAGCGGTACGCTAAGGACTGCAACCGGCTCGCGGGAGCTGGCCGTCGCGCCGCGCAGCGAAGCCGATCTTGCGGCGGAAATCGTTGCGGGGCCGTTAGTGGGACAAGGCGAGATTCAGTGGGACGCGGTCATACTTGGTGCTGACGGCCAAACAATCGAACACCTTACCGAAGTTGCGCCCGTGCCGGTTCGAGCGCCGGCGGCGTTCCAGTCTCATCACGAACTGGTGGTGTTGAAGGCGCAAGAGACACGCACGTTCAGCAACGTCAGGTTCATCGAGGACGAGCGGACCGAGATTGCGATCACCCTGGGCGCGAATCCGCTGCTCCGACTCCAGAACGCGCTGGCGTACGCTGTCGGCTACCCTTACGGGTGCGTGGAACAAACCACGTCAAAACTCATGCCGATGTATCTGCTGCGCAGGAGCTCGGAGTTGATGACGCCCGAACTGACCGAAGGGCTATCGGTTGAGGCGGCGATTCAAGTGGGCATCGACAGGCTTTTCTCGATGCAGACCGTCTCGGGCGGTCTCGGGACATGGCCCGGCTCGACGCAAGCATACAGCTACGGCTCGGTCTACGCGCTTCACTTCCTCACGCTCGTCAAGAACGACCGGGAACTCGAGGTGCCGACCGCCAGTTTCGATCTCCTGCAGGACTACGTCCGTCGAATAGCCAGGGATTGGGACGATAACTCTCAGTCGGCGCTGTATCAGCGGGCGTATGCGGTGTACGTTCTGGCGCTGGGTGGCGATCTGGAGGCCGTCAAGGCGATCGAACGGTTCGACGAGGTGAAGGTTCCTCGTTCAGCACGGTTCTTGCTTGCGGCCGCGCTGGCTCAGCACACCAAGGATGACGACCGGGTAAGCCTGTATCTGTCGTCGGCGCCGTCCGAACGCTACACGGTCACCGAACAAGACGGTACTCTGAACTCAGACATCAGGAACACGGCCGTCGAGTTATTGGCGCTACGCCAGATCGGGAATGACCCCGGACTGATGGCCGAGAAGGCCGATAAGCTCGTCGCGTTTCTGGAGGCACATCGTCACGGCAGCACTCAGGAGACGGCGCTCATCATAACCGCGCTGGCCGGGTACCTCTCGGATCTTGCTGAGGACGCGCACCTGGGATCGACGACCATCACCGGCCCGACGTCGCGCAGGGACATCCGAGGCGCTGAAGTGTATCGGGGATCGCACCATGGTCCAGGCGGGATGTTCACCGTCGCGAACACCGGAGCGGCGGACCTGTTCGTCAACGTCACGACACGGGGCATCCCGGAGAAACCCGACCTCGCAGCGATGAAGGAAGGGATCGGCGTCGGCCGCGAATTCTGGTTGCCCCAGGGCACACGACACACCGGCACGACGTTCTCGCATACTCGCAGCTACGTGGTGAAACTGAACATCGACTGCGAACGCTCGGCAAAGAATCTCATAGTGGCCGACCTGCTGCCCGCCGGATTCGAGATTGTCAATCCCCGGTTGGACGTCGACGCGGTGCCCAAAGCCGGCTTTCCCGGCGGGGTGACTCCGACTCATCTCGAGATTCGCGACGACCGGCTGGTCGTCGTGTTCAGCGAACTGCGCGAGGGTGTCCACCATTTCTACTATGTTGTCCAGGCGGTGACGCCCGGCAAGTTCGACTACCCGGCGGTCCAGGCGGAGTGTATGTACGATGCCAGCGTCCGGGGCAGATCGATACCGACGTCAATTGAGATTGCTCGCTGAGGTGATCACGAAAATGAAGCGATCTCTGAAGAGCATGGCCAGGGCGATCTATGAACGCTATCGCAGATGGAAGAACCATCTGCTGTGCGCGCTGGCGTTCGTTGCGTTCGCCGGCGTCGCGGCACTGCTCTGGCCGATGGACGTTGATTCGTATCTGCGCACGTGCGCGTCGACCGAGGTGCTCGACCGGTCGGGCCGGCTTATGTACGCGTTTTTCAACGAGGACGAACAGTGGTGTTTCCCTCGCGAGCTGCACGAGATCAGCACGCGACTTGTTCAGGCGACAGTCGCTGTCGAAGATCAGCGATTCTACCGTCACCCTGGCGTCGACCCCGCGGCCATAGTGCGGGCAGCATGGCAGAACGCGACCCAACAGCGTCTCGTCTCCGGCGCGTCGACGTTGACGATGCAGGTCGTCAAGGGCGCGGAGCATACGCCACGGTCGCTTGCGGGCAAACTCGTCCAGACGGCTCAGGCCGTGCGGCTGGAATGTCGCGTGAGCAAAGACCGGATTCTCGAGACATATCTGAACACGGCACCGTACGGCATGAACCTGGTCGGATGCGAAGCGGCCGCGCGCCGCTATTTTGGCAAGCCCGCGCGAGAGCTCACGTTGGCCGAAGCGGCCCTGATCGCCGGATTGCCCAAGGCACCGGTCCAGTTGATGCCGTTAAAGTACCCGAAACGGGCGAAAGCACGTCGCAACTACGTACTCGCGCGCATGCTCGCGGAAGGATATATTACAAAGGACCAACACGACCGAGCGCGCGGCGAACCGCTCGGCGTCCGGTGGCACGAATTGCCCCGGTTCTCACCGCATCTGGCCATGCGTTTGAGCGCCGCCGAGCGGGGGCGTATCGTGACAACCCTGGACCGGCACGTCCAGTCAACGGCCGAACGGCTGGCCGCAGAGACCGTCCGCAACTTTGCGGGCCAGTTCAGCAACGCGGCCGTGATCGTTGTCGACGTGCCGACCGCTTGTGTGCTGGCATGGGTCGGTTCGGCCGATTTCTTCTCGAATTCCGGCGGCCAGGTTGACGTATGCCGCGCGCCTCGATCACCCGGCTCGGCACTGAAACCGTTTGTTTATGCTCTGGCAATGGAGAACCATTGTCTGTACGGCAGCGAAATTCTGCTGGACAACACGTTGGACTACGGCCGGTACAACCCGGAAAACTTCGATCTGAACTATCGAGGGCTGGTCTCCGCGTCCGACGCGCTCAAGCATTCGCTCAACGTACCCGCGGTAACCGTGCTCGAGCGCGTCGGGATGGAGCCTACTTACGCGCTGTTTAGAGATATGGGTCTCTCGACGCTCACTCAGTCGGCGGACTACTACGGGTTGGGACTGACGCTGGGAAGCTGCGAGACGCGGCTCGATGAGTTGACGGGTGCGTACTGTATGCTGGCCAACCTTGGTAAGTACCGCCGTATCGCGGTCACCAAGCACGCTGAGGTGCCGCCCGCAAAGCAACTGCTCTCGCGAGGTACGTGCCTCAAGATATTCGAGATACTCGAGGGGCCGTTGCCAGGCGAGTTTGACCGGAAAGAGGTCCAAACCGCCAGCGCGGTGCCGCGCGTATGTTGGAAGACCGGTACGTCGACCGGCCACCGCGACGCCTGGGCGTTCGTGTTCAACCGGCAGTACCTGGTGGGCGTCTGGGTGGGCAACAACGACGGCCGTCCGTCAAAATGGCTGGTTGGTGCGCAAGTGGCGCTGCCGTTGGCGGCTCGCATGTTCCGGTCGCTCGAACCACACAACGATCCCGATTGGCCGGAGCCCGCCGGCGACTTGCATGAGGTCGCGGTCTGTGCGGTAAGCGGTTTGCCGGTGTCGTCATGGTGCGTCAGGACAAAACGGGCCGTCATGCCCCGCAACCACTACCTCAACCGGATCTGCGATATGCATTACCCGCTCCCGGGCGGCGCACACGAGGTCGTCGAACGATGGCCGGGCGCGGCAAAAGGGTGGGATCTCGCACGAATAGCGCTGCCAGTCGTGCCCGGCGGCTCAGAGGAGGAGAACCGTCGCGTCGAGGCGCTCCGCATACTCGCCCCCTCCGACAAATCAGAATACGTACTCACAAATGAGTCCAACGCCGACCGGGTAAGACTCCTATCGTCGCTCGATGACCGGACTCCGCTCCACTGGTACCTGAACGACCGATACTGCGGCACCTCTTCGCCTACCGATCCCCTGTTCATTGACCTCGCACCCGGCGATCACAAGCTCGTGTGTATGGCAGACGGCGGCTCAGTGGACGAGGTGGCGTTCAAGGTCGAACAGTCCCTTTCCTCGATTCTGTTTCGCGAGTGAGCCGGTCACCGCCGTTTCGGCGATCCGGCCTCCACATTCATTCCTTGTCTACGTATGCGCGCCAAGCCTATGCTATCGCCAAGTCACCCAGACCGGCGACGACCATGCTACCTCATCATCTATCTGTTCGGCGCGCAAGTACACGTAGTTCTCGCCGTCATGCTTCAATCCATCGCTTACTTGGATGGTGAACTCGCGATGTGCGGCAAGGTCGCCCCCGACTCGTTCGGCAATAACGGCGCTCCGCTCACCGAACGCCTGTTGCTGGCGTCCCTGGTCCAGAGCTGAAAGCGGGAACTTGACGGTGTCAACGAGTTTTGTGTTGTAGTAAGCCTGTTCACCCCACATCGGCATTCGTTCATCTACGTGCCACGACTCAAGCTCTGTGTAGGGTCTCTCATAGATTTCGACAGTTAGAGTGTCGTCGGGCAACCACCTCTCCAGCTCAAGCAGCACGCCGTCCATATCGCCGCGCGTCGTGCAGACAAAATCCACCCTCCTGTCGGTTACCTGGGCGAAACTGTCGCTATAACCGTCGATGCCAAGAGGGGTAGCATCCGCGATTTCGGTTTTACCCAGCATGATGCGGCCCCACCAACGCTCACGTCCAAGCGGGGCCAAATGCCTCTTATCGGGCGGTTCATTCGAATTGGTTATCATTACCCGCAAGGCAGCCTTACCCTCGCCTCTTTCGTCGTTACCCGGCTGCAAGTAATTCAGTTCTGCCACTTCCTCGCCGTTGCACACCGCCACGACCCGTGCGATCGGCGACGTGCCTGATACCGTACCGCGGACTTCGAGCGATGGCGGGTTGGGTCGAGCAACCTCGACCTCGCTTCCCATCGGTGCGCCTTCGACTCGCACGTCGAGGAAAATGCGAGCCAGCGTCGTGCCATAAACGCGCCGCGATACTAGCCCGTCAAAAATCGCCTCGCGTGTCCGTTCCGGCGCGAACACGGCAACTAAGCCGCCCCGCTGGCTGATCCGCATCGGATTATTGCCGGGATGGCCCGTGTGATCGTCGGATGCGCACATTAGACCCACATGATAGCCTCGCTCGAGATAGCGCCGCCCGAACCATTCGAAACTGCCGTGCTGCGAGTAGATCTCCACCAACCGTTCCATCTGTGCGTCGTTGAAACGCCAATCGCCCGGCATGTGGCAGTGGGGGATGATTAACACCTTTGTCGGGTCGTTTATCTCGCGCTGCATGCGGTAAAGGTCGACTATAGTCCGCGCCTCGTTGCAAGGAATTATACGCTGTTTGTCATCGCGATAGAACACGTTGTGATGCCCGCCGGACCGCTCGGCTTGCGTCCATTCGTAGGCCTTGAACGTTACGAAACGGTGCGGTTCGTTATAGGCTTGCGTCGCGCGCTGCACGTCGCGCTGGTGAAACTCTGACATCATGAGGTCGTGTCCCGTCAGCGACGCAAAATCCAGAAACGCCACGTCGCGGGCGTACCGCATGAACCATTCGGCTGTACCGGTCGCGTCGGTGTACCCCTCGTGCCCGTGCAGCTCGCCCCAGTACACGTGCGGATCATCGGCTCCGATCAGCTGGACCGGATTGGATCTGCCGCGCAGCCGCCCGGCCCTGTCTTTCGCCTCGAAGACCAGCGGCTCCGTCCGCCCGTCGGGGAAGACAAGTCCGTCGAAATGGAACGTGGCTCGGTCGGACCTCATGGGTCTTGCCCGCGCAACCTGTTTCCCGTCGAGCGAGAGTACAAGTTCTCTAGGGCAACCGATCGCGCGGTTGAAATACTCATCCTCGACGTTGGCTCGAACCGTGAACCGTTCACCTATACGTACGGTGGTAGGCGCTATGACGCGGACATGGTGGGGTCTTGTCCCGTGGACCGCGAACCTCGGCAGACCGATTGGAACAAAGGCCCCGGTGCCTGCGAAATCCACCTCGAAGCGGAACGTCATCGCGTCGGTCGAAAAACTCTGCATGAGCAGCCCCGGGCCGCCTTCCGACCGGTCGCCCAGGACGAAAGTGAGGGTCTCACCTTCGGTAAGTTCACCCTCCTTCACCGTGATCAGGGGTCGCGGCGCGGGCGTAGACAGCGTACTCCACACGCTTTGCCACATTGCAAACCCGTGCATTAGCTCGACATCAGGATCGCTCGCCTTCACCGTGGTGTAACCGGCAAAGAGAGGCCGGCTAAGTTGGAGGAGGGAAAGATCATTGTACCAGTGCTGACCGAATCGGATTTGCGAGCCTTTGCCCAAACGCATCTTGCCGACGTGGTAGACGAGACGGACGGTCGTGTATTCGCGGGCCTCGAACGTTCGGTCGCGCGGTTCCACCACTTCCATCCAGCCCATATCATTACGGCGCTCGCGCAGCAAAAACAGACCAGGAACCACTTGTCGGTCGAGCAGCGCCGCCCATTGCCGGAACATCATGTCGGGAACGGTCGCTTGGGCCTGCATCACGTTCGTCAAGATCAGCGCAATCCACGGAAGCAACACGCCATCGGCCTGGAGCGCATTATAATACATGCGTACCAGATCGACCCGCTCCTCGAAGTTGTCGCGACTGGTCGGCTCGTCACGAATATCCTGTTCGAGCTGTTTGATTCGGGCCACAAAAGCCTCGTCATCAAGCGAGGGTATATCGATAATCTCCTTGGGTAGCCCTTTCAGCGCCGGTTTCGGCCACCAGTCTTCCGCCCATCCGGTGACACCAAGAAGCAGCACAACGAGGAATACCGCGACCGACTTGAAGTACCGCACACGTGAACGCATAGCCTCATACCTCCCAGTTTGTCCTTTCCCCTACCCCAATCCGATAACCTTACCCCTTATCTTTGACCGCCGCAATGAATTGTCCCACAAAGCTGAAAGATGCATCTTTGGGTCGATCTCCCTGACGCACCACGACGAGATCGAGGCTCGGTACCGCGATGACGATCTGGCCTTGCGCGCCCAGAGCCGCTATGGTGTCCCGCGGCGCGTCCGGAAACCTGTACTCCTTGTTGCCGCCCCGGGCGGATGTCCCTTTCTCAGCGTTGAGCCACCAGAGAAAACCGTATGCCGGGTTCATCTCTTGCGACGGTGTGGTGGCCAGTTTGAAAAACTTCTCGCTGACAAGCTGTTTGTCCCGCCACCTGCCGCCACGCAGCGCGAAAAGTCCGAACCGGGCAAGGTCGCGACTCGAGCAGATGGCGCGGTAGTAGTTGGTGACATCGCCCATCTCCTCCTTCATCCAGGTTGTGTGTTCCATACCCATGGGTCCGAACAGTTTTCGCTGCGCATACGATTCAAGGCTCTCACCCGTGGCCTTCTCAATGATGCGAAAGAGCATGTGATACGCCGCCGTGTTGTAATTCCATACCGTTCCCGGTTCGTGGTCGAGCGGCATTTTGGCGTTCACCTCAAACTGGTCGCCCTTCGTGTTGCTGAGTCTGAAACCCCTGCCGTTCAGTCCGCTGGTCATACTGAGCATATGTCTGAGTGTTATGGCCTCTTTGGGCGTGCCCTTCCATTGAGGTGCGAAGTCCGAGATGCTCTGGTCGAGCCCGGTGAACTTGCCTTCCTCGAGCGCCATGCCTATGAGTATCACCACCATGCTCTTGGTCGCCGACGCTATTCTCATGCTCTTATCCCTACCCCAATTGTCCGCGTACTCTTCGGCGACAATCTTACCGCCGCGAAGCACGATCACACCGAGAGAATTGCTGGCCAGCAGGTTTGCGACTGCCTCGTCCAGTTTCGTGGAGTCCATACCAGCCTCTTCGGGCGAGATCGCGGCCCATTCCGAACCAACAGGCCAGTACTCCGCCGCGTGACTTGATGTAACAACGGCGCAAATGCATGGTACTAGAAGCGTGACAAAACGGGCTGGCAGTCTTACAGATCTCATACCACTCCTCCTTTTCAAAAACCGTTGCGCCCCCCTCTTGCTGCCTATTCTTGGGAGTTGTCGTCCTCTGTTTCTATTGCCGCACCGGGCGAAACAATTTCTAGATCCTCGTAAATAGCTCGACCTACAGCAGCCGTGCGTCGGGCGTGTTTAGCGCCTGGCCGGCCGTTGAACACCATTGCGACCACCACGTCATTGTCGAGGTCGCAGAAGGCGATCGAGGATTGCGAACCTCCGTGCCCGAAGCTTTTTGAGGCGGACCCCGTGCCGAATCTGGGCGTGATCCCGAGGGAAATGCCCAGACCCCAGGGTCCCGCCGGCTCACCGCGCGGAGTGACGGCACCCGGTCGCTGGTTTTTCGTCATGGCGGCGACGGTCTCAGGTTTCAGAACACGCGTTCCGTTCAACTCCCCGCCACGGCGGAGCATCTCATAGAACTGAGCGAGTTCACGCATCGGACCGCGCCCGGCTGCAGCGCCGTTGACTATGGAATTCATACCCTCAAGTTTATCGGCGGACGGAGCGGGGACGGCGGTGCCGGTATCGGTGTTGTGCATCATGCCGATGCGGGTCCCGTACTCACGATGCCGTTCGCGCGGCATGCCGACCCAACAGTCCTTCATGCCAAGCGGCAAAAACAGCTCTTCGCGGATATACTCCTCAAACGGCCGGCCGTCCACCCGTTCGACGATCTCGCCGAGGATGATGAAGCCGGAGAGCGGATGGTATTGAGCGGTCTTGCCGAGTTCCCAGCCATCTTCAAGTTGCGAGTTACATATTCTCTTCACGTGCATGTGGTTCGTGAAGCGAAAGCCGCTCCCTGTGCGTGACGCTCTCGGGAAACAGCTGGTGTGTGTCAAAACGTGGCGGATGGTTACCTTATCCTTTCCGTTCTGGGCGAACTCGGGGATATGTTTTGCCACCGGATCGTCCAGATCCAGTTTGCCGCGTTCCCACTGCTGCAGTACGCAAGCCGCCGTCAACGGTTTTGTCGCTGAATACCAGATCATCATCGTATCGGCGTCCATCGGCACGTCCGGACGGTTCATACCGATGCCGAAATCGGCAATAGGTTTGCCGCCGCGTGCCACGTAAATCTGCGCGCCAACTTGCAGCCCTTCATTCATTCCCTCTTCAATCTGTGCCACCGTGCGCGGCAAAGTCGCCCGCGGGTCCCTTAGATTAAAGTGGATCGGCGTCTCGGTCTTGTCAGCCTCCGCGTGAGCGGAGATCAGCGGGACAACCAAAAAGCTTACAACAGATGCAGCTACTGCAACTGCAATGCGATGCACCGCACACTTTCTTGCCACGATTCTCCTCCTTATTTCACGACCGTTACCCCAAGTCTGTCGCTTTATGCGCGCGCAAAACAGCTTATGTTACCACATCGAGTGGATGAACCTCTCCATCTCGGAACCGTAATGCAGCGATGGCGTGGTTATGCCGCCGCGCTCGATCTCCTGGCGTGACACCCCTTCCACTTTGTCGACTACATAAGCGTATGCCCGGGTTATCCGTTCGAGACCTTGCGGTGTA
>Ga0180437_10005689_pt1 | contig 16913 bp, 22 predicted proteins | sample SS_ome_4_FD_132410 | JGI IMG/M metagenome (GOLD analysis project Ga0180437, IMG submission 132410) | Hypersaline lake sediment archaeal communities from the Salton Sea, California, USA - SS_3_D_1 metaG | ecosystem: Environmental > Aquatic > Non-marine Saline and Alkaline > Hypersaline >... | reverse complement strand
CCCATGAAAAAGATTCTCATACTCGTCTTTATTCTCCTTGTGCTCGGCCTGCTTCTCAACACAGGCATTTCTTTCGCCCAGGAGGGGCCGGTCAAGTGGAACTCGGTTCCGAAAACGGTGGCGATCATCAGCGAATACGAGATAATGGGCGTTCCGCAGTTCGCCTTCGGAACCGGGTGTATTGCGACCGCTGACGGATACATCGTCACGAATGCCCACGTGGTTCGGAACGCCGACAGGATCACGGTCTACGACAGCGAGCTCAACGAATACGGTGCTCGTATTGTAGGTTTGCATTCAGAATGCGATATTGCACTGATCAAGATCCTGCCTGCGGATCCCCTCGAATACTTCGACGAGGAAACTTGGGTCGCCAACCCGAACCAGGTGTTCCTGATGGACGAGGTGTATGCGATCGGGCACCCATACGGCTCGATATTCACGATCACCAGGGGCACGATAAGCAACAAGCTCGAGGGTCAGGACGGTGTGCGGTACTTCCAGACGGACGCATCCCTGAATCCCGGTAACAGCGGCGGAGCTCTCGTCAATCGGTGGGGACAGCTCATCGCCATTAACGTGTCGGCGATCCCGGCCTTCTTTGCCGAAAACATGGGGTACGCAATAGCCGTCGGCTCGTTCGTTGAAGAAATCAGGATGATGATCGAGGAGGACATGGCCCGGCTCGAGGTGTTCGAGAACATCCGGGAGTACGTAAACAGTAAGTGGACTCGGTATTACAACCAAAGCTATTACGGGAACTGAGATGTGGGTTTATCGGGAACCGAAGATTATTGCGGAACTTGGATGTAATCATCAAGGTAAACTTGAAAAAGCATTGCGCATGGTGGATGTGATTTCGGCCTGCGGCGGATCTGGAGTGAAGTTGCAGAAGCGGTTTCCCAAGGCAATGCCGAAAGAAAAATACAATGCCCCACACCCGAACCCGGAACATGCATTCGGCAAAATGTATGGGGAACACCGTGAAGCACTGGAATTAACTCTTGATGAGCACCATGAAATAAAGCAGCGCTGCGAAAAATATAAAATCCTTTATGGATTATCGATCTTTGACAAAGAATCGGCCGACCAGGTCATAGGGTCGGATTTACGACCTGATTACATAAAAATAGGCTCAGGTCAGAATTTGGATTTTCCGTTGATGCAATATCTCAGGGATCACTATCAGGGTCCCATACACCTGAGCCTCGGAATGACGACCCGCGATGAAGTGGATAAAATACGGGCATTCTGGCAACGTCATGATTCACGTATCGTGTATTACCATTGCGTGAGCGGATATCCCATAGATGTTAAGGATGCTTGCCTGAAAGAAATAACGAATATCCGATATCAAGAAGCCCTCGGCATCGGCTTTTCCGGCCACCATCTCGGAATCGGGATAGATGCTGCTGCGTATGCAATGGGTGCGGAATGGATCGAGCGGCACTTCACTCTCGATAAAACGGCAAAGGGTACGGATCAGGCGATGAGCATAGATGCCGGAGAATTGACCCAGCTCGTAAAATATCTAAGCGAATGTTATCGGGCGCTGACTTATAAGCCTGCTGGTCTTATCGAAGTAGAAAAACCCATAAGGGAAAGATATAAATGCTGCCGCGAGGCCTCATAACATCAATACAAGGCGGTGATCTCGCCTGGGCGATACGGACCGCAAAGACTACCGTAAGTGCGGGTGCGAATGGCATCCGAACGGATGGCCCCGCCTTCACTAAGGCATTGATACAGGCGATTTCAGTACCAGTAATTTCAATCGACAAGGATCACGAATATGATCCCGCATATATAACCCCGACCCTAAAACACGCGTGGGAGCTCGTAGAGGCTGGTGCAAATTATATTGCATTGGATTTTACCGATCGTGGGGACCGCATGATTTGTGCGAATAATATCAGAGAAGAATTACACAATCTTGACAAATTCATTACCGTGATAGCTGATATTTCGACATATCAGGAGGCAAAGGAAGCTGAGATGGCGGGTTTCGACGCCGTGGCCACAACGCTTGTCGGGTATACAGCCGAAACGGAATATTTGCCGGCAGATTGCTTTGATTATGGATTATTGGCACGATTGACACATGAATTAAGCATTCCCGTCATAGCAGAAGGACGAATACGGACACCGAGAGATGCGCAAAAGGCCATGCAGTACGGTGCTCATGCGGTAGTCGTGGGATCTGCAATCACGGACCCGAAGGCGACGACTCAATGGTTTGTTGAGGCATTATGCGAATTGGAATAATACTCGCTCGTGGTGGCTCAAGGGGAATACCGCTCAAGAATATCAAGCGGTTTCTCGGCCGCCCGCTTATTTACTGGACGCTCGATGCAGCTTATCATTCGATACTCGACGAGATAATCGTAGTGACCGATCATCCGAAAATATCACGTAAAATAGACAGAAAATATAAGAACAGGGTGCGGATCGCATACAAGGCGATGGATGATGAGCATACATCGATGGAGGGTGTACAGGCGGTTATCATGCATTACAAACCGCAGGTGACAGATGTTATCGTGCTCTTACAATGCACATCTCCATACACTTCGTCAGCAGACATTAACAATGCGGTACAAAATATCGAAAGCGGGCGATGTGACAGTATCGTGACATGCGGACGTATTAAACGATTTTTATGGAGCGATTTAGGATTTCCGCTGAATTATTCAACGAGAATGCGTCCGCGCCGGCAGGAATGGAACGGGACGCTTATAGAAAACGGCGCTCTTTATGCATCGAGAGTATTCAACATAGTCATGACCCAGACCCTGCTGTCGGGCAGAGTGGGAATGCTGGAGCAGAGTCATTATTTCGAGCTCGATACGCCCGCGGACTGGGCATACGGTATCGTGGAGATGAGTCATGGCGGGAAGTAAAAAGGGATACGGTACAATCCATATAGCACGCGATTTTGATGAACAAGACCAAAATGGACGCAGGGTCATTATCGATGAGGGTGCATATCAATGGGTGAATAACAAAAAATATGTGCCCCCGAAATGGCTGCAGGAGAGCATCAAGAAACACACGAAAGGATTATAGTCTGATTTGCAGGGAAAAGCCGGATGGAGAAAAGAGACGAGAAGGGGCGGTTCGTACCGGGGACAAGTGGTAACCCGAACGGGCGCCCGAAGTTCAGTATTATCTCTATAATTAAGGATGAATTACAGCGAATACCTAAGGGTGAAAAAGAAAATTGGGCACAATTGTTTGTCAAAAAATATATGCGCAAGGCTTATCAGGATGTGGACGGTATTGCATTCAGGGACATCATTGATCGTATCGACGGGAAACCGCGGCAGCACGTAACGATGGCAAATGAAAAAGATACCGAATGGTTAGAGATATTCAAAGAAATTGCAGACGAAATTAAGCAGGAAACAGAAAGAGATCCTGAAGTACGACATGCTGCATCGCCCGAAAATAACGATTCTTGAGGGAGCGGTGCGGTCGGGCAAGACATTTTTAAATAATGCGCTCTTTTACATAGAGGTACGAAAGCATACGGATGCCGGCAATCACTATATCATTACCGGTCATACCATCGGTAGCGTGAAGCGAAACGTGCTCGAGCCCCTGTCCGAGCAATGCGGTGTTGATACGAAGATAGGCTCAGATGGCTCCTTTGAAATGTACGGAAACACGGTGCATTGCTTCGGTGCCGACAAGATGGACAGCTACAAGACGATGACGGGTATGACTTCGCACGGATGGTATGGCAATGAGATCACGCTGCAACACGAAAACACGATTACCGAGGCATTCAACCGGTGCAGCGGTGAGGGAGCACGGATATTCTGGGATACGAACCCTGATTATCCCGAACACCCTATAAAGCTCGATTATATCAATAAATCGGGAGAACGATTTGCGAATGGGCAGTTGTGGCTCAAGAGCTGGCATTTCGAGCTCACGGATAATCCGTTTCTGCCGGATGAGTATGTTGAGAACCTGAAAAAGACTACTCCCCAGGGGATGTGGTATGACAGACGTATCAAAGGATTGTGGGTCGCAGCGGAAGGACTCGTATACGAAAACTGGAACCCGAATGTACATATCGTCGAACCCTTTGATATACCGCATGACTGGAAGCGAGTCCGCGGCATTGATTGGGGATATACCAATCCCTTCGTTTGTCTCTGGGGGGCAATCGATAACGATGGCAGGCTTTATGTTTACGACGAATACTACGTTTCTCAAGTACTCATCAAATATCATGCAGTCCGTATTAACCAGACCGAGGGAAAATATTCGTGGACCGCTGCAGATCACGATGCCCAGGACAATGCAGAGCTCCGGGAGTACGGCATTAAAACCATCCCAGCTAAGAAAGATGTTCTGGTCGGTATACAGAAAGTCGCCGAGAGACTGGTGGTTCAAGAAGACAATAGGCCGCGTCTTTATATTTCTCGGAATTGTGAAAACACGATACGTGAATTCGGAATGTATAAATGGCAGGAGAAAAAAGAAGGTAAGCCGATGAAAGAGGAGCCGGAAAAGCTGAATGACCATTGCATGGATGCACTCAGGTATATGGTGATGGAGCTCGACGGCCATGCTTATATCAGACCAAGTAAAATTAGCGCGGGGAGACTGGGCCTATGATAAGGCTCGACTTAAAAGATCGGTTAAGCGAAAAAGATATATTGAAATATATCAAAGAGCATGACAATTCTCGATATATCGAGAACCAGCGGTATTATGAAGGCAATAATGCCGGTATCATGGACAGGCTCCCGCCGAATACCGAAAGCCAGCTTCCTGACAACAAAGTACCCATGCCGTACGGAAGAAAAATAATTAACACGGTAACGGGCTATATGTACAAGCCCGGGCTCATAAAATACACACTTGATGATGGCAAATATAAAAAAGCTATCGATGAAATATTTCTACTGAATGACGAGCCCGTGAAAACATCCCAAATAGGCAAACAAACCTCCATTCAGGGCGTGGGATATGAGTTGCATTATGTACAGGGCATGGAGACAAATGATAGTAAATTGCCGAGGAAGGCAATACCGCGATTCGTGAAGTTACCAGTTGCGGAATTGATACCGATTTATGACAGAGCGCTTGAGGCCATGATGATTGCGGCTATCAGGCATTATATGCTCGATAAAAATCTTGGTATGGTGGAAGTCTATTACTCGGACGTTATCGAATATTATGAATTGATGCAAGACCCACAGTCAAAAAGCTCTAAACTGAGAAAACTCAAGGAAAACGGACACTTTTATGGTCGCGTGCCCATTGTGGAATACAAAAACAACGAGGAGTTGATAGGCGATTTCGAACCGGTGAAATATCTCATCGATGCTTATGACATCATGATAAGCGACAGCGTGAATGAATTCGATCGTTTCGCCGCAGCTTATCTCGTTCTCAAGGGCGTTCGCATGGATGAAGATGACGTGGAGCACATACGGGCGCAGAGGATATTGGAACTCGTGCAGGAAGGCGCGGCGGAATTCCTGACCAAGGATATACCGCACGAATTCATACAATTCATGACAAAGCTATTGAGAGAAGAGATACACAAACAAAGTCATGTGCCGGACTTTCTCGAAGGGCGGACTGGGGATACACTGAGCGGGGTGGCCATCAGTAAGCTTCTTTACGATTTCGAATTCATTGCCGCGACCAAAGAAGCTTATTTCAGAGAAGCGTTGCGTGACCGATTTCGGATGATAAACGCAATACTCAATATTCGTGATGGTAAAACCGGCGACCCAAATGACATAGAGATTCTAATGGAACGCAACATACCACAGATGGATAAAGAGAATGCGGAAATCATGGAGAAATATTCGGGGCATGGTATATCAAAACATACGCTGATAGAAAATTTTGCCCCATTCGTGATGGATGTTGATGAAGAGCTGAAACGATATAAAGAAGAGCAGGAAGAATCAATCGATTTGGATGCCATATATGATAATTCCGAAGAAGGATCAACTGGCGACGAACGCGATGGTCGAGAGAATGATCAGGGAAACCGAGAAGGCGCTCGTTAAGAATTATCGCCAGGCATTGATGGATATACGAATTGATTTGCAGAAAATATATGACAAATACGGCGCCGGGGGGAAATTAACCCATGCCGAGATGTCAAAATACAATCGACTGACGAATTTGCATAAATCGCTCGAGAAAGAGCTGATTAACATAACGGGGAGAAACGGGCGCGAAATAAAGATGCTCGCTTCGGATGCATATCAGGAGAGTTTCTATCGATATGGATATCTGATAGAAAAGAACCTGAACGTAGGATTGCGATTCGGAATATTGAATCCAGAAGTTATAAAGGCGGCAGTACAGAATCCCATAAGCGGATTGACATTGAATGAAACGCTTGCAAAAAATAGGCGCGAGATCGTTCTGAATATCAGACGTGAAGTGACACAGGGACTCATCAAGGGTGAATCATATTTCAAGGTGGCACGGCGTATTAAGGATGCCCTGGGGAAAGATGCGGCTAAAGCAAAACGGGTTGCGCGAACCGAAGGGGGAAGAGCGCAGATCCAGGGGCAGGTGGAATCGTTTAATCATGCAGAAGATCGCGGTATCGAAATGGATCGTATATGGGTCGCCACGCTCGATGATAGAACTCGAGACAGCCATGCATCGATGGATGGGCAGAAAGCCGATTCAAATGGATTGTTCACGCTGCCGGGAGGAATAAAAACCGAAGGCCCGCATTTATCGGGCATCGCAGAGGAAGATATTAATTGTCGCTGTACGATTATCACAGAAATCAACGAGGATTCTGCACGACGTATCAAGGGTGAAGGCGTGCAGAAATATAAGACGTATGAGGAGTGGCGGCGAGAGAAGAATATACACGGGCAAAGAGTAGCATAATGAATATACAAAATTTCGGGGTCGGAATAGAGTGTCCGAATCCAGGAGGTAAGTAATGGCAGAAGAAGAAAAGACAGAAGATCCGGGTGCGAATACCGAAGAGGAGAAGTCGCAATCGGAAGAAGAAGATTTGAGCATGAGTAAAGAGGATTTCGAAAAGTTGGAAAAAAAGCTCGCAGACCTTGAGAAAGAACGCAATAGCGAGCGGTCCCGTGCAGATAAGCTCAATGCTGAAATCAAAAAGCTGCGAACAGAGCATGAGAGCGAGGATGAAAGACGGGAAAGAGAAAGAAAAGAATATGAGGAAGAACTTGCGGAACGCGAAAAGAAACTCAAAGAAAATGAACTCCGGTTCATCAAGATACGGGTAATGCAGGAAATGGGAATACCCGCAGCGCATGAAAACCGGATTCATGGTATCGACGAAGCAAGCATTCGTGAGGATGCAAAGCTGTACAAAGAATCACTCGATGAGACGGCAAGTCTTATGGCGAATCAAAAACTAGCCGGCGGGGAGCCTCCCAAGGGCGGAGAATCGAAAAAATCCATGTCGTATTCTCAATTCAAAAACCTTCCGCTTGCCGAAAGGGCCAAGCTTCTTGAAGACGATCCCGATCTTATTGAGAAACTACTGAAAGAATAGGAGATAACAAGTGGGAATAGCAAACTTTAAACCAGAGATATGGAGTGCGCGAATGTTCTCCACTCTGGATAAAGCCCTCGTTTACGGCAATATTTGCAATCGCGATTATGAGGGCGAAATCAGAGGTGGAGGCAGCGTCGTAAAGATCAACGAAATTGCCGAAATTACGGTGAGCGATTATACGAGCACGGTATCCATTTCACCTTCAGAGCTTACCGGCGGGCAGAAAGAACTCCGCATCGACCAGCAGAAGTATTTCGCCTTCCAGGTTGACGATATCGATAATGCCCAGAGCAAGCCGAAGGTGATGGATGAGGCGATGAGGAAGGCCGCCTATGCTCTGCGGGATGCGGCTGACCAGTATATCGCCGGGTTGTACACCGAAGCCGGCGTCAAATCGAACCTGGGCACCAGTGCGAGTGAAATTACGCTCGGCTCAACCAATGCTTTCAAGTACATGGGCCAGATCCAGAAAGAGCTCGACGAGAAGAACGTGCCGAGGGCTGGACGGTGGATGATCATACCGCCCTGGCTTCATCTGTCTCTCGTCATCGCTTCTTACGGCACCCTGAGCAATCAGCTTCAGGACAAGATTGTCAAAGAGGGTTTCATCGGGCACATGTTCGGACTCGACCTTTATGTCTCGAACAACGTTTCATCCGACGGGACCGAGTACCGAATTCTTGCAGGTACGCGGGATGCTATCTCCTTCGTAAGCCAGATTATGAAGGTTGAGGCTTTCCGGCCTGAATCTACATTCGCCGATGCGGTAAAGGGTCTCTATGTGTACGGCGCGAAGGTCGTAAGACCGAATGCGCTGGCCTGCCTGACCGCTACTGTCGGCGATAACGCTTAAGGAAGGAGAATAGAGAAATGGCTCAAGAAATAACTCCAATTCTATTGACCAAAAACGAGCTTGTTGGTATAAGCTCCGGCTGGTCGGGGTCCACTCTTTCATCGGGCGATCACATATGGTATATCAATACCAAATCGAGCAATTTCGACTACAACCGTGATGCCAGCAAGCTCGTCATACTGATAGCCCAGGAAGAGCAGTCATCCGTCGGTGAAGCTGCCCGCGTTGTAACGATTTTCGCCGGCACGACCTCATCGACTAAAACGGCAAGTGCGAGATCGGGCATGTCTGCAGCCGGTATCGGGGATCATTCGACGACCATCGCTATCGAAAGTGCAACGACCGCTTTTCAGCATCCGCTTCATGCGATAGGACCGCTCGAGAGTGCACGATTCACCGATGATGAAGGATACATTTATGTCGGAATCGATGCCGCGACGAATTCATCGCTGATGGATTATCAGATCGGTGCGATTTTACTGCCGTAACCAAGAGGGGCGGGTTTCCCCGCCCCCGTTTTTAAAGGAATGGATATGAAAAAGATTGCCCTTATTGGCTCAGCGATCAATACAGCGATGCAGGCTCCCCTGACCGATGACTCGTGGGACATCATGAACCTCGGTTCGAATATTTCCTTGAAGGAACTCCATGAGCACTGCAAGCGGTCCACGTACTTTATCGAAATCCATAAACGGGAATACAACTGGGAATATTATGAAGGCAAATTGGCGAAAGTGACGGTTCCCGTGCTGATGGATGAAAAATATTGCGGGGAAGATAAGCGAATTCCTACCGCAATACCATATCCGCGCGAAAGGGTGCGTGAAGAATTCGGTAAATATTTCAGAAACAAATTATTCTCCACCTGTTCCGTACCCTGGATGCTCGCCTGGGCCGCAATCGAAAAATATGACTTGATAGGTCTCTATGGGCTGGATTTTCTCACGAATGATGAGTATTTGTGGGAGCGACCGTCTATATGCTGGTGGCTCGGCCATCTCCAGGCACGGGGAATCGAATTCGATATTCCTGACGGAAGCGGATTGATTTCTGCAGTATATGAATATGGATTCGACCCGAAACCCGATGAGCTCATGGAAATCACTGACAGGATCATCGGTCTGAAGAAGGGTAAAGAAGAAGTGCTGAAAAAAATCGAGGAGGTCAAAGCGCAGCTCGCCAAACAGGAGGGGGCAATCGAACAATGTGAATATTTCAAACGGAGATATAACGTCTGATGCCCCTCATGAGATGTATCGCCGATGGAAAGCCGGGTTATAAATGGGGCAAGAGTGGTAAATGCTATACCTATACGCCCGGAAGCGAAATAGGTAAAAAAGCGGCAAAGAAAAAGGCTCTCAAACAGGGTGTTGCCATGGGCGAGGGCAAACTAGAGGAATGATATGCCAATAACGACGCTAGGTAATGTACGAACTCTGTTGCAGATAACGGATTCCGATAGTCCTTACAATGACGTGATAAGTCTGCTGATACCGATTATACAGGATTGGATTGTCGAATACTGCAATAATCATTTCCTCGATGACCGCGTGCAGTACAGCGGAAGCACGTTTTCATTTGCTACGAACACCATCACGGACTCGGAAAACGGTTTCGAGGATGAAGGATTTGTTGCAAATGACGATATCGACGTGGAAGGAACGGATGGAAATGACGGTATCTATAATGTAATTACTGTAGCGGCCGCCACGCTCACCCTTTCCATATCCAATCTTGTAACAGAATCTTCCGGGGATTACGTCACTATCACGCGAATAACGTGGCCTCCAGGGGTAAAATTAGCGGCGGCGCGGATGATCATGTATGATCTGAAACGCATGAATCAGATGGGCATATCTGCGGAATCCAAGGGCGATTACAGCGTACAATTCTCCGTAATGAAGAACGCGGGTTATCCGGATTCAATACTCGGTATGCTGAATCCTTATAGGTATGTGAAATGCAGATAGAGTTGAAACCGCATGTTTCTGAAGCGATTCAAGACCTCGATAGACTTGGCGCCAATTTACGTACCGCTATCCGGGATGCATTGGAGAAGTCCGCCATGGCGGTGCAATCGCAGGCCGTACTGCTTGCGCCCGTTGATACGGGAAATCTGCGAAGAAGCATCGATTATTCGCTCGATGGATTCAGGACGGCGCATGTGGGATCGAATATCGAATATTCGGCACATCAGGAATACGGAACGCGATTTATGAAAGCACAGCCGTATTTGCATCCTGCCCTTGAAAAAAACAAGGATAAGATTCGCACTATATTCGATCAGGAGCTCGAGCAGGCGGTGAGGCGTACATGAGCACACTTGAAAGCATACTCTCTAATGTTGAAACCACTCTCGAAGGTGTGAGTATTTCGGGGGGATATAACAACGATTTGTCATCCGCCCAGGTGACGCGGGAGGTGAAAAATTTCCGTGACAACGAGGGATATGATCGCTTTATCGTCATACTCTATGCCGGGGAACGAAAAGAGGCTGTAGACATCGCTAATTATATCGATTCGTGGATAACGGTACGCATAGAAGGACGTGTCCGATCATCTTCAGACCTCGAAACGAAAGTGAATCAGCTTCTTGAAGATATCGAAACCGTTTTAAGCGTAGACCGTACGCGGAACGGATATGCCCATGATACTTTTCCAAAATCAGTTGTGATTCTCAATGGGCGCAGCGACGACGAGCTTTTATTTCGATACGATTTCGAAGTGTATTACAGCTATTCATACGGGAGTCCATGAAAATGAAAACAAGCAAAACAGTAAGAATCGAATCTCTCGAGCCTTTCGAAACGAAGGCTCACCGGGTAATTGCCCGGAAAGCGGGCGAAGTTATTCGAATGCCCATGCAGGACTATCTCGAGGTGAAGGACAAGTGCAAACTCCTCGAGGAAAGAAAACCCAAAGAAATCGAGGAGGAAAATTAAATGGCTATAGGGGTTGGAGTCAATGCGGTAGCCGGTATCGTAAAAGAAACAGAATACGGTGGCGGGGGTACGGCCGCCACGTTCCTGGAGATGATCTCCGAAGGGGTCCGCTCCAACATCGAGATGATCGAAGCTCCCTACGTTTTCGGGTCCAGGAGCAAGTACAAATACTATCAGGGAGCTCACGACATCGGAGGCCCCTTTTCCATGGTGGTGAATCCCGATAATATCGGGCTTCTCCTTTACCTGGCCCTGGGCGTGGAAGGAAACCCATCCAATGTCGATGAAACGACAGCATACGATCACGAGTTCACGCCCGCCGCGGCCGCTACGGACCTCGGGAGTTTTCTCCTGGAGATCGACCGCCAGATCGACTGCTCGATCTATCAGGGATGCAAAGTCAACACCTTCGCCCTCAGCGCCACGAAAGGGTCTCTGATCACGGCCGATTTCAACGTCCTGGGGAAGGACGAGACCGACGGGCAGACGCCGACGGAGTTAACCCCGAGCACGAAAAAGCCCTTCACCTTCCATATGGGATCCATGGCGATCGACACCGGTGCGGTAACTTACGTGAACAGCTTTTCCATGGAGTACAGCAACGAGCTCGACGCGGAGGGCGGATTCGTTCTCAACGGTAGTCAGAATCGCCATCATCTCAACAAGCAGGGACAGGTTCTCACCGGATCACTTGAGTGCGAATGGACGTCCGTAAGCGATGCGCTGCGGGACGCTTATCTCGACAATACACAGAAGCAGATCACGCTCACGATCACATCTACTGAGACAATCGAGGCTGGTTACTACTACACCATGACCATAGATATCCCGAAGGTTCACATCCTCGGGGATCCGCCCCAGATATCCGGGAGGGAGAGGATTCCGTTTACCCTGAACTTCGAGGCGGTTTACGACAGCACCAATTTCGTCAAGATTACCCTGAGAGATGCCCGAACCACGAAATGGAGCGCATAAGGAAGGTGATATGAAATACGATATCGAGGATATCCTGCAAGACGAGACGAAAAAGCTCGATGTGTCACAGTTTTTCCCAAAGGCCGAGGAAAAAGTCTTTGTGACCATCAAAAGGCTCCCATCCCAGCATCAGTATCACGTAACCGCTTGCATGGCGGACGGCACGTTCAAGGGAGAGAAGGAGTACATGGAGGCCAGGAAGACGGTCCTTCTCCATGGCATCGTCAAAGAGGATTTTCCCCTTGAGAAGTGGGACGAAGAGGTGATCGAGAAACTTGAGGAGTCGAAGGGCCAGTTCCTTGATTTTCTGATCAATGAAATATCGGAATTCAACCGCCCTTTAGCGCAGAGGAAGAACGAAGCCTCCGCGAAGTGAGCTCGTGGTATGCAGGCCGGAGACCGTTACCAGAGGAGAGAAGGTGGCTGAGGTGGTTGCCTTATATCAGGCTCTATGCTCTGACGCACGACGAGCAATACAACATGCGCTTCCTGCCCCGGGCCGGCGGGCTCTTCGACCAGGACTGGCTTTTGATGGAGATTTTCGGAATCATACGAGACGAATTCGTCAAGGTCGAGAACAGTAAATGCCGAAATTCACGCAAGCCGACATTGAGATAGCCGCCAAGGACAGAACACAGCAAGGTATCGCGTCCGCCAAGAAAGGTATAGGCGGACTCACGCGGATGATACGCTCCTATGGAGCCGAGATCGGCGCGGTTGTCGGCGCCGTATATGGTGCGATCAGGATCACAAAAAATTTTACTGATGCATTCATCAAACAGGAAGAAGCAGTCACCCGTCTGAACACGTCCCTCGAAACGACGGGCGTGTTTACCCCCGAATTATCGGAAGAAATACAGGACCTCGCCAGCGAACTCCAGGGAATGACGATGTACGGCGACGAAGCTACCCTCCAAGCCACATCATTATTGCAATCATTAGGAAAATTGAGCGGTGAAGGATTGAAGCAGGCGATACCCCTGGTACAGGACTTAGCTACCGGTATGGACATGGATTTGAATACCGCCGCGAGCCTGGTTGGAAAGACCCTCGGAAGCACAACGAATGCTTTGTCGCGTTATGGCATCATGTTGGATTCAACCGCATCACCATCGGAAAAACTCGCCGAACTTTCGAGACAGATTGAGAAATCATTCGGTGGAATCTCAGAAGCGATGGGCAATACCTTCCAGGGCCGGGTAACAAAAGTCAAAAACGCATTCGGGGATCTAAAAGAAGTGATAGGCGGCATTTTGGCCGAGAACGCGAAGCCTTTTATGGACTGGTTATTGGATTTTCTGCAAAATAGCAAAAATATCGAGATAATTGCCCGTATCGTGCGTGGCTTGGGTGCGACGTTCGGCACGGTGTTCGGGTTTCTCATAGAAACGATCAAAAGTATTATCGGGTACTACAAGATATGGATCAATGCCTCTAGACAGCTCGGCAATATTCTCGAAACGATTTTCAACCCGAAGAAGTGGGGCACGGGTGAGCTAAAGAAGGAAATGCGGGATCTCAAGGATTTCACCGTTCAAACCGCAATCGATGTAGCAAAAGGATGGGAAGAATATGCACTAAAAACCTATGACAAATGGAAGAGGGTATTCGGCGATGAAGTCATGCCGGAAATACAGACCTTTACGAATAATTACCAGTTGGAAATGGGCAAAATTAATGAAGCCACTGATGATGCAAAAGATAACACTATCGAATGGATGTGGGATTTCGAGGCGTTGCGGGAGGGCCATATCGAGGCAGTGCGTTCAATGATTGAAATACAGACACGGCATAATGAAGCAATCGCCCAGGGTTCTACGAATTTGGAAGCCTACAGTCAGTCCCTCGGCTTGCTTTCAGAGCAGATGGTGAATCATGGAACAGTACAGGAAAAACTCAATCAATATCAAAAAGAACAGAATGCATTACAACAAAAGGCATCGCAGATTGCCTCGCAATTCGTAACGCCCGCTTTTGCAGAACTTGAGAGTGCTGTTAAAAATGTGGGTGAGGCATTCAAAAATTTCATTACAACTGCAATAGCGAATCTCCTGAGAGCGCTGGGTGAAAAATTATCGATTATGGCAACGCTATATGCAATTTCATTACAATTCGGCAAGGCGGCGGCGGCGGCGGCGGGTGCTGCGGCTGCATTCGTGGCAGCCGGCGCGATAAAATCACTTGCACAAGGCGGTGAATTCGTTACCAACGGTCCCGAGCTCATGTTGGTGGGAGACAATCCATCCGGCCGTGAACGGGTGCGCGTAGAACCCCTGGACCGTGGCGGGGGAATGAATGAGATGCCGCTTATCGCCAACATCTACCTCGGAACGAAAAAGATACATACGGAAATCACGAAGGCGATCAGGAACAAAGAAATACCGATATACCGGGGGGCGCTGGTCAACACATGAGATTCATGTACGCAAATCAGTGGGATGAATCATCGTACACGGTAAGCTCCAACAGCGAAGAAACCGATTACCCGGCGTCTAATCTCCGGGAATACCAGCTCGCACGCCATTACAGGGCCACGGGCGATACATCGGAATGGGTGAAGATCGACGGCGGATCGAGCGAGGCTATCACCGCATCGATAGCCTTCATCGCCGGGCATAACATCACCTCCGGCGCCACGACGATCAAGATCCAGGGGAACGATACGGACTCCTGGGGCTCTCCCACGGTGGATCAGAGTTTCACGCATGATGCCGGCGTAATGTGGAAGGCGTTCACGGAGGATTCGCTTCGATATTGGCGATTCCTGGTCGAGGATGCATCGAATCCCGATACATACATCAAAATGGGCCGGGTGGGACTGGGAACCTATCTCGATATGACGAACTGGCCGAAGGCGCAGTTTCCGCGTCGCACAGTCGATACGTCAACCATACGCCGAAGCCCGACGGGGCAGCTGTATGGAGATAAGCGGATAACATACAAGGAGTACGAGTTCGATTTCCCGATTATTACGGACACCGAACGGCAGAACCTCGAAACGATGTGGGAGGCCGTGCAGAAAGTTAAACCGATATTGTTCATTGCGGATCCCTCCGGCACGACGATTGACCCGCTGTACTGCACGATATCGGAGTTCGAGTTGACCGCACTCGTGGGCTTTCAGTGGCAGGCGCGCATGGTTTTGACGGAGGCGCTGTGAAAACGTGGATAGCGGTTTTAATAGCCGCAGTCATTATAGGAGGTGCGATTGTGAGTGGAGCAATTGTTAATATACCCGACACCGGTGAGAATTGGGACGCCGCATGGCAAACGGTCGAGGGAATGCGGAAGGGGCAGATGGCCCTTTCTCTTACGAATTATGATTCAGATTCTATTCCTCAGATAGCAAGCGGCTCATGGGTCGAGGTGGCGGGAAGCATTTACAAGTTCACTGCCAATGATTCTATATCCGGCTCGGCCTCATCGGGGAATATTAATTACATCAAGATGGTACCTTCGGGATCGGGTGACTCGGCGATTGTCACGCCCACTTGGACGACTGATGCCCCTACGTGGTCAGATACATATCAGGGCTATTATGACGGCACTTCTCGATATGTGGCGGGTTGTTATTATGATGGAACGAATTACAAATTAAAATGGATTTATAACAAAAGAGATACAGGCCCCGTCGATAGAGTGCTTAATCTACCATTACTTGGGGAAAGAAACAATACTGCATTAACTGATACAGGTTTATTGGCTTATGGCTATTATTATTTTGCAAATGGAAAGTCTGCCAATCAGGCAATATTAATCGGAGTAACATTTCCGAAACGATTTATAGTAACCTATCTGAAAAGTTATTGTTCGTCCCGGTCGGCGGGTTCCGTATCCATTACACTGTATGAAGGCATAAATACCGATGTTACAACGACGACAATGGCACAGACGACCCATTCTGGTACTGGCGAACAAACCGATTCGAGTATAACAAATCCGATTATCGATGAAGAAGATCATCAGTATGTAGTGAGAATCAATGTGGAAACGACGACTACTACTTTATATATATCTGCCATTAGGATATTTGGTATTGAAATTGTAAGGTGACATAGGATCATTCATGGCTTGGACTGACGAAGCAGCAAAGACTGTAAACCGACCTATTATCCTGGCCGAGATCTCGCTGGGAAAGGAATACGACAAATGGGTCAACGAGGGTCCCGGGATTTGGAAATCGACGCTCTACATAAATCTCGAGGAAGCTGACTACGGGTTCAAGCAGGCTTTTCTCATAGGACCTTTCAAGGAACAGGGAACGGGAGACCTGAGAAACCCGTCGTTCACTATCGCCATCGACGTCTCGGATGTGCAGGAGGACGGTGCAAGCATAACCGAGAGATCTGATTATGCCACCATGTATGCGAATCCAGGCTCCTGGTATTGGGACCGGGCGAGTCAGGGACTGTACGTGAACATGACTAATTCGGATTACATACACGAGCATATTATGACGGTGGGCGTTACCGCACGGTTTACGCAGGATTCTGCTGCTGACGAGCTCGGGGAGGGGTTCTATGAGCCCAAGATATTGGCTCTGCCCACACTCTCAAAAGAAAAAAGCGCATCTAACTATGGATTAATCAAGCATACAGGCGGAGAGTTG
>Ga0180437_10005687_pt1 | contig 16913 bp, 15 predicted proteins | sample SS_ome_4_FD_132410 | JGI IMG/M metagenome (GOLD analysis project Ga0180437, IMG submission 132410) | Hypersaline lake sediment archaeal communities from the Salton Sea, California, USA - SS_3_D_1 metaG | ecosystem: Environmental > Aquatic > Non-marine Saline and Alkaline > Hypersaline >... | reverse complement strand
CAATCTAAACCTGTAAATGATCTAGGCTCGACAGATTTGAAACAAAAATATTGATACCAATATTCATATAATAAAAAGCCAATCTTTTTTTCATATTTCTAAGATTGACATCTTTTGGGCAGGTTGATCTCACTGCATCGACTGCGTCGCAACCCATTCGTAGTATACGAATACAACTTCACGGGCCACTTCCTTGCCATTCTATTATGCTGATAGCGTTCCGTTAATGCCAGGGCAGGGTGGAGGGCTTGGCTCATAAATGAATCAGGCCATATCATGAACGAAGAGACCGATTGAGTCGGATTGAGTGATTGGATATCCTGTCACCGAATTAGTACAATAGATAACTCATGAAAGCCGAGAGGATCGCAGCCTATGAGAGGTTTGCCGAGGTCAAGAAGGAATGGAATGCGCTTCTATCCAGATCTGAACAGGATAGCCCATTCCTCACGCATCAGTGGTTCGATGCCTGGTGGCAAAGTTTCGGCTGGAGCAACACAATGGAGATCCTTTTTTTCCGGGATGACTCCGGTTCTCCGGCCGGAATCGCCCCTTTGATGGCTTCCAATGAAACGCTCGCATTTATCGCAAACCATGAGGTGACGGATTACTGCGATTTTATTTTTATCGAGAACAAGCATGGTGAATTCTACGCCGCCCTTTGGGATCATTTCCAGAGAAATTCCTTCAAATGGCCCTGCATAGAGCTCATCAACATCCCTGACGGATCTGCTGCCTTGTCGGAACTGCCTCGTCTTGCTGAGGAGCACGGTTATATTTGGGAGGTGCATACAAGCGAGATCGTTCCAAAACTTCACCTGCCGGAGTCCTATGGAGAGTACTTAGACAGCCTTGGCCGGAAAAACCGCCATGAACTCCGGCGCAAGCTCCGAAAATTGGAAACTCTCGGACAGATTCGTATCCAGCGGATCAGAGAACCTGAAAAACTTCGCGATCCCATCGAGGCCTTCGTTTCTATGCATGGAGCGAGCAGTCCTGAAAAACAGGCATTTTGGCAGAAACAGGGGATGCCCGGCTTCTTCAACTTGCTGTCGGCCCTCTTTTCTTCCGATAATTGGATGGAATTGCGTGAGCTGTATGTGGCGGATCGAATGGTCGCGTCTCTTTTGAGTTTTCATTATGGCGACACGGTGTATTTTTACAATGTCGCTTATGATAAGGAATTTTCTCCCTACAGCCCCGGATTTGCCCTGTTTCATCATGCGATCGAGAAGGCCATCGCAGAAAATGCATCGTTTGCGGACTTTCTGAGAGGAAGGGAAAAATATAAGTATTTTTTTGGCGCCAAAGAAAGTAAAATATACAGCTTAAAATTGAGAATGAGAGATAAAAGACCATGAAAATCTGTACGATCAGCTTCCACAGCTGTCCGTATTCCAGTTTGGGTGGGAACGGAAGCGGGGGGATGAGTGTTTACCTGCGGGAGCTGACCGCCGGGTTGGTGGAATATCCTGGTGTTAGTGTCGACATTATCACGAGGGCCCAGAATCCCGTTTGTGTGGAAGCCAAGGATATTTCCTCACAAATCCGCGTTGTCCAGTTGAAAGGAGGACCGGAGCATCCCATCGACCGCAAGAACCTGTATGCGTTCATCCCCGAATTTGCCGGGAATTTGGAGGAATATATTCATCGGCAAAAAAAAGATTATGACATCATTCATTCCCATTACTGGCTTTCGGGACTGGCTGGAGGATACATCAAGCAAAAGTTGGGATTGCCACTCGTGCACACTTATCACACTCTCGGTTTCATGAAGGGGCGGATGGCAGGCCAAAAGGAACACGTAGACCGCGAGGATTCTGAGCGATGCCTTGCCCGCATTTCGGATTTGATCATTTCTCCCTCCTCAGAGGAAAGAGATAGCCTTGTCAAAGAATACGGGATTTTGCCAGCCAAAGTGAAGGTTGTGTATCCTGGTGTCAATCCTCGGCTTTTTTATCCTGTCGGGAATCGCTCGATCCTGAAAAAGGATGGGTTTGGTCCGGAGGATTTCGTCCTCCTCTTTGTGGGCCGTATCGAACCGATAAAAGGCCTGATGAGCGTGATCGATGCCCTGGCGGTTTTGATGGAAAAAAACCCGGCCCTGTTCGAAAAAACAAAGCTGCTGGTCATAGGGGGAGGAAAAAAGAAAGGGGAACTGAATGCGAACGAGGAGGTTTCCCGAATCAGGAAAGCCATCGAAAGGCATGGGCTCCGGAATAGAGTGATGTTTTTGGGATCGGTGGGCCAGGCACAGCTGCGAAAATATTACTCCGCCGCCGATGCCCTGGTCGTTCCGTCATTGTACGAGTCCTTCGGTCTTGTGACGGTGGAAGCATTGGCCTGCGGGACGCCCGTCCTCGTCAGCCGTGTCGGAAAACTGAGGAGCATCGTGAAAGAGGGAAAAAGCGGATTTTCCTTTTGTCCCGATGATCCTATCTCCTTATGGCGTTCCATAGAAAAGTTATCCATCCATCGCAGCAGGCTTTGGAGCCGTGCGTCGATCCGCGAGGATGTTGTCCGGAGATTTTCGTGGGACACCACAGCCGAGGAAACCTACCGGATTTTCGACGGTCTCGTTCAGGCGCGTCTTCGGCCTAAAACCATATTTCAACCCGGTGGAAACCTTCTGCCAGCTTGAAGTTCTCGCCTTCCGCCATATCTTTTGCCCGCTTGCAGAGCCATTTTTCCATTTCCGATTTAAAAGGCTCTTTTATCTGGCTTTTGTGACAGCTAAGAGCTTTGACTTTGAGATGGAACGTTTCGGTGATGTCCGAACGAAAATTGATATCTGCGTCCTCCGGGGCCCACAACCATACTTCTTTGACTTTATGGGGGAGAAGGCCCTCGTCCATGTAATCCGGGTAAGCCCACACATCTCTGGCGTAAGGAAAAACGGCATCCAGGACCACGCGGCCGACGATCCGGTGGTCTCTGTGCCACACATACCGCCGGTAGGGATCGGCCGTTATCACGGTCTCCGGTTTGTATAGCCGGATATATTTGACGATTTCCTTGCGGAAATCGGACGTGTCCTCCAGTTCCTGGTCGGCATGGCGGAGAAAGATCACATCATGGACTCCCAATATTTTTGCCGCATCCTGCTGTTCCTTCTCCCTGATCTTGATAAGCTTTTTGGGAATCATCCGGATGTCATCTGTCCCCTTTTCTCCGTTCGTGCACACGACGTAGACAACGGATTTTCCTTCCCGGGTTAGCTTGGCAACGGTCCCCGATGCCCCGAATTCTGCGTCATCGGGATGGGGGGTGAAGACCAGGAAATCCGCTTTTTTCATCTTCATATCCTTTCCTCGGCAAAACAGGATCTCGTAAATTGTATATTAACACATTCTCTGATACAATTCTCGACTCGCATAATAGAAAACATGTATGCCGGTTCATTATCAGTCACAAATCCGACCTCACGGGATTGGGCTAAGTTCCAGAGTTTTTTCCGCTATGCCTATCAAATGAAAGGCGAAGTCTGGCAGGGGGGATCGCCGGCCGTGAAGAATAGCCTGGGGAGATCCAATTATTCCTGGGAAACCGACCTGTTCATCGCGGAGATGAACAGGAGGATCGTGGGGGTGGCGGATGTGACGCTGGAGATGCGTATCGCAAGAGCGATCGTCGAGTGGTTCGTTCATCCGGCTGTACACCGGAAGAGAGTGGGGAGGGAACTGGTGAAATATGCGTGCGAACGGGGCCGTCAAATGGGCGCGAAGGAGGCCCATGTCTGCATCCCTGAAGAGGATAAGTTCACCCGGAATTTTGCCGTGGAGCTGGGATTTACCCAGGCGAGGTGTTATCTAGGGATGGAGCTGGTTTTCGCAGGACCTTATAAGCGCCCACCTGTTTCTGTGCCTGTCGAACATTTTCGAGCCGGAGACGCTGCCTTGCTGGCTACGGTGCAGAACCGGATTTTCATCGGGAGTTGGGGATTCTGTCCTAACTCTCCGGAGGAGATCCGGTACTTTTTCCGTCTGACCCAGAGCAAATGGCAAGATATCTTGATGATTCGCGAGGATGAAAAAATCATCGGGTATTGCTGGCTCCATCCTGTAATCCGCGGGGAAAGAGAGATAGAGCGGAAGAAATGGCGTCTTCATATGTTCGGGATCGATCCGAAATTCCAGGGAAAAGGGTGGGGAAAAAAGCTGCTTTTGGCCAGCCTGGATCATTTGAGAAAAAGGGAAACGTCTTCGGTAGTACTCACGGTCGACAGCGAGAACACTCCCGCCGTAAATCTTTACAAAACCGCTGGATTTGGCGTGAAATCCAGGGAATACTGGTACGGAAAAGATCTTTCCTAACCGGAAATATCTTGAAAATTCAGCTCCGGAGCATTATGAGTTGTGAAATCGGAAAGATGATAATATAATGCGCCTGAAATGTTATGAATAAAAAATCCAAAGGAGGCTCTTCCCATATGGACAAAAAAAAGGCTCTGGAAAAAATTGCCCAGCGGTTAAGGATCCATTCATTCAAAATGACCTCGAAAGCAGGTTCCGGCCACCCGACCACCTGTTCTTCGATGGCCGAGCTGGCTGCCTGTCTGTTTTTCGATGAAATGCAGTACAACATCCGGGATCCCTTCGATTGGTCCAACGATGAGTTCGTTCTTTCCAAGGGGCATGCGGCACCCCTTCTCTGGGCCGCCTACGCCGAAGCCGGCATCATTTCGCAAAAAAGCCTTATGAACCTGAGGAAGATCACATCATCCCTGGAAGGGCATCCCACGCCCAGGATGAAGTGGGTCAAAGCGGCAACCGGGTCTCTCGGGCAGGGCCTCTCGGTCGGAGTGGGACTGGCGATGGCCATGAAATTGGGAAAGTGTCCGAGACGCGTGTATGTCGTGATGGGGGATGGGGAATGCGCGGAAGGGGCTGTATGGGAAGCCGCGAACCAGGCCTATCTGGCTGGCCTCGATAACCTTTGTGCCATACTGGATATCAACAGGCTGGGACAGTCGGACCCGACTATGCACGGGCATGACCTTGAGGCATACGAGAGGAAATTCAAGGCCTTCGGATGGAATGCGGTCAAGATAGATGGACATAATACAGCTCAGATATTATCCGCTTTCCAGAAAGCCAGGCAATCTAAAAAACCTACCGCGATAATCGCAAAGACCATAAAGGGAAAGGGAGTCTCCTTCCTCGAGGATAAAAACGGATGGCATGGCAAACCATTGAAACAGGCCGATCTCGAGCGAGCGCTGAATGAGTTGGGCCCGATGCCCGACATAGATGCCAAAAAGTATGTCAAAAAGCCGAATAAACTGAAAAAGCCGAAATTGAAAAGGGGATTTCAATTCACCAAAAACACATACACCAAGGATACGGCCACAAGGCGTGCCTACGGCAACGCGCTGGCAAACCTGGGTAAAGTCAATGAAGCGGTCGTGTGCATCGATGGGGATGTGAAAAATTCGACGTATACGGATTCTTTTTTCGCCGCTTTTCCCAAGAGGTCCTTCGATGTGTATATTGCCGAGCAAAACATGGTGGGGATTGGGATCGGGATGGCGGCAAGAGGGTACCTTCCGTTTCTTGCAACCTTTGCCGCGTTTTTATGCCGGGCCCATGACCAGATCAGGATGGCCGGGTATTCCTTTTCCAACCTGAAACTGGCCGGATCCCATGTGGGCGTGAGCATCGGGGCGGATGGCCCTTCTCAAATGGGACTGGAGGACCTTGCCCTGTTTCGGCCTATTCCCGGATGTGTGGTGCTTTATCCGAGCGATGCTTATTCCGCCGAAGGGTGTGTGGAATCCTTGGCCAGGCACAAAGGACTGGCTTATTTACGGACCACACGTCCCGGGACGCCGATCCTTTACAAAAAGGATGAGGAATTTCCTATCGGAGGATCGAAAGTGTTGAGAAGGAGCCAGAAGGACAGCGCGGCCGTGATTGCAGCCGGTATTACGTTTCATGAAGCGCTAAAGGCCTATGAGGAACTCAAGAGAGAAAATATCCGGGTCCGCGTGATCGATGCCTACTCGGTACAGCCCATGGATCCCAATATCGTAAAAGAAGTCGCCCGTGCCGGGAATAAAGCCGTTGTCGTGGAAGACCATTTCCGCAGCGGCGGACTGGGTGATGCTGTCGCATCACTTTTAGCCGGGAAAGCCGATTTGATTCACCTGGCAGTCGATGAGCTGCCGCGTTCCGGGGAGCCTGAAGAACTTATGGAAAAATACGGGATTTCTGCCGGGCATATTGTACAGGCGGTGAAACGGCTCATAAAGAAAAAATAATAGCCGTTCTTTTGTCTTATCTCGAGGGATGAAAAAGGCGCTGGTCCTCTTTTTTTGCATCGTTTCTACCGCTGCACAAACCCGCCCGGTCGATAAAGGGACTGTCGTCGTTGTTTATGACGGAGATACCGTCAAGGTCAGGTTCGATAATGGATCCGAGCAGCGGGCCCGTCTGATCGGGATCGATTCTCCGGAAATCGCCGATTCAGCCGGAGGGGCCCGGTTCGAGGCATTGCTATCCAAACGATTCACCTTTCATCATCTTTTTCGCAAACGTGTGGAACTGGGCTATGACAGGGAACGGGAAGATAAGTACGGAAGGCTCCTCGTCTATGTCTGGATAGAGGGCAGGCTTTTTAACGAGTTTATCTTGGAGGAAGGATTTGCCCGGGTTTTTCTGAAATTTCCGTTTTCCATGAAGGACAGGTTCATCCGGGCACAGGAAAAGGCATTGGAGAAGGGGAGAGGCTTCTGGCAGAAAAAGCCCTATCCTCACATTTCTGCAAAGGATGCAGGATATTATGTCGGGACGCTGACGAGGGTGAGTTTTGTGTGTGCCCGCATGCGAAAAACAGAAAATTTTCAGTATCTGTATCCGACGGACGGGAATTTTGCCGCGCTAATCCCCGCGGAATTTCTGCCCCGTTTCAGCGATATCCAAAAGATTGAGGGGAAATCTGTCGAGGTCTCCGGTTTTTTGGAGGAATACCGCGGCCAACCTCAGATTATGCTTTTTTTCCCCTCCCAGCTCAAGCTCATAACCCAAAAAAGGGGACGGTTCTATTTTTCTAAAAAGTTTAGATGTAGCTCGTTTAGAGAAGAAAAAATAGAACCGTCCCCTATTTTGGATTTGACAGAAAGGATGACTTGGTTTAAACAATAGACCTGGAAACATGGAATCCGGAAATCTCCTTTTTTATTTTTTCATCATTTTTGCCTCCGCCAAAATCTTGGGGGAACTGTTCATCCGCCTCCGGATGCCGGCGATCATCGGGGAATTGATGGCCGGCGTTTTGCTCGGCAATTATGTCCTCGGGATCATCAGCACGGAAAATCATGTCTTGATGTCCTTTGCCGAGATCGGGGTGATTTTTTTGCTGTTTCATATCGGGCTGGAGATCCGGGTCAAGGACCTTTTCGCTGTGGGCAGGACCGCTGTTTTTGTGGGGTTGCTCGGAGTTCTTTTCCCCCTGGTCATGGGATTTCTGACCGTGTTCTTTCTGGGATTCCCTTTTGTCGAGAGCCTTTTTATCGCGACCGCCATCCTGGCCACCAGCGTCGGGATCTCGGTAAAGGTGCTCCAGGATATGGGGCTGATCAAACACAGGGTCGCCTACATAGTGCTTGGGGCCGCCGTGCTGGACGATATCCTGGCCTTGATCGTTCTCGCCATAGTCAAGGGGCTTGCACGCAAGGAGTTCCACACGCTGGAGTTTTCCCTTCTTGTCGTGGAATCGATCGCCTTTGTCGGGTTCCTCACTTGGTGGGGCCCTCGTGTGGCCAAGCGGACACGCAAGTGGGTGGAGAAACTGAATATCCCGGAGGGCCCGTTCGTTTTATCCGTTATTCTCTGTCTCGGGCTGGCGGAGCTGGCCGATGTGATCGGGCTGGCTGCCATAATCGGGTCCTTCATGGCAGGGATCGTGATCGATGAAATGGCCGGGGTGTACGACCTTGAGAACAAGGTCAAATACGTGAACGAATTCCTTCTCCCTTTCTTTTTCGTGATGATGGGGGCGCACCTCGACCCCCGGACTTTTATCGATCCCCGACTGGTGATCCTGGTGCTGACGATCTCTGTCATCGCCGTGATAAGTAAGATGGTCGGAGCGGGTCTTGCCAGCTGGAAGGAGGACTGGCGAACCAGAATCCAGATCGGCGTGTGCATGGTTCCCCGGGGAGAAGTGGGGATCATCGTAGCCCTGATCGGCCTTTCCCTCCACACGATCACACAGGAGATCTATACCGTGGTGCTGGGGATGTCGCTGTTAACGACGATCGTTACGCCGCCGTTGATCGTTGCGGCATTCCGGAAAGGAAAGAGAAGGAGCTGAAAATCAGAAAAAGACGAACAGCGAATGGAAAAAGGTAACAAGGTGAAAGAACATGGGTAGCGCACTGACAGACAGGATCATCCAAAAGCTGCAAAGCATTGCCGGTGAGAAAAATGTGATATGCGAAGCGGAAAAAATGTTCGATTACAGCCATGACGAGTTCTCCCTCCGCGATATCGCCCGCGAGCCGGATGCCGTGGTCAAACCGGGGTCCACCGAAGAGGTCTCCCGGATTTGCCGTTTGGCCGACAGGGAAAGGATCCCGGTCATTCCAAGAGGAGGTGCGACAGGCTTGTGCGGCGGATGTGTACCGAGCAGCGGGGGAATCGTCCTTTCTCTCGAGAGAATGAACAAGATAATCGAGGTGGATAAGCGCAACCAGATGATCGTGGTAGAGGCGGGAGTCATGCTGATGGATTTATATCCCCGGGTTGAAGAGGAAGGCTTTTTTTTCCCCCCTCACCCGGGAGATGAGACGGCCATGATCGGAGGTGTTATCGCAACCAATGCCGGCGGGTCCCGGGCCGTGAAATACGGCGTTGTCCGCAATTACGTGCGGGGGCTTGAAGTGGTCCTTGCATCAGGGGCTGTGGTCGACCTGGGAGGAAAGCTGATGAAATCCAGCACCGGGTACAATCTGCTGAACCTGATGATCGGCTCTGAAGGAACACTGGGCGTGATCACCAGAGCCATCATCCAGCTCATGCCCTCGCCCCAGATATCACGCTCTCTCATCATCCCCTACGACGAGCTGGAGAGGGCAATCGATACGGTTCCGGAGATCCTGGCGAAAAAGATCCTGCCTCTGGCAGTGGAGTTTATCCCGAAAGACGTCATCCGGATCACGGAAGAGTTCCTGCGTAAACGATGGCCGAGCACCATGGGCAACACTTATCTGCTCATCATTTGCGATGCATCGACCGATGACCAGATGGACAGGCTGTCCGAACAGGTGGCTGACATTTGCATGGCAAACGGGGCCCTGGATGTATTCGTGGCCGACAGCCCGGCCAAGCAGCAGGAGGTTCTGGAAATCCGGAGCAAAATCTACGAAGCCATCAAGGCCCACACCCTCGAGATCCTGGATATCGCCGTGCCGCGTGCCGAGATCGCCCGGCATGTCAGGCGCGTGCAGGAAGTCTCCCAAAAATACGAGATCTGGCTGCCGACCTTCGGGCATGCGGCCGATGGAAACGTGCACACACACATCATGAAAGCCGTGTACGAGGATGGCCGCATCATTCCTTTGCCAGAGGCCGACTGGAAGGAGAAACTGGAGCACGTTCGCAAAGAGCTGTACCGGGACTGTAAGGAAAAGGGAGGCGTGATATCCGGTGAGCATGGAATCGGTATCGTCAAAAAGCCCTATCTTTCCTATGTCCTGGATCAAGAATCCATAAATTTAATGAAGGGGATAAAAAGGACCTTCGACCCGAACAACATCCTCAACCCCGGGAAAATTTTCGATCTGTAGACAGGCATGAAGATTCTCGTCATCGGTGGAACCCGCTTTTTCGGCTATCATATCGCCAGGCATTTGATCCAAGACGGACACGAAGTCACGCTGTTTAACCGGGGCCTAACTCCCGATGATTTCGGTCCCCGGGTCGATCGCATAAGGGGGGACAGAAGGGACCGCAGTTCTTTTGTAGCTTCCCTCAAGGATAGCCGGTTCGATGCAGTGATCGATATGATCGCTTACAAAGCCGAAGACAGCCAGGTTGCGGTCGAAACCTTTAAGGATCGCATCGGTCACTTCATCCATATCAGCACCGGTGCCGTCTATCTGGTCACCCAGGATTATCCCTGCCCTCTCAGGGAAGAAGATTTCGATCGTCCCCTCTATCCGAAACCCGAAACAGATGACGGATGGTGGGATTACGGATACAACAAGAGAAAAAGCGAGGAGGTCCTGCAAGAATCTCATCAGAGGAGCGGATTCCCGTCGACGATCTTGCGCCTGCCGGTCGTAATCGGGGAGCGGGATAACACGCTCCGGGCTTATTCCTATTTTATCCGCCTGATGGATAAAAAACCGCACATCCTTCCGGATAGCGGAATGGTCGCCCAGACCTACATCTATCAGGGCGATATCGTGAAAACGGTCGCATCCAACCTCCAGAACCCGGCATCCATGGGTAAAGCTTATAATCTTGCCCAGGACGAGATGGTGACATTGAGGGAATTTGTGTTGATGTCCGCGAAGATCTTGGGAGTGGAGGTCGAGCTCGTGGATATCCCTTCGAAAGTCCTCGAAAAAGCATCTTTGGGGACATCCTTTTCTCCCTTGTTCGGACGCAGGCCTTTTGTCATGGAGGCCGGAAAGGCGAAGCGGGATCTGGGTTTTACTTCCACTCCATTCGAAGCATGGATGAGGAAAACCATCCGATGGTATCGCGAGGAATATGAAGGAGGCCCGCCCGAGAATTACGGGCTGAGGGGCAAGGAGCTTGAGGTAATCCGCAGGTACAAAGATGCCATAAAAAGTGTGTAGAGGGTTTGCAATAATTTGGAAAATGGCTTAATGTAATGAGGCCGAATCGCACGTTCAGAAAAATGGAAGGAAGGTGAAGGAGATGGCCGACCTTAAGACCTCGTACATGGGTCTCGAACTCCGCAATCCGATCATCGTGGCGAGCTCAGGGCTCACAAAGTCTCTTTCCGGAATCAAAAAATGCGCAGATGCGGGGGCAGGAGCGGTGGTTCTCAAGTCCATCTTCGAAGAACAGTTCCTGTCCGAGCAGGATTTATCGGGAGGGGATTTCAATATCTATCCGGAAGCCCAGGATTACTTGCGAAGCGGGGGACTTCTCGAGTATGCTCCGCAGGAAGTCGTCAAGGTGATCGAACAAGCTAAGAAGGAAGTCGACATCCCGGTCATCGCGAGCATCAACTGCCGGACAGCCAAGCTATGGCCCCGATTTGCCCGGCAGTTTCAGGAAGCGGGTGCCGACGGATTGGAATTGAACATCTATTTCCTCCCGATCGATTTCGAAACACCGGGTGCCGATTACGAAAGATTCCACTGCGATATTCTGAAGGCGGTAAAAAAGGAAGTGACCATTCCGGTTGCTGTAAAACTTGCTGCGCAGGTCACATCTCTTCCTCATATGGCAGGGAGGCTCGCCGAGGCGGGATGCGATGCCCTTGTTCTGTTCAATTGGTTTCTTGTGCCGGACATCGACGTAAGCAATCTCAGGACGAGAAACCTGAAAGGAAAAGGGGATTTCCATCAAAGCCTTCTCTGGGTGGCCCTACTCTCCGGCAGGGTAGGATGCGAGGTGGCCTCATCGGGAGGAGTGAGAACCGGGGAAGACGTTATCAAACAGATCCTTGCCGGGGCCTCTGCCGTTCAGATCTGTTCATTGTTCTACCAGAAGGGAGTTGAAGAGATCCCCAATCTGCTGGACACCTTGAACGCCTGGATGACTGGACAGAGATTCTCCGATCTTGAAAGCTTCAGGGGAGAGCTCTCCTACAGAAAGCAGGAATTGAGTTTTAAAGACTTGGGAGAGGCCGGAGCGTATTTCCGGTCCCAGTATGTCAAAACCTATGCAGGAAAAGAATAATTATTTTAATTATAGGGGGAAAGATGGAAAAAATCACTGAAATATTCGTTGTTCTGGAAAACAAACCGTCCACGCTGGGCGACCTTTGCGGTTGTCTTTCCGAAAACAGTATCAACATCGAGGCGATAGGACTTTTTCAGGATTCAGCCAAGCTCTATGTGAAAAACCTCAGCAAGGCGATAAAAATCCTCACGAAATACAACTATGAGATCGAAACGAGGGAGGTCTTGAGAGTGGACCTGGAACATAGACCCGGCGCCCTGGCCGACGTTGCCGCGCTTCTGGGGAACAAAGGCATAAATATCGAATACTGCTACGGAACTCTAGGCACCCGCGCCAACACGATTTCCGTCATCATGGATGTGTCGGATATTGACCGGGCTCTGAAGATATTGAAGGCATAGACCGGATTTTCTCACCCATTTTATCCGCGGCGAGATGGACTCGCCCGAAGGGTGAGATGGGATCGATAAATTTAATGACAGATTCAGGTTCCTGGATTATTCACGAGTTGAGATTACTGCAGCGGCGAAGAAGTGGCCTGTGAAGCTGTAGCGACCTACCGCGAACAGGCTACGATAAAGCCGATGTAGTGAGATTGGCTCGCCCGAAGGGTAAAAGTTGTCGATGATGAGATACTTAGAACTTTTAAATATTGCTGTGTTTTGTTAAAAAATGGGATCGACAATTTTTATGAATAATTCAGGTTCGAGGAGGATCTATGGATAAGCGGATCGTTTCTGTTGCCCTCAGCTTGCTGGCCCTTTTCCTGGCAGCGGGATTGGATGCCGAAGAATCATCCCTCTCGAGGCTCGCAGAAACCCTTTTTACCGTGCCGTCGCCCACCGGGTACGAGGGGAGGATGGCCGAGATCATAGAGGGAAACCTTCCTGCCGGCTATATATCCAGGCAGGATAACATGGGCAGCCTTTATGCGGGCACAGAAAAACAAGGCTCCCGCCTGGCTGTCTGCACGCCTATGGATGAGGCGGGATATTTTGTGAGCGGAATAAATCCGGACGGATATCTGAGGCTCGATAAACCTGTCTCGGGGCCTGATCTAATCGATTCCTATCACCTCGGGCATCCGATGATGGTTTGGACCGAACGCGGGCCAGTCGAAGGCGTTCTGGCGCTCCCCTCGCTCCATATCCTCTCTTCGGAAATGAGGCGGGAACTGGAGGCTGGGCCTGGCCTGGAATATGCCTATTTGGATATCGGGGCAAGCTCCGAATCCGAGGCGCGGGAGAAGGACGTGTCCATGCTGGATGCTGTCACTCCCTGGAGGGAGTTGGCCCGGCTGGCAGGCGGCAAGTTAGCCGGCCATTCCCTGGGCCTCAAGTATTGCGCCGCGCTGGTTTTGGACATGGCAAAAAATCGCTCCCCAAACCGGAACCAGGATCTCGCTTTCGTGTGGATGGCCCAGACCAGATTTCCGCTGCGGCGGTCCCGCCCCCGCTCCGCGCTGGGGGCTCTTTGTGCATCCAGGGAATTGGCACCCGAAAGCATCGTGATCGTTGTCGACATTTTTCCTTGCGATGCAGAGATCGAGAGAAAGATCATGATCGGGAAGGGTCCCGTTCTCGCATATTCCGGGGAAAAAGGGAGAAGGATCGGGGAGCAGGCAAGAATATTGGCGCAGAAAAATAGCCTCCCACTCCAGCTCGTCCCGGATTACGGTTCCTCTGTGATGAACCCCTTTTTGCCGGTACAAGAGGAAGTCATAGGGCTTTTACTCCCTGTCAAATTTTCCGACACACCTGGCGAAACCATAGATTCAAGGGATGCGGATATTCTCCGTTCCTTGCTTTTGGCCCTGCTCGATGAGGGGGGGCAGAGATGAAGAAGAAATCGCTCATCGCATTCGGTATAGTCCTATTGTCGGCTTATGGTCTCTTTTCCCAGGCGGATCCAAAGCCTGATTCGCCCTGGGAATTGCTGAAAGAATTGGTGCTGATTCCCGGTGTTTCGGGGCATGAAGAGAAAGTGGCGGACTTCATCCAAGCGCGGTTGCCCCTGGGAGTCCAATTTCAGAGAGACGACATGCAGAACCTTTGGTTTACCGTCGGAACTGGCAAACCCCATCTGGTTTTTGTGGCCCATACGGACGAGCTGGGATACGTTGTCGAGGAGATCACGCGCGAGGGATTGCTCAAGGTGTCGAGCCGGGGGGGATTCTTATCTTCGATGTACGAGGGGCACGCCGTTTGCGTTCATACCAAAAACGGAGTCATACAGGGCATCGTGTCCCCGCGGCCCGGCTATTTTCAACGCAACCTGGAGTCAACCTCCTACAGTACGGAAAATGTCGAAATCTATCTGGGCGTTTCGAGCCTGGGTGAAGCCGAAGCTTTGGGTGTTGCCAAAGGAGATCCCGTCACCATCAAGAAAAAGATCGTGGAGTTTTCTCCGGACCTTCTGGCCACCCGCGCTGTGGACGACCGGGCGGGATGCGCAGCCCTTCTGGCCGCATCTTACAAGGTGGATTGGACAAAGATCAAAGGCAAAACCGTCACATTCGCCTGGGACGTGCAGGAGGAGACAGGCCTTTTCGGCGCATCGGAGCTTGCGCGGAAACTCGATGCCGATTATGTCTTTCCTGTGGATACCTTCGTGTCGTCTGCCGGGCCTTTCGATTCCAGGCGGTTCGCGTATCTCCCTCTGGGGAAAGGGGCGGTTCTGAGGGCCATCGATTCCAGCAACATCGCCCCTCATGCCCAGTTGAAAAAAGTGATCGCCATCGCAGACGCCAATAAAATCCCGGTCCAACTGGGAAACACAAGGGGAGGGAACGACGGCTCGGTTTTCGTGCCGCACGGCGCGGTGAATATCCCGCTTTCCTGGCCGGGCACGTATTCCCATTCCTTCATCGAAAAAATACACCGGGCCGATCTCGATGCGCTCACGGATCTGATCGCCGCTCTGGTGAGAGATTGGAAGTAGAGGAGGAGAGATGACGGAAGAGAAGAAACAAGGCATGCTGAAGTCCTTCCCCAGGACATACTGGCTGGCCATCATGATGGAATTTTTCGAGAGGGGCGCCTACTACGGTTTGAATTCGGTCCTGGCGGTCTATCTGGTGGATGTTCTCGGGTTCCGGCAGCAGGAAGTGGGACTGCTCCAGGGATTCGTTTACGCCCTGACCTACATCGTCCCGATCATCGGCGGAGCCCTGGGGGACCGTCTGGGGTATCGAAAGATCCTTCTTGTCGCCTTTTCGCTGCTTTCCATCGGCTATTTTGCCGCGGGAAATTTCGATTCCTACGGATTGATCTTCTTGTTCCTCCTGATCATGGCCACGGGGAGCGGACTTTTCAAGCCGCTGATCACAGGGTCCGTTGCCCGAACCACGACCAAAGAGACCAGCGGATTCGGGTTCGGGGTCTATTACTGGAGCATCAACCTGGGCGCGTTCCTCGCCCCGTTTTTTATCAGCTGGATCAAGGGATTCAGCTGGCGTTATGTGTTTTTCTCTTCCGCCCTCTGGTGTTTCCTGATGCTCATTCCCTCGGCGTTCCTTTACAAGGACCCGGAAAGGCCCGCAAGCACCAAACCCATCCGGCAGGTTTTGAAAGAAGCCATGCTGGTGCTGAGCGACAGCCGTTTTATGCTGCTGATCGTGGTGTACTCCACTTTCTGGATCCTCTACTTCCAGATGTTCGGCTCTGTGCTCTGGTACCTGCGTGATTTCATCTTCCGGGCGCCGGTGGATGCTTTCATGCAGAAAAGCTGGATTCTGAGGCCGTTCACCTTCGACGCCGAATTCGTCACCATCATCAATGCCGGAACCATCGTTCTTCTGGTAGTCCTGGTCAGCCGCATCACGAAGAACATGAAAGCCATTCCGGTGATGGCCGGGGGGATCGTGGTCGGCCTGTGCGGGTTCGTGGTTCTGGCATTCACCCACAGCGCGTGGATGTTCATCCTCGGGATCGCCGTTTTTTCCATGGGAGAGATGACGGCCCATCCCAAGTATTACAGCTATGTGGGCCTTGTGGCACCCCAGGATAAAAAGGCCGTGTATATGGGCTATGCTTTTCTGTACGGGGTGTTCGGTAGTCTGATCGGCAGCAACCTCGGGGCGGTCCTTTATGAAAAAATCCTGGCGCCTATCGCGCCGTCTACCGAAGCCGTGGCCGCCGGAACGCCGTTATCTCCCGAGGTTCTGGGACAGATCCGGAATTTCTGGCTGATCTTTGCCGGGCTCGGGATCTTCTGCCTGGCCGGCATGCTGCTCTACGACCGATATCTGTCCACGGATACTCCCGCAACGAACCGCAGGGCCTGGAAGATCATGCTGGGTGTTTACAGCGTGATCGGGGTAGCCGGAATTTTCTTCCTGATCCCGGCCGTTTTCCTGGCCGAAGAGATCCAGTGGAAAACCTTCGTCCAAAGCCTCATCATGCTTGCCCTGGGAAGCGGGGGCGTATGGATCAGCTTGAAGGGGAAAAAATGAAATCGCTGACCGAATATCTGGTTTTCGACACCCACGACCGCGTGGAGTTCATCAACATCACTCCGGATGTGGAAGCGCTGGTCGAAAGGAGCGGCGTTCAAGAAGGCCTGTGCCTGGTCAATGCCATGCACATCACGGCCAGCGTGTTCATCAACGACGATGAGGGAGGGCTGCACCGGGATTTCGCAAAGTGGCTGGAGGAGCTGGCGCCTCATGAGCCGATATCAAACTACCTCCACAACCGGACAGGGGAGGATAATGCCGACGGTCACCTGAAGCGGACGGTCATGGGACGGGAGGTCGTGGTGGCGATCACGGGGGGACGGCTGGATTTCGGGCCGTGGGAGCAGATCTTTTACGGCGAGTTCGACGGCCGCCGCCGCAAGCGCGTCCTCGTCAAGATCATCGGCGAGTGAACCTCAAACCTTTTAGATTCATGTGAAATTATGTGACATAAAGTGAAATAAAGTGACATTTCCTCCAAATGGGTTGACATAGATTTAATAATATTCTTATTTTATTACTAAACGTGATGATGGAATCCTATCCTATCCTATCCTATCCTATCCTATCCT
>Ga0180437_10005686_pt1 | contig 16914 bp, 19 predicted proteins | sample SS_ome_4_FD_132410 | JGI IMG/M metagenome (GOLD analysis project Ga0180437, IMG submission 132410) | Hypersaline lake sediment archaeal communities from the Salton Sea, California, USA - SS_3_D_1 metaG | ecosystem: Environmental > Aquatic > Non-marine Saline and Alkaline > Hypersaline >... | reverse complement strand
CAATGATGTACTCGTATTACAAGTTTCAAAAGCTTTCGAAGAAATCGCTCCTTGGCAAGTTAAAAGACCAAAATTCGATTAAAATTCATTATTTTTTTTTATTTTAAATTAATTCTTACCTTTTTTTGAATGATTATTCAATTTATTCAATCCCTCTTCTCAAGTTTTTTAAAATATAAACGAAATTTTTAAAAATATGAATATCTATTCATTTAATAATATCTAATGGTGATGCATTATGGCTGAAAAAAGTATTGGTATACCGTTATTAGGAGATGATTTTCCTTCGATGGAAGTACAAACAACACACGGGATGATGAAATTACCTGATGACGCAAATGAGGGAGGTAAGTGGTGGTTTATCTTGTTTAGTCATCCTGCTGATTTCACGCCTGTATGTACTACGGAATTTCATGCGTTTGCTGTAAGAAATGAAAAATTTCAAGAGCTCAATACCAGATTGATAGGACTTTCGATTGATCAAGTATTTGCTCATATAAAATGGGAAGAATGGATTAAAGAAAATCTGAAAGTGGAAATTCCTTTTCCAATTATTGCTGATCATGGAATGGTAGCTAAAAAACTAGGAATGGTCCATCCAGGAAAAGGTTCAAACACAGTAAGAGCCGTTTTCGTTGTAGATGCAAATGGTAAAATTCGGTTAATTTTATATTATCCTCAGGAAATAGGAAGAAATATGGATGAAATTCTTAGAGCTGTCAAAGCACTTCAAACTGCTGATAAAAACAAAGTTGCAACTCCAGCAAATTGGCCTAATAATGAATTATTCGGAGATCACGTGATTATCCCTCCGGCTAAAGATGTGAAGACTGCAAAAGAGCGTCTTGAGAACGCTGGAAAGGATTATGAATGTTTAGATTGGTGGCTCTGTCACAAAAAATTATAAAATCCAAAAAATTTTTTTTTTAATTTAAAAAGACTTCATGTTAGTAGTCGCTATGTAAGAAGAATCTCCAATCGTAATCTCTTTTTTGATTAAATCTTCTAAAACGGAATAGTCTCCGATGATGCTTTGGGACGAAATAATTTTTTTTAAGTGCGCACCATCTCCAATTACGGACTCTGATAAAATACACTTATGTAAATGAACACCATCTCCTACAGACACATTAGGACCAATAACGGAATCAGTTATTTTTACATCCTCTCCTATATATACTGGAGGGACGATCCTGGTGTCTGTGATATTGTTCGTTTTATATAACCTCTCGTACAGAGGATCTTTTATCTTGTGTTCTGAAAGCAAATATTGATTTCCTTCCAATAAACTTTCCGGCCTTCCAAAGTCTAAAATTTTTTCTTTCATTTCGTTTATCTTGATTTTAAAACCATCTTTAATGAGTTGATCGATAATGGGCGTGAGTTGGTGTTCTTGACCGTTTTCAAGCTTTCCTTTACTTTGGTCATGCAAAAGCTCAAAAAGTTTAGATGTCATGCTTTTTCCAAACAAGTAAGCCCCTGAAACTGCGTAATCTGAAATGAATTCTTTCGGTTTCTCAACGATTCGATTGATATATTGCTTATTTTTATCTAAAACTGTAACACCATAAAACTGGGGAGTTTCAACTCTTTTAACGTTAATAACTCCGTCGCATCCTCCTTTATGATAAGTTAAAAGAATTGAAGTATAATCTTCCATCGGAAGTCTGTCGCTTAAGAAAATAAAGCAATCTTCACCATCAACAAATTCCCTTGCCAATAAAATCGCATCGCCTAGACCTGAAAAATAAGGCGTATCATCTGCGTATCCAATAGGTTTTTGCTCTACAAATTTCAAATTGAAATAATCAGAGAAGTGGCTTTTCAAATACTCTGAAATATCTCTTTTTTTATAACCAACAATAAAGCAGACATTAGTCCCCTCCGGAAAGGTTTTTTTTAACTTGATTAAGATATGATCTATTAATCTTTGACCTGCGACTTTCAAGAACGCTTTTGGTTTAGAATACGTGAACGGCTGTAGCCTTTTCCCGACTCCAGCAATAGGACAGACTAACCACATATAATTTATATAAAATATAGATATAATAAAAAGAATTTCATTCTACAATCTTTCGTAATGTCTCGTAATATTTTGCTTCCTTTAGTTTTTCTTGGATTAATCCTTTTAATTTTCGAAGATAATACGCGTCAGAACTGGTTTTTTTCGTGCCATTAAGCTTTTTGTTAAGTGCAATCCTTGTTTTCTCGTCAAGCAAATTAACGGGAATTTCCTTGAATTCTTCTTTTAACTGGCTTATGATGCTTTTCTTTTCTTCATTTGAAATTTCTTTGGCTTCAGCACTTAACTTGAAGTATAAATTATTGATCCACGCTTCAATTTTATCTAAATCTCCCTTCAAATAGTGTCTTTGATTTAACCATTCTTTAAATTCAATGATTTGGCTTAAGAATTCGTTGTCTTCTTTGTGTTGATTTCCCTGGTCTTCAGCATTTTGTACTATTGTTTGTATTTTCTTCTTTTTCAACTCTTGAACTTTTTCTTTTGGAAGCTTCTCAAACTTCTCGTTTAACTTTCTTTTTCTTTCTTTAGCACTAGGATCTTCTAGCCATTTATCAATTGACATTATCTCTTGTATTGATTCTATTTCTATTCCTATATTTTATTTGTTATTAAAACTTTAACAAAGGAGTACATTCAAGCGCATGCATTTATATCATACCTCAACGAAATATTTCTATCATAAATAATTTATAATGCATCTATCCAATCATGTCAAATACAACAAAAAATCATGGAAACAAATCACCACAAAAACAACATAGAATCCTCTCAACGAGTCAAGCCGTTATTTTGAGCTTGCCGTTAGCTGGTTTACAAGCCGTAATAGGAATGATGGGTTTTTTCGCAATTCTTTTTTATACAAATATCATGGGGGCTCCAGCAATTATCACAGGTTTAATTTATTCGGGGGGACTTTATCTTGAAGCATTATTATCAACGATTTTTGGTGTATTTTCAGATAATATTAAAAACCGTATAGGTGGGAAGAAGACAATCATCTTATTGGCTATGCCAATAATGTCTTTAGCGACCATTATGTTATGGGTTCCTCCAATTCCTCCTTTTGGTTATATTTTTGGATCTGTTTATCTTCCTCTCTTGATGTGGATGCTCCTTTTCATGATATTATTTCGTATTGCTGATGCAGGATATTGGGCGTGTTATCATGCTCTATTACCAGAATTAAGCACTGATGAAAAAAATCGTGTTAAAATTTCAATGATCGGAATGATGATTACATTAATAGGGATAATTATGGGAATGATAGGACCAATGCTTATTATGGGTGATGTAACTGAAGATCTCCCACGCAACGATCCTCAATTATACATTCACGGTGCTAATGCCGCCATTGCTCATGAAATCGCTTCTGGTGTAGTTATATTTTCTATTATTTTTAACATTATCTTCATTATCTGTATTGTATTAATGTTATTATTAATAAAGGAGCCATCAAAAAGCATCAGGGATAGACCTTCGTTCTCGCAGGTAATTGGTGATATTACAGGACCATTTAGGGATAAAAATTTCAGGAATTATTTAATTAGCTTTTTTCTTTCTTGGACTCCTATAGTATCATTATCCTATTTGCTCATGAATATTGCTACCTATTTACTGGAATTAAGGGGAGTTGAATTCGTGATCTTTTTAGTTGTTGCTTTATGTGCTGGTTTATTTGCTTTCGTGTTTTCACAGAAATTATCAGCAAAATTTGGGATTAAAAAGACTCTTAGAATTTGCATTACAATAACATTTATACCATTCATATCAATTTTCGTCATCTTATTGCCTTTAGGCCATGCATGTACAGTTATTATTGGCATGGTGCTTGTAAGCCTGTGTTTAATCGGGTTTGTTGGAGCGATGATTTTTCCCGCCACTATAATGAGTGCTATAGTAGATGAAGCAGAAAAGCGTTCGAACAAATCTTTAAGCGGTTCTTATGCTGGAGCTTATAGTATGGTATTAACTGGTGGTTCAGCAACCTCCATGCTAATAGTATCACTGTTCTTGGAAATCTTTGGTGCGGAAGAAAAAATCTCTTATATTGGATTCTTCTTGTTTGGAGCAGTATTGATTGCATTATCACTTTTTGTCTTTAAAAAAGTACGAATAAGGAGCGATTAATCAAGATAGATAAACTATTATGACCTTCTTTTCACTTTTTTCTTTCTAAGAAAGCTTTAAATTTCTCTTTTGGTTTTCCAGATGAAAATAAATCGTAAAAAGCATCGCCCTCTGCTTGGAATCCCTTTTCATTTTCATAGATTCCTTTTTGAATCAAGCTTTTACATAGAGCTATGGCTTTACCAGAATTATTCACGATCATTTGTGCCAACTGCTTGACTCTATCCTCAAAATCGGCTAATGGAACGACCTCGTTGATTAAACCAATTTGTAACGCTTCTTGAGCATCTAGCGTTCTTGCAGTATAGATAATTTCTCTTGCTTTTAAAGGACCAACCAATCGTATTAAGCGCTGGGTTGCTCCAGCCGCGGGAGTTAGGCTGTATTTAGTCTCTACCTGACCAAATCGAGCGTTTTCTGCCGCTATTATGATGTCTGCACATAGCATTAATTCGAATCCTGCCGTGAGATTCAATCCCTTTATTGCAGCAATTACCGGAATAGAAATATCTTCAAGTTTTTTAAAAACTACCTGTAATCTTCTCGTCATTTCTCTTGCTTCTTCATCATCCAAAGTTAAAATCCAATTGATATCAAGCCCAACGGTAAAAAAATCATCTAAAGAAGTCGTGCATATTAACACTCGAATATTTTCTAAATCTTTTTCAACTTCTTCTTCTAAAATTTGATATAATTCGTTAGCTACGGCAAGATCAAAAGCATTTTTTTTGTCTGGACGATTGAGAAAAAGCCAAAAGATTTTATTTTCGAGATTCGTCAACCAGTATTCGCGAACTGCCATGCTAATTAGTATTATTGGTAAAGGTTATTAAATCTTTTTTCGTGTTTTCTATAAAAAAACTATCGCTGGAAAGATTGAAATATAAAATGTTGCTTAATAATAATAATTCTAAACTCAAGGTGAAATAAAATAGAAAAAATAACTCCATTTGAAAACATCATAAGAATGAAACAAATATATGTAGTTGGCGGGAACTATGAACATCCATCAGATTTTGCAAAGATTGTCAATAAAAACCTTCTGATCTTGAGAAATAGCGATAATAACGCAAAAGTAGTAGATATTAATTTTTCAGTTAGTACTGACCCTCGATATAGTAATTATGGTCCTACCTATCTTGCTTTTATCACTGCTGAAGTTGATGTTGATACAACGCCTAAAGTTGAGGACGACGGAATCACGCGTAAAAAGAAGAAAAAGAAATGGCGTAGCTAATTAAAACTCATATATTGTTACTATTCTTCTACTATATACCCTTTGGAGCAGTAGGCGGCTTTTTCAAATCTTCTAATTTAATTTGATTAGAAATATCTTGCTCAACTTTCTCCAGTTGTCTTGAAATTGCCTCTAATTCTTTCTTCTGAAGCACTTCATCGTCAAGAACGATCATTTTGAGTTCTTCTTCGTCCATTGGTTTTAAAATCTCTCTAAAATTGAAATTCTCGTTATTTTCCATATTAGAGCTGAAAACTTGTTTTAATTCCGGTAAAAACGATAATCTAGGAGAAGAACTAAGATTTTTAACAGGTAAGCGTTTAATACGCTTGATTGGCATTACCCCCTGAGAACTTAGACCTGGAGGACCAAAACCAACACCATTAAATTTCATGTGTTTTAATGTTTCTGAAATGTCTTTTAAGTATAACTCCATGTTCCTCAATCTTTCACTATTCTCGTGAATGGTGGAAATATATGGTAACACACTAGAAGGATTTTTTATTTGATTTTTTTCATAGACTCGTGTTGTTCTTTCCCTATTATTATGAAAATCCTTGGAAACCTCTTGGTATACCCTTTCTTGTGTGAGTATTGATGCTCTATCCTCTGTTTTTAGCCTATTTTGAAATTCTAAGACATCAAATTCTTCGTTGATGAAGATCTCCGACATTTCATAAACTTCATTTATAGACACCTCAATTCTCTCTCCAGAATAGAAAAAAACAGACAAGTTAACGAAGTTTATTTCCAAATCTTCTTGAGACATGATCAGATCTAAATCTATAGAGAACGCCATGAAGTCTTCTGAAATTAGAAAATTTTTAATTGAAACCAAAATAGGCATTTCCTTGTTATAAGCGTCTTTTCTATCAATTCTTGAGAGTTCATATTTCAAGTTTAGCCGTTTAATGTTTTCTGAAAGGAAATAGGGTTTTTCCTCTTCGTTTTTCTTAAATTCCAAGAATAAATTTCTGCGATCGTCCCAAAAAACTTGAAATAGTTCCATGCCTATTTCACCGTTATTTCTTCCAACTTTGTTAATATAAACCCCAGAGAAAAATAAAAAAAAGGCGACTCAAATAGATTAGTGGTTTGTAATCGTGATATTACCATATTATATTATTGAAAGTCTTCTGGAACAATAAAACAAAGAGTTATTATCAAACAAAGAAGTGAGATAAATCCTTGCCATTCCCAAAAAGGTGATGAAGCGTAGAATGGCGTGTTAGGAATGTACATGTAATATCCATCAGTGTTTTGTTCCATGAATACTATTACTAAAAGCGAGCAAACGATCCCATAGATTAAAATTATTGTATATGTCAACATGAGTTTTTTGGAATATACATTAGCTCCCTGTTTTTGGTGATACAGCATTAAAATTAATGAGAGAAATGCTAATAGCGAAATACCTTGAAAAGCTATTAAAGCGTTAAAGGCATGAATAAACCTAAATATTATTGGTAAAAAATTTGGAATGGCACCAATTAAAATATTAGAAATCCAAGGAGCAACCATAAAGATTACTATGATTTTTGCCCCTTTTTCATGTATCTGTGAAAATCTTTTATATATATAGGGGACGAGCGGTAACAAAAACACGCCTAACCAGATAAATGCCGCGCTAAAGAAAAACCAACCAATAGGATTCTGATGTGGGATTCCCAAACGGCTTATCATTGAAGTCGTCCAAGAATACGGATAAATAGGATCGTAAGGAAACAATACGCGGGCAATGATAAGGAACACGCTAAATCCACCAATTGTGAGCGGTAAAAGTCGATAAATGAGAGTTTTCTTTGAAAATTCGCCTTGAAAAAATGTCTTTATTTTGTCCATAACATGCAAATAGACCGGAATCTATATAAAATTATCTTTATTGCATCATTAGGGGGGTATTTTTAATTTTATTTTTCATATCTGAGATTTCTGAATCGAGCAATATATTTCCTTTCTCATAATTCAAATATAGATGTGCCTTAAAGGCAGTAACTTTTATCACATCTACTTTAGGAACCCTGCTTTCAATTTTTTTCCATCGCTGTTTTTCGAACACATAGTTTTCTACTATTATGTGTTTCTCTTGAAAAGATACTAATTTATCAAGATCAATTTTTCCCGTAATAGTAATTCTATTCCCCGTTCTAAAATCTCGAAATAATACTTCACATACTAGATGTTGATATGAAGACGACATGTATATTTTTCTAGCTAAAAGTATAAAAAGAAAAAGAATTCTAATATGCAAAATTCCATAACTCATCAATGCTTAAGAACCAAGGAAATCTTCCTAGAAAGATATAAACAATCACGACAACGCAAGAACTAGCTACAATTAACAGCATTGGTTTACTCAAAAAGGTAGGAGTGGACCTCCTATATTCCAAATATTCTTCCCCAAACTGAGGAATTAATGCGTATTTTTCTTCTTGGTAAACCCAGATCTTCAATACGATTAAAATCAAAGGAAAAAATGCTAATGAATATACTGACCCATGGATTAATCCCAACCCAAGATAATATGGAATAAGAGCAGAATACATGGGGTGTCTCATCTTGCCATAAACACTTTCTGAGTATATTCTATCTGAGCGACCACCAAACGCTAATTTATTAATCCTAAATGTTAATATCTCAATAGTTGCTGCAATTAAAAACAAAAACATTCCAAGAAGAAATAAGACAATATCAAAACGCATCATTCCAACAGTAAAAAATCCAATAATCGGCTCAATTCTAGGTTGAGGCATAAGTGGAATTATAGTAATTAGCGTGATAAAGATTGGAGGAATGATCCGGTAATTTTTTTTAGATAAAATAAAGTCTACTTTATCTTTTATGTCTCTTTTAAATAGATTGGAAGTGATATAGTATAATTGCGACAAGCTAATAATATATAAAACTAATAACAGTAAAATTTGAACCCAAATCATTTTTTTCACTAATTTTTTTTGAAACTACTTTAAGATTGGTACGATATTTTGTATTAAGATTTAACGCAATGGTTTATATTAAATATATGGAGTCCAATAATTATTCCGAAATAAATAGAGTGAAATAGAAAAAAAAATACATACCAATAGTAAATAAAATCATAAGGATTACATCAATGAAAAAATACTTAATCGAAGTTGAAAATGAGAAAATAGCAGTTCACGAAAGTGAGGGAAAAGGAAAAGTCGTAGTTTTGATTCACGGTAATTCTCATTCCAGTAAATCATTTTATAATCAATTAGAAGGACCTATAGGAAAAAATCTTCATCTTATTGCCATTGATCTCCCCGGACACGGTGAATCCCTACCATCAAATGATCCCAAAAATGTATATGGCTTACCAGGATACGCTAGAGTAATACATGGTATTTTGAACCAACTAAAGATATCTAATCCAGTACTTGTTGGTCATAGCTTAGGCGGACATGTCGCCTTAGAATTATCAAAAATGGTCTCTAATGTCAAAGGAATTTTAATTTTTGGAACCCCTCCTTTAGGTAAACCCCCAGCTCTTCAGCAAGCATTTAATGACACCGAGGGTTCTAGCCTGTTATCAAAAAGAAGATTAACTGAAGATCAAATTAAACTTGTAGCATCAACAATGATGAAAGAAGGAGCGGTTGTTCCTCAATATATACTCGATGATATAAAAAATACAGATCCAAAAGCAAGGAGTATAATGACTAGTAGTATAGCTGGTAACGCATTTTATGACGAAATTGATATCGTATCTTCATTAAATATTCCACTGGCAATCATACACGGAGCTCACGATCGGTCAGTGAACCTAAATTATATTAAAAAATTACCGATACCATCGCTATGGAAGGGTAAAATTCAAATCATCGAAAACGCAGGACACTCGCCACAACACGAAACCCCAGAGCAATTTAATAAGATCTTGGAACAATTCATGTTAGATCTAAATGCTAAGTAAATCATCCTTAGAAAACTTTGTCTAACAATAATCCTTCGTCGTCTATACCCATTTTCTTGTATAAGGCTATTGCGTTCTTGTTTTTAAAGCTTGTTGTTATGTGAAATGCCGTAGATTTCTTTTTTCGAGCAAGAACTATTAACTCTCCTAATAATTCCTTACCTAATCCCCTTTTTTGATGTTCTTTTTTCACGAAAAAATTATGCAAGTAAGCACTGTATCCTGCGTGCCCAAATTCGGGATATATCCACACGTCTCCAAATCCAATTAATTGGTTGTTTTCTTCAATTACTAATATCGTGTGGTATTTATCGTTGAAACCCTCTATTAAAACGTCTTTAATGATCTTTTTGTCGATCTTTAAACCGCTAAAATCGCCTTTATAGATTTCCTCGATGGCTTGTTCAAAGAGAATTATTAATTCTACTAAATCATCAATGTCTTTTTCTTCAGCTTTACGAATCATGGTTATCATTAAAAAATGGCTCGGGCTCTGATTCAGTCTCAGGCTCAGGCGAATAAGGTGCATCTAGCTCGATTAGTGGCTCTGGTTCTGAAATGCTTAAGTTACGACTTCGTAGGAAATCGTCTAAGTCCTCGTCTCCAAATTTACTTGTATTCAACGCTTCACGATTCTCGAGAGTTTGTTTAAAATCCTTTATGACAAGCACGACATCTTCAGGGTAAAAGTGTTTTTTGATGATTAATCCCTTTTTCTCCAAAACATTTTCAGAATAGACCCAGTAAAATATCACGGTAACTAAGATAATGAGAAAATTATTTATCAGGTTAATTTGGTTCCGATCAGCAAAAATTCCGGTTAAATTCCCTGCACCTGTGATCATGATGATTTGACCAACGAAATATAGTAACGTAAACGAAAAAAGGAAAAAAGGCATGTTGTTTTTATTGAACAGGACGGAATCATAGACTTTATCACCTAAACCTCTTAAAACTATTATCGTCGTGATAACCATCAAGAGAACATCGATGAGTCTTGTTGTTATATCCAAGCTTAAAGATCCTTGAACCACGTTTTGAAGCGTGTTTATAAAACTAAACGACCTGAACCATATTATGATCCAAATGAGGATGTAGAAAATCGAGGAAAAGGCGTTAATAGAATCATTTTTTTTACTTCTTAAATGTAATGTAAATAAGCGCCATGAAGTTACAACCATTATTAGGAAAATAAAAACATTATATCCCACAAACCAAACTAAAGGATCTACGGGATCTCCCGCTGGAGGAGTAAATAATGGCAAATATACTGAAAGAGTAGCTAGTTGCATTAAGAATGGAATCAATATTGCAAGTATTAGAATGATAAGGCAAGTTGCTTCTTTTTTTTTGGAAGAACTATATCTATCAGAGACTTTATTATTGACAGTTTCAGATATTTGTTCAAATCCTATCCGTAAATAAAGTATCTGTACCAAGTTCCAACCAAAATAAATGATGAGGTAGAATACTGGAAGGATCACGTCCCATCCTAAAAATTGAATTACAAGCTGCGAAGAATTACCAAATACAAAATAAGGCACAATGAGAATAAGACTGATTATAAAATTAATGGATAAGCACATTCCCTTACGGTAGTCAACCTTTTTTTCAATAGAAAAGAGATACTTGTCTAGGGGGAGAATCAAGCCCTCAAACATGAAAAAGAGAAATGTAAGTGAAAAAAGAGTCGCTAATAATATTATAACATCTCCAGCGCCTTGAAAGAAACTCATTATAGAAATGATTAATAGTGCTACTAAAAAGATAACAGTATAAAAAAAATGACTATTATTAAAGATACTGTGAAAGTGTTTGTCCAACATCCCTTGAATTTTATTTAATACTTTATTAGAACTCATAATTTTTAACCTATGAAATTCATGTTTTTATCTTGAATATTAACTAAATACATTAGATTATATTTAAATAATAACCAAAAACAATGCATAAAACCGACATAATACCTCCTAATGAACTTAGTGTAAAATCGTGAGGTTTTTGTACTCGAGAACAACACGGACAAATGCATTAAAAAGTCATTATTAAATGATGTGACGAATCAGTATTAAGTATATAACAGGGTTGGGTTATCTTAAAAATATGATCTCTGATGATAGAGATAGGAGTAAGTCGTATAAAATTCGTGCCGAAATACTCGAGAAACATTTAAAAGAATTTGGGAACGAGACAAAACCAGAGGCTTTTGAATTTATTTCGAGAAACATCGATCTCTTAAAGAAAAAAGCTGAATTCTGGGAAATGATGAGAAAACATCAATAAATGAGCATTCTCCTCTTGCTAAACTTTAAGTAATATAATATTATTTATATAAAAATCATGATTCTATTTCAATTATCTTCTTACTATTTTCAATGACTCTATCTGGCGTGAGAGTATAGAATCTCCAAAACCACACAGTGGCAATAACCATTAAAAACATTGGAATCAGGGCAAAATGTATTTGAATTCCAACTATGGCTTCGGGGGGTTGATCTGCCAAAGCACCCCCTTCTACAAATCCCGTGAGTGTATGGACCACGGCAAAGCTCACGGCTTGAACGACTAAAGCTAATCGACCTATAAAATTCTGAACACCGTTGTAAATTCCCTCGTTTCTTTTACCTCCTGTCGTGACTATTGATTCATCAATAACCTGACTCAGAATAGGGGCCATTTGAACCCAATAACCTCCTTGACACAAGCCCCAGAAAAACATGTTAATTAGAATTAAATAATAATTTTTAAAGAAGAATAGTGGCGCTGTGACTAAAGTTAATAAAAAGGAAGCGATTAACATCGTTTTTCTATCGTCATTTATTTTATTTGCATAAAAACCCCAAATTGGCATTCCAACAATCATGCCAACCAACATTGCAGCCATAATAAAGATTGTATCATCTGCGTCCATTCCTAATATAAATTCTGTAGCATAGGGAATGGATGCTATCATTAGTGCTGCTAAAGACATATAGCATGTATAAGCGATTGTATAATGGGCAAAATTCTTATGCTTTAAACAGATTATTAATTCCTTGAAGAAGGATTCTTTTTCCATCAAGCCTTCCTCGCACTTATCGAGATAACAATCAATCCGCTCTTGATCCTCACGACTGCCTGGAACGAGGAGTACTAAAGCAATTAAACAAACTACAGTCACGACAGCTGCTTGAATGATGTATGAGTTCTTATCTCCATAGTCAACAAACATTGATGGTATTATAGCTCCTAAGCCCGTACCTAAAGCTCCTACCATGGTACCTAAAGTGGAGGCTAATCTACGCTCGCTATCACCCCGAAACTTATCTGTAAATATTGCATAGTAATTAACGATAAATAATGAAGAAAACGCATCAAACACGCATGTCATGATGACAATCCATAGAAACAATATTAATGCTCCTTGATGGGGATCTACCGCAGGTGGCGTGAAAACAAAAACATAACTTAGAATCCACGGAAGACCTCCTATTAAAACCCATGGAAAACGCCTTCCCCATTTTTTAGTGAATCTAAACGGTCTATCTGTTAAATAACCAAGTAAAGGGTCATTGACCGCATTCCATATTGCATATATAATGAAACCCAACATTACCCATACCACGTCCAACCCTATCTCCCTTTCATAAAAATAGAACACGTACGTACCGAACGCCATCTTGAAAAACTCGTTAATAAATTTCCCAAATCCCCACGACACCATGCTCCCTTTCGAATGGGTAATTTCAATTGCTTCTTTTTCCATATCCCTTACCTTGAATTATTTCGATATAAATATTATTTTTAATATCTGTGAATAAATAGGATTGTGTTGTTGATTAATTTAAAGGTTTACTTCCAAGTTAAAGAAAGAATGTTCTTCAAGTTTAAATATCATCTAAAGCTCTTAATATTATCAATAAATAATCAAGATTATCATTATAAATAATTTAGTTGTGAGATAAATGGAAGGGCATGTTCATTTTAAAGATTTAGATTTAAAATTCGGATATTCTTGCATGCCAGACAGGTTACATTATTATACTAAGGAAGAAAACGATTTCCGGATGGAAGTTCGAAAATGGTGCGAGGAAAACGTAAGACCTGTGGCTGAAAAAATAGATAGGAACAGGGACAAAAAATTAGCCGTAGATACACTACGGAAAATGAAACCCTACTTGAATATAATCATTCCTGAGGACGCTGGGGGATTAGGAAAAGGGATTTTATATCGTACGATTTTTGGAGAAGAACTCACTGCTTATAGCTACGCATTGGCAGGAATATTTGGAGGATCTTCGTGCTTATTTGCTGGACCCGTAATAGAGTATGGAACGCCCGAACAAAAAAAGAAATATCTCTCTGGAATCGCAGATGGTTCTAAAATAGGTGCAATTGGCATAACAGAGCCAACAGGGGGATCCGATGCGATCGGTGGGATGAATTTAAAAGCCAAACGAGAGGCTAATCACTATGTTCTTAACGGAGAGAAGTGTTTTGTAACAAATGGAAGCGTTGCTGACTACATATGCCTTTTTGCTGTGACAAACGATCAAGTTAAAAGGCATCAAGGAATTTCCGCTTTTATATTTGAAACCGATACTTCAGGATTTGAAATCGTCAAGGATTATAAACACATGGGACGCAGGGGGATGCCCAACACTCACATGAGATTTAATAACTGTTGCGTACCTGTTGAAAACATGCTTCATGAAGAAAACGCAGGACTTGAAGTTTTATTACACGGACTCGATGCTGAACGAACTTTTACTGCTTCTCAATACCTTGGATTAGCGAGAAGCGCTTTTGAAATCGCATACAAATATTCACACAAAAGAACTCAATTTAAAAAACCACTGTATTCTTTTGAAGCAATATCGTTTAAACTCGCTGAGATGTACATGGATATTGAGCTCAATAGGATCGCAATTGCTCAAATTGCGCGAATGTTGGACGCAGGTCATTATTGTAGACCTACCGTTGCCGCCGTTAAAGCTAGAATTGCAGATGCCACAGTCAAAATAAGTCAAGAAGCAATTCAAATCGTGGGTGGTCTTGGATATTCTGAAGAATATCCCTTAGAGCGATATTATAGAGATGCTAAAATTGGGCAGATATCTGCTGGTACCGCTGAAATTATGCGATATTTAATTACTCGAGAAATGATTAAAATGTGGGGGAAATGAGAAGATGGAAATAACTGTTGAATTAGAAATAATAGATAATAGTGCAATCGTAACACTTAACGATCCAGATAACCTCAATCCTTTAAATCTAAATACAGGTAAATTATTGTTAGAAACGATAGAATCCCTCCGTGCCAATGATGATGTGAAATGTGTAATAATCACGGGTTCTGGGAAAGCGTTTTCTGCGGGAGGAGATGTAAAAAAGTTTAGAGAAAGCGCTGAAAACGGTACCGCTGGTAAAGTAATGGACGATTTGACTAAAGTTCTATATAAAATCGCTTTAATTTTACGCTTGTATCCCAAACCCGTTATTGCTGCGGTGAATGGATGGGCTGTTGGAGCAGGTATGAACCTTGCTCTCTCTTGCGATTTTGTTATTTCGTCAGAACATGGAAGATTTAGACAATCGTTTTGTAAACTGGCGTTAATTCCCGGATTTGCGGGAACATTTTTACTTAGTCGACAGCTCACGTGGCAACAAGCAGTGCAAATGGCTTTTTTCGGAGATACTTATTCAGCAGAAGACATGAAGGAGCTTGGACTTGTTAATGAAATCGTATCCTCAGAAAAATTAAGGGAAACCGCTCTAGACTGGGCTCATAAATTTGCCAAGGGGCCATTATTGGCATATGCAAGAACTAAAAAGCTATTTGTTGAGGCTTTCAGTACTCCTTTAGAAGAACACCTTGAAAATGAGCGCCAGATACAAATTAAATCAGCAGATAGTGAAGACTACAAAATAGGAGTAACTGCTTTAATTGAAAAGAAAGAGCCGGAATTTATAGGAAAGTAATGAATCCTCTATTTGAATATAAACTATATTAATATTCTAATCAAAGTTATAATATTTTAGGTGAATAAATTAATGAGTGAAAAAAGTGTTTTTATTACGGGAGCAGCGACGGGAATTGGTGAAGCAATTGCATTAAAATTAGATCAAATGGGATGGCGAGTATTTGGTACCTATAATCGAACGCCCCCTGATGAACTGATTAAAAACGCATCACCACGACTAACCATGATGAAGTGTAATGTAGCGGATCCTGAAGCCATTAAACAAGCGGCAGAAAAAGTTAAAAACGCATTGGGGGATGCAGGGTTATCTTTATTGATCAGCAATGCTGCAATGACAGGTGCGCCGGGACCTGTTGAAACCTTGAATTTGGACGAGTTCCATTTTCTAATGGAAGTTAACTTTTGGGGCCCACTGCGAATATGTCAAGCATTTCTTCCCCAACTTCGTAAATATGGAAATGCGAGGATACTAATCGTGAGTTCGACCTCGGTTTATCTCACCATTCCTCTTGGAAGTACTTATCCCACTTCGAAAAGTGCATTGAGTGCATTAACTCGGCACCTTCGAATGGAAATGGAACCATTCGACATCCAAGTTGCTGCATTAGAACCTGGCGGGGTAAAAACAAAAATGACGGGTTTTTCTAAAGAAGAAGAAGTTGCATGTTGGGCAGCGATTCCTCCCCATTTACTACCCATATATCAAAAATATTTCTCTTTTCCTGGCGATCAGATTCAAGAAAATTTTGAACTATGGCCTCCCGCAAGATTTGCAGAGAAAGTGTACAAGAAAATAGTTCTTGCTAAAAAGTGGAAGCCTATATATATCATAGGCCCCAGTGTCTCTGCATTACCAATTATGCATCGAGTAATGTCCCGCAAGCGAATAGAAAAAATCTTCAAAAAATTATTTGGTGTCAAATTTTAAAAATATTATAGCAAAAAGAGCGTTATTAGGGGAAAGAATTGTCATAATAAAATAAAAGAAATTAAGGGGCTCGATAATCTTAAAAAGTTGGAAGTTTTATTTTTGAGTCTTAATAAAATTACTGAGATTAAAGGGCTGGATGGTTTAACTAATTTATCAGCTGTAAATCTCGATGGGAATCAAATTACCGAGATTAAGGGCTTAGAATCGCTCCAAAATTTAATGCAAATAGATTTAAGTACTAATCAAATGACAAAAGTTCCAGACGCTAATGCGTTTAAAAACTTTGAAAATTTATCTACAATATTCTTCTGGAATAATGGCATGTCACTTGATAATATAAAGAGGTTTAAACAGATGCTCGATTTGCTCAAAATAGAGCTTGATTATGAATTAAATATCCCTCCACCACTAAAAACCCTAAATAAGTTGCGAATGAGTGAAGTGCGAAAGAAATTGTCGCAACGCAAAAACGATCTTTGATGCTCATGATGATGCTCCTCTCGTCCTGAAGGATTAATTTTGAGAAATCCCCATTTTTTTTGAAAAAAAAAAATATATGTACAGGATCGGTACATTTAAATACTAGTATTTCTATTATATTCTTTAGAGTCAAAACTTAAAAAAATCCTAACAAGAAAGCAAAAAGGAGATGATGGAATAGATGGCGAAAAAAATATCGGAAAGAAAAGAAGTATT
>Ga0180437_10005685_pt1 | contig 16917 bp, 18 predicted proteins | sample SS_ome_4_FD_132410 | JGI IMG/M metagenome (GOLD analysis project Ga0180437, IMG submission 132410) | Hypersaline lake sediment archaeal communities from the Salton Sea, California, USA - SS_3_D_1 metaG | ecosystem: Environmental > Aquatic > Non-marine Saline and Alkaline > Hypersaline >... | reverse complement strand
CCTGCGAGATTCTCGCTATGGCTTTGTCGATACGTTTGCCGTACAGTGTTTCGTTTTCTTCATTGACAGTCATCTGGGCCACAACGGCAATGTCGCTGATTTTTCTTACAGCGCTTATGGCAGTCAGGAGCTCCTGTGTACTGTCGAAGGTCTCGATAATAATAAAATCTACACCACCCTCGATGAGTGCACAGGCCTGCTGCGTAAAGGCCTGGTCGGCCTGGTGCTTTGTAAGGTTGCCGAAAGGTTCCAGCTCGTGCCCAAGCGGACCTATGGCACCTGCAACAAGCACTTTTTTACCTGCCGATTTCCCGGCGATTTTTACGGCGGCTTTGTTTATGGCTTCCACTTGGCTCGCCAGACCGAATTTGCCGAGTTTGAAACAATTGGCACCGAAGGTGTTGGTTTCGATAAAATCGGCACCAGCCCGGATGTACCCGTCGTGGACTCGTCTGACCAGTTGAGGGTTTTTGAGATTCACTTCGTCGAAGCAGGAATTCAGGAACACACCTTCTTCGTAGAGCATCGTGCCCATAGCACCGTCGCCGAGCACGATACGTTCATCCAGAAGCTGCTGCAGGTTTTGCTTTTTGCTCATAGAAACTCGTAATATTAGAGGTGTAAACTCCGTCCTGAATCGAAAATATATCTTTTAGAAAAGGCAATATAACACGAATACGCAGTAAAGTTCAACTGTAAATCGATTATTATGGTTTTACGGCTTTTATCCCGCCATCGGCAGGGGGGTAGAAAATGTTTGCAAAAGTGGGCAGATTATGATTATACTTTTTGGCTTGAAGCGGCCTTTTTGATGAAAGGGAGCATATATGGCTGAAAAAGATAAAGATTTGCAGAAGATAAAAAAGCTCATTGAGATAATGAAAGACAACGAGCTTGCCGAAGTAGAGATTAAACACGGCGACGACAAAATCCTTTTAAGGCGCACGCAGCCCGGCCAGCAGATAATAAATGCAATGCCGATGGTCAATCCGGCGGCAGCGGCGCCCGCGGGCGAAGGCGCTGCCGGCCTCCAGCCAATCCCGCAGCAATCGCAGGATGAGCAGAAACACCTCGAAGGTATAACTGAGATTAAATCGCCGATTGTGGGCACTTTTTACTCCCAGCCGAACCCGGATTCGGAGCCGTACGTGGAAGCGGGCTCGCAGGTTTCCCCTCAGACGATGGTCTGTATTATCGAGGCGATGAAGGTGATGAATGAGATTAAGGCTCAGGTCAGCGGGACAGTTACGGAGGTGCTCGTCAAAAACGGACAGGCTGTGGAGTATGACCAGCCGCTGTTCAGGGTCAAAACGGAATAACAGGGTAGTGGAGTTTTTTGTATTTTTTTAACACTGTGCCGCGCAGAGACAGGTATTGTTTTATGTTTTCAAGGATTCTTATAGCAAATCGAGGCGAGATAGCACTCCGTATTATCCGGGCATGTCACGAGCTTGGTATCGAAGCGGTGGTTGTTTATTCACAGGCCGACAAAGAAGCGCCGTATATCGCCATTGCCGACGAGGCAATATGTATCGGGCCTGCCGAGCCGGCGCAGAGCTATCTGAATATCCCGCGGATAATAAGTGCAGCCGAAGTGGCCGATGTCGATGCGATACATCCCGGCTACGGCTTTCTGGCCGAAAGCACTAAGTTCGCCCAGATATGTCAGGACTGCGGTATAGTATTCATCGGCCCGGGCGTCGAGTCGATGCGCAAGCTCGGCGATAAAATACAGGCAAGGCGGCTTGCTCAGCAGGCGCGCGTGCCGGTAGTTGCCGGCTCAGACGGGGCAGTCGATAGTGAAGCGGAGGCGCTGAAGCTTGCAAACAAGCTGGGCTATCCGCTAATTGTCAAGGCTGCTGCCGGCGGGGGCGGAAAGGGGATGAGGCTGGTACACAACGAAATCAGCTTTCGCTCGGCATTCAATACCGCCCGCAGCGAGGCAAAGGCGGCGTTCGGTAACAACAGTGTTTATCTCGAGAAGTTTATTGTCGAGCCGCGTCACGTAGAAGTCCAGATAATGGCCGATGCTCACGGCCACGTCGTGCATTTTTTCGAGCGTGATTGCACTATTCAGCGGCGGCACCAGAAAATCATCGAGGAATCACCGTCTCCTGTGATTAACGAGCGCACCAGAAAGGAGCTGTGCCAGGCCGCACTGCGAATAATCAAAGAGGCTGATTATGTCAATGCCGCCACCGTGGAATTTTTGCTCGACAGGAACAACAGGTTTTATTTCATCGAGGTCAATACCAGGATTCAGGTCGAGCACCCGGTAACCGAATTGGTGACGGGATACGACCTTATCAAATGGCAGTTGAAAGTTGCAGCCGGCCACAAGCTCAATATAAGTCAAGCCAATATCAACCACAACGGCGTAGCGATTGAATGCAGGATAAATGCTGAGGACCCCGAGGCCGATTTTGCTCCGTCGCCGGGCACGATTGAACGCTATATCCCGCCGGGCGGACCCGGCCTGAGAGTGGACAGCCACGTCTGCCAGGGTATGACCATATCACCACATTACGATTCGATGATAGCCAAGGTCCTTGTGCATCGTAAAACGCGCACCGATGCGATTGCCACGATGAGGCGGGCGCTGTCGGAGTTCGTAATCGCCCCGATTAAAACCACCATCCCGCTTTGCCTGGAGATTTTGTCTCACAATCTGTATGTAAAAAGCAAAATCGACACCGGCTTTATCGAAAGACATTTCTGAAAAACTGTGGATTATTCCTTCTTAATCGACTACAATGCCTGGGATTTCGCAAATACAATAAGGAAGGACTCATAAATGGTACCAAAGCGACAATTCGATAGTCAAATCCGGGACATCGTAAAACAACTGGTCAGCCTTTACAAGCCGGAGAAAATCATCCTTTTCGGCTCGTTAGCCAAAGGCCGGATAACGCAGACAACCGATATCGACCTCTTTATTATCAAAAGCGATATACCTGAACTGGGCGTTGATAGAATTCGTCAGTTGGACGCTCTTATCAAGTACAAGTTGGCTACTGATTTTATCGTATATAAGCCGGAAGAAGTCAAGAGCAGACTGGAACTGGATGACCCGTTCGTAAAAAGTATCTTAAAGGAAGGCAAGGTGCTTTACAATGCTGCCTGAAATCGCCAGAGAATGGATAGAAAAAGCAGAAGAGGATTACGGATTTGCCTGTGAAAGTATCGGGGCCACCGATTACTTTGCGCAGGTATGTTTTCACTTCCAGCAGGCTGCGGAGAAATATCTTAAAGCCTTTATAGTCGCCAATAAACTGGAATTCAGGGCCGTCCATAATCTATTGGAGCTTCTGGAGATTTGCAGAACAAAATCATCTGACATTAAAGAATTAGAGCGGTCCTGTCGTTTCCTCAACGCCTTTTATATTGATACCCGTTACCCTGTGCACTGGCCGACCAGTTATGATGAAGACACGGCTATCGAAGCGAGACGGGAAGCATCCGAAATCAGAGACTTGGTAAAGAATGCTTTGAACTTTTGAGTTTTTAGTCTGAAAGCAAAATCGACACCGGCTTTATCGAAAGACATTTCTGAAAAATTGTGGAAGCCAGGCTGTTTCACAATGTGGGCATTGGGGCATCATTTTAGTTTCTCTATAGCTGGTTTTTCAAAAAATGTCTTTTTCCGGTGCGGTCAAATCTTCGTAACTCTCGCGTTTTCGGATGATGCTGAAGTTATCGCCGTCGGCAAGAACCTCGGCAGGGCGGGACCGAGTATTATAATTGCTGCTCATCGTAAAACCATACGCCCCCGCTGTGAAAACGCACAATAAATCCCCTCGTTTAACCGGCGGAAGGAGCCTGTCTTTTGCAAAAAAGTCAGCGGATTCGCATATCGGCCCGACCACGTCAACCTTCCGGCAGCCGGGAAGCTCAAGGTCATCCGCACGCTCAGGATGCATGAATTTTCCCTGTGTATCGACTGGCCAGATAAAATGAAATGCACCGTACAGCGGCGGGCGAATTAAATCGTTCATACCGGCATCGACGATGACGAACGTTTTACTGCCGCCGGTTTTGACGTACAGAACCCGCGTAATAAGTACGCCCGCATTAGCGGCTATACTGGCTCCGGGTTCGAGAATAAGTTTGAGATGTTTGTCTTTTAACAGCGGCACGATTGCAGCGGCATATTCCTCTGCGGTAGGAGAGCGACCCGTCACATAGTCGGCGCCGTAGCCGCCGCCTATATCGAGCGCTTCTATTTTGTGGCCGGCACAACGCAACTCTTCGATGAGCAACAGTATTTTATTTATGGCCTCGACGTAAGGCTCGACAGTGCTGCCCGCCGAACCAAGATGAATATGTATCGCGCACAGGTCCACTGCCTCGGATGCCCCGTACTCGGCGAACAGTTTGCCGGCATATTCGATATCTACGCCGAACTTCGTTTCTTTCTTGCCCGTCGTTGTGTAGGTGTGTGTTTTCGGGTCAACATCGGGATTGACACGAAGGGCAACTTTGGGTTTGTTACCGGAGCGTGCATGGTTGCGCTTTGACAGGCGTATAATGTTTTCCAGCTCGGCCTTCGATTCCACGTTAAAGTAAGCGATGCCGGCCTTTAATGCCTCGATAATTTCGGCATCTGTTTTACCGACGCCTGCATAGGCGATTTTTGCTGCATCGCCGTTTGCGCAAAGCACACGGTGAAGCTCTCCGCCGCTTACGATATCAAAGCCGCTGCCGGCCTCGGCCAGAAATTTCAGTATGTTAATGTTTCCACAGGCCTTGACGGAATAGCAAACAGTAGTATCGAGCTCGCTGTAAGCCTGATTGATTTTGTTGAGGTGGTCGAGAAAGGTGGCTTTGCTGTAGATATAGGCAGGTGTACCGACGGCGTCGGCAATATCTGCAATGGCTGTATTCTCAGCGAACAGCCTGGCATTTTTGTAGTTGAAATAATCCATACTCGATTGTCTCGCTTATAACCGTTTTCCAGCCGTGCCCCGCCTCTGGCGGGTCTCGCCAGATACGTTTGCCGGCTCGACTTCTATCGCTGCAGTATAGTAGATTTGCGGCTAAATGTAAATACAAGTAATTTGGGAGGTGGGGGAGAGGTACCGGGTAAAAGCTGCCATTGCAACCATCACAGACGGCGGGGGGGCTGTTCTGCAGATAAAAAAACGGAAGGCCCCATCTTTACTATGGAGCCTTCCTGTTGTTCCGAAAACACCGGCAACTTATCTTCTCTTCCTCTTCTTGGTCTTTCTCTTCTTGGTCTTTCTCTTCTTAGTCTTTTTCTTCTTAGTCTTTTTCTTCTTAGTCTTTCTTTTCTTGGTTTTTCTCTTCTTAGTCTTTTTCTTCCTGGTTGTTCTCTTCTTGGCTTTTTTCTTCTTAGTCTTCCTCTTCTTGGTCTTCCTCTTCTTGGTCTTTTTCTTCCTGGTCTTTTTCTTTGCTTTCCGTTTCTTTGCCATAATTTAATCTCCACCTTTCATTTTGTTACATCTTTTCTGTTACGTTAATGAACACTTTATAATCATATAAAACTTATTATTCCACCTGTTAAATTTTCAAAGAGCTTATTATCTTTATTCTTACCATTTATTATCGGCCAAATCTTTAAAAACCTTCAGAAATTTTTTTTACCGCAAAGAAATCCGTATGATTATTCATATTTGTAAATTGAGGCGACCGCCCTTCAGCTCGGAAATGAATTGCAGCAGTCAGCTAATTGCAATGCAGGCCGGCTTGCTGCAGCATAGAACCAAACTGCGTGACATCCGAAAACCGCCAATGGCTATAAATACATTTTACGGCATTCATACAGGTGTTTCGCAAAAACCGACAAGTTCGTTCCGGTAAGTATTCGAGACGCTTTGTTGCACATCCGATTATAAACGCTCATTATGTAAGTCAAACTATGCAGCTTGTTTTCGTGGTTATTATATTGTTAATTTGTACTGGACAAGCAGAAAAAAAAATTATAAAATTTTTTGGTTTTATGTACCCGACAACACACATTTTGGTTGTTAATAACTTATGAAAGAGAAACGCATAGTTTTGTTCGGCGGAACTTTCGACCCCGTACACTTGGGCCATATCATTGTCGCGGCCGCTGCGGCGGAGACTATCAAAGCAGAAAGAGTTGTTTTTATACCCGCTAAAAAATCCGTGCTTAAAACCGCCGACCCGAAGGCAGGCCGACGCGACAGATGCAGGATGATAAACATTGCGATTGCGCAGGAGAAGGACTTCGAGCTGAGCGATTACGAGCTAAATAAAGACGGCCCCGATTACACTATTGAAACAGTCAGGCACTTCAAAAACCGGTACGCAAACACAGCGCATTTGTACTGGCTCGTGGGAGCGGATGCGGCAGTGCTCCTGCCTCAATGGTATAAAATCGATGAGCTTATCGAAGTGTGCACTATTTCGGTAATGCACCGGGCTGGCTATCCTGAGCCCGACTTTTCCGGCTTTGAAAACAAATTTGGCAAAAAACATCTGGCGAAGCTGCAAAGCAATGTAATAAAGACACCTCTGGTTAATATAAGCAGCAGTGAAATACGCCGCCGGCTTGCCGAAAGAGCGGATGTTACCGGGATGATGCCAGTGGGGGTCGTTGATTATATCTATAAGCTCGGCCTTTACCGCAAATGAGCAGGGCCTGGAGAATTGTTTGGCCGGATTGACCGCTGGGATTATTTACTCTTTACATAGCCAAGCTGTTCTTCGAGCCACCCGTACCAGTCCTGCATACCAATACCCGTCTTTGCCGAGACTGCCATAATTTTAATCTTTTTGTTGACTCTCTTTGCGTCCCTTTGCACACGTTCGATATCGAAATCCATCCGGGCTTTTTCGAGCAAATCCATTTTGTTTATAAGAAGAACTTTCGACCTGGCGAAGATGCCGGGGTACTTGGCACATTTGTCGTCGCCTTCGGGCACCGAGAGTACCACCACTTTTGCGTTCTCGCCAAGCTCGAATACCGAAGGGCAGACAAGATTACCGACGTTCTCGATAAAGATGATTTCCAGCTCATCGACAGGAAGTTGCTCCAGTGCGCTGCTCACCTGCAAAGCCGAAAGATGGCACGCACCTTCGGTATTGATTTGTATGGCGGGCGCTTTTGTCTCGGCGATTCTTTCTGCGTCGATAGATGTCTGAATATCACCTTCTATAACACCTATTCGAAACTTGTCTCTCAAGTGTTTTATTGTTTCCTGCAGTATAGTTGTTTTCCCGGAGCCGGGAGATGATATTAAATTAAGACAAAGCTGTTTCCGCATTGACAGTAAACGGCTGTTCGCCTCTGCGTACTGCTCGTTTGTCGCCAGAACTTTTTTACCGACCTCGATTTTTTTACGCATCTTTTACTCCGTCTCGAATTCTATCTGTTCCAGTATTATAGGTGCATCAGGAAGCAATGCGAATTTTTGGCCGCCGCACTTCGGACACCTCGGCTTTTGCAGCAGAACCGTGAAGATGTTCCGGCATTTATCGCATTTGCCGCGGATGTCTTTGTGCTCAATTTGTAATTGCGTATCCTTACACAAAGTATCTTTTGCTATCGCCTCGAAAGACAGCTTTAACAGCTCATCGTTCACTGCGCTGAAGGTGCCGCAGCTTATTCTAGCGCCGACGGGTCTGCCGTTATGTTTCTCGGACTCTGCCAGGATAGTTGCAAGAACACTCTGAGCCACTACTGTCTCGTGCATCAGCAAATCCTCGGCAGTTCGAGCCCGTAAGGCATCCGGACAATCCTTTTGCCGCCGAGCGAAGTCTTCATCTCCACCAGCGGCATTTCACTGGCAGCTTTTACTGCACCTATCACAACTGACTTTTTACCGAGCGGATGCTCCCTGCAGATTTGCAGAATTTTTCCCGTCCAATCTGGCGGCACAACAGCGATAAACTTTCCTTCATTGGCGACGTTTAAGATATCGAATCCCAGCAGGTCCGCCGCCGCCTGGGCGACAGGATTGACGGGCAGGGCATTTTGGTTTATTTCGATACTGTGACCTGTCTCAAAAACGATGTCGTTCAATGTCCCAGCTACGCCGCCGCGTGTCGGGTCGCGCATAAATCTTATCTCCGGCACCGCTTCAAGAAGCCGGCAGGTCAGACCGGCCAGACCGGCGCAGTCGCTTTCCAGTTGAGACTGAAAAGATATACCTTCTCGCTGGGATATTAACGCAAGGCCGTGGTCTCCGATACCGCCGTTTATAATGATTTCATCGCCGGGCTGGATCTTGCCGAACGCTAATTCAACTTCCGGCAGGCACACTCCTATGCCGGCCGTATTTATAAAAACTCCGTCAGCGGCATTTTTTTCCACCGTCTTGGTATCACCCGTTACCACCTCTACGTTGTTTTCTTCGGCAGCCTTGCCCACGCTGCTCAGGATTTTTTTCAGCAGCCTCACCTCGAATCCCTCTTCGATAATCAGCGATAGTGAAATGGCAATCGGCCTGGCACCAGCCACTGCAAGGTCGTTCACCGTCCCGCAGACAGCCAGCTTCCCGATGTCACCACCGTTAAAAAAAAGCGGTTTGACGACATAGCTGTCCGTGGTAAAGCAGATTGAGCCCTCCGGCACATCAATTCTCGCCGAGTCGGTCAGCTCCGCTGTCATAGATTTATTCACATTCGGAATGACTAATTCTCGTATAAGCTCGTCCGTCAACTGCCCGCCGCCGCCGTGCGCCAGCAGTATCCTGTCTTTGTCACGCTGTTTATCCGGGCTTTGCATTTTGCTACGTTCTGTCATTGAACTATTTTTTTTTGTTTTCATATTTATACCACGCTGCGCAGGCGCCCTCCGCACTTACCATACAGGGCCCGACCGGCGTGCGGGGCGTACATTCCTTTGCGAACAGTCTGCAGGCGGGCGGTTCTATCAGACCGCTTATCACTTCTCCGCACCGGCAGCCTCTTAACTCCTCGACGTGCTCTTCTTTCAGGCCGAACCTGTCAAACGCATCGAACCGACGATATTGCTCTTTCAGCTTCTGGCTGCTTTTGGCAATTTTACCCAGCCCTCTCCAGTACCCGTCGGCCGCCTCAAAGCATTCAGCGATGGTTTTCTGGGCTGTAACATTTCCTTGTCTGGTTACCACCGCTTTATAAACGCTCTCCAGCTCTGATTGCCCCGCCGCAAGCTGCTCACAGATTACGGCCAGCCCCTCCAGAATCTGCACAGCCTCGAAGCCGGCAACCACGCAGGGCGTTTTGTATTGTCTCACGATTTTACCGAAAGCACCGTAGCCAATAATTACAGCGACATGCCCCGGGCATAGAAAGGCATCTATCCGGTGGTTCTTGTTACTCAAAACAGCATCCATTGCAGGCACAACCAGCTTGTGCCCGCTCAGTATGCAGAAATTATCAATCCCTTCGCTGTCGGCTTCACGAACTGCCACCGCCGTCGCCGGCGTCGTCGTCTCAAAACCCACCGCAACAAACACCACCGTCTTATCCGGATTTTTCCTGGCAAGCTCGAGCGCATCTTCACTGCTGAAAATTACTTTCACTCGGCCAGGCCTCGTCTCCAGCGACCCCGAGTGACCCGGCACACGCACCATATCGCCGTATGTCGCTATGATACAGTCATCGCGCCCGGCCAATTCCACAACACAATCGATATACCACTGGTCCGTTACGCATACCGGACACCCGGGCCCTGAAGTCAGCTTCAGATTATCAGGCAGTATCGATTTGATACCGTCGCGAAAAATCGATACCGTATGCGTACCGCACACTTCCATTATATTGATTCGCCGGCCCAGCCTCTCGCAGGCCGACTTTATTTCCTTTTCAGCTTTCTCAATCCTTTCCAGCATAAAAACCACCTCTGCCGAACCGCCGAAGACGCCTCTATCCCGACAGTTTATTTGAAGTCTCGCTGAAAAAATTTATCTCTTCGATAAGCTGCCACGTCTTGCGGGCCTCCTCCTCATCCACCAGTGAAATCGCAAAGCCCGCATGCACCAGGACAAGGTCGTTCACCTTCGCTTCGGGCAAAAGGGTCGTCTTCGCCTTCCAGCGGTTACCCATCGCATCAACCACCGCCTTATCGTCTTTCAGCTCTACTATCCTGGCCGGTATCGCAAGACACACAATACATTCCTCCTGATTCAACACCGCATCCACTTACTCTGCAAACCTTACCTGGCAGACGCACCCTCGGCAAAAATCCTCAGTATTACAGAATATGGCCTTATTGTCAAATGTACCTTAAATCGCAACTACTACTTCGCCCCCAGCCCACCAGCCCAACTCTCTACCCGCTACCCGCTAACCACTGTTCCCCGTTCCGCCTTGCACTCAATCACAGATCAGTTACAATGGAAACTCCAATTTCGAATATTTTTTTTGGCACGGTTTATAGTTGACTTACAAAGGTATTGTTTTATTATTGACGAAATAATTTATGAGGACTGGCCTAAAGAATGGAATCCAGAATTATAACACTAACCCGCGCCGCTCACAAATACGGCAATCTTAATCTACGTTCTTGTGGGAAGGATTTTTTCCCACACGATTGTTTTGGCTCAAACTCAAAGAAAAATGGTACTGGTAAACCCATAACAATTCATGTTCCTGGTATTACCAATCCGGTAAAAACCGATATCCCCGCGGATCGCAAAAGTGGCAGGCCACGCTGGATATTCAGAGAACGCTCATGGGTAAAGAAATTCGTCAAACTACACAGTCTTAAACCAAAAGATACAATTACTATAAGGCGTATATCGCCCAAAGGTTATTGCGTTTCACCAAATGGCAAAAAAAACGAACTCGTAACGCTTCAGCAAGCAGCTATTTTAAGTGGAAAATGCCCTCATAATATCAGAGACTATATACAACGTGGCCGAATCAATAAATATGACCCATTTGGCAATAAAATCTCTTATGCGGGCAATGGCCAACTTCGAATATCACTTCGAGAGTTAACTAATTTTCTGAGTGTTTTTATAAAAGAGAGGAGCAGGCATCATCGGTCTCATTTAAGCGAGTCCCTCGGCTTCTACGATCTTCCAGAATATAAACGTACTAAACATGTTCACAGGTTACACCCATATCTTGGGAAATTTATACCTCAATTAGTCGAATGGTTTTTAAGCAGGTTCTTTAAGAAAAATGATATCATTTTAGATCCTTTTATGGGCTCAGGTACTACACTTGTTCAAGCCAACGAGATGCAAATGCACTCAATAGGCATTGAGATTTCTGAATTCAACTGTCTTATTGCAAAGGTTAAAACACAAAAATATGATATAGGTAAAGCCAGGGATGAAATCCTTGAAGCTGAAGACCGCTTATCAAAATTTTCCTCACATGCTTTTCCATCTAATGAAAACGAACCATCATTATTTCCAAACGACAAACTCGAATCTCTTAAGCAATCTCTGCTTTCAGAAGTTAAAAGTGATTATCTCAAAAATTGGTTTGCTAAAAGAACTCTTTGTGAAATGATGTACTACCGAAGATTAATAAAGTGCTTCCAACACAAAGACCTTTTAAGAGTTCTATTAAGTCGCGCTGTGCGTTCCGCAAGACTGGTCCCTCATTATGATCTCGCACGCCCAAAAGCTCCAATACCAGCTGGCAAGGAATATTGGTGTAGAAAACATAAAAGAATGTGCAAGCCTATAGAGCAGCTTCTTTCAAAAATCCATTCGTACAGCAAAGATACGATTAGGCGTTTGGAAGCTTTTGATAAATTGCGCTCAAATAAAGAAACAGTTATTATCCATGGAGATGCTCGTTATATTGATTTACAAAATAAATGGAGAAATACAAATATCGCTGGACGAAAAATCAATGGCATCTTTACTTCACCACCTTATGTTGGTCAAATTGATTATCACGACCAACACAATTATGCCTATGAGCTCTTTGGTTATCCGAGATATGACAAAGACGAAATTGGCCCAAAAAGTAAAGGTAAATCTAAAAATTCCCAGGAAGAATACATTAAAGGAATAGCTGAAACCCTTTTAAATATGAAACAGTATTTGAAAAAAGACGCCAAAATTTTCATAGTTGCTAACGACAAGCTAAATCTATATCCGGAAATTGCCAAACGTAGCAATCTAACAATAAAAAAACAGTTCCATAGAGCTGTTACAAAACGCACAGAGCAAGGCAATAATCCATATCAAGAAACTATCTTCTATATGCAACCGTCTTAATAATGGAAAGAATATTTAAAAAATTAAAATATTCTGTTAAACATCTGGAAGCCCTTCATCAAGGTTTTAAAAAAGGAGCAAATTTTTCAGATGAAGAACAGTTGAACCACGATATCTACTTACAAAACGCAAATAAATTCAAACAACTAGCGGATGAGTTAGGCATACCTGAACAGTTATATGGGCAAAAAGAACGCCAAATGATTTTAGCTGACCTTGTCGAATATATCTTCATAGGCAGAGGATATTATTCGATACGAAACAGGGAAGACAAAAGCAAATTCATAAAGCTTGTTTTGCATCTAGTTAATCTCTTGATGAGCTATGAAAGCATAACGGCATCTGATAACTTGCGAAGGCAGGTTTTAAATAACCTCTCCGTACGGATTCCACAAATATCAAATGAAGAGCTTTTCGGCGAACTTATTAACCATTCTGGAACTGTTGGGCTTCCAGAAAAAGTATCTGATGCACCTAAAGTCCTAAATAAATATTTTGATTCTATTTTACCGAAGACTGCAGGTGGCCTATGGCACGAGTTGTTAGTTTTTATCTTTATGCTGAGAAACAACATCGGCTACATCATTCCTTTATTACTCACCCAACGCCTCATTGGCTTAGAAAGGAATATCATTCCTCCGGACTTCCTATTAATAACATATGATAAGCATCTTTATGGTGTCGAGGTGGGCACGAAAAAAGAAATACAATCAGGGTCTTTTTCTTTACAAACGTCAATACCAACTGCAACAATTGATACGGTTAATTCAAGGTCATCAGATAGATGTCCAATATGCAAGAAGTGGATTCCATTTTGCTATTATGCTATTGAACAATTTGCTGACTTAGATCATCCTATTGATAAAAAAGAAATAAGATGCCTAAAAGATTGTGACAAATATTCTTGTGAGGAAATAGCAGCAGGACAGTGTCCCTTCACAAAATATAGCAGAAAAAAAACAAAAACATATCCTTACACCCACCACGATTTTTCAGACGCTAAACATTATCATTATCAATGTGTGCTATCTCATGTACCAGAAGAAACACGAAACATAATAATTCAGGCAAATGATACTGCTGCCCTAAAAACCCACTACCCCTACTATTCAGGTCTCGAAGAACTAATCCAGAAGGAACCATAAAATGCCCTTATCTCATCAACAAAAAGGTGAAATTTCCGAGCTTCTTAAACAGAAAATTCATCAGAAACTGCAATGCTATAGCCCCGAAACTACTAACATGCCCTTTCACACTCGACTCCTTGGTCGTGATAGAATGGCGTTGTTCTCCTTCATTCATTCAATCAATACCACATTAGGTCAATCTGTTTTTGAACAAGTTGCTGCAGTCATTGCTCGTCCGCATTTTAGACAAGTGGTTCATCAATACCGAGATTTCAACAATACTATTAGCCGATCCGCACAACGAGTCATTCAAGATATTATGGACGAACTTGTAGCAGCTAGATCTACCCCAAACAAATTGGAAGAAACAAATAATATTCTTCGCATCTCTCGAACCGATGATTTAGTAACTGTAAGGCGTCCCCGCATCGATTTATTCCTCGAAAGTTTTGATGGAACCGAATATTATTTTGATTTAAAGACAGCCAAACCCAATATCAGCGACTTTAGAGGTTACAAACGTCAGTTATTGGTGTGGGTTGCAATCCGTGGAGTTCAAGATAATACTCCTAACATAAGAACTTTACTTGCCATTCCCTATAATCCGTATGAGCCAGAGCCATACCAACGCTGGACACTTCAAGGTCTTTTTGATCTTGAAAATGAAATTATGGTTGCAGAGGAGTTTTGGAACTTTTTAGGTGGTGATAATACATACGAACAACTATTAAGCGTATTTGAAACGGTGGGTTTGGAACTTCGTCCAGAAATTGATGCTCGATTTGAAAGGTTCATTACATAACTTTCCAATTCCCCTTGGATGCGGAAATTTCTGATTCCCATACTTACTTATGGATATAGCTCGAACTCGGCAATGCCTAATTTTTTTGTAAGCTCACATACAACAGTGTCACAGATATTGCCTATCATTTCAATATCCCACGAAATTGGACGGGGAATTAAAGGTGGCCGGTAACATTTTTCTGAAAATTCTACAACTTATAATCAGATAAACCACCACCTTTTAAATCGTTCGATTGTTAGCCCGCAGCATTACTGTTGTTTATTGTTAAATATTTTTTAACACACAGAAACACCCACCATTTCTCACACCCCCTTATCCCCTGCAATTACTTTCTTTCTTTTTCCTTCGCGTCATTCGCGGTTAACATAATTCCGTTGTCATCAGTGTTACCTGTCCTGAGTTTATCGAAGGAATCTGCATCTAAAAAATCTTAAAACCAGCATCCCCAAAAAACTTTTCCGTTTTGCTCTATTGTTTGTTATTCTGTTGCTCTTCGATATACCGCTGATATTCTTCATACTCCTTCTGGCTGATAGTTTTTGTTTCTTCTTTCGTTTGCGGATTTTCTGCTTATTTTTTGGCTTCCTTAGCCATTTTCTTTGCCTCTTTTGCTGAAGGTATTCTTTCGGCCCTAACGCCCATCATATCACAATCTTTTTCTGTGGCATAAACAAGCAGGCGATTGTGGCGGGTTCTCATTGCTTCAAATTCGATTTTCTCGGCATCTTTTAAGTCCATAAAGAAAAACGGAACAATTACAAGACACCCACCTGCTGCCCATAGCGCATTAGTTAACCCCTTGTCGGTTTTTGGTAGTATTCTTTGCATATCGGCCTGAAGTTGAGCTATTTCTGCTTTTAGACCTTCACAACTGCGTGTTTCATCACCTGGCAAATAGGCAGCAATAGGATTGGCTGTTCTGCCGGCACAACCAGATAAGAATATCAATACACTCAGTAGCAAACATACAGGTTTTCCCATTTTTACCCTTTCAAACTTTCCAGTTCTCATTATATCCATTCCCTACCTGCCAACACCTGAATTATCTCCCTTATTTCTCTCACCCCATACAATACCCAACCCCACAATGCCCGTCAACCACTTTTCCAAAATCTTTCGCATTTGCGTAATTTACCGTCCCTTCTTTAGCGAAAATCCGGTGTAGTTCGTGGCCAACCGAGCCAGAAACCCTTCATAAAAGACTCGTCATTTTCACGCAGCCCCCTTTTTAAAACCCCATCAAAAACGCATCATTTACCACCTGTTTGCATACAAAACCGGCCTGTTTTTTGCAAAAAATTGCATTTTGCGCTATTTTTCGCACCCTTTTTTAACCGAACCTGCATATTTGATTGATTTTTTTCTCCGCATTTGGCCCCAATAAACTTGAAATCTCTTCCGAAATAATGTAAAAACTACTATCCTATTTTTGACAGGGAACAACTAATGGCACGGAATTCGAGGAAAAAAGCTCTCTATGAAGTAATTCGGCACGGGAAAGGTAAGCCCAGCTACCACAAGACGTTAGGAAACCTTTACAATCGGGACAAGCCCAGCCAGGACAGCCGGAAAGACGAAAAAAAACCGGAAATTCAAAAACAATTGCCCGAAAGAGCTCCCGATTGGCCGATTAAACCGAAATTATGCCAAATTAACAGGGGCAGAATTGAACTGACTTTGCCGTATCAGCTTGTAATTGCTGGACTTCTGGCAATTATTCTGCTCGTTTTGGTCGCCTTCAGGCTCGGTGAGAACCTCGGCGAAAAGCAGTCTGCCGGCCTGTCAGCTGCGCGGCTTGATACCTCGGTAGAGCCTGAAAAAATTGAGCCTGCCGAGCCGCTCGAAACCAAACCGGCAGTTCCGGCTGGTGTTGTTAACTCCAGTGGCGACAACAGGATAGTAATTCAAACTTATCAGTTAAAATCGCACCTGGCGCCGGTGCAGAAGTACTTTGCAGGCTTCGGGATTGCGACGGAAATTATCAGAAAAGGCGATTGGTATTATCTGGTAACCAAAAATAAATATGAAAAGCCGAATCGCCCCGGCACCGACGGCTACAAAGCCAGAGAAAGGATTGTAAAACTCGGCGCAAGCTATGTAGCACCAGAGGGTTACGAACCTTTTGGCCCTAAGCCTTTTCACGATGCCTTTGGAATGAAATTCGAAGATTAGGGCTGGTTTTCACTGAGAATGCCGCTGTATGAAAAGGCGGTTTTCTAAAAAGAATAGTTTTCTCTATAGCTTTACGGCCCTTCGCATAGCTTTGGCCGCAGGCTGTTGCAGCGATAGAACTTATTAAATGTAATAGTGCGACTGAAAACATTAAGAAGTTAAGTTTACAAGAGGTTTAGGAGCTATTATTTATGTCGATTGACCGTACACTGAAGACTCGAGGCGCGTTAGAACGGCACCGAAATGTTTTGTCACGCGCAGAGCGCATCGAAAAACTGAAAGACGAAGAACTCTGGCAGGAAACAGATTCTGTTTTGGGCCTGCCGAAAGTAGCTCACCGAAAATCGCATGCCGGCAAAAAAGCAAAAGCCGAAGCAGCTGCCGAAGCTGAAGCAGTTGCTGAAGGCGAAGAAGCTGCAACTGAAGAAACCGCAGAGAAGGCCGTTAGTGATAAAGAAGACAAAAAAGCAAAGTAAAATAAACCGCCTGCGGCAGAACTTGTTCAGACACAGATTCCTTCTTCGCTAAAGCTTCGCAGGACAGGTAACGCAGATGATTTTTGCCGCGAATCGACACGAATTTTTTGGATGCGGATTTTGAAGTGTGCGGGTTGAGCTGGGGTGGCGGCAGGAAGTATATTAGTATATGCATATATACT
>Ga0180437_10005683_pt1 | contig 16919 bp, 19 predicted proteins | sample SS_ome_4_FD_132410 | JGI IMG/M metagenome (GOLD analysis project Ga0180437, IMG submission 132410) | Hypersaline lake sediment archaeal communities from the Salton Sea, California, USA - SS_3_D_1 metaG | ecosystem: Environmental > Aquatic > Non-marine Saline and Alkaline > Hypersaline >... | reverse complement strand
TTTAGGTCGGACCTTATTTTGTCAGAAACGTCAAACATCTTTTTCTCACGCAGATCTTCCCTGATCCCGATTACGCCGTCCAAAAGCTCCCCGAAATGCTCCGGATCCAGCTCCTTCCCCTTGAGACCCCTGAGCATGCCTTCAAGCCTCCCGGCCATTACCTTGTCCTTTCCTTTAAGGACTTCGTGAAGGTCCACAAGCATGGTGAAAACCTTCCCCAGCAGTTCTGGCGGGATCTTCCTTTCGGGCATTAGGATCCCTAGTACCCGGTCAAACCCCTTCACCGCCTTAATGCAGTCATTCGCATTCCCCTTACCGATCTCACCCCTCTCCATGAGCCTGTTTACCTCCCGGATAAAATCGAACATCCTCGCCAGAGCCTTACCGATGTCCAGGTCATCGTCCATCGCATCCATGAAGCCTTTACGGACCTTCCTTACAAGCTCTTTAGCCTTCCTGCTGTCTTTCTTACCCCTGACCTCTTTAAGGAGGTCCAAGAAGTTTCGTATCTTCTCTATGGATTGTTTCGCGGACCACAGGGCCTTGTCCGTGATGTTCAGTTTCGACCTGTAATGGGTCGAGAGCAGCGCGTAGCGTATCGCCAGAGGGTCGTGCCCCCTCTCCACGAGGTCCTTCAGTGTCAGGTAGTTCCCCAGGGATTTGGACATCTTCTTTCCCTCCACCATCACGTGCTCGTTATGCAGCCAGTAGCGGACGAATTCCTTCCCGGTCGCACCCTCGGACTGCGCGATCTCGTTCTCGTGATGGGGGAAGATGAGATCAACCCCTCCGGTGTGTATGTCCAGGGTAGGTCCTAGATACTTGGTGGACATGACGGAGCATTCTATATGCCATCCAGGCCTCCCCTTGCCTATCTCAGTCTCCCAGAAAACGTCCCCGTCGTCCGGGTTCCATGCCTTCCACAGGGAGAAGTCCTGCGCCTCCTCCTTGGTGTACTCGTCCTGGGAAACCCTCGCTCCGACCTTGAGTGAAGAAATATCCAGTTTGGAGAGCTTCCCGTAGTTCTTGAATCCCGATATCCTGTAGTAGACGGAGCCGTCCCTGCCCTTGTAAGCGATTCCCTTCTTGAGCAGGGTCTTGACAAGCTCAACCATCTCCGCGATGTGTTCAGTAGCCCTGGGATAGAACTCGAATTTCTCCACGTTGATCCTGCCGAGATCCTCGAAGAATATCTCAGCGTACTTCCTGGTGAAATTCTTTAACGTCATCCCCTCCTTCCTGGAGTTCCTGATGGTCTTGTCGTCCACGTCCGTTATGTTCATCACGTGCCTCAGGCGGAACCCCCTGTATTTCAGATACCTCCTGAGCAGGTCGTAGAAAACGAAAGCCCTCAGGTTCCCCACGTGCGGGTAATCGTAGACGGTGGGGCCGCAGGAGTAGATGCGGATGAAATCCTTCCTCAGCGGCCTGAACCCGTCCTTCCTCCTGGTCAGGGTGTTGTAGAATTTCAATACCATGCTACCATCATAATATTATCGGACAAATCCTTAAAAGTATGCTAAACCGTCCTCAGATACCCTATGATTATGAAGAAGATCGCAGCGGCAAAGAAGAAGCTGAACATGATGCCCACCGTGCCCCTTGATTCGGGCGGCAGAGAAAATATGCCCATGACGAAGACAAAGGTCACCAGCAGGAATATGATGATCACCCTGGTCGAGTTTTCCATACCTGAAGCACCCCATTTAAACTTGCACGAAGGAATTTAAAAATCCGAAAGACAATCCCATACTATGGAACTCTGGACCGAGAAGTACAAGCCAAGGGAAACGAAGGGAATCCTCAGCCAGGGCAGCGCCCTCAGGGAAACGACTGAATGGCTCGAGAGGTGGAGGCCCGGGGAGAAGGCCCTTCTCCTGTACGGCCCCCCCGGAACCGGGAAGACGCTGATCTCGGAGGCCCTCGCCGGCGAGAGGAAATGGCATCTGATGCAGATCAACGCCTCTGACGAGAGGAACTCGAACTCGATAGACCTCTCCCTCTCAGAGGTCTCCAGGAACCTCCCGCTATTCCATTCCGGGAAGATAATCCTGATAGACGAGGTTGACGGGATATCCTCCGGGGACAGGGGAGGGGTGAAGGCCATAACCAGGATAATAAAGGAGTCCAGGTTCCCGGTGATGATAACCGCGAACAACCCTTACCTCCCCAAGCTACAGTCCCTGAGGAATTACTGCAGGCTGGTCAGGCTCTCAAAGATCAACGTGAGATCCATAGAGAAGAGGCTGTTGGAGATCTGCAAGAAGGAGGGAATCAGGGCGGACGAGAACGTCCTCAAGAACCTCGCACGCTGGTCCTCCGGGGACCTCCGTTCAGCGATAACCGACCTCCAGACGCTCTGCCAGGACAGGAAGGAGATAACGGAAAAGGACCTCGAATCTTTAGGCTACAGGGAGAGGGTAACCAGCGTTTTCTCGATCCTCCCGACGATATTCCGTTCCAAAAACCTCAACGCCTCCAGGCAGGCCATGAGGAACTGCGACAGGGATACGGACGAGATATTCTGGTGGATCGAGAGCAACCTCCACCAGGAGTTCGGACACCCCGGCTCCCTCGCGAAGGCCTATGACATCCTCTCCCGTGCGGACCTGTTCAGGCAGAGGGTTTCCAAACAGCAGAACTGGAGGTTCAAGGCCTTCATGGCGGACATGCTCGCGGGGATCTCCTTCGCCGGCGAACCCTCCAAACGCTTCATCACCTACAGATCCCCGGACAGGTTCCTGAGGCTTTTCCAGGTCAAAAGGAAAAGGGCCATGATGTCCGGGATATACAAAAAGATCGGCTCCCACACCCACACTTCGGAAAAGATCGTCCAGAACTTCTACCTTCCCTTCCTTAAGATCCTCCTCAGGAAGAAGAAACCCCCGGACAAGGAAGGCCTTGAAATCACGGACGAGGAAAGGAATCTCATAGTTTCCGGTTGAGCTTTTAAAACTTAATATTAACTCTAATCTATATGTTTAAGACGGACAAGAAATCACTGGAAGAATTGTCCTTCGTTTTTGATGAGAGAGACATTGCAAACTTGAGAGCAGTCCTCGAATACCTGAAGTCAAACGACCTTTTAACCATTTCGCCAGAGGAAGTCCAAAAAGCTCTGAAGGGCCTGGATGCAATCGGGAAGCTAAAGCTGGATGGGAAGATATATGCCTTTCACGTTGATGATTCCTTTGCAGCTTATCAATCAGGTATCGGAGGCGAAGAGGGCGTAGAGTTGTATTTAAGGCAGGGAGACAGGCTGGAGGATTTTTATATCCCCGGGACCAGGGATTGTGTTTATTCCGAAGATGATGCCATCGAATGGCTAAAAAAACATAAAATCCACACAGTGTATACCGGTGATATCCCTCATGATTCCGATTTTTTAGGCCTTCCGTATGAATGTGACGAGGACGATCCGGTGAGAAGAACGGTTCTGGAAGGTTATGAAATCGAGGCATTCGAGTCCGAAAACATCAAGGTAATAAGATTAGACTATTTGCTTTAGTCAGGATTCCAGAAACATATTATTCAGACGTCAAACACGACAACCTCGTACCCGTCCTTCCATTCCCAGCCCGTTTCTGTTCTTTCCACGTACGTGTCCTCTACCTGGCCGGGACAGGGTGCAAAACTCGTGTCGGCCAGCAGGAGTCTCGTCCCCCCGTGATCCAGCCATAGAGGGTTTTCGCAACCCTGTATCATTTCTATCCCTTCCGCTATCTCCCCCCCGGTTTCTATCCCCACGAGAGTGTGGACGCCCTTCAGCCAGACCATCTTCGCATCGATCCCCACGGATTCCAGCATGGAAGCGAAAAGGATCGCGTGATCCTCGCAGTCCCCCCCTCCTGTCAATATGGTCTCGCAGGGGGTCGCTATATACTCTTCACCCCTGGGATCGTCCACGTACTTGACGCCCCAGTGGACGTACCTGTGCAGTGAGATGAGAGGGCTTTCCGCATCCGGGGAAACTATTGAAACGGCTAGGTTCCTCACGATCTCAGGATCCATCGCCTCCCTTATGTTCTCCTCCGAGAACTCCGCCATTCGCCCTGTCCTGCACTCCGGATTGAACACGAGGTTCCTCTCCTCCCTGAGGATCTCGTTCTCCCTCTCCAGGTCCCCTATCCTCTGGTCATACTCCTCCACGGTCAGGTGGTAATTCCTAAGCATGCTCCCTATAGGATTTGGTTCACCCGTAACGTACCCGGTATAACTTGGTCTGTAGTACGTGTTCTCCTGCGGGTACGGATAGAAGCTCACAACGAAGTACGAGAAGCCGAGGCCGACAAGAAACGCGAAGACAGCAACCAAATAAATATACACCCCGCTGTAATGTTTTCCCAACCCCAGCATGTATTATATTTGGTCCCCGGGAATAATAAATCAATCCTAAAAATTAATTTTTCACTTCAGGTAAATAGTCCCCACATCTCCAACGTAGATGTAATCGTCCTCCGTCTCCGCCCTCTTGATGTGGGTCAGCATCTCCGTGATCTTGAAGTCCAGGTCGTCCGCCAGGTAAACCGCCAGGGCCTCCGGGATCGCGGGCTGTTTCGGTGACCCGTACTCTATCTTACCATGGTGGCTTATCAGGATATGCTTCACCTTCAGCTTGATTTCCTCCGGGGTTTTAAGCCGGTCCATTTTTTTCGAAACCTCCTCGAAGCTCATCGCGAGGTGACCTATGAGCATGCCTTCTCTTGACGTCCTTATGTGCGTGGTAACGTCCAGCTCCCTGATCTTCCCTATGTCGTGCAGGATCGCCCCGGTGACCATGAGATCCCTGTCCAGGGAGGGATGAATTTTATGGAGGAACTCGCACATCTTCACAACGTTAAGGGTGTGCTCTAACAGACCTCCCAGCCACCCGTGATGCTTGTACATCGCTGCCGGGTGCCTGGTGAACTTCTCGGAGAAAGCGGGATCCTTTATGAAGGAATAGATCAGCTCTTTCATGTGCTGATTTTGGATGGAATCCGCGATCTTGGTCAGCTCCCTGTACATCTCCTTCGTGTCCCTCTCGCTCTCGGGGATGAAGTCAGACCGGTCGTATTCCTTGGCTCCCAGGACCTTTATCTTCCCGGAAGGCGGATTGATGTTTATCGCGACGCGGCTGTTGAAGATCGTGGTCTCACCTACAACGTAAACCACGTCGTCCTTCTTTATGGAATCGTAAAGCCTGTCCACTTCCTCCTTCTTCTCGGGCCCCCAGTAGCGGAGCATTATCTCCCCTGAAGGATCGCCAACCCTGAGCTGAAATACGTATCCTTTCGCGTACTTCGAGACGGGCTTCTTGAACTTCACCACGTACTTCCCGTCCACGGTTTCGTAGGGAGCGAGATTTTTAACGAGCATGATTATCTTTCGTCAGCATGATTTAAAAATGTCTGCTTTGTCAGGAAGCAATCTTGTATATCATGATCGCCATGACCAGGGCGATCAGAACCAGAAAAGAACTCATGACAAGGTCGAAGTAGTAGACAACCGGCTGGGACAGGTCCTCCTGGCGTACCACAAGGTCCCTTCCCAGGGAGCTCAGCGGCCCGCTGTACCTGGCGTTCATGACAAACGCGTTCGACCTGAACAGGTCTTCCAGTTCCGGGCTGATCTCCATGAGCTCGCTCCTGCTGAGCTCTATGTTGTCCTCGAATCCCACCCTGGGGTACAGCATGGAATCCGCGAGCACGTCCGGTTCCACTATCCCCTTCGCGATTATGAAAACGTTCACAACGGAGCTGGACCAGCCGATGTCGGAGGTCGAGGTTATCTCAAGCGGATAATAGAGGTAATCGCTCTCAAACCTGTACATTATCGGGCTTATGGTCCGGGAGGACTCGTTTATCTCGATCACGTCAAAGACGAAGTGGTCGATCCCCCTTTCCAGGTAACTGGAAACCGTGTCCTTGAAAGCGGAAGGCACGGAGTATTCCAAACCGCTCCTGAGTGTGAAGTCCCTGACCCAGCCCGTGAAATAATCCAGGTCGTTCACCCTAACTATAGTGAGATCGTGCGCCCCGATCCTCTCATGGAAGGTCACCTCGACCCCGGGGACCGGGCCCCTCTGGGTGCCCGGAAGCGAGATCTTATTCCTGATAGCCTCCGCCTTTCTGTTGATGATATCCGCGAGTTTCGTGAACGACCCGGGTTTCCCCTGCTCGACCTTCCTGGGGTTCGAGGGGAGCGGTATGACCTCAAGGACCAGAACGGGTTCGGAGCTCTTCATGTCCGTGGAGAGTATTATCACCTCCTCGTTCCCGTTCCAGGCAACGATCGCGTTCTGCCCGCTCTCCTCCAGCCGGACGTTACCCGGTCCGATACCCATGGAACCCCTGTTGGCAGAGGCCGGGGGGAGGATCAAAACGAGCGAAAAAAACGCGGCAAAAAGGACGATTTCTTTTCTCATGTTTATAGTTTGGTCACTCCGCTTAAAAATCCAAAAATTTAAATCCCCCGGGATCAAATTAATTTTATGGTTTCCGAAAGCGACGAGTACGTGAACATAGAGAAGCTCAAGGAGAAGGTCAGGCACTTCGTCCGCGAGAGGGACTGGGAGAAGTACCACAACCCCAAGGACCTGGCAATAGCGATCTCGGTCGAGGCGAACGAGCTTCTGGAGATATTCCAGTGGATGAAGGACTCCGAAAGCGAGAACGTGAAAGAAAACAAGCAGCTCATGGAGAGGATAGAGAGCGAGCTGGCCGACATCCTCAATTTCTGCCTTAACATGGCGAACGTCCTCGAACTCGACATCCCGGAGATCGTTCTCAAAAAGCTGGAAGAGGCCGGGAGGAAATACCCAAAGGACAAATACAGGGGAGTTTGGAGCAAACCAACCGCGTGATTTTTATGAAAGTGTTCGTCCTCAGGCTGGGGCACAGGATCTCCAGGGACCACAGGATATCCACCCACTGCGGCCTGGTTTCCCGGGCTTTCGGCGCTAACGGGATCGTTTACTCGGGGGAGAAGGACCAGGAACTCCTGGAGAGCGTGAAGAACGTGGCGAGGCAGTGGGGAGGGAAGTTCGAGGTTTCTTACGAGAAGGACTGGAAGTCCTTCCTCAGGAAATGGAAAGGACGGGTAGTTCACCTGACGGTATACGGCATGCCCATACAGGAGAAGATAGGGGACATAGAGAAATCGAAAGAGGACCTGCTCATAGTGATAGGGGGGGAGAAGGTCCCTCCCGAAATCTACAAGCTCTCGGACTGGAACATCTCGATCACGAGCCAGCCCCATTCGGAGATCGCCGCACTCGCGATCTTCCTCGACAAGTTCTGGAAGGGCGGGGAATTGTATAAAAGATTCGCGAAGGGAATGATAAGGGTGGAGCCGGAAGAGAGGGGAAAGAAGGTCGTAAAGAAGTGACTACTGGAGGAAAATTATCGTTTCCAGCAGGCCCCTGATCTTCCTCTTCACCTTCTCGTTCACCTTCATCCAGATCAGGCCGTGTTCGAAGTGCCCGTAGAATATGTTCGTTCCCAGGGGTGAATGCATCACGCAGGGGATAACTGCAAGATCCTCCTCCCCGTCAACTATTATCTTCCTTTTCCCTTTCCCGAGATCTTTAATGCTCTCCTCCACGCCCCTCCACAGATCAACGCTTATGTGCCCCGGGGGGTTCTTCACCCTTATCTCGGGATGCCTGAATGCGATCCGCTTCCCGAACTTCTTCCTCCTCTCGATCCCGTCTGTTATTATCAGATCGGGAAACAGCCGGTTCTCTACGAAGTGATAACTCGTGACGTCACCTACGGTTATCAGGAAGTCCTTCTTCCCCTTGGTTTCCTTCCTTACCCTGTCCGTTACCTCCTTCCAGGAGCCCTTGACCAGCTCCCCGTAAACCCTCCTCAGCTCGATCTTTATGTCCTCTGTCTGCGGGACTTTTAGGTCCCGGAAGATGAAGGTTTCGCTCTTTATAACGCCCTCTATCTCTTTCGCGATATCCTCAGGGTTTTTCTTTGTGGTATCGAATTCGTACGTGTTCTTGTTCAGCTCTAACGCTTCTTGTTTACAGATGTCCATCGCCTCTGCGGAAAGGTTCTCCTTGATCTTCCCCTCCTTCCATCCCTTCTTCCCCATCCGGTCCCGGAGCTCTTTCAGCTCCGCCCTGAGAACGATCACCACATCGCACGGCATTTCGTGCGAGTAATGAGCGTCCAGGATCATGTTCTTGTGCGAAATCCCGAGGATATGGACCTCCTCCCTCATCCTCTCGATATCCACTATCCTGCACATCCTTTCCTTGTCGTATCCCTTGTAGAGGCCTTCCTCCTCGGCAAGATCGTTAAGAGAAAGATACCACCAGCCCAGCCGCTTCGCGAGCTCCTTCGCGACCTCTGTCTTCCCGGTGGCCGGCGTCCCCGTAATCGCGATTATCATGGTTAATTTTTGGCGGGGTGATTTAAATTGTTCATTCCTCGGGTTCCTTTGTAATTTTTCCATTTACCGTAGCCCCTTTTCATGAGATTCAGAACGCCCCTGGCGGGCACGAGTTCCTTTCCTTCAACCTCCACGGTTTTAAGGGTCTTATTTCTCACGAGATCCCTGACGCAGGTAAAATCGGAGTGGAGGTATATCGCCTCGTTTGCCTCGGCCCTTGTTATCATTTTCCTGCCCCTTGCGAGCTTCTCCATCAGGGACATGGTCTCCTCCATGCCCATCTCCAGGAACTCGATCCTTCCCGGGCCTTTCCTCCCGCCTCTCCCTTTCCACCAGCCGCATCCGCTTTCCAGGAGCTCCAGGACATCCCCCGGCCTGTAAAGCTGATCGCCTCCCATCTTCACGGGCCTGAGCCTTTTGGTTTTAACAAGATAGGATACCCCGTTTGTCCTGGAATCCCTGTACAGGATCTCGTTCACGGAACCAAAGCCGAGGAGCCTCCCCTCCTCGCGGAACCCCTCAAGAACGAACTTTATCTCCTCCAGGGGCATGATCGAAAAGGGGAAATCCCTGTATCCCTTCCCGAGCACGGACTCGTATCCGGGGATCCCGCTCGCGTTCACCACCTCGTACATGATTAAAGAGCGGTGAAAAATTTTATAAGCCTTGAAGTCCCGGACAAAAACTTAAAAATAACAAAACCATTAGATAGTTATAGTTTGACGCGGTTCATCTGCGTCTTCCTATGTTCACATGAGGTGTTTGAGTGAAGCTCGAGATATGGACCGAGAAGTACCGCCCGAAAACCCTGAAAGAGGTAGTCAATCAGAAACACATAGTCTCCAGGCTCGAGGCCTGGGTGAAGAGGGGATCAATCCCCCACATGCTCTTCGCAGGGCCGGCTGGAGTCGGGAAGACAACGATCGCCCTCGTCCTCGCCAGGGAACTGTTCGGGGAGGAGAACTGGAAGAAGAACTTCCAGGAGACGAACGCTTCCGACGAAAGGGGGATCAACATCGTCCGCGGTCGCATCAAGGACTTCGCCAGGGTGAAATCGATGGGGGCGGACTTCAAGATAGTCTTTCTGGACGAGTCCGACGCTCTCACCCCGGAAGCGCAGCAGGCTCTCAGGAGGACGATCGAGCGCTTCTCCGGGTCCTGCAGGTTCATACTATCATGCAACTACTCGAGCAAGATAATAGAGCCCATACAGTCAAGAATGTCCGTGTTCAGGTTCAAGAGGATGACAGAGGAGAACGTGGAGGAATACGTGAACAGGATCGCGAAGGCAGAGAAGATTAACGTATCGAAAGACGCGGCAAAGGCGATATACGAGATATCCGAAGGCGACCTCAGGCAGGCCGCGAACCTCCTGCAGGCGAGCTCCGCCCTCGGGAAGGTGACGAAGGAAACGATCTACGAGGCTTCCGCTCAATCGAAGCCCGAGGACGTAAAGGACATGATCGAGAACGCGCTCAAAGGGAAATTCCCGGACGCCAGGAAGAAGCTGAATGATCTCCTTGTCAACCAGGGCCTTTCGGGTGAGGACATAATAAAGGGGATACACAGGGAGCTGTTCGGCCTGAAGATACCCGACGAACGAAAAATCGCTCTGGTAGAGCAGATAGGGGAGTTCGAGTTCCGCATGAACCAGGGCGGATCCCCCGAGATCCAGCTTGAAGCCCTGCTCGCGCAGTTCATGAAGCACGGGAAATGAGAAATCCTGTTTATCTGAATACTTTATGGCAGACCTCGACCGCATTCCCTTTCTCCAGTATGTCCAGGGGAGAATGGAAAGCGGGGTTGTCAACGGAATTGGTCGCGTGAACCCTTACCTTGTTAAGACCGTATTCTGATTTAGTCCTCTTTGACTGGAGCATTGCTAGCGCATCCGTGCCCTTTTCCGGCAGGTGATGGAATTCCCCGTGGAAACCCACGCACCTTACGTGTTCCGCCCCATTTTCTATGACCTTTTCCACGGTACCCGCCATCGTTCTCCCGCTCATTATCCTGTCGTCGGGTATGAGAACGCTCGCCCTCCTTAGGTCAAGCTCAAAAACATCCTTGTACGTTATCTCTCCATGGCCCTCCCCGGCCAGGTGCCTCACCTTTTCCATGTGCCCGCCGTCCTTGCACATGTCACCGTTCACTACCTTCTCCTTGCTTATGCAAGGCGTCCCGTCAGGGTTCACCACGTACGTTCCCGGAAACCTTTGGGAAACGTCATCGATATAGTTCTCGATTATATCAGAACCATCGACATTGTAAATGAAACCTTCCCCGTCAAACAAGGTCTCGAGGTTTCCCTGCTCTTCAGGCGGGAGATCTTCCCAGTTTTTTAAAATATTGTACCTCTCCCCCGTCCTGCATTTCTTGACTATCCAGCCCCCCTTTCCCCTTGAATCGTGCGCGCAAAGGGTGACGATCCTGTCGAAGTAATTTTTCATAAGTTTCCTTATTATGTCAACGCTGCAGGGTTCCCCCCTTACTATCTCCCCAGGATTCTTCTTGTCCTGGTATTCGGACTTGTCCTGTTTCTGCCTTGGCTCGTTGGGCTCGAAAAAGTACAACTCACCGACCTCTAGGCCGTACAGCGGATCCCTTAGGTATTCGCCCAGAAATATGGCGTTCCAGGAAAAGTTGGAGGGGCTCCAGTTAACCCCGCTCTTCCCCCTGTAGACAAGTATTACCTTCCCGTCCTTTTTTATGGCTTCCCTGAGTTTGTCGGGATTTTCGAAGAAATCCTCCCTTTCCTTGTGCCTCCCGTCTGTCAGCCTAGGGATGGATTCCCCTCCTGTGAAGTTCCTCTCGAGGAATTCCCCGTATTTCAGTCCTTCTCTGTATTTTCTGAGCTTCTCGAAAAATGCCCTGCAGAAACCGTCGCCGTATTTTCCAAGAACGACTGTCATATTTATTCTTCCCTGAAAGAAATTTAAGCCCTACTTATCAAAAATTTTTTAAAAGAACCCTCGCAATATCCGGGATCACGGAGATCCTGCTCACCTCCGATCCGATCGTGTTGGTCGAAACTAACTCGCATTCCCCCCTTATCAGATCAAGCGAATTCTTCTTCAATTTTTCGTTCATTACGGAAATCACGTGAACTGCCACGCAGAAGATCCTACCAGCCCCCGCTTTCCTCGCCATTTTAAGGGCATTGTAAACAGTCCCGCCCGTGGAGACCATGTCATCGTATATTACGACTTCCCGCCCGCGGAGGCCGGGGAGATCCCCCGAAGTAGCGATCTTACCTGTTTTCCGGTCACGCTCCTTCCCCAGGACCACTGAATCCCCTCCCAGGGATTTCGCCAGTTTATCCGCACTCCCGCTCACGCCCATGTCAGGGGCGATCACGACAGGGTCTTTCAGGCCCTTCCCTTTAAGGAATTCCGATATGGAGCCGGTAGCGTCCAAATTATAGGTCTTCCTCCCGATCCAGCCCCCCTTCCGGAAGTCATGGGAAGCCACGTTAACGAGCAGGTCGCATTTCCCCTTCAGGAGGGCCCGGATCGTTTTTATTGATACGGTCTCCCCCTTCAGGAATTCCCTGTCCTGCCTTGAATAAGGCACGTAGGGAAGGACTAGGCAGGTCTTCTTCGCCCCAAGTTCCCTGAGCTTGCCAAGAAGCAGGAGGCATTCCGTTAACATCCTGTTCTGGTCGAGCCCCGGACTCTCCCCCCTTACGACTAATACCGCTTTCTTGCCCTTAACCTTTCCCGGCTCGGATATCCTGAAATAGCTTTCGCCGTCCGGAAAGACCTTAGATTCCACTATTATGAATTCCGATCCCGTTTCCTTCGCGAGACTTTCCGAGAACCCGTCCCTACCTAGAACGATCATAATGATCCTTTGAAACAAGGAAATAAAACTTTTAAAATTGCGGATTCAATTTTATAACATGGACGATGAGGAAAGGAAACCGGTCTCCCTCTGGTGGACGTTCGTCCCCATATTCCTGGGAGCGGCAGGAGGCCTCCTTGCCTGGAGGCTCACCAGGCACAAGCACAACGAGATGGCGATGGTGCTGCTCGTGCTAGGCATTGCGTTCACGGTCATAATAGTCCCTTTCTATATCTGGATCATCTCCCTCTATTTCTGATGCGGTTCCATGACAATATATAAGCGGGCAAGGACAATTATAAACTGGTGGTGTCGTGCACACTCTTGAGGACAAGCTAGAAAAGGTAAAGGCCCTGCACTTCTCCAACTTTGTCTTCTGGGTCCTGGGAAAGTTCCTTATCGGCCTGGGCATAGGGATACTCCTCCCCGTCTATTTCACCGGTTTCGGCTGGCACATAGTCGGGTGGATGCTGATCGCTTTCGCCGTAATAATCCAGCTGCCGGCGATCTTCACGGTATTCCGCCAGGGCGGATCCAAGATAAAGCCGTTGAAGCGGATGTAAGGGTTCCTTAGCGGAGCGGGTTCCCCATTAATTTTTTTAAAGGTTCCAATATCATTATCAACATGCAGGTAAATCTCGGCGTCTTCCCTGTCGCACTTCTTGTTATCCCGGTACTTCTCCCGCTGATTTACAACCTGAAGAAAGGGAAGGAACTGAAACCCGTTATAGCGATCCTGGCCTGCTCGGCCGGGGTGGTTGTTCTCTATCCCCTTACCTCATTTTTCGGGAGACTTGAACCCGCGTTCGGTTACACCCTGGCGAAGTTCATACTTTTCGCTCTGCTCCCGCTGATCACCGTCTTCCGGATCGAACGGTGGGACCTGAAATCCATATTCTCAAACCTTGGGATACGAAGTAAAGGGCTCCGAAAGAGCGTGAGTTACGGAATACTGGCGGCAATCGTAACCATAGCGGTCACGGTTCTCGTCGCGACCCCCTCCCAGTTCGACCTGGCCTACAGGACAATCATGTTCTTCGAGGCGTTCACGGAGGAATTCTTCTTCCGGGGTTTCCTATTCCTCTATCTGATGAGAAAAACCGACCCGAAGATCGCCTACGCAACCTCAATCCTCGGCTTCATACTGATCCATCCCCAGCACTTCCTTTCGCCATTCCTGGTCTCCACCATAACGCAGGCAATCCTCCTTACAGCGGTGGCGGACAAAACAAAGAACATAACGGGCCCTTGGATCTCTCACGGACTAAACAGGTTCTTCCCGGTCCTTATAAGAGGAATGATCTAGCTTCCTGCGCGGAAAGGAGTTAAGCAACTCGGTAAATATTATTCAAAGAATTCTCCTGTGAAGAGGACCTTATCCCCGGAATATAATGCCAGAGGAGTCCGTGTTGGTAATCGTGAGTATGTTTTTTTTGATACAGAAGAAGATGTACCGACTGTTTATCTGATAACCGATCCTGGAATGGTAAATGTAAGTTTTTCGGAAGGTGAAAGAACTGAAGAATTCACAAGTCCTGTCAGGGTATCAAGATTCACAAGTCCTGTTGGAGCAAAGAGGGTAAAAACGAGATTAGATAGACTCTCGAGAGAATATGCTACAAGAATAGATAAAATGTTGGAAAGGCAAAGAATTGCTTTTGAGTATTGTACTGAGAATGGGGACTTCTTGAGGGCCGAAGAGATTATAACCGATGTCGAAAGTGCTTTGAAGAGGGGTCCATACCCTGTTCCTATGTGGCTTTACCCATTACTTAGTATTACACCAGATGAAATGAGAGAATCATTGCCTTCTGTTTTAACAAAGGCACCAAACCATTATCTTTCTGACGCAGAAAGATTTGCTGATGATGGAATTCCTGATTTGGTTGGATCATGTCTTGATAAGGCACATAAATGTGCGGAAATGGCTGGAATGGCAGATATGGTTACTGATATTGACAGAAAAAGACCTTCAATGTTAAGCCATGCAGAAAAAGTTGCAGAACAAAGAAGAAAGGAGTTGCATGATAGAAGGTACCCATACGATGGACTTACTTATGAAGAATGGTGTGGTCTCCATAGTTGATAATTCCGAGGGCTTGGCACATTATCCTTCTTAAAACAGGAACTCTAAATATTTTTATGAAAAAAGAGAAGTCTAAGAATTCAGGAAGAGAAGAAAAAAACAAAAAATATCCTGAAGGCCATTTTACAGGAATGTGGATGGTAATAGGCATTGCCATCTTTTCTGGAATAGGGATTCCTTTGAGCATTGTAACAGAAAATCCTGGATTGATTGGAATAGGCCCTGCGTTGGGTGTGGCTTTCGGATTGTCTATTGGGGCTGGGATAGAATCAAAGATGAAAAAAGAGGGTAAAATCCGGCCTCTTACAAAAAAAGAGAAAAAGAAAAGAGAATTTGCAGTATTGGCAGGGGTTGTTGCTCTTTTAATCGGGGCATTGGTATTTCTTGTTTTGTTGCTTGTTTAGGAAATATCCTGGTAACATCGTGACAAATGAAAGAAGTAAAAGAAATAAGGCTTGGCACATTTTCCTTTGGGATTCTCACAAAAACCGATATCAAGAGAGCCTGAAGCCCCGGGAGGGCAGGGGGTGAATACTGTAACGCCCCGTGACTATTATGGTCGGGAGATTCCCGTGTCAGAGCCCTGACAGGGACACGTCTCCCAGCGAATACCTCCTCCTCATGTCGTGCTTGAGCCATCCTATGAAGAAATCCGTATCTGATTTCTTCATGTTCCCTTGGCTCTGTATGGCGTTCAGGACCCTTTCGTAGTCCTTGTAGGTATTGATGAACCCGTTTACCCCAGACGGGGTCTTGCAGGTCATGTATTTGTGGAGTTGCTCTTTCGGTATTATCTTCTTCAGCATTAATTCGTCCGTGACACGGAGCAGTTGACCGTTTACGCAATGGTACTTGTCTGGATGCATTATGTGCATCATCATGCTGAGGACGTCCATTCCTATGCCTTCAACGTCCGCTATCTTCTTGGCGGCTTCCTCGAAGGTTTCGGATTCGAGGGCGTCCAGTAGTTTGTCGAGTTGTTCTTGGGTCTTTATCCTGTTCCCGAAGCGGTTGTTCCGTATGGAGTTCTTCTCCCCTCTCAGGGGACTAATGAGTTTCTGGAACTCCTTTACGGTCATGTTGGCATGGATACCGTTCCTTATCTTTCCGCATACATCATCCCTCCAATCGACTATGCCTCTGGCTATCTTGTCGTTCATGAAGTCATGGATGAGTTTGTCCAAATCAGAGGTCTTCTCCCCGTCCTCTACGGCTATGGCTCCTTCCTTGTTCAGGGCGACCCAGACCCTTCTGCCGTCCTGCTTCCTTATGACCTCTTTCCCGTCATGCCTTCTCGAGATTTCGCTGATTATGGCTGGGTCGAGGCTAAGTTCCCTTGCGAGTTCGGATACGGACCAAGCCCTGCCGTCCTCCTTCAGGAAATCGACCATCTTTTCGAGGTTGGTCTTCTTCCTTTCCATCCTTTCGAAGGCGTCCCTTTCTATAGGCATTTGAATCCCTTATTTCTTTAATTATGTAATTTATATTATAGAAGTATTTGGTGTTAAGGGTTTATAAACGTTACGGTTTTATCAAAATTATATCCAATTACTCATAATGGACGTCAAAAAGGTCATTGCATCTATATACGGGTATCTGAGAAAGAACTGGATTAACCCTAAGAATGTGATGTCCATGACTGTCTTGATACTGCTTTTTGTATATGGTTTCTTCACATTGTGGTTCCCTTCTGTAATTTCTTACTATTCGGAGACCTACTTTGATGCCGAAATTGGTCCTACTGCAATATCTATCGTGGGGAACGCATCAAATGATACAGAAAAGGTATTCAGGATATTGGAATGGCAGTCAGAAAATATGAGGAACATTTACAATAAATGTAGTGCCTTGTTAAGCATCGATAATGTGGCCTGCGTCAGTCCTCTCGAGCCACCTTTCGTATGCATTAGGGTAATAGGTCATGATAATCCTTCATGGATTCTCTTTAGCAGATGCGGGGCATGTGAGGAGTATGCCCTTATCTTCACAGAACTGGCTAAATCGCTTAACATTACGGCAAGAAGCATTCACAGCCACGGAGAAGACCATAACTGGGCAGAGGTCCTCATAAATGGCGAGTGGTTTGTCGTAGACCCGTCAGGCAACAGATTTAACGTCACCCCTTCCATGTATGATTTGGAATGGGCAAACAGGTCCTATGTATATGCTTTGGATGATTATGGCAACCAGATTGACGTGACGAAGCGGTATACGGATACTGGAACTCTTATAGCGAATGTCCAGTCAAGCAGTAACACAACGGTCTTTGTTCTCAGCAACAGAGTAAAGCACAATAATCCGACCGACCTCAATTGCACGGTTTCTGGAAATGGAACTTGTAGATTTGAACTCGGTGGAAATGATTACACTATAGTTGCAGTAACAGGTGAAGGCATAATCTTCTCTGACCAGAAAGACGTCATTCTGGAAGAAGGAAACACAACCACAATCGACCTTTCTCCCCGGAATTTAGACCTTTCGAGGTCAATTCCAGCCCCCCTTGTGAACGTTCTGATAATACTACTTCTCTGGATATTCATAGGTTTTATAGGATGGGAAATAAACATGATAAAGAGGTCGAATATGCCCAAAAAAAGTCTGTTCCGTGAAT
>Ga0180437_10005682_pt1 | contig 16919 bp, 12 predicted proteins | sample SS_ome_4_FD_132410 | JGI IMG/M metagenome (GOLD analysis project Ga0180437, IMG submission 132410) | Hypersaline lake sediment archaeal communities from the Salton Sea, California, USA - SS_3_D_1 metaG | ecosystem: Environmental > Aquatic > Non-marine Saline and Alkaline > Hypersaline >... | reverse complement strand
GGACGTCGCTCAGGTCCGTGGCAATCATCGAGCCGCCCCACCCATCGCCCAGGGACGCCCGGATGCCGTGCTTCAGGACCTCTTTCCAATCGTTTTCCACGCCCATGTGCGTACAGTGCATTACCTGGACAATCTCGCGGTCAATGCCCCGCGGGATGACGCCCTGCTTCTTCCACTTCTCCTGAAGCGCTTCGGGGGGGCGCGAGATGAACCGCAGGGGCCCGTGTTGCGCTCCAAACTCAGACAGCGCCATCTCGGCAACGGCCTTGGCGATCTCCTTCTTGCTCTTGCCGTCCGTGGGAATGCCGTACTCCTCAGCCAGGGCGCGTAGTTTCGCTTCGTCCTTGATCTCGTAGTCGCCCGCCTCGCCCTCGGCCGCCAGGAGCAGCGTGTGCGCCACGTCGCGACCGTGGTCCGAGTGCGCCGAGGCCCCGCCGGCAATCATCCGTACCAGGTTGCGCGCGGCGATCGTGTCCGCCGTCGCGCCGCAGACGCCGCGCGACTCCTCTTTGGAGAACGGGTCAATCCGGCAGGGACCCATGTTGCAAATGCGGCAGCAAATGCCCAGTTGGCCGAAGCCGCATTGCGGCTGAATCGCGTCCCACCGATCCCACGCCGTCTCGAGGCCCTTCGCTTCGGCCGTATCGAGCACCGCTTGCGACGCGGGGTCGCTCGAACGCGCTACGCTTTTCTTGCTCATCGTTTCGTCCTTTCCGGAGCGAGAGAATTTTCCAATAACGTTTCATCAATAAAACGGCTACGAACGCGTCAAGGCGTAGATGCGTTCGATAATGCCGTCCACTTCTTCTTTCACTTCCGGCTCCACCTCGTCGAGCGAGGCTTGGCCGCGATTCGCCTTGACAATCGTTTCGCTGTAGGGGATGCATCCTAGCAGGCCGGTGCCGTCGAGATGTTCGACGACAAAGGCGCGTTCCTCGTCGGACGCGATGCGATTCGCCACGGGCCAGACGCGCCGGACGCCGATATCGGCCGCCAGCTTGCGCACGCGTCCGAAGGTTTCCAGACTTCGCAACGATGGCTCGACGACGGTCAGCAAACCGTCCATGTTTCCGGTCGTGCCCCGGCCGAGGTGTTCGAGGCCCGCTTCCATGTCTACGAGAATCACGTCGTCGCTGTCCAGGATGACTTGGGTGAGTAAGACTTTGAGAAAGGCGTTCTCCGGGCAGGCGCAACCGGCCCCGCCGCGCTTGACCATGCCCATCACCATCAGCTTGATGCCGCTGTGCTCGACGCGGAAGCGACCGGGAATATCTTCGACGGTCGGGTTGAGTTTGAAGTAAGCGCCCACGGCCCCGGGGCGCGTGCCCATGCGCTCCGCGATCAGTTCCTTCATCTCGACAATCGGCGTGATCGTGTCCGGATCGGGAAACCCCAGCGCCGCGGCGAGGTTCGTGTCAGGGTCGGCGTCGATCGCGAAGACGCTCCGTCCCCCTCGGGCAAGGCCCAGGGCCAACAGGGCGCTGGCCGTCGTCTTGCCTACACCGCCTTTGCCGGTCACCGCGAGCTTCATGACGTCCTCCGGTTACGATATCGTACGCCCGGAACGTCCGTGCGTGCTGCCGTTATCTCGGCGCGACGCCGGAACACCTCGCCCCTTGCGGTTTCCATAACCGGATGCGGTCGGTGAATATCCCGCCGCGGGTTGGCGAGATGAAACGATCGAACGTGAGGCGTTTCTCTCTTCCGGCGTCGTTCTGGAACGAAAATGCCCTGTTGGATTCGCGTCGGAGTGACGACCCCTATTGAAGCCAACAGGACATCGTTCTCAGCACTATTATGATATCAATTGAAGGCGTTCATCGCAAACCTGACCAGAGACCTTGGGGTTGAATGAGCCGGCCGACTTCTCGGACAATTGGTCATCGTTGGGCTTGGGCGAATCGCCGCGGGGCAGAGCTTTCTTTTCCCCTGCTCCCCGCTTCCGCGCAACGCAAATGGCTCGCGGCGGTTTCGCCCGATCAAACGTTCCCTGTTCGACAACCAACTCTTTGAAAGCGGACTTGTGCCTGGCCGCATGCGAGTGTAATCTTGAAAGAGGCGATTCCGGCAAACGGCGCATGTTTTTGCAGGGGGCTAATGTGAACGCAGTTCTACGCTCGATTGCCACAGCGAACCCTTCGCTCTACGTCACGCAAGAGCAGGCGTTCGAATGCTACGAAAGACTGTTCGACCTGGCACCGGAAGAACGCCAACTCTACCGGCGTCTTCTGCTGGAGGGACCGGTACGGGGCCGTTACGTTGGCATGGACGACACACGCGAAGCGGCCTCGGAAGAAAGAGACGCTTTGCACGACCGCTTCTTCAAATTCGGGCGCGCCGTCGCGGGGCACGCCGCGACCGAGGCGTTGAAGGCCGCACAGCTCAAAGCTGAAGACGTCCGGGTCGTCGTGACGAACACCTGCACCGGCTATCTCTGCCCCGGAATGTCCTCCTATCTGGTCGAAGACCTGGGCCTTTCGAGTTCCGTGCGCGTCTTTGACTTGATGGGCATGGGCTGCGGGGGCCTCTTGCCGAACTGGGATTGTGCCGTCGGGGCTTTGAGACATGGAGGACCGGCGCTTTCGGTCGCCTTCGAAATCTGCTCGGCGACGCTCTTCATGGGGAACGCGCCCGATCTCGTCGTCAGCAACAGCATCTTCGGCGACGGCGCCGCGGCGACCGTGCTCGACACGGACGGTGCGCCCGGCGTCTTGCGTATTCTCGATTTCGAGTCCGGCGTTTCGCCTCGTTATCGCGAGGACCTGCGTTATCGGTGGGACGACGGCAGATTGAGAAACATGCTCAGTCGTCGCGTGCCCGTGATCGGCGCTCGAGAGATTCGCAAGGTGACGCTGCGCCTTCTCGAACGGAACGCATTGAGCGCCAAGGACATCCGCCATTGGGCCGTCCATCCGGGGGGGACGGTAGTCCTTGACTGTGTCGCGCGGGAATTCGGGATTAAAGCCGATTTGCTTCTGCCTTCGCGAAGCGTTTTCGCCGAGTACGGCAACATGTCGTCTCCTTCCGTTTTGTTCTGTCTGAAAAATATTCTCGCGGAGACTCCCCCCCGCCGTGGCGACTTGGGGCTTCTGCTCGCGTTCGGCGCGGGCTTTACGTCCTTCGCCGCTCTCGTGCAATTCGGGGACAACCGATAGTGAGCCTGCAAACCCGGGGCGCTTCTTCCTGGGAAGGCCGTCGGGACCGGCGCGATGAGAAAGCGGACTTCGAAACCTGTGCGGAATCTGGTCCTTGTGCTCGGGGACCAATTGGACGCCGATTCTGCGGCATTCGACGGCTTCGACCGCGGCGCCGACGTGGCTTGGATGGGCGAAGTGGAATCCGAGGCGCGGCACGTTCGATCTCACAAGGCGCGGATCGCGGTGTTTCTCAGCGCGATGAGGCACTTTCGGGACGCGTTGCGTCGAAACGGCATTCGCGTCGAATACCGCTCTCTCGATGACCCCGCGAATGGGCAATCATTGGCGTGCGAACTGGCAAGTGCAATTCAACGCCTGACGCCTAAGGCAATCGTTGTGGTCGAACCCGGCGAATACCGTGTGCGTGAGACCGTGCGCCGCGCCGCTCGGCGGACCGGCGTCCCGATTGAGATTCGGCCCGATCGCCGTTTCCTGTGCTCGCGGACCGCGTTCGCGGAATTCGCCGAGGGGCGCAAACAGCTTCGGATGGAGAATTTCTACCGGGGCATGCGGCGCAAGCTGGGGATTCTGATGGAAGACAACAGCCCTGCCGGCGGCCGATGGAACTTCGACGCTGAGAACCGAGGCGTGTTTGGAAAGGGCGGCCCTGATCGTATCGCGGCTCCGCGATCCTTTCCGCCCGACCGAACGACGCGAGAGGTGCTGAAACTCGTACGGGGCCGCTTTCCCGATCACCCCGGAAGCTTGGCGAACTTCGACTGGCCCGTGACGCCGGCTCAGGCGCGGGCCGCGCTTGGTGATTTCATCACCCATCGTCTTCGGCAATTCGGCGCTTATCAGGACGCGATGTGGCAAGGACAGCCGCACCTGTTTCACTCCCGACTCTCCTGCGCAATGAACCTGAAGCTGCTTGATCCGCTGGAGATTGTCCGGGCGGCGGAGCGGGCCTGCCGCGAGGGACCAGCGCCACTGAATTCGGTTGAGGGATTCGTGCGCCAGATTCTGGGCTGGCGCGAGTATGTGCGAGGCGTGTACTGGCAATACATGCCCGGGTATGCCCGGCGAAATCACTTCCGCGCCCGGGCCCCGCTGCCGTGGTTCTACTGGACCGGCAAGACCGACATGGCCTGCCTCGCCGAAGTTGTCGGGCAGACGCTGCGTTACGGCTATGCGCATCATATTCAACGGCTCATGGTGACGGGACTCTTCGCGCTGCTCCTGGGTGTAAACCCGGCCGAGATACACAAGTGGTATCTGGCCATCTACACGGACGCCGTGGAGTGGGTCGAGATGCCGAACGTACTCGGCATGTCGCAGTTTGCAGACGGCGGCCTCATGGCGTCCAAACCCTACGCGGCGTCGGGCAAATATATCCAGCGGATGAGCAATTACTGTGAGAGCTGCCGCTATGACCCAGAAACTCGCGCGGGGGAGGCAGCCTGTCCATTCACGGTGTTATACTGGGACTTCCTTGCGCGACATCGGAAAACCTTGGCGACGAACGCGCGAATGGGACTGCAACTCAAGAACCTGGCGCGGCTGGACGGAGAAACGCTGAAACGGATTCGCCGGACCGCGCGCCGGATTCGCGATCGAATGGGAAGAGCGTCTTGAGCATTGCACTGAACACATTCCAGGCTTTGGCCGCGCTGTTCGCCATCGGATTTCTCGGCTTCTGGATCGTCCGCAAGGAGGTGCTTCCGGGGAAAGCGCTGCGGTTTCTCTACCCGCTCGCGATCGAGATCGCGCTTCCCAGCCTCATTTTCGTTAATATCGTTCGCAACCTCAGACCCGCCGAGCAGCCGGACTGGTGGCTCTGGCCCCCGCGCTTCCTGGGCTTCATGCTCTGGGCGGGTGTCCTGACGGCGCTGTGCTCGCTCTTTGCGCGCCGGGCGTTTCGTCGCGAGTTCGCCGTCGCGCTCCTGTTCCAGAACATCACCTTCTTTCCCCTGGTTATTCTGGCCCAGCTTTTCGGAGACGGCTCGCCGCATCTGCTCAGTCTTTTTCTCTTCGGCATTCTCTTCGCCCCGCTGTTTTTCAACACCTACTACTTGTTCTTCGCACGGGAATGGCGGGGGCTTCAGTGGAGAAAAACGCTGCACCCCGTTGTCATCGCGAGTTGCCTGGGCGTGCTGTTGTGTACGCTGGGGATTCAGGATCTCGTGCCCGGCTTCGTGCTCTCTAGCCTGGACCTCCTGGGCGGCATGTGCGTACCGCTTCTGATCCTCATTCTCGGGGGTAATCTGTCCGCGGACCTGAGAATGCGCGGCAAAACGCAACTGCGCGAGACGTTCGCCTTCGTCGCGGCCAAGAACATCGTCTTCCCGCTCGCGACGCTGGCGGTATTGCTTCTGCTGAAACCGCCGGGGGATATCGCCCTGATCCTTTTTCTGCAGAGCGCCGTCCCGCCGATCGCGTCCATCCCTATTCTGGTCGAACGCGAAGGCGGCGACGGCGGCGGCGTCAGTCGGTTCGTCGTCGCCAGCTCAGCGCTTTCGCTGATTTCGATCCCGCTGCTGATGCTGCTCTTTTCCCGGTTTTTCCCCGTCGGCTAGCCCTTCGCGATTTCGGACCACCACAATACCGAGGAAACCGTCCACGGTCAGCCGGTCGCCTGTGCGGATGAGCAACGTGGCATTTGGCACGCCCGTGACGCAAGGCAGCCCGTATTCTCTGGCGATAATCGCGCCGTGAATGAGCATGCCGCCGCGGCGCTCGACGACCGCGGAGGCGAGCGGGACCACAAAGGTCATATTCGGATCGATCGCGTCGCAGACCAACACCTCCCCCGCCTTCACGCTGAAGATGTCGTCGGTATCCAAAATGACCCGTGCCGGGCCGGTGGCAATGCCGGGTCCGGCGGGTTGGCCCAGGAGTTGGCGCGGTTCGAAATCGGTTTCCGTCATCTCTCGCGTGCCGGGGGACGGCCGCGCATCTTCGAGGGATTCCCCTCGCAACCCGCGCACAACTCCGGGCGGTTGCAGCGTGTCCGGAAGACTCGCGCCTCGGCTCTGAAGGCGATTTCGCCCGATCTCGGCGGCCCGCATCCATTGTCGCTCGATCGCGCCCAGGTAGATGTTGTCGTTATCCCGAAGGCGATAACTCGCGCGGCCCAGGTCGAGCAACTCCCGCGCATACTCTTGCCGATCGGCCGGAAAGCCGGCGAAGAACTTCTCTCGCAGCCGTTCAACGTTCTGAAAACCCGGCGCTTCCTTCACGGGAGTACGATCGGCCATTTCGGCGAGCAATCGCACGAGACCGTCGCGCCCCGATCCCGCCGCGCCGCCCGGTAGCCCGAATCGCTTGATGAACCCGTCAACGGCGCCGGCCATATCCGCGGGCAGGTCGGCGCTCCCCTCTCGTATGTCCTCCAGCACGTTCGGCAGGGCGCTTAAAGAAGATGCTAACCGCTGGAGTTCCCGATTGCGCTGCAAACTGATCATCTCGGTCGCCCCGAGAAGCCGGGTGAACTCGAAGGGATCGTCCGGCTGGACTCTGTCGTTGTAGATCTGGCCGAAGAGCCGCGCCCCGTGCGCAAGCGGAATGAACTCGTCCCAGTAGATTTGTTTCCACCGCTCGTGGATACGGCCGCGGCGTTCGATTTCGGCCGCCAGCGCCGCGTCCGAAAGGATGTTGAGCTCTTGCTTCTCAAGCGTCTCGGCTTCTTCCGCCATGGCCGGCAGGCGATCTTCTTCGACCTTTTTCCGCAACGCCTTCAGGTTCTCGAAGGTGCGGGTCAAGCTGAGATACCATCCTCGGTCATCGCCCGACTGGTTTGCCGCAGAGGCGGTAATGGGACGGGATTGGAGTGTGTGAAGGCGTTGTTCTCGAAACGTCCATTCCACATCTTGCGGGACGCCGAAGCGATCTTCGGCGGACATCGCGAGCTCAAACACTGCCTCTAAGTCCGTGTCGTCCAAAGGCGGACGATTGCGCTCATCCTGCGTCAACGGTCCGAGCGTGACGCCGTCCGCGCCGGGTATGGCCTTTTGCCCGCGCGATGCCGGCGTATGCGAGAGCACGCGTCCGGACTCTCGGGCGAGCGTCCACCTGTCCGGTTCGATGTCGCCGTCGACAAGACCCTGATTCAGTCCATAGACCGCCTCCACGACCGCTTGCGCGGGATCGTTCGGACTGCGCGTGAAGGCGATGCCGGAGCGATCGCCGGAAACAAGCGGCTGGATGACCACCGCCATGGCGCTTTCGGCCGGATCGAGGCCCAATTCCTGCCTGTAGAGCAGCGCCCGGTCGGACCACAGCGACGCCCAAACCATACGAACGCTCTTGAGGATGTCGGGCGCGCCTTTGACATTGACATAGGACTCGTGCAGTCCGGCGAAGGACGCCTTCGCTGAATCCTCGGCCGGGGCCGAGGACCGCACGACCACGGCTTGATTCGCGAAGCGAGAGGCGATTTCATGCTGAAGCGCTTGTTCAAGTTCGCTCGTCAACGGCGCGGTCAGGAACAGGTTTCGTATCCGCAGGGCCGCGTCCCATATCTCTTCCCATCGCATGTCCTGGAAGCGCTTCCGGCTGAGCTCGAGCGAGATTCCTTCCCGCAGCCCGCTGCGCGACACGAATTCGCTGTAGCCCCGCGTGGTCACGACAATCCCGGGGGGCGCCTTGAGACCGGACCGATACAGCGTCGCAAGGGAAAATGCCTTGCCGCCAACGAGCGGCCGATCCTCGGCGGCGATCTGCTCGAAAGGGAGAACAACGCTCACCGCCTTGGGCGCCATTCCATAACCTCCTGGAACCGTCGGACGAGATAGTACGCCTCGACCTCGAACCGCAGAAAGGCGCACGTGGGCGAGCGGACGAATTCCGCGAGGTGGGGGTGTTTCGCGATGTAGAGGTTAAGCAGCGGTTCCTTTTCCGTCTTCTCGGCTTCACGGACCTGGCCGACCGCAGTGACGGCCGCGGCCTTTTCGAAGTCTATTTCCTTGTTGGACCGGGTGTCTACGAGCAGCGCGACGCGGGGATCGGCGGAGAGGTTCGCGAATTTCCGCGTCGCGCGCGTCGTGGCGAACAGCAGGTTTCTCAAGTCCGGCGCCGCGGCGAAGGCGACCAAGCTGGCGTATGGCTGCCCGACCGAGTGCGTCGCCAACACGGCGAGCCCCTGTTCCGAAAGCAATTCGCCTATCGTCTCCTTCACAGCTGTTTGATTGTCGTTTGTTTCAGAGGGTCGCGCATTGTCGTCGTTTATTTCACTCATACGTCGCGCGCTCCTTTTCCTTTTGGACTGGTACTGCGCATTTCCATGCCTTCGGTTCCGCGCCGTCACTCGGCTTCAGCGCGTACGCCGTGTTTCCTTTCATCGAAACTACCACTACCACAGTCTACAGGCAAGCGTCGAACGGTCACGCAAAGGAGGCGTTTGACTCTTGGAAATGAGACGGGATAATGGTGGCTGGCGAATGTGGGTCCGACGACGGCATTCCGCGGCGAGCCCCCCGCCTTCGAGTGGTGCCGCACGCGGCCGCTGTCGCTGCCCGCAAACTGACCTTTTGTTTTACGGAGTCATGCCATGCAATACCGCGAGATCGGCAAAACGGGTTTGAAGGCTTCCGTCGTCGGGTTTGGGGGGATGCGCTTCTTCAACAAACCGGAGGAGCAGGCGATTCGGACGGTTCATCGGTGCCTCGACCGGGGCATCACGTTTTTCGAAACCGGGGCCTACGGCGACGGCAAATCAGAGGTCGTCTTGGGCCGGGCGCTGAAGGGACGGCGCGAGGAGTTGACGCTGGCGAACAAGGCGCCGGTGAGCGGACTTCCAGACGGCAAAAAAATCCGTGAGCATCTCGAGGGTGCGCTGAAGCGCGAAGGGGTGGACACCTTTGATCTGTTCAGCTTCTGGGGGACGAACACGCGCGAGATCTTCGACAACCTCAAGAAGGCCGACGGCGGCATGGCCGCGCTGGAAAAGGCGAAGCGCGACGGGCTGATCCGCGCCATCGGCATCACCACTCACGCCCAGCCCGAGACCATCGTCGAATTCGTCGAGGAGTATCCCTTCGATTGCGTCACCTTGAAGGAGCACCTGCTGTATTCACGCCAGCAGGAGACCATCGCAAAGCTCCACGAACGCGGCGTGGGCGTGGTGGTCATGACGCCACTCGCGGGCGGCATGGTCGCGCAACCCAGCAACGAAATTCGCGAGCGGCTGGCCGAGGCGGGGTTCACCGCGCCATTCCTGGCCCTGCGCTACTTGACGTCGAACCCCGGCGTGACCTCGGCCATCAGCGGCATGACGACGCCCGAGGAAGTGGACGAGAACGTGAAGGCCGGCGAAACGGGCGGCCCGCTCACCGAAAAAGAACGCGAGTTTATTGACTACATCCGCGGCAAGCTGGCGGGCCTCGGCGAGAACTTCTGCACCGGCTGCGGCTATTGCATGCCGTGTCCGCAGGGCGTCAATATCCCAGGGGTTTTCCGCCTGTGGAACATCATGCGCGGCTACGGGTCGGCGGCGTATTCCAGGAACGAGTACGGGAAGATGATGGGAGAGATTCACTGGGCCGACATCCCGGGCAAGTCGGCGGAGCATTGCGTCGAGTGCGGCGAGTGCATCGAGAAATGCCCCAATGACATCCCCGTCATCGAAGAGTTGAAACAGGCTCACGCGGACCTGACGGCGGACGACGCCTGAAGCGTCTCGCGCATCCCGCGGGTTCAGAGCACAGACACTCGCGTAGACCTTCAATTGAGCTGAAGCGTCAATTTGCCGACAAAGGAGGAACCTCTTTTCTACGTGTGACTGGCCGACGCGGTGCCGCGAGGTTGGGACGCGCGAAGGGCAAAGACCTTATCAAGGAAGAACAAGACCACGTGGCGACGATCAGGACGTCTTAGGAGGCGCCTTCCCTTTGGTCGCACAATTCCTGATTGAAGACAGCTCGCTGGATCTCGGCAGGCGGTTGGATACAAGAAGTCGCTGGCTAGTAAGCTGATTGACTTTCACGAGCGTCGCTGCTTGCCTTTCCCTCGTAGTCTCTGTTACCGTCTCTAGAGGCACGTCACTCACAGGGCAGGGAGTGCATGGATGGTATGGGAGGGACATGACGCATGGGCGTTCAGAAGGCGGACATGGCGGGGCTCGATCGATCCACGCTGTTCTTGATCTTCTCGAATCTCGTCACACTGGTCGTGGCGCTCCTGGAGGGTTGGGAACTCCCGGCGGTGATCTGGGTCTACTGGGCTCAGAGTGCTATGATCGGCTACTACAACTTCAGGAGAATGCTTTCGCTGAAGGAATATCAGAGTGGGCTATTCTTCATGTTGCACTACGGGATCTTCCATCTCGCGTATCTTTTCTTCCTGTTTCTGTTGTTCCGGAATGTGTCGGCACTGGACGCCTGGAGCATTCTGGTATGTGTTGCCTTCTTTGGACTCAACCACAGATTCTCGTTCCGACAAAAACTGGAGGCGGACCGACGGGAAAAGCCTAAGATCAAAACACTGATGGCATTCCCATACGCCCGCGTGCTTCCTATGCACGCAACGATCATCCTCGGCAGTCTTTTCGCAGGCCGTACATGGGGGCCCTTGGTGCTTTTCCTTTGCCTCAAGATGATTGTGGACGTCGTAATGCACCGGAAGGAACAGAGGCTGGGGCGCACGCGACACTGACGCCCTGCTGTGCCTCCCGTAGACTCCGTCCGCGTTGGTATGGCTCGACTTGGGACACACGTCAAGAGTATGCTCTCCGGCGTGTTCTCCCCGTGGTTGACTTCGGCGAGTACCCCACGTCGCCTGTCCGAATGGCCGTCACGATCCTGTCCGTCTTCCTCTGTGACAGGCTGAGCCTCGCCGCCGAGAACCTTGCCCTGCGACACGAGCTCGCCATCCTATCGCACAAAGCCCCGCACCCTAAGCTTCGGAGGCGTGACTGCATCTTCTGGGTATGGCTCTCGAAGGTCGGGGGCGGCTGGATCTCAGACCTATTAATTGTTAAGCCCAAGACAGTCGTCCGATGGCACCGACAGGGCTTCAGGCTCTACTGGCGATGGAAGTCAGCAAGGGGCAAGGCTGGCAGCCCGAGAGCCGTGCGCGAAGTGCGTGACCTCATTCGCCAGATGTCACGGGAGAAGCCTACGTGGTGTGCGCGGCGCATTCAGTGGGAATTATGCTGAAAGGGGTTAAGTGCGGTTTTGTCAAACGTTGACACCTGCAAGAAAAAGGCTGCTGCTTCGCCAGTAAGGCCGAACAACAAGGACATCGGAACTCTAACATTGCGTAGACAGTAGAACACGTGGAGAATGATTTCGGCCGATAGAAAGCTTGTCTTTTTGTGATACCGTTCAGAATACTTGATGGCTTGCCGCCTCATGGCTCTATGGCCCAGCAGGTCTTGGATTTCGCGGACGTTCGTGCCGTTCAATAGCAGATGTGTGGCATAACTGTGCCGCAGGCGGCCGCCATTTCTTCATAGGCCTGTTGGGGACGCGCCGTCTCCGCCAAGCACACGGAGCGCATCCTCGGCTTGCCGTCTTCATTGCCCAAGAGAGAAAGCGACAAGTTGCCCCGATTCCTCACGCCCCTGCTTAGGATTGTTCGTTGGCCCGTTCGGCTCAGTCCATCACCTCACGCAACTCGATAGCGGCCTTCTCGAGCTCCTCGGCGCGGGCCCTCAGCCATTTCTCCATGTCGTTGCGACGCGCCAGGAGTTTCTCTCCCGACGCCTTGGCCGCGGCGAGCTGCTGACGGAGTTCCTCACTTTTCTTCTGAGCCTGCTCGCGGTCCCGCTTCTGATCCTGAAGCTGGCTCTCGATTCGCGCGACCTCGGCTGAGCCTTCGCTCAACTGCTTCTCGATGTCCTCATTCTTCGCCTTCAGCGCTTGGGCGCTCTGTTTGGCAGCGTCTAGTTCCATCTGAAGGTATTTGTTTTCTTTCTTCGCCTTTTCGAACGCGCTCGTGTTCTGTTCGAGCTGTGTGCGAACCGTTGTGACCTCGGCGGAGAGTTCGCTCAACTGCGTTTTGAGGCTCTTGGCCTTCGCCTTCCACTTCTCGCCGTTCTGCCTCGCCGCGTTGAGTTCCAGGAGAGTCGATTTCTTCTCTTTCTCCAACTTCTCGCATCCGCGCGCCTTCTCCTCGAGCTCCGCGCGTGCCCTTGTGACCTCCGCGGCGCGCTCACTCAACTGGTTCTCCAGCTCAGTGCACTCCTCGGTCACCCTGTTCACCGTTTCCTTGGTCTCGGCAAGCTCTCGCTGAATGTGCTCTTTTGTCTCCGCCAGTTCTTGGGCGTTCCGCTCTTCAATTCCTTCCAACTCGCGTTGGACGGAGGTCAACTGTTGCTCCGTCCACGTCTTGTCCGTAATGTCCGTAAGGACCCCCGCCAAAAAGGACCCGTCGGCGCCCTTCTCCTTCAGAACGCGCGCCTCTTCCCGAACCCAGACCGAGCAGCCGTTCTTGGCCACCATCCGGTACTCGGCCGCAAACGGCTCATCGTTCTTGATTGCGTCGGCGAGCTCCTGAATGACTCGCTCGTAATCCTCCTCGTGAATGAACTGGCGCCAGAGCTCCGGGTTGGCCTTCCAGGAATCGCGCGAGTATCCCAGCATCTCTTCGAACTGGTGGCTCAGGTAAGGTGGGATCGAGTCGTCGCCCAGGGCAAGAACGTACGTCGCGACGGGGACCTCCTGCAGCAGCGATAACTTGTGAAGCTGCATGCTGTGAGCGCGTTCGGTCGCCCTGACGTGACGAGAGATATCGTGCAGCGCTACCAGCGTGACGGGCTTCCCGATCCACTCGATCTTGCGGCGAGTGGCTTCCAGCGTAATCTGCTTCCCGTCGTCCAGCGTGAACCGGACGCTGCTGCGGGTACGTTTTCCGCGCCGCGTGGCCAGGTACGTCTCTAGCCGATCCGCCAGACCGTTCTTGAGCCACTGGTGCGCCGCCGGATTCATGAAGCATATTCGGCCGATCCGGTTCACGATGATCACCGGATCGATGAATTGCGCCACGAGAGACCGGTAATCCGCTCTCCCCTTGGGCGGCGACGGTTCGCCCTGATTCACGTCACGATCTTCGGACTGAGCGGTCGCCTTTGCGACCTTCGAAGAGGTCGCGTTGCTTGTCGAGTCCAGCATGGCCGATTGCCTCTCAACAGAGAGAAAGAGCGCTTGCACGCAATCCAATTGAGTATCGTCGGAATATCGTCTTTATTGAGTAGATTCTGCCCTTTTCCCTTACTCGTGAACTGATCCGGGGGATATGAGAAGCGGCTGGCGTGGTGGTGGGGCCGCCTGGGGGTCACAACGCTAGCAGACCTGGGAGGTATCCTGCCGCGTGTAGAAGGCGCGTTGCGAGAGCTCAAAGAGAGCGGGCGCGGCGACGTACACAAGCGCCACAAACGCGGGGGCCTCTCCGGGAAGAGCCTGAACAACTATGCCGAAGCGTTGCGTGCTTTTTGTGCGTGGTATGTGGAGCGCGGCTACCTGGAAAAGGATCCCCTTGACGGGTTGGCGTCCTTTGACGCGACGCCGAAGACACAACGGCGTGCTATGCCTCCTGACGACATAGCCAGGTTGCTTGATGTCGACCCAGAACAGCGGCGTTTACTCTACGAGGCGGCCTTCTGTAACGGCCGTCGCGCTGGAGAGTTTCGGGCGCTGGCCGTTACACTACCAGCTTGTCCACATGCCGCAAGACACAGACATCCACTTTCCCCCGCGCGAGTGAACAGATCTTGGACCCAAGATCTTGACCCCGTGATTACGATTGGTAAACAGGGCTGCACACAGTTGAAGGCGCAATTCTTCTTATCATTGGCGAGTATCCGAGATTCACGCCAGCATTAGGGCATGGTTGTGATGCTGAGCATCGCCTCGGCTTTCTCAGAGGCCGGGAGGCGATCCACCTCCTCGCGAGGCGCGACGGCGATCCCGCGCACGCCGCCCTCGATGGAGCGGAAGGACTGGTCCCGGTCCTTCCGGAATTCATACAGGTCTTTGGTTTTCACCGCGGTAGCGACGGCCATGACGATGTCCGTGCCGAACGGCTCGGAGACCTTGAAGTTGAAGTTCATCGTTTCGTCGGGGATGCTGTAGACTTGGCCGCCTTTAACGAAACACTCCTGTTGCCATTCGTTCGGGAACAGGAGTTGCGCGCGGCCCTCCGAGTCGAAGTGCATCAGGTTGAGGTAGCAGTCGCGCTCGGCGCGGAATTGGAAGACCAGGTTCTCCCCTTTGCGCCAGGCTCGGCGCCCGCCCGGAATCCACACGGACACGTTGAAGTTCTTGGCGCCGGTCGCGTCGGCCTTGATTCTCTCGCGAACTCGATTGACGAGAAGAAGATTCTTCTCGGCTTGTTCGGCGCGCAGCGGTTCCAGCCTGACGCCCATGTCGCCCAGCGAGAGCGTAGCCGAGGCTTCGCCCAGCAGGTTACCCGTCGTCATATCCGCCATGCGCGCCTGAACGCGAACGGTCCGGTTCTCCGCGGCGGGCCAGTAACTGCCGGCAACGGCCGCGTCCGGCGTGACCAGTGCGCTTTCGGATTTCATCAGCGCGGGGTCCAGCACCTTGATTCTCTCGACGAGACGCTCTTGGAGAGTCCGCCTTAGTTCCGCCTCCAGAAAATCGCTGAACTCGCACGGGAACGGCGTGGTCTTGTATCCGAACCCGCCCACGCCGATCGTCTCGATCTTGTCGGCGCTCTCCTTAGCCATCCGATCAAGCAGGTCGTCGCAGAGCCGCACGATCCCCTGTTGATAAGGGACTGTTTCCGGTTGGGGTGGGACATCGGGCGCGGGTGTTCTGACCGGAGCGTACTCGTACAGGGTCACAACCTTGTGCGAGCCGTCGTCGTACTCGATGACGTAGGGCGTGTCGGCCAGTTTCAGGTCGCGCATGGCCGTGGAGTGCAAACCCAGGCTGGCGGCGGCCTCATAGCGCGCGTTGCGACGGGCGTCCGTCTCGCTCGGTCCTTCGCCCGTGACCATCGTGAAGCGCCGCTCCCGCGCGCCGCGTTGCTCCTTGAGCCACGCCGCATAGTCCTTGTGCCAGAGCGGTTCCACCTCCGGCCGCGTTGCCGCGACCTTGCGATTCGGACTGGGCCTGAACCGCGTTCGCACCAGAACCGGCGCGATCGGAACCGGTGCGTTGATGGGACGCGCGGGTTCAGGCGGGGTTCGGCAAGCGCTGAGGCACAGAAACAACGCCATTACCAACAGCCGTATTGGCAGTCTATTTGTCGCCGGCACGGATTGTCGCATCATCTTTTGCTCACCTTTCGTTCGTTTACGGCAACCGTGTCCAAGCCTTGTCGCCCAATAGAACATCCTTTGCGGCCGTTACAATCCTTCCGGCGGCGGAGCGTTCTTCGACGTGAATAATGTTAACCGTGGCAACGTACGTGTCGCCGCGGAAAACGGTGAACTCGTAATTCGTCTTTACCCCTTGCTCGCTTCCTGCGTTGAGAACAACGATGCCGTTCTCCACATCCACCGCGGCGACCTTGGTACTGATGTCGGGGATGTGTTGAACTGTGTCGCCCAACTTAACATCCTTATCCACGCCGGCAAGCTCGGTCTTGATGTCGAGGATGTGTTGGGCCGTGTCGCCCGATAGGACCTCATTCGCGCGCGTCCCGATCCTTCCGGCCGAGAAGCCGTCTTCAACGTGGATAATGTTGACCGTGGCCACGAAGGTGTCGCCTCGGGAAACCTTGAACTCGTAGTTCTTCTTGACGCCTTGGTCTGTTCCTGCGTTGAGAACAACGATGCCGTTCTCCACATCCACGGCAGCGACCTTGGTCTTGATGGACGAGGCACGATGGCCCACGGAACCATAGAGCATATTCTCCAGCGAGGCGATTTGCTCGCTAATCTCCTTCATCTTCGGCTGCGTGCGGAACATTTCCCTTACCATCTCGTCGCGTTGTTTCCGCAAGGCGTCGAGTTTGGCGAGAAGCGGAGCCACCGCGTCCTGGCGCGCCCGCTCCCGCGCGACCTTTGCTTTCGTGAGCCGTTCCTCCAATGTCGTGACAACACTGCTGGCGGGTTCGTAGATCCGCCGCTTGTCGGCGAGTTCCTTCTCAATGCTCGCGACATTGGCCACTGCGGCCTGGTACTGTTTGATCGCGCTCTCGACGTCCGTCGCGCCGGATTCCAGTTCCTTCAGCCGTGCATCGAGCGCCTCCAGTGCCTTGGGCTTCTTCTCCCATGCGTTGGCGATGCCTTTTTCCTCGACCGCGGCGGAGGCAACGCCCCATACGAAAGTCAGCAACAGAAACACCAGCAGCCTATTGCAACTCATTGCTTCCCCTTTCGCGCCCGTATCATTCTTCGCTATGCGAAGGCATTCTAACGCCGGACATAGACTGAGGCAAGGCGGCTCAGGAGCGATTGTTGAGTGTTGATCCTTCGACCGTTCGACTTGCTCACGGACTGCGTCAAGCTCAGGACAAGTTGCTGATTGATGAGCAAACCCCCGAAACAAAACGACATTGAAAAACGGTTGCGCGGGGCGGGGCGGGACGCGCTGGAGAGACACAAGACCCTCCAAGAATTCCTGCGTCTTTCCGGCGCCGATCCGGAGATTCCCTTTCCCCCAACCCGAATGCGAACGCAGGTGACGGTCGAGCCTCGGCGTATCCGGTTCCTTTTTCCCGTCGCCGGCTACGGGCCGGGCGACGTGGCGCTGACGGTCGCGGGCGCGGCGGCCGTGTTGGGGCTCAGGGCCGTGCTGCGCTGGCGCGGATACGCGGAAGCCCTTCCCGAGGAATGGTGGTTGGCGGCCGCGGCTTTCCTGGCTGTCGTATTCG